>Ga0307513_10006582_pt1 | contig 15167 bp, 8 predicted proteins | sample 15_EM_MG_FD_202174 | JGI IMG/M metagenome (GOLD analysis project Ga0307513, IMG submission 202174) | Populus trichocarpa ectomycorrhiza microbial communities from riparian zone in the Pacific Northwest, United States - 15_EM | ecosystem: Host-associated > Plants > Roots > Unclassified | place... | reverse complement strand
GCGAAACTATCAAACTCTCGCATGATTGTTTGCTCGATAGTGGTCGATATGCCGAACTGATATTACTCAGGGCCTCTATCTTCACGCTGCTTGTAAACCTCATATCAACTTTTCGAGGACGATCACTGAGCATGCGAAAGACCTTTGAGACTAGATAGCAAAATTACCCTGAGGCACTTAATGATTAGAACCTATCCTTTAGGTTGATCCCTGCATAACTTTACTGAGATAAAGCTTAAACGTGTAAGCATCCTTATTACAGGGCTTTCGGGTGACATAATGACTGCTATTCCTAAAATAAACTGCTGAGTATAGACTTAAGTCTAAATCCTTATAAATGACTGAGGGAGACTGCCATAGACTGGAAGTCGGTGAGATACCACTACTCAAAGACATTAGATGCATAATAAAAGGCACCAAGAATGTGGCTGAAAGTTCAAATGACAAAAGGCTAAACAGATCTCCTCTCGGCATTGCAATGAATATCGATTTGGATCTAACCACACATCCAAAGAATAGCGATCGTTATATCATAAAAAAAAAAAAAACGAATCCATATCCAATGTTGCGTTTATCTTCATGCATGTTTGAACATACACTTATGAATTGTCATGATACTGCACTCCGGGTGAAATACGGGTCCCCCATTGAAACACACCTATGGCACTCGACTGCAAAAAAGATAAATGGAAAACAAAAAAAGAGCCCAGTTGGAAGCCCAACACCGAAAAGAGATGGAAAGTCTTAGAGAAGAAGTCATCAGGCTTACTAGCCTACTCGAACAGACCTTGAGATCTAAACCTGAAGAAGCAAAAATTTACAGCTCAACCTGAACCTATGCTCGTAAATCCACAGAATTTGAGGGCAAAGGAGGTGTCTCATCAGGCTATGTATTTCCAATTTGCTCAACTAGCATATCCCATAAGAATGTCATCTACCATTGACCTTACAATAAAGGAATCTCAAAAGAACAAGATGGTAAAAGAAGATGGCCTGGGCTGCCCTAGAACAAAGGCTGATGGCATACGAGGGATCTAGCCTACATGAACATATAAAGGCCGCCGAGATGTGTTTGGTACCTAACGTAGTCATTCCTAAGAAGTTTAGGGTGCCAGAATTTGTCAAATATACAGGAGCTCAATGTCCTGTAACTCATCTCAAGGCCTACTGCAACAAAATGGTTGAAGTAGTTTATGACGAGAAATTATTGATTCACTTCTTTCAAGACAGTTTGAGTGACGTTGCCTTTACTTGGTATATGCGGTTGGCTAATACCAAGGTAAAAAAGTGGAAGGACTTAGTTGATGCCTTCATTAGGCAATGTAAGTTTAATATGGATGTGGGCCTTGATAGGTCAAGCTTGCAAGCTATGAAAAAGGACAAGAAGGAGTCCATAAGAGAATACACTCAAAGGTGGCGTGAGACTGCCGCACAAGTTAATCCTCCTTTATTGGAAAAGGAGATGATCAATTTGTTTGTCAATACTTTCAAGGCCCTGTACTTTGAATACCTGGTTGGAAGCTTTGCACAATATTTTTCTGACTTGGTTGCTATAGCTGAGAGGATCGAACAAGCTATCCATTTAGGAAGGGTTACTGACTCGATTGAGAAGAAAACATTTCACTAGGGAAAAGAAAGAAACCGAGGTTCACAATGTGAAATGTGGTTACAAAAACGAGAGAAAGAGCTACCAAAACAAAGACATCTAAAGGTCACTCGTCCTGAAGACGAAGCTACAGTGTCACTAAGCCAAGACTGATCTATGTGTGACCTTAACTGACTATTGGAAAGGTGCCCCTATCAAGGAATTCAAAGGAGAGAGATGGTTGGAAGATTCCAGAAATTCCAATCGATGATTACTAAGTATTTAGCCCTTTTATGTGTAACCTTGCTAGTATAAGTCTTTGTTTTTGTCCTTCAATTGTGTCTTTACAACCAAAATATCCTGAAAGGGGTTCCCTTTAAGAACTCACAAATACACTTTTGAAACCTCGTGTGACCTCATAGACGCAATTCATCTCTTTTACCAAAATGAGTTTCCCTATTTGAGTTTTGAAAAATTGAACTTGCATTTTGATTTCAAAAATAATTTGGTGTTTATTTAAAACAATATTTATGACATTCTACTTGTAGAATGACACATGAATCAAGCAACTCCTTCATTGAGGTGACTAAACTCTGAACCAAAATGCACGAATAGAAAATGAACTGTCATCCTCACACTATGTGTTGCGATGTCGCGGTCGTACAAATTAATTACCCTAGCTTCAAGCACAACACACAAGATAGTATAGAGCAAGCAAGGGGTCGATCCCACGAGGAAGATTCAAGTCAGATTTTTATGCTAGATGATATGCAATTTAGGGGGGGTTTGGACGTTATCTAGGCTAAAGCAAAAGAAAACAGAAAACTATCAAACAAAATTTAATAAAATCAGAAAATTATCAAGAGAACAAACCTTGGTAAAATGCAAGCACACATCCACCTATAGAAATCAGAACTGATCATGGAAACGAAACATCAATTTATATTCTGAATATTTATCTCTTCTTAACATTGGTTAATTAACGGATCCGCCGTATAACTAACCCTAATCATCAAACAACCACAGTGTCCGCACTAGTAATTTAATTCAATGGAAGCCTTAAGAACTAGATAAGTTGATTAATCAAGAAAACATAACTGTCCGCAGTCTATGTTTGATTTGATTGAATGTTCTCCCTAAGATTAATAACGTAGATCCGCCACAATTATTAAACTCAGTTGCTTCACAAGTTCATATACCACAACTCCGGTTTTGATATCAAACTTAGCAATAGATTGTCTACAATAATAACTTAGAGTCCACTCTAGCAATTAAAATAAACAATCATAGGAAAAACAAGCATAGGAGAACAAACATATTCATTATATAAACTGAAAAGAAAAGGTAAAATAAATCTCACAGTTCTTGAAATCCGAAGGTTTTCGTGTCCTTGCAACCAAGAAAAAGTGTTTAGCCTAGCATGTTTGTTGAACAACTAATCAAAAAGAAGGAAGAATGCATGATTTAGGGTTTCTTAGAGGAAGGGGGTGTTTTTCTCTTCTTGGCTGGCTGCCCACCTTCTCTTCTCTCATTCTTTTTATATCCTAGAAAACCCTAGTCTCTATTTTACAAAATAGTCCTCCCTTAAGTAGACAGTTTACATTTAAGTACTTCAATAACTATTTTTCTAAAAAAGGAGAAATAGCCTTGCATGAAATCTTCAAGCTTTGACTTAGAGGAGCTAAATTGCTAAAATAAAAACTTGGATATCGGTTTAGATGCTTCGGAATGTAATTTGAACTCGTTTCTTCACGAAACCTATTTGCTGGCAGAATTCAGTTCTCATCTTTGAAAAATAATATCTACCTCATATGACATTGTTTTTTCTAAAATTTGGAGCGTTGATAGGAATTTGATCCAGAAATCCAACCAAATTAAGTTTGCATCAATTGGACTTCTGTAGCTCCAGATATTCAAGTCAAAATGGTCGAAGGTCAACATTGGCAGATTGCAAGATTTGACTTTGAAGGGTGCGATTTCCATGCTCTTCCTTATTTTATTTTCTTGTCTTAGATGTCCAGAAATTTATGGATGTTAGCTTTTTAATGCCACTGGAATCACTTCATTTCAACCTCTAGAGCTCACGATCTGCACAAAACATCGACTAAAGGTCAAATCTGTCAATTACCTCCAATTTACTCTTTTTTGCATCATTCATCCAAAAGTGCCTTCAAAACATAAAACAAAGAATATCAATGCATTTTATATATAAAACTTAGGCAAAACACTAGTTAAATGTGGGTGAAACTATCGAATAATATGGTTGCATCATCTACAGCAGGTAGGTACTCGGTACCTATATCGCCTTTAGTTAATAATTATTTTAATTAACTATTGAATTATAAAAATTTGGTGTTTATTGATGAGGAAAAGAAAAGGGAGAAAGGAAAGGTTAAATGATGGGAAAATAGAAACGGAGAACTAGATTTAATTTATGGGTTCTTTGGAGGAAATGAACAGTAACAATGAATTTTGGGAACGGCTATTTTTTTGAATTTGATTAGCATGTCCCAGATATGGGAGGCTAATGATGTTAGCCAAGTTGGTTAACATTGGCATTACCGGTATGTGGGAGGAGAAATATAAAACTTGATTAACTATTCGGGTTCAGAATAGTTAATGATATTCGGCGGGTGACGTCGATATCGACAAAATTTATGGGACTTGATTAGCTTTCTGAGGTGAAAGCTAATGATGTCAAGAATCCTTGACATCAGCATACCCGAGGACCTCCCAAGAAAACCTGGAACATTGATTATTTCGGTTCAAAAATAGTTAATGACACCAATGATTGTGTTAGTGTCGGCATTTTCATGAATTTGATTAGTTGACCCCAGGATGGGCAACTAAAGACATTAATGGAGGTCATTAGTGTCAGCAATAGTCTTCCCGATGTGGGGAGAAGTAGTTAAAGGAAACAAATTTGATAATCTTTAAAAGGGGTTGGTGGTCGTGTGTTCAATAGCATATGACTTAAGTGGGTAGATGTGCTGTATAATTTTCTTTCGTGCATTGTTTGTATTTTAGTTATTTTTAATTATATGGAAAATTTATGTTTTGCAGGTCCCTCCCATTCACGTCAGGAGTAGAATTTAGGTTCCTTGATCCCTTTTGTATAAGTTAGGAACCTAGGGATTATTCGTGTAATTTTTGTTATGCAGTAAACATGTAATCTAAATAGAATAGTATACTCCTTGTATTATTTTGTTTTTGGAATATTAAATGTATCAACCTATGCTTGGGAAATTATAATGTATTAGCTTATGTTCTCCTAATTATTAACTTACGCATGTGATATGAGATAGAGATTGAGTATAAAGATTTGCCCTGAATTCATTCTTGAATGAATTAAATGGTTAATGTGTACCAATTATGGATGTGATTATGGTTGGGATGTGATTATAAATGTGTGCAAGGTAAATTGTCGATAACTTAGGACTTCCCGGTATAGGGGAGACTCTGCCGAAATTTCATTAGAAATTTCGGCGAACTCAATGAAAAAAAAAATTATGCTCCATTTACCCTTTATGTGGAAGTTTAATGGAAAAACTAAGTAAACAATTGGGGTGTTACAGAAAGTGACAGATCTGATTGTGAAGACATGTCATCATTGAAGGATTTTACAGATGAGGAGGTTGCATACTCGATTGAGGGTAAAGCCTTGGTTATAAGGCATACACTTCAGGTTCAGGTCAAGGAAGATGATATTGATCAGGAAAAAAAAAAGATCTTTCATACACATTGTCATGTACAAAACAAGTTGTGTAGTTTGATTATAGATAGTAGAAGTTGTGTTAATATAACTAGTACTATCCTTGTTAGTAAACTGAACTTGTGTACAATTGAGTATAATAGACCTTATAGGTTGCAATTCTTGAATGATTGTGGTGAGGTGAAAGTGACTAGGTAAGTCTTGGTTCTGTTTTTTATTCGGAAGTATGTTGACAAGGTTCTATGTGATGTGGTTCCAATGCATGTAAGACATATCTTGTTGGGGAAACCTTGGCAATCTAATAGGAAAGCCAAGCATAATGGATTTAAAAATAGGTATTATCTTAAGAATGATGGAAGGACATACACACTTGTATCATTATCAAGACCAATTAAAATTAAAAAAAGAAAAGTAAAGTAAAGCTGAAATGGTAATATAATAATGTGAGGTCATGGTTACCATGCAAAAATATGTATGGAAGTGGTTAGTAAAGCATGCATGTTTGAAATTATTATCAACTACTACTTTCATACATATTGTTAGAGGCAAGTATGAGAAAGAAAAGAACTTCAAAAACTTCAACAAGAGCCTAAAGAATTTTCCATTATACCTATGGGTGATTTGATGATGAATCATCTTGAAGAGAGAGGGAGTATAGGGAGTTATTAGTGGCATCCTCTTAGTTACTCTCTAGAGTCTATTTTGAAAGGAAAAAAAAACAAGCACAAAGAGGGGAGAGAGAATATAAAATCCATGACCCAAAAGAATTTATAAGAATATCTCCACCTAGGATTTTTTTATCCTAGTTGTATCTTTCTATTTCTGTAAAATGAACTCCATAAAATAATTATTATGATATCATTAGTTACTCTCTAAGCACCATAAGATTACTCAATCATTGACTAAGTTAAATTAACAGTTCAAAAGATTATGTTTTGGCAACTTCTAATATTTTTTAAAAAAACATAATACGAGTATTATTGAGCTAGTTTATATGTAAAATAGAGACTAAATCTTTTTTAAGTTATTTTAAAATGGTTTATTTCATGAAAAATTTTATGGTGCTTGGGAATAACTAGTAGCATCCTATTAGTTACTTTCTAAGCTCCACTTTAAAGAAAGAGTCAGACACAAAGAGAAGAGAGAGAATAAAATTCATGACCCACCAAAAGTGATAAGAATATCTCTTTACCTAGGATTTCTTTCTCCTACTTGTATCTATTTTTTTTTAAGCTGGCATAGTGAGTAACTAATATAATACAACTAATTACTCTCCAAAGTATCATAAAATTTCTCACAATTATGACTACATAAGTTTTCTTTTATTTGACTATTTTTTTTTACTAGGTAAATCAAAGGAAAGAAACAAAGATACTATTTCCATGATATTTAATACTTTAACTAACTATTTGACTCATGCTTTATCGCAGTTCGGATATTTTTTTTTCCAATAAAAAAACAAATACACAGACTTTTCAGACATATTTTTTACATAAAAAATCATAAATATAAACTGAAAAGCCTGTGCATGCAATTAATTAATTAAATCAAGAACTATTTGTCAAAATAAATGAACAAAAAATCACAAATGATAACTAAAAATAAAACTGAAAAAAATTGAGAGACGGATATAGATCAAAATATTTGATTTCTCAACAGGGGCTATTTACCCAGTTGTGTTTAATGAATTGTTTATTAAAATCATTTTTTATTAAATCAAATGATAATAGAAACAAATATATATATATATATATATATATATATATATATATATATAATTGACTAAATATAATAAAAGGAAAAAACAATCATGTAATGGTGTACATATTAGAAATATTATCCAAAAATATATATTTTTTAATTTTAAAAATAAAATTCAGATATATAAAACAAAAAAAACCATTAATTCAGAATAATCTCTTTAAAAATTAAATACATATAAAATAAATTTTATTTAGAAAATGCTAAATAAGCTAAATAAATAATCATATAGGGGTATTAATTGAAATATAAATAAAAAAAAATATTTAAAAAATATAAGAAAGGTATTAATTTTTTTTATAAAAAAAAAGAGAGAAAAGCTAGGTGTTACTAGGTGCAGCCCATTAGTGCGACCCTTAATTTTTTTTAAAAAGCTGATGCGGTGGAGACTTGTCATCCGCCCTAAAAAAGTGTTTTTAAAAAATAAGTTAGGCAATGTGTTGTCTAATTTCTCCACATTCTAACTATTGTTGTTGTAATCCAATTTTTTATCCTAATTTTTGTTTATATATATATTGACACATATAAACTTATCCTTGAACTTCAATTGCTTTCAATTTTAGCTAAATTAAACTAATTTAAGCTCATTTATCTTCAATTCAGTCCTCAATTATGACTTAAAAACTTTCAAACTTCATACTTGCTTATGATACTCAAATATTGATCCAATTGCAACCCCATCTATGTAGTTTATTATATATATATATATATAGATAGATAGAGAGAGAGAGAGAGAGAGAGAGAGTAGGTGTAATGTATACAATATAGCAGCTTTTAGGTAAAGGAATGTAATATACTAAATGTGAGAGCTTTTGGGTAAGGGAATGGAATATAATAAATGTGAGATAACGTTTTTTTGAATAGTATGTTCATTCCAGGAGTCAGAGAAGTTGAAGGATAGTTTTTCTTTGCCACAAATTTTGCTCTAGAGTTTAAATTTCTTCCCTTTAAATCAATATACATTAATCACATTATTTCTTTGCCTACAAAGTTCATCCCATGCATGGTTTGTAATTGAGACAGCAAAAAACAAAAATCTTTGAATTTTCTAAAGTTCAATCTTTGTGTCCTTTGTTATTGCCATATGTTAGCCCTTGAGCATCTTCCTTTTTGACAAGTCCCTCTTAAAAAAAAAAAAAACACAGATTACAGGAACTGCAAAAAATAAAAAGGTAGTGTAGAATCTGTATTTTTTTCCAAGTCAAAAATCATCGTTTATGTGTGTCTTTGGGAAGTTTATATCTACAGAAGCAAAGGTCTTCTCTTGGTGTGTGGAATAAGCACATAGAAAACTAATGTATATGACACGAGAAAGGATGATGTTTTCATTAGAATCTCTAGAAAACTAATGTATGGTATTCCATGATCCCTCCCGTTGGTATGATTACAATACTAATACCCATTGAAATTGTGAAGATGCATACTCAAATTGTTGTTTCTAGGGGACAAGGCGTGAATCAATAAATGGAACATCAAATTTTTAATGTGGCTCTTTTTTTATTAGTCTTTTATTAAGGACCTAAAAACTCCTAGAAAAGAGCCTAAAATACATTGAAAACCCCATAAATGATCTTAAAAAACCACATAATCAACTCGGAATCAAAAAACTTTCTGAGCTTAGATCTAATTGTTTTAAGCAATTTCAAGGTGAAAAAACATATAAGTGAAACTCTTATCACCAAATAACCTGTTGACACCAAAATTGACTATTTTGGTGGCTGAAATTAGTGTCAACATTGATTTTATCTCTTTACCGATGGAATCCCCCCCCCTCCTATTTCAAACCACGAACTAAAAAAAAAAAAAAATTTGTAACAAATTTGAATTGCAAAAATATTGAGGAACTGAATAGGTATATTTTGAAAAGTTTGAGGATTAAATTAAACTTTCTATAAGAACTGTGAAATCATCACTCATTTATTGCACCATTTCTACTTTGGTCCTCTATTTTTATTTCTTTTCCTTGGTCAACAAATTTGATTCAATTATCCTTTAAATTGGCCCAAAAATGATGCAATTGTGCAAAATAAAATTTTAAAAAAATTGAACAATGAACCGACAATAAAATATAAGAGCGTGAACAGTGTTTGCGTGCACAATGTTTTACCCAAAATATTTAAAGTTTTGTATAGTTAATTTTTTTATATTATGATTGCTGGGGCACTAATTGGATCGACACTTATGAAATGTTCATAATTTGATGACCCAACTCAGCCCATGAATGTCGTAACAAAAAATGGTAGGAAGGGATGATAAGAAATAGTAATTTAACTTGAACTTAATGGATACCAAATTGAATCAATTTGAATGGGCAAGGATTTTTTTTTTTTTTAATAGTTACCTAATATGATATGTAATAGCTAAAGTATAGACATTGTCAAACCCAATCCAAACTCATCTCGATATATATTTATAATTTTTTAATTGATATAAATATACATACCTCAAATATATACATTACTCCTTTATCATAGTTTTAAAATCTAACCCATAAATCGACCTGAGGCAAGGCCTGGGTAATAGGTCGACCCTCACAAAAAAAATTTTCTTAAAAGAATCAAAATGATGTCATTTTAACAAAAACAAAATCAACAAGATAATGGTCGGGTTTTGACCGGGTCACGTGGGGGTGACCAGATCACATCGAGTTAATCGGGTCAACCTATTTTTTAGTCGAGTTAGCATGGTTTTTTCTTTTTTCTATTTTTTCTTAAATCAAAATCAATCCAGTCCTCGGGTCAACTGAGTCTTGGGTCAACTTGATGGGTTGATTTGAGTTTTAAAACAATGTCTTATATTTGATGTTCAACAATAAATAGTACTCAAATAATAAATATATGAATGAATACCTGAAATTTAATGGATAAAATATAAATATTTAATTTTTTTATCATTTGTTTAAAAAATGGATATGTAGTCTTTTTTTACATGTGTTTTTACAAAAAAAAAAAAACATTAAGTGCAAATAAAAAAAACTTATGCAAGTATCTAATTAAATAAATCGATAACTACATGTGTAAATGAATAAATAAATCATTAACGACAACTAAAAGCAAAACTGAAAAAATCAAGAGATAGATGTAAATCAAGATATTTAATCTTGTAACATGGAACATTACCAAGTATCTTTACTGAATTTATTTATTTAAATTAATTTTTTATTTAATCAAACGATAAATATATTTTAAAAAATAAATAAAAATTATACTTCATTTTTATAAAACATCTTAAAAAATTAAATACATATAAAACAATTAAAAAAATCAATTAAAAAAAGCTAAATAAACAAACTAAAAATCATAAAGGAAGGATATTAATTAAAAAATAAATCAAAAAATTACTTTAAAAGCAAGACATATTTAAAAAAGACATCAATTAAAATAAAAACCAAAATTAGAATTAAAAAAATTGCAGTGATAGTCTAGGTGCCATAAACGCATTTAAAAGAAATAAGACAAACAAACGACTTGGAGTATAGGCCTGATTGACTTTAATAAGTTGGTTGTTTTTTAATTAGATTATAAAAAAAATAGGTAACGATAGTAAACAGACAAAACTTTTATTAAAAAAAGATCACGATAACTTGGAAAAAAAACATTGGAAGTAAGAAATTGGATAAAAAATAAATCAATCAGCCTAAGTCAACCTGAGTTAGCTTGATAGACATGTAACTTGGGTAATAAGAGGTGAGACAATCGAGGTTAACTTGAAAATTCCATGGTCCATATTGTTACCTATTTTTTAGGCCTCACGTAAACAAAATAAAAAAATAAAAAAGGAAAAAAAAGGAAAATACAAAAAATTGAAAAAATGTTGGAAGAAAATAAAAAATATATATATCAGTGAGAAGAGTATATCAGAACACCCAGCAAATTGCCAAAGACAGGTTGAGGAAGATCAAAATATACAAAATTAGAAAATTTGACAACATGTTTTTGACTAATATAGGCCCTACTAGCAAAGAAAATTCAATTTGAGGAGGAAAATTTAAAATTGGATGTTTAAGGACTCAATTGAAATTTTTCAAGGTTTAATTGAATTTACTGAGGTTGATATTTGAGTATAGCGGGGGTTATATTGAGTATAGCGGGGGTTATATTCAAGGTTTAATTGAAAATTTCGAGGTTGATATTTGAGTATAGCGGGGGTTAAATTGCATGCAATTTTTATTAAAAAAAAATCACGATAACTTAGAAAAAAAATATTGGAAGTAAGAAATTGGATAAAAAAAATCACCTTGAGTTAACCCAAGTTAGCTTAATAGACATGTAACTTGGGTAATAAGGGGTGCGACAATCCAGGTTAACTTGAAAGATCCATGGTCCATATTGTTACCTATTTTTTAGGCCTCACATAAACAAAATAAAAAATACAAAAAAAAAGGAAAAAAGAAAATACAAAAACTTGAAAAAATGTTGGAAGAAAATAATATATATATCAATGAGAAGAGTATACTAGAACACCCAGTAAATTGCCAAAGACAGGTTGAGGAAGATCAAAATATATAAAATTGAAAAATTTGACAGCATGTTTTCGACTAATACATGCCCTACTGGCAAAAAAAATTCAATTTGAGGAGAAAAATTTTAAATTAGATGTTTAAGGACTCAATTGAAATTTTTCAAGGTTTAATTAAATTTACTGAGGGCTTAATTGCAAGAAAAATTAATTTTTAAAGTCAATTTAGGCTTTAATTAGAAAAAATTAAAGCTTGGGGTCTAATTGCAATTTTTAAGAATTAATTTGATCAAATCAAAGGCTTAATTGCATAAATATTGAAGTTTGATGAGCAATTAAGGACTTGATTGAAGAAATCCAAAACCAAGGACTAACTTGTAAGACACGCGAGACTTTAGGGATTGAAATCGGTGTAATCAGGGGTCAAATTGATGAAAATTAAAAGTTTGATGGTCAATTGAAGGTCCAATTGAATAAGTCATAAAAGCAAGGACCATAATGAAAATGACACTTAACTTCGAGGCTGATATTGAGTATAGCGGGGGTTAAATTGCATGCAATTAAAAAGTGTTTTATATCAATTAAGGGCTCATGTGTCACAATTGGAAGAACCTGGACTAAATTGAATCTTTGTCAAATCCCAAATTAAAAACCTTAAATTTTAGGGTTTAACTCAGATGACGCGTTATTCAGTCTATGTTCATTTTCTTCCTCGACAGTTCACGATGATCATGTTTGCACATTTTAAAAGCTCATTATGAAGTTGTAGACTTTCAAATAACGTGAGGTTTTTTTACAAATAGAAGTGGAACATCCCTTTTACAACTCTATTTCCATGAAATTAGATATTTACATCCCAATTTTTACATGGAAGTTCTCAATATCTTATCCCAAATCAGTCATCACTCAATTTTCAGATTTGGAGCTGATCAGGTTTGCACATTTGAATGAATGAATGTGGAGCTATAGACCACCAAATTGACCAAAAATGGATCCAAACAAAAGGTGTGCACCACCCCTCTACCAAATTCAGGTGGTCTCAGAAAATGTTAGAATTGCTCTGACGAAGCCTAGAAAGTGAGCGCAACTCAGTTAGCCTTAACAATGTAACTATCATGCAAAAACTGATTTGGTTTTCATGTGTTCACACACAAAATCTCCTCAATGGGTCTTTATCAAGGGTTCACAATACTCCTCTCAAGATCAAGAGGTCAAAAATGGATTTAAGACCTTTCAAAACCCTATAAATACCCCTCTTTAATATCAAAAAGGTTTGAGAGAAAGTTGGGAAAGAAAAAAGATAAGAAAAAAGAAAAGTAATATCAATAAGAAATATAACGGTAGAGGTCCAAGAGTAAAAAAAAAAGAAGTTTTTTTAAGATTTGTAAGCTCATGAGAGGTAAAACTTTCCAAAGAAAAGTCAAGAGAGAGTAGTTGTTACATTGCAGACCTTTATGGCCTATTTTTGTTGTATTTTATTATTTGTTTTGTTTTATGTTTATGTTTACAAATATAAAAAAAGTTTTGATGCTTAACATGAATGTTGCATTCATTTCTTTGTTGCTTTGATTTCTGTTTAATAAAGTTATTTTTATGTTTTTAATGTATTAAAGTTGTTGTTTAAGTTTTCCTTTTGATATACAAATGTTGTTTTAGCTTTGGTTTAGTTTAAGTTATGCATGTTTAAAATGAATATGTGAGTTGTAATGTTGGTACTTATGAATGATTGTTGTTAAGGTACAATATAATTATGATATGATTAAGGAATGAGTATAAAATGTAACAGGATAATTATCGATAACTTGGGACCTCTCGGTATATGGGAGACTCTGCTGAAATTTTGGTAATCCTTAGATGAGTTCAGCAAAAAACAAATTCCTATAATTTTTATTAGTATGATTAATATGTCTGATCCCGAGAATGAGAATGTTACACTACATTTCAAAAATACCAAAAAAATTTATTTTGTTTCTTTTAATACACGAGATTATGAACATATATGTAAGACATATTATTAATATTAAATAAAAAATAGTTTTTTTTTTGTTGGTATTAGAACAATTAGGTTTTTTAATCTGATAAGATAAAGATCTTTTTACTGAAGATGACTTCTCTTAAACCTTAGATAGATCAACAATTAGAAAACACAAGTTTTTCTTAGTTTATATTAGACAAATAAACAATGTAGCTTACCTCAGATAAGACATATTAAGGGTACGAATACATTCCATTTACGCAATCAGTTCCATTTCCCAAACTTTAAGACCAATTAGGGTTTATAATGACCAAAATACTAGGTGACAACTTTTATTTTTTTCCTACCAATAAAGGATAAGAATTCCTTATCTTTTCCACTCATATCATTCCCGACTATCCTGATCTGGGAGGATGATCGCTGCGACACCGCACACGTGTTACAAAATGACGACTTCACTAGGGAACCGTGATTAAACTTTGTTTGTCTTACTGATTGTTGTGTTTGAATTTTTTGTATTGTACATTTTTTTCTTTAATTTTTACTGCCTTTTGTCCATGTTTTATTATTAGCATGATAAAAATCAGAAATCAAAAGAATAAGAACAAAGTTGAATAAAATAATATATGATAAATTATAATTGAAGGACTAAATTGAAAACAAATAAAACTTTGATAAAAGGATCAAGAGAAAAAAATTAAAAATAAAAAGAATAAGAAGTGAAATTAAAATACCAAAAACAAAGAAGACCAACAACATGTACTTTTTAGGAAGGAGAGATAAAAGAAAGAGAAAAAAACACGTCTAATGACATAATGAAAGGGCAAGTTTGCCACCAAGAAATGCTGCACGCATTGTTGGTCATCATGAATATAAGTTTAAAAAAAAATATTTATGAAAAGACAGAAATACCTTCGGATATATATTTTAATTTTATTTTTCAATTTTAATGACAAAAACATCATTTTACTTTTTCTTAAAAATAAAAAGACTTGGTCAACAAACATATATATATATATATATATATATATATATATATATATATTTTGACTTGTGGGCTTAATCAATTATTTTACTATTTTAAAAAAAACTGAAATGATATATAAATCCTGAACAATTATTTAATGAATAATAGATAGTTGAAAAGGACAGAATTACTCCTCAAAACCAAGTCATAAAATTTTCTGAGTGTATGCACAGTGAGTTATATTTCCTGCTGTTTTATTATTATTATTATTATTATTATTATTATTATTATTCTTTATTAATTAATGACAGCCTGATCCTTACTGCTACTACGATTCAATTTCAAGCTGTGTTTTGCCCGCCCAAACACAACCTTAATTCCAAAATTCAAAACTTGAGTTTTCTTTTCTTTTATGTGGCTTACATCTCAACAAACAAACGGACAACATCCTCAGGATCTCCAAACTTGTTAGAAAAACCAAACCCTAAACCCTTTAATTACTTTTAAATCCTAATTTAAATCAATCCAATCCAAATCAAATCAAATCTCCATCAATGGCCAACTCCGATTCTTCCACTGCCACTCTCTCTGCTCCTCTTCCTCTAGCTCGTGTACACAACCCACTCTCTTTCTCTCCTCTATTTGTTTTTTTCTTTATTTAATAGCAAACCCTAATAATTGATGTATCTTCTCCCTCTTCTTCTTCTTA
>Ga0307513_10006581_pt1 | contig 15168 bp, 14 predicted proteins | sample 15_EM_MG_FD_202174 | JGI IMG/M metagenome (GOLD analysis project Ga0307513, IMG submission 202174) | Populus trichocarpa ectomycorrhiza microbial communities from riparian zone in the Pacific Northwest, United States - 15_EM | ecosystem: Host-associated > Plants > Roots > Unclassified | place... | reverse complement strand
CATGTGATTCAAAGTCCCCCCCCCCCCCTCAATGCCCTTCCCGAAACGTCCTAAACGACTGGATCACTGGGACTCTCGACCGGCTGACGGCCCTTCTTAAGGACCACACCCCAGGCTTACGCCCTTCCCACCACTCCGAGCGTTGGTAGACCCCCCACCTCACGATACTGCGCGGCGAGTACCACAAGGTAGCAAGGCAAGCCCACATACTAGGCTCCCTGGATTCAAGGGAACTGGCAAACCTATTGAGATCGGGTTATTTCAAGGCCATAAAGCTCGCCAAGAACAAACACTGGTCCTCCTTCCTGCTCTCTGCAACCCCCCAGAACATTTGGACCGCGAAGAAGTTCGCCTCGGGTCGTGCACCCGCCCATTGTCCGTCCCTCCCGGGCGCTGAAACCCCTCAACAAATGAACGAGGCCCTGCTGGGACATTTCTTCCCCCACAAAGCAGCCTTCCCCCCAGCGAGGCTGAGACCTCACCTGTCGGCACCCCGCCTCACCATCAAGGAGGTCGCCTCTGCCCTCTCCAAATCCTCCTGCTCATTAGCCAGTGGCCTCAATGGCATACCATACCTCACCTGGAAAAAGGTGAACGCGATCAACCCCTCTATCCTCCTCCAGGTCCTCTCCTCTCCGATCTCGCTGGGATACCACCCAGCCTCACTGACAGTGGCGAAACGGGTGGTCCTGGACAAGCCTGGGAAGCCCTCCTACGAGTTACCCTCCTCCTTCAGAATCAGTGTCCTCCTCCGCACTGTCTCAAAGAACCTGGAAAGAATAGTGACGGCACACCTTCTCCTGTTGGCCCGCTCAAGGAGGCTTATCGACCCCAACCAGTACGGCTCCCTCCCCGGGCTCAGCAGGTACGATGCCTGCCTCACCCTTATGAACGACGTAAAAACCCTAGAAAGGCCGTGCCTATAGGGGTCCTCCCTGTTCTTGGACATCAAGGCAGGCTTTGACAACGTCGACAACCCCACACTGGCCCGCATCCTTAGGGAGGGCGGCATCTCCCCTTACCTGGTCTCCTGGGTCTCCTCCTTCCTTAGTGAGCACAGCTGCACCCTGGTCTTTCAGGGCGCTCCGGGCACCTCAGCACCCGTTAACGTCGGAGCCCCCCAGAGCTCCCCCATCTCTCCCCTCCTGTTCCTCATATACATACCTGGCACCCCTTCACATCAGGATCCCGCAAGGCCTCAAGCTTTCCTACGTGGACGATTTCGCACTAACCGCCCCCTCCCTCTCCTACAGAGAAAACATCCGCCATCTCCAGAAGCTGTTCAGGACGATCAAGGTCAGGGCGGACCGACTGGGCATTTCCTTCTCACTCTCCAAGACAGAACTGATTCATTGGAGGACCCCCAGCCAGAGGCACACGCAGACGTGCCTAGTGCCTATTCTGCTTGATGGGGAACTCTTTCACCCCAGGGACTCCCTGCGCTGGTTAGGGTCTTTGTTCACGCCTACCCTGTCAGCATCAACCCACTTCTCGTGCCAGCTGGTGCTGGCCCGAGGGGCTTTTGCCCTGATCAGACACCTGAGCCCCCCCGGTGCAGGGCTCGCCCCCTACCTTTGTCACAGACTGGCAACGTCACTCGTCGCACTCATCCTTCTCTGGGGGGCCGACCTTTTCACACCCAACACAGGCTCCCTCTGGAGGCTCAACACGTTCTGGCACAAGGTGCAGAGATGGGCCACAAACTGCTTCTCCTCAACCCCTATCAGCATGTTGGCCATCGAGACCTGCTTGCCCCCTATCCCACTCTTGGTGTCTCACCGACAGAGACTAGCCGCCCTCCCAACAGTCTGCTCCCCACCTGAGGTTAACCCAGGGACGGCGGGGCTTCACCCCTCTTTCCCCTCCCTGTCCTCGCACCGTGCCCCCGACAGCTCGCGAACCGTACCCACAGGCCTCTCGTCTGTGTACCGTCCCTTGAGATAGAAAACCCCCCGCCCGTCTCCGCCTCTTCGGAACCACCTCTATGTGGATGCCGCGGCCCACAGAACCATCGCCTTCACCAGAGGCCTGTCCACGATGCCGATGATGAACTTGCACCTGGTGCTCGAGGTAGTGTCTCTCCTCCCCCCGCAATCCCTAATGTTGAGCACATACTCCGCCCTGAAGAAAAGGGTCCGGGAGGTGCTCATTGAGGACTGGTTTCGACTGTTCCCCCCACCTGCCCACTACAACCACCCTCCGGCCGTTCACCCACGACTGTTCATGGGTCTGAGCAAGTTCATGGCGGGTCGCATCCACCAAATGAGAGCTGGGAAATGTTACCTGGCTGCCCACCCCTCCAGGAGGGCCCCTGAGGCGGACACCTCCTGCCCTCGCTGCGTTTTGCAACCTCAGATGTTCGAACACGCTATCCCCACGTGTCCCTCTGGACAGGGTGCCCGCGCATGCCTCCTCCACCGTGTCACGGGAGTTGGTCATGAGGCCCCCTCTCGTCCTCGCTCCCCCAACTGAAAAGGCTCGCCACCTACATCACTGTCACCTCCACGGGCTTCCCTCCGACAATGTTCCCACCCACGGCCCCCCCCTCTTCCCCACGGTTCCCCCTGTCTCCCCCCATTCCGCCACCCCCAGTGTTTCGGGATTTTTGGTTGGCTGAAGTTTAAAGTAGCAAGTTGGGTTTCATTCCTGGAGCTTATGTACGCTTTCCTTCCTATGAGTTGGTTAACCCTTCCCTCACCACTATTAGAGTGGCCCTCCGGCCCCGCGGAGGAGAACTGTCCGTGCAAGTGGATATTTACCGGTGCCTTGACTTTCTTTTGTTATTTGTTTGGATTTATAGGTTTTGTTTTCTCCATGCCTCGCGCTGCATGAGGCTCTTTGTACCTAAAACAATGAACGCATGATTACAAAAAAAAAAAAAAAAAAGAAAACTACAAAGAGATAGGCCACGAACCATCTCCCCTCCACCTCCGGCGATTCAAATCTCAACACCACGGGAAATCCTCGTCACCTCCCCCCACCCACCACTCTTCTCCCACCATGGCTACTGCCTAGGAGTTCAAGTTAAGCAATCTTCCCTCCTGCTCTGTGGCCTCGGCCTCCCCTCCTTAGGGTTCTCGTTCCTGTTCGTCGTTTACTCCAGCTCATGAAGTTCGGTTCTCCCCCTTGCCCCGCACTTACTTTGCATCTCGCTTAGCATTTTGCAGGGTCGGAAAGCTTCTCGCTTCGCTCACGTTCGGCGTTACGGTGTTGGACTCTCGGTCGAAGTAGGCCTCGGCTTGCTGGGCTTGGACCTCTGATAGGGAAAGCCTCGGTTAGTAACATCACAGTCTCGCTCGGTTTCGTCGTCGTCCCAAAGGCCCTTACTATGGCCTGTTTGTCAGTTGTTGCTAGCCCACTCGCGATCCTTCCTCCATCCACCTCCCGGTTCCGTCCGCTGGCACCGTACTGGCCTATAAGCTGGCACCTTACTGCTAACCCCCCCCAGGCTGGTACCCTACTGCTCTCCACTGGCTGGCACCCTACTGCTCTTCCTCCGGTCGGTTGACACTTCCTCGGTTACGCCTAGTTGTGGTATAGCACTGCCTCCGTGTCTATTGTCCAACGCCGTGGATCAATGTAATGACCTGCAAGACCCGGCGAGTGGTTATAGTGGCCCACGGTTTTCGTGTTTTCCTCTGTCGAAGATCATCATCCACAGCCCTCAGGCCCGCGTTTCGGGTCTTTGAACTGGCTGTTTCTTTTGTTTTGGGGAGCCTGCGGAAGGGTTTGGGTCTTTATACCTGTACGTTTCTATGTATTGTTTCCTTACGTGTCTGGGGTATATTATGTTAGGTGCTAGGCAGGGGAGACTTTTTCTATGGACTAGGGGTGTTTGATTTTTCCCATGAAGAGGTGAAGCATGCGGTGGGTTTGCATTTATAGGTTTTTTGCTCTTCATAGCTCACGCTGCATAAGGCTTTTTGTACCTAGAAACAAATAACTCATGATTACAAAAAAAAAAAAGGACTACCAAGAGATTGGCCACAAACCTTCTCTCCTCCACCTCCGGCGATTGAAATCTCAACACCACGGGAAATCATCGTGCCGTGGTATCCCTCTCCCCTTTTCTGATGGCCTCGTTGCCTAGAAGGATGAAGCTCCTCCCATCTGCCTCTCCCCGCTGGCCCCTCCTGATGGCACTGGCTATTCGTAGCCTTTGTCTAGGGGGTTACGGTTACCTCTTCATCCTCTTCCCCGCACTTGCTTGGTGGCCCCTCATTTACTATTTGCAACGTTCGGGTACGGTCGCAACTCGTCAGTGCGGGGCTGTTAGTTTCGGGTTATCAGCGAAGTAGTTGCCCTGGTGGCTCTGCTCGCTGGTATTGCACCTCCTCCTGGGAAACGTTTTGGTAAGGTCGGCATTCGAAAAATCGTGATCCTGTGGCGGTCGGTCGTGTCCGCACTTCTTGTAGTTACTGTCCCTTCAGCCCTTCCCACTCTCGGTTTCGTCGGCTAGCACCCTACTGCTTCAATACTACGGGTACGCCTCCTGCCTCGAGACCTCACTGCCTCTGTCTCTTTCTGATCGCCTAGCTTGATGATCATGGCTGCGTGCGCAAGTGTCTTTGCTTGTGTGTAGGGAGTTCATGCTTGCCGCCTCTGTCCCTTCGGGATATTCCCTCGCCATCTTTCTGGTGGACTCGGGAATCGACTTCATCCTGCCACTCACTTTCCTGAGTACTGGCTCGGTTACCAATCTCCCCCTGGGGTTTGCTCTGGCCTCAGCTTCCCGGTCATATATGGCCCGGGTACATTTACCTCTCGTGTGTGGCGCCGTCCTATGTCTTTGTCCTGCTGGCTCCTGGATCCTTCCTCCTTCTGGAAGGAATGGGGTTCGTCATTGGGCTATGAGTGGGTTGACTACAGGTTTGGGCTTAGGCGTATTTCCTTTCCAGATGGGCTTGAGGATTTCCTTGTTTTGCGAGTTTGTTTGTTCACTGTGAGGGGTTTCTTTCTTAGGGTTGCACGTCTCTGGAGGTTATTTGGTTCGTTGGATTCAGGCCTGTGGTTTCCTTGTAGTTTCTACCCATAGTACAAAGCGTTGGTTCCATCTCTACTCAAAGTGGTTGACGCGTAGGGCACGGTCAGTGGGTTTTAGCGGGGAGAAGCGGGCTGGACTGTAGTAGGAGGTTTTTTGTCTACATATCGGGGGCTGACACGACTTTGTTCCTTAAACAAAAATAAAAAGAGAGATAAAAAAAAAAAAGATAAAAAAAAAAAGAATCTACAAAGAGATGGGCACGAACCATCTCTCCTCCATCTCTGGCGATTGAAATCTCAACACTACGGGAAATTATCGTCACTTTCCCCCACCCACCTCTCCTCTCCCACGATGGCTACTGCCTAGGAGTTGACGTTAAGCCATCTTCCCTCCTCATCTGGGGCACGTCTGCCTCCCCTCCTTGGGATTCTTGTTCCCGTTCATCGTTAACTCCCGCTCATGAAGTTCTGTTCTCCCCCTTACCCCCCACCTGCTTTGCACCTCGCTTGGCATTTTGCACGGTAGGAAAGCTTCTCGCTTCGTTCACGGTCGGCGTTACATTGTCGGACTCTCGGTTGAAGTAGGCATCGGCTTGCTGAGCTTGTACCTCTGGTGGGGATAGCCTTGGTTAGTAACATCACGGTCTCGTCCCGGTCTCGTCCTCGTTCCAAAAGCCCTTGCTATGGCCCGTTTGTCGGTTGTGGCTAGCCCGCTGGCGATCATCCCTCCTCTCCCCTCCCGGTTCCGTCCGCTGGCACCATACTGCCCACTTAGCTGGCATCTTACTACCGACCTCCCCCCCGGCTAGCACCCTACTGCTACTCACTGGCTGGTACCCTACTCCCGGGTGGCTCCGCTCACCTCTCTATCATCTGCGATCGTCGCGCTCGTCCTCCGTTACCCCTAGTCGTGCTATCGCACTGCCACCGTGGCTCCCGCCAACGCCTTGGTCGAACGATGTAATTACCGGCGCGACTGTTGTATACTGTGACAGTGTCAGCCTACATTCCAATGGTTTTCCGTTAACGCGCGATCACCATTTTCTCCCTCAGGCCCCCGTTTTGAGGCCTTAGCGAAACTTTCTTTTGTTCTGGGTAGCCTGCCGAAGGGTTTGGGTCTCTCTACCTGTACGTTTCTATGAATTGTTTCCTTACGTGTCTGGGGTATTAGTATCTTAGGTGCTAGGCGAAGAGGTCTTTTTTCTATCGTTTTCGGGGTACTTCATTTTTCCCATCAAGAGGTGAAGCGCGCAGTTGTTGTTCCTTCTAGGTTTTTTTGTCTTCGTAGCTCACGCTGCATAAGGCTCTTTGTACCTAAAACAAATAACAGATCATATCAAAAAAAAAAAAAAAAAACTATAAAGAGATAGGCACGAACCATCTCTCCTACACCTCCGGCTATTGAAATCTCAACACCACGCGAAATCATCATGGGGTGGTATCCCTCTCCCCTTTTCTGCTGGCCTAGTTGCCTAGAAGAGTGAAGCTCCTCCCATCCGCCTCTCCCCTCTGACCCCTCCTGATGGGACTATCTATGGGCAGCCTTTGTCTAGGGGGTTACGGTTACCTCTCCATCATCTTCCCCGCACTTGCTTCGTGGCCCCTCAGTTACCACTTGCAACGGTGGGGTACGGTCTCAACTAGTCAGCGCGTGGCTGCTGGTTTCAGGTTATCGGTGAAGTAGTTACCCTGGTGGCCCTGCTCCCTGGTATTGCACCTCCTCCTGGGAAACCTTTCGGTACGATCATCATTTGAAAAATGGTGATCCTGGCGCGATCGGTCGCGTCCGCACTTCTTATCGTTTCTGTCCCTTCCAGCCTTCCCCCTCTCGGTTACGTCAGCTAGCACCCTACTGCTTCAATACTGCCGCTAGGCCTCATGCCGCCATCCCTCCTGGCCTGTGTCTCCTGCTGATTGCCTGGCTTAATGATCGTGGCTACGTGCGCGGTTGTGACCGCTTGTGTATAGGAAGTTCATGCTTACCGCCTGTGTGACGTCGAGGACATGCATCACCCCCTCGGCGTCTTTAGATTCGACTCGGGTATCGAATTCGTCCTGTTACACACTCTTATAAGCTCTGGCTCGGTTACTGATCACCCTCCTGGGATTGGGCTCGCCTCGGCTTTCCGGTCGTATATGACCGAGGTACATCTACCTCCTGTGTGTAGTGCCATCCTCTGTCTCTGTCCGGCTCAGGCTGGCTCCTGGATCCCTCCCCCTTCTCAAAGGAATGGGGTTCGTCACTGTGCTATGGGTGGGTTGACTACAGGTTTGGGCTTAAGTGTATTTCCTTTCTGTATGGGCTTGAGGATTTCCTTGTTTTGCGAGTTTGTTTGTTCACTGTCTGGGGTTTCTTTCTCTGGGTTGCACGTCTGTTGAGGCTATTTGGTTCGTTGGATTCAAGCCTGTGGTTTCCTTGTAGTTTCTACCCATAGTACTGAGGGTGGTTTCCACCACTACTCAAAGTAGTTTTCGGGTTGGGAAGGGTCATAGGGTTTTAGCCAGGAGAAGCGGGATGGACTCTAGCTGGAGGTTTTATGTCTACATAGGTAGTGCTGACGTGACAGTTGTCCCTTACAACAAATATAAAAAGGGATAAAAAAAGTCAAATAAAAAATCTACAAAGAGATAGGCATCAACCATCTCCTCGCCACCTCCGGCGATTGAAATCTCAACCCTACATGAACTCATCGTCAAGTTTTCCCCACCGACCTCTCTTTTCCCACGATCGCCACTGCCCTGGAGTTGAAGTTAAGCCATCTTCCCTCCTCTGCTCAGGCCTGTTGACCTCCCCTCTGTTGGGTTCTTGTTCCCGTTGATAGTTGACAGGCTCATGAAGTTTGGTTCTTCCCCTTACCCCGCACTTGCTTTGCACCTCACTTCGCACTTTGCAGGGTCGGAAAGCTTCTCGCTTCGTTCATGGTTGGCGTTACGGTGTCGGACTCTCGGTTGAAGTAGGCCTCGGCTCGCTGGACTTGTACCTCTAATAGGGAACGCCTCAGTTAGAAACCTCTCAGTCCCGCCTCAGTTTTGTCGTCATCCCAAAAGCCCTTGCTATAGCCTGTTTGTCGGTTGTGGCCAGCCCATTCGTGATCCTTCCCTCCTCCTCCTCGCGGTTCTGTCCACTTGCACCGTTACTGCTACAGGAGCTGGCACCTTACTGCCTCACCATCCTCCCCTATCGTCAGTCTCCTCCTCAGTTACGCCCACTCGTGGTATTGCACTACCTCTATGCCTGGTGTCCAACGCCTTCGATCGATGTAATTACCGGCGCGACCCTACGTCTATGGTTACAACTGTCGGCCCACATGTGACAACTCCGCTGGTTTTCCCTCATCTTGATCTTCCCCCATCCTCAATGCTACTGCGGTGGCTTTCATTTTTGTATCTTTTGTTTTTAGGGGAGCCTTCAGAACGGTTTGGGTCTCTCTCCTGTACCTCTCTATGAATTGTTTCCTTACGTGTCTCAGGTGCTATTGTCTTAGGTGCTAGGCGAGGGGGGTTTTTCCTATGGATTTGGGGTGTTTGATTTTTCCCATGAAGAGGTGAAGCGGGCGGTTGTTTGGGATTAAGGTTTTGTTCACGCCATAGCTAGCGTTGCTTACGAGTTCTTGTACCTAACAACGAACATATGATATAAAACAAAAAGTAAAAAAACGAAATCTACAAAGAGATATGATCTTCACGCAACCATCTAAGTACTTTCCTATACTTAAATTGTAATACGATTACTCTTTACTCTAGTTACATATACTCCTCCTCTACGAAGGCCTACGCTCTAAGAGCTCGGAGACTATTATCATAGTCTCGATAGGTAAAAACAATCACCGAACTATTGTGATAGTTCTATCAAAAACGACAATCCTCCCAACTTCCTATCTAAGGAGATAGTATCCTTTGGTGGATCGTTCAAAGACAAACAAGCCAGTTCCGTACTTTCTGAAGAGATATTATTCCCTTACCCTTTAGTACAAGATAACAAGATTCGAATACGCAGGAGACCACTGTCGTTACCTGTTGCATAACAATCTAACGATAGGCTTGTTACATTGACATTCCTCACCTGACTATCTCAAAAGCAACAACTACTCTGACCCTCCCAACCTCCCCAAAGTTCCGAAAGACTGGCCATGCGAAACATGCATCACTTGCAAAAGCACAAAGCGAAAGCCTACATCAATTACCGACATATGCTCAGATACACCCTTCAAATTAACTCACTTCAACCTTAGCGGAAAATTCTCCAAAACCTCCTTCGGCAAATCCACCTATTATTTTGCCTTGACAGATGACTGCACGAGATCCACTTGGATATATCCCATTCATGCCAAATATGACACAGTCATACTATTCACCAGTTTCATCGATGTACGCTAGACTCAAGATAATGTCTTAATCAAAAGATTCAGAACACATAATGGAGGAGAATACGTCAATGCTGCCATTTTAACATTGTTAGACAAGCAAGGCATAGTATGGGACCTCTCTCCCACTTACTCACATGAATCAAATGGTGTTGCCAAACGATATCATTGAACAATTATCACTGCTGCTTGCTCTTTGTTGATTGGCTTACCCTGAGGTTCATGGGCTGAAGCTATCGCAACCGCTGTCTACCTTCGAAACAGACTCCCTCACTCATCTATAGGAAAATTGACACACTATGAATCTCTCTACCACAAGAAACCGGCGATCTACCATCTCCGCCCATATTGGACCAACTGCTGCGTTCATCTACCAGAGGAATAACGTCAACCTCCACTGAAACTAAGGCCCCAGGTGATGAAAGGATATCTTATCAGTTATACCTCCTTTGATAAAATATAGAGGATATACATCCCTTCACAGCATAAGGTCACTGAAACTCGACAAATCCATTAGACAACCAAGACAATAACACTGCTTGGAACTACTACAATGGAACTGTTACATGCCGAGGAAACTTGTGCTACTCTCTACCCTCTATCTCATCCATTACCTACCATTAAGGTTGCACAGGAACTGGACCAGGACCGGAACAGACAAATTAACCCACCAACATTTAAGGAACTTGGTTTACCTCACAACAAATGTTCAGAAACACCCGCGCCTTCAGCTACCCCACTTCCCGCTTTGCCTGAGGAACAAGTACAGGGTATGCCACCAGGACCTGTTGACCCTACTGTGGGAATATCTGGACAATTCCGGCATTTTGGAAGAACCTCAACATACTGATCGATCAGCTACAAAAAGCAACTTGGACATCGTATATAACATGCTACTAGTGAGATATCGGACAAGGACCCCACTACCTATCCCCTAGCTGTAAATAGCTAGCTTAAGGAAGAATGGACCTCCGCCATGAACGATGACATTATTGCACTAAAGAAGCATAAAATGTTTATATTGTCAATAAACCAATAGGACAAAACATTGTCGGAAGTAAGTGGGTATTCAAAACAATAAAAAATGCTGACCATACATTGGCGTGATTTCAAGCAAGAGCCATTGCGCAAGGATTTTCTCAAGCTCCTGGCTTCGACTTTGCAGACACCTTTGCCCCAGTTATTCGGTATGAATCACTCACACTTCTGATTGCGATATGCGCCAGAAACAAGTGGCGACCGCAACCGTACAACGTCAAATCTGCTTTCCTTTAAGATAGGTTGAATGAAGAAGTTTACATGTGACCACCACCAGGGTTCAGTGACGGAGACAATGTATGGAAACTTAACCAATGCATATATGGACTTAAGGAATCTGTGAACGAATGGTATGCTCTCTTCGCTAAATTCTCGACCTCCAAAGATTTTACCGCATCAGACGAAGACCCCTCCATGTTTATCCACAACAAGTTCGAATGCTACATATCACTTTACGTGGACGACATTGAAATATATTCGGCTGATACGCTCCACCTGACCACTCTCATCAAACACACGAAAACGGCATTTGAGAACTCGGACCTCGGGGAAGCCTCATTTCTACTCTGCCTACATATTACGTATTGATCAGACGGTATTTCCCTTACCCAGGAACGATGCATCGGTACTTTCCTCTCTCGATTTGGAATGGAAAACTCAAACACAGTATCCATCCCCTTACAAAACGGCATTATACTTGCGCAAGGGATTACGGAACAACCAAAAGAGCAAGTTACCACATACTAATCAATGATCGGTTTGCTCATGTACCTCGTTACCAGCACACAACCCCATCTAGTGTATACGATTTCCTTTCTTGCGCACTTTTCTTCATGCTCTCCCAACAAACATATAAAGGCTGCTAAACACGTCTTTAGATATGGTAATGGAACATGAAACCTTGGCTTATTTTGCCCGTACACAACAACAAATGTTATCGATATTTATGTTGACGCTGACTTTGCTGGCTGTCATGATACCAGAAGATCCACCTCCAGTTACATTGTTCTATTCAATAACTGTTATGTCTCCTGGCTCTCAAAGGAACCCGCGCTGGTCACCAAGTCAACTACCGAATCAGAATTCGTTGCTATGTTTTACGGTACCCACCATATGCAATATCTTTTGAAAGACCTCGCCGACCTTCGCCTTCATGTTCCGATCACTATGCACACTGATAATACTGGTGCAAATTTCTTAACAATCAACCCTTTAATCAATGTTCGAACAAAGCATATCGCAGTGGACTTCTTAATCATGTGCGAAACCCTGGAAGACAACTTGTTCGTTCTCCTTAAGGTTGAGTCGGTTAACAATCTTGCTGATATATGCACCAAAATCTTGGCAAAACTCGGGCATCCGTGAATGGTTAGTTTATCGGGCTGTAGATAATGTGCGAAAGTGTTGAAATTCTCTGTATATTTCCTATGAATATTCAATACACTACCGTGTATTCTTTTACTTAGTTTGTGTTTCAGCTCCGCATGTTCACTGCTTATATTACTACAGCTAAGATATATATTATGGTGTTTTATTGTTTATTTCAGGATAATATCTCAGGATTTAACATGTGCTTTCCAATCAGGTGTTTAGGATTTTACTGTTGTTTATACATCTCTTATGCACCATTCTTGGTCATGATATTTCTAATAATCGCTCCACACCCTTTTGTTTTCATGCACAATATTTGGGATTACTTGGCTGGATTTCAGGGTCAAACATGTTCGCACTTATGTCTCTTGCATTGTTTCCCTATATTTCTCTTCCGCATATGGATGCTCACTTTCCTATACATAAGGTGCTACCGCCCACCTGGCTTAGAAGAATTAAGAACCCGAACCCCTACCAATCCCTTCCTCACCTCCTCGCAAAACATGCCTTGCAACCCTCCTCGTACTTGCGAAGTATTATCCACATAGACTAGATTGTGCCGCATTCATATATTGAACACCAAGTTAGCGGGGTGCAGTGGCCAGCATCAACCAGGACGGTGAAGTCCCCTCCCGCCTCGCAAACCCGACTGGCCGGACTATTCAGAACTCTCAGCGCAAGTAACAGCAAGCGCACATAGTATGGAGGGACTCTCAAGAGTGGATGTGCTGGTGCACTAAGGCATGAATGGATGTATATGGTTATAGATGTAGAAACTTTCACTATAATACTTAAACTCGGGGAACCATTGGCCATTTTACACCCAAAATATCCATTTTCAGAGACACATACTCGACATTACCTTAAGAAATCTCCAGGATTCGCAAGAAACATGAAAACAACTAATTTCTTTCTTTCATAAAAAGGAAATATCAAGCCCGTGAATTAACTGCTCATAATTTTTTGTTCAATGGTTTGGTACTCGTAAGATCGCAGAGTGTCTTGAGACCTTATAAAGGGGTACCATAGTACAAAAGGATATCACACTTGCGCACCATCTTTGTTGTGGGCTATCCCTGGTTTGCCAATTTCATATACCCTCTACGCAACACCTTCTCTTGAAAACAACTCTCTACCTATTTCCTAGTTTGATTTGGCCTGGGGTGGGGCTTCTGGCTTGGTTGGGAGTGGTAAATTGGTTAATAAAGAGTTACTGATTTTAGTGCGAATTGGCCGCCGGCTAGAGAATTTTGTCACCCGACCTCTAATCACTCGTTGAGTAACTTGGGGCCCGTTTACCTAACAGTGAGGTTTTAAAATTTAGGTGATAAAACTAAACGGTAGCGTGTTAACCGGTGTCATTTTCCGATAGATGGTGCGCAAGTGTTTACCTGATTTTGTATCCTCCTAAATTCTTATCTAGACAGTCAAAAGGTGACGTCGCTAGGGAGGTGTGTTTCGGGATCCCACCAGACACTAGACTGTAGGTGAACATCATCTACCCCTCCAACTGTCTGTGTAAATAGGCCCGTCGGTCACTTCAATGGCCATGGGGGAAATTACGCAGCAGCATGCAAAACATCGTGAATGTTTGATACAGTCATTCTAATTAGTAGCTTAGCACTCTAGCAAAAAAGGGTTCTAAAGGGGAAAAACGGGCGGGAGCTGACATCATCACCAAACTTAAAAAAACAATCAACTCTCATCATTTTTTCTCTTACATTTATCTGATTCTATCACCGGCTATGAAATTGGGAGAAACAGCTCTACTTAACCCGTCTCTTGTGCCTCTCTGCTGAGTTTGCAGCATGGTTCAATTGGACCAGTGTCGTTCGGAAGTGCCACACCCCAGACCAGAACGCCGGAGAACCGAAGGAATCCCGATAAGGCCCTTATTCTACCAGAACTGCTCGTGTCAACCACAACCCCTCAGGAACAACCATGCCCCATCATCAATCATCAAGTCAAGGGAGATAAAGGAATAATATTTTCCTGCACGATAACCTCTGGGCAAAAAAGAGAGTAAGAAAGCTCAACAGGAGTTGTGTTAGAGTTGTCGTGGTAGTGGGCAGCAGTGGTGGGGGATTGGGATGATCATCAGCAAAAATAATACCTTGCGTCGTGTGCGCCCCGTGCGTCTGACGCCCGGGACGTCTGAATACTAATCGTGAATCTGGACGTAACGTCGGATCGACATCACATCCTGACTTTGCGTCACCTAGCGCCATCCGTCCTGACACCATCCAGACACAGACCCCTACGTCCTGTGCGTCCTGACTGGGTCTGGTGCTCCTCTATTACCTCCTGACTCCCCCTGATCTACGACTCTTCCGTTCCTACTGCGTCGGGTCCTCCGCTATTGCGTTCCGACTGCGTAGGATCTATGACTCTCCCGCCCTGATGCCGGTTGCTTCTCAGCCAACGTCAGTGCTTCACACATTTTCAGATCTCGCGTCCTAATGTTTTCACACCCGGCCGACCACGTCCGGATCCCACGATCCGCATCTCTCCCTTCCTGACGCCTGCTCACTTCTTCCTGATCTTACGCCGTATATATGCCGCGTCCTGATCCGATCGTGACTCTATCTGACGCCGCGTTTTCATACGGACGCATCGTGTACTTAGTCTAATGCCATCATGATCCTACGTCTAGGCACTTCTCTTCTTTCAAACGCTGTCACGATGTGTTTTACTATCCTGATCACCAAGATGCACCTGTTAAGCGTTGCTTCTATTAATTCTATTCTGAATTCCTTGAGTTGGCTAGACGCCCTCATCTTAATACAACTATCCTCCTCGCACACTTTCCTATATGTGAGAACGCATCCCAAAACCACTACACTTCACATGCTCAGCATTCTAACTACCCGCATCTATGCTCGCACTTTCCCCCTGCTCCATATCCCACCGATCAGTAGTCTCCTCCGCCGGCTCTAGATCATCAAGGCTGAGCGCGAGCTGTCGCAATGTAGTCGGAGTCACAGTATTGTCCAAAGTTAGCCCCCCTGCCGCCTCCTGTGAGCCGTTCAAAGTCTGTAGGTCCGAATCAAGGAAGTTGAGTAGCCGGGTTGCCGACACCTGCGTGAAATCGAAAGACGTGACAGTTTCCTGTCAATGGTTTCGGTTATCCGGGGCTCCAGCCAGGGCTCCAATAGGCAGGTTGCCGGGAGTTTGACTCTCAATCTGTGAAGTTGGACGTGTCTGAATGCGTGGAGTTGAGCGTGTCGGAATCCGAGGAGTTGCCTGTGGGGGGGCCGTCTACACATCTGACTCTGCACCTCTGCCACCACTGCTTCCCAATCGTCAGTAAACCCTTCACGGCGATCTTCCTGTATCCCATGCTCCTTCTCCATTTTCGCTTTGATGGTCTCGCGAATGTTCTTGAGGATCATTGTCTGTACCCAGTCTGGGC
>Ga0307513_10006580_pt1 | contig 15171 bp, 13 predicted proteins | sample 15_EM_MG_FD_202174 | JGI IMG/M metagenome (GOLD analysis project Ga0307513, IMG submission 202174) | Populus trichocarpa ectomycorrhiza microbial communities from riparian zone in the Pacific Northwest, United States - 15_EM | ecosystem: Host-associated > Plants > Roots > Unclassified | place... | reverse complement strand
GGTCACTTCACGAGCACGTATTCGCCGGGCGCCGGACCGAGCGGCTTGTACTTGCGCGATCCCAGCTTGGCGGGCGCGGCCACCAGCTCGCCGGAACGGGCCTGGATCCACGTGCGCCAGTGAGGCCACCAACTGCCTTCCTGCCGCGTCGCCTGGGCGGCCTCGGCCCACTGCGCCGGGTCTTCGACGGTCGCGGGCGCCGCGAGGTAGAACGACTTCGAGCCGCCCGGCGGGTTGACCAGGCTCTGCAGATGCCCGGCATTGACGAGCACGAAGCTGCTCTCGGGGCCGAACAGGCGCGCCGTGCCGTAGCACGCCTTCCATGGCGTGATGTGGTCCGTGATGCCGCCGATGACATACGCGCCGGCCTGCACCTTCGACAGGTCGATGGGCAGGCCGCCGATCTCCAGCGTGCCGGGCCGGACATACGGGTTCTTCTCGACCAGGTCGAGCAGGTCACAGTGAAACTGCCCGGGCAGTCGCGTCGTGTCGGCATTCCAGGCCAGGATGTCGAAGGCCGGCGGCTTGTTGCCGAGCAGGTAGTTGTTGACCCAGTAGTTCCAGACGAGGTCGTTCGGCCGAAGCCAGGCGAACATCGACGCCATCTCCTCGCCGCTCACAAAGCCCTTGCGGCGCGAGCGGGCCTTGGCCGCGCGGATCGCCGCGGGCGACGTGAACAGGCTGAGCGTCGAGTCCTGCAGGGCCGCGCCGGTGTCGAGCACGCACACGGCCCAGGTCGCGTTGGCGACCTTGTGCTCGCCCTTGGCCGCGAGCCAGCCGAGGTAGGCGGCCAGCGTCATGCCGCCCGAGCAGCTGCCCCACATGTTCACGTCGGGGCTGCCGGTGATCCGGCGCGCGACGTCGACGGCACGGTCCAGCGCCATCGCGTAGTCGTCCAGGCTCCAGTGGCGCTGCTCGACGGTCGGGTTGCGCCAGCTGACGACGAACATCTGCACGCCCGAGTCGACCGCCCACTTGATCAGGCTCTTGTCGGGCGAGAGGTCGACCGCGTAGTACTTGTTGACCTGCGGCGGCGACATCACCAGCGGGCGCTGGTGTACCTGCGGCGTGGTCGGCGCGAACTGCAGCAGCTCGAACATCTCGTCGCGATGCACCACCTGCCCGGGTGTCGTGGCGAGGTTCTTTCCGACCTTGAACGGCGTCGCGTCCACCTGGCTCGGCATCCGGTTGTTGTGCCGGATGTCGTGCACCAGGTGCTGCAGGCCCTTGACGAGGTTGTCGCCGCCCGTGTCCAGGACCTTGCGCACCGCCGCGGGATTGCTCAGAACGAAGTTGCTCGGCGCGAGCGCGTCGGTGACGAGCGATGCAAAGAACTGCGCGCGGCCCTTGTCGGTGCCGCCGAGCTTGGAGGTCTCGATCACGCTCGCCAGTTCCTTCTGCGTGGCCAGGTAGGTCTGCATCAGCCGCGCGTACAACGCGTTGCCCTTCCAGGCCGGGTCGGCGAAGCGGCGGTCCTTGGCGTCCGGTGCCAGGTCCGACTTGCCCGCGGCGACCGTCGCCAGGGTCTTCAGATAGCGCCCGTAGTGCAGCGCGGTGCTGCCCGGCGCGCGGCTCATCACCTTCAGCAGCGACTTGGCGCCGCCCGCGACGTCTCTCAGCTGCAACCCTGCAAGCGGGTTGATCGCGAGCGTGTTCTCGCTCGCCTGTGCGACCAGCCCGCCGAGGTCCGCCGCGACCGACAGCACGCTGCTGCCGGAGCGCGTGGCGGTGTCGGTGACCGCCCTGACGGCCATGCGACCGGACCTGAGGACCTTGCCCGCCGATGCTTCGACCCGCCCGCGACGCGAGGTCTTGGCGGCCGCTGCCGCGACCCGCCCGCGGCCGGGGGCTCCGGCGGCCTTCGTGCCCGCGGCCCGAGCTTCTGCCGATACCTTGGTGACCATTTGTCGTCTCCTGCGTGTGGGTCAGCTCATCACCATCGTTTGCGAGAACGCGACCAATGCCGGCTTGTCCTCGGCTTCGATCTCGAAGGTGTTCTCGGTCGTGACGAGCACGCGTCCGCCGCCCTTGTCCTCGACGGCCGCCACCTTGACGTGGTTGCGCACGCGCTTGCCGGCACGCACCGGGGCCAGGAAGCGCACCTTCTCCAGCCCGTAGTTCAACACCTGCTTGGCCTGCACGCGATGGAGCAGGATTTCGAAGGCCGTGGGCGCGACCAGGGCCAGCGTGAGGAAGCCGTGCGCCACGGTGCCCCGGAAAGGGCTCTCCTTCGCGGCGCGCTCGGCGTCGACATGGATCCACTGGTGGTCGCCGGTGCAGTGCGCGAATTCATCGATGCGCTGCTGATCGACGACGATCCAGGCCGAGACGCCGATCGGCTTCCCGGCGAGGGCGCCGAGTTCGGCGGGTGCGATGCGAGAGGTGGTCATCGTTGTCTCCTTGCCTCGTGAGAGATTGGGGGGATTGCTAGGGTCGATCGAGAAACTCGCCGATCGCGCTGGCCGATGCCTCGTTGCGCGTCATCAGGAACATGTGCCCGCAGTCGAACATGCGCAGTTCGCTGTTCGGGATCAGCCGGTGCATGAGGCGGGCGTTGGCCGCCGGCACCAGCGGGTCGTCGCTGCCGGCCATGATCAGCGTGGGCTGGCGCAGGCGGTGCAGCCAGTGGGCGCTGGTCCAGCCCCACACGGCCGCCAGCTGCAGGTAGTAGCCCAGACGTGACTGCCAGCGCACGTGCTTGAAGAACCTGGCGGCGAGATCGGGGTCGCTGCGGAAGTCGCCGCCGTAGATCTCGCCCGAGATCGCGCGCGCATAGTCGCGGCTGATGTAGCGGCGCGGCGTGGCCATCTTGAGCAACACCGAGGGGCGCGCCGGCCACATGACGACGCCCGCAGCGGTGGCGCACAGGATCAGCCGGCGGCACCGGGATGCGAAGCTGTGCGCGAACTGCTGCGCCGCGGCGCCGCCCCACGAGACGCCGAGCACGTCGGCCCGCGCATGCCCGTATCGATCGAGCAGCGCCGCCGCCAGCCGGGCCACGTGGCGCAGCCGGTACGGCCGCGCGGGCAGCGCCGAGTGGCCGACGCCGGGTATGTCGAAGGTGATCATCTCGCGGCCGGGCATCGAGCCCGCGAGCGGCGCCAGCAGCTCGATGTTGCCGCCGATGCCGTTGAACAGCAGCAGTGGAACGCCGCCCCCCGTGCCGGTTTGGCGGCCCACCCGCAGCGCCTGGCTGCCGAGCCGGATGATCTGGGTCTCGAACACGTCGCGACCCTCAGCCCAGGTTGCGCAACTCGCGGCGCAGGATCTTGCCGACGCTGGACTTCGGCGGCGCATCGACGAAGCGCACCGTCCGGGGCACCTTGTAGCCCGCCATCCGGCCGCGGCAGAACGCGACGATGTCCTCGGCCGTGAGTGCCGCGTCGGGCGCCTTCACCACGTACAGCCGGACCGTCTCGCCGGTCTTCGCGTCGGGGACGCCGATGCAGCCGCATTCGCGCACTCCGGGGCAGGCAGTCGCCACGTACGAGGCGATCCAGTGTCTGTCGCTCACGAGGGGCTCCTTGAATGTGCCTGCGATCGAGTATTCGCCTCGGCCCCGATGGCGACGAGAGTCGAATCGGCCATCGACCGCATCGCCGCGGACAATCGTCGTCAGCCCAGTGCCGCCGTCAGGTCGGGCACGAGCTGGAACAGGTCGCCCACCAGGCCGTAGTCGGCCACCTGAAAGATCGGCGCCTCCGGATCCTTGTTGATCGCGACGATCACCTTCGAGTCCTTCATGCCCGCCAGATGCTGGATCGCGCCGGAGATGCCGATCGCCACGTACAGCTGCGGCGCGACGATCTTGCCGGTCTGCCCCACTTGGTAGTCGTTCGGCGCGTAGCCGGCGTCGACGGCCGCGCGCGAGGCGCCGAGCGCGGCTCCGAGCTTGCCGGCCAGGGGTTCGAGGACCCCGTGGTAGTTCTCGCTGCTGCCCAGCCCGCGACCGCCCGAGACCACGACCTTGGCCGCGCTCAGCTCCGGACGCTCGGATTTCGTGAGCTCTCGCCCGACCAGCCGCGACATCTTCAGGTCGGCGCCCGCATCCAGCGCCTCGACCGGCGCCGCCGCGTCGACCCTGCCGGCAGGATCGAAGGCCGTGGTGCGCACCGTGATCACCCTGACGGCGTCGCTCGAGCGAACCGTGGCCAGGGCGTTGCCCGCATAGATGGGTCGGACGAACGTATCGTCCGACTCGACCGCGACGATTTCCGAGATCTGCGCGACATCGAGCGCCGCCGCGACGCGCGGCATCAGGTTCTTGCCGAAGCTCGTCGCGGGGGCGAGAAGGTGGGTGTAGCCGGCGGCGTTGGCGCAGATCAGCGCGGCGAGGTTCTCGACGCCATGGTCGGCCAGGTGGGGCGCGTCGGCGTGTCTGACTTTCGCGACGCCGGCGAGCCGGGCCGCCGCCGCAGCGGGCGCCGCACAGCCGCAGCCCGCGACGAGCACGTGGATCTCCGCGCCGGGAACCGCCGAAGCGGCCGTGATGGTGTTGAGCGTGCCGCTCTTCAGCGACGCGTCGTCGTGTTCGGCGACAACGAGGATCGGCATGGCAAATCTCCCGGGTTGGTTGGCGTCAGGGCAATGCCCTGGCTTCGTTGCGCAGCTTGTCGATGAGCTGCGCGACATCGTCGACGCGGATGCCGGCCGCCCGCTTCGGCGGCTCGACGACCTTCAGCAAGGTGAGGCGCGGCGTGCAGTCGACGCCGAGGCTGGCCGGCGCGACGGTGTCAAGCGGTTTCTTCTTGGCCTTCATGATGTTGGGCAGGGTCACGTAGCGCGGCTGGTTCAGGCGCAGATCGGTGGTCACGACGGCGGGCAGCGGCACCTCGACGGTCTCGAGGCCGCCGTCGATCTCGCGCGTCACGGTGGCCTTGCCGTCGGCGATCTGGAGCTTCGACGCGAAGGTCGCCTGCGGCCAGCCGAGCAGTTGCGCGAGCATCTGGCCGGTCTGGTTGGCGTCGTCGTCGATCGCCTGCTTGCCCATCACGACGAGTACCGGCCCCACCTCGCGGACCGTCGCCGCCAGCAACTTGGCCACCGCGAGCGGCTGCAGCTCGGCGTCGCTCTCGACCAGGATGGCGCGGTCCGCGCCGATGGCCAATGCCGTGCGCAGCGTCTCCTGGCAGGCGGCGACGCCGCACGACACGGCGATCACCTCGGTCGCGATGCCGGCCTCCTTCAGCTTCACCGCCTCCTCGACGGCGATCTCGTCGAAGGGGTTCATGCTCATCTTGACGTTGGCGAGGTCGACCCCGCTGCCGTCGGGCTTGACGCGGACCTTGACGTTGAAGTCGAGCACGCGCTTGACCGGAACGAGTATCTTCATGTTCGTCTCCTTGCCGTCGCGCTCAGGCGCTGCGGACCTCCCAGCTCAGGTAGCCTTCCTCGGCCTGCGCGGCGAGCAGCTGGCGCGCGCCGAGCGCCTGGACCGGCGAGACGAAGCCGGTGCTCAGCAGCTGGCCGCGCAGCACGCGCCGGGCGGCCTCGGCGCCGAAGACACCGGTCTGCGCATACGGCGAGTTGCCGCGCAAGATGACGTCGACCGACGCGGTGTTGCCGCGTCCATAGCAGGCCAGGACACAGCGATTGGCGAGAGGGTTCTCGCGCGGCGGTTCGGCCGTGGTGATGCTCTCGCCCCAGGCGTTGGTGGTCGCTTCGCGATCCGCCTGTGGCAACTGCCGGCACTCGGCCTCGAACTTCTGCAGCAACCCGAACACGCCGGCGAACAGCTGCTGGTTGCGGAACGACACCAGCACGCTGCAGTTGCGCACGCGCGGATCGTCGTGGTACCAGAGCGGTTCGCCGCCGCCGCTCCATGGCAGTGCGGCAAAGGTCTTGACCTCGCCGGGCACGGTGACGTTGTAGCTGGTCGCGTACGGCCACATCACCAGCTCCTTGTTCGCCAGGTAGTGCTGCGGGTTGGTACACATGCGCAGGAACGAGGCGGTGGAGGCTTCGCTCACCGGCGAGTCGCCGAGGTACACGATGTCCAGCGTGTCGATGCCCGGCGTCTCGAGCGCGATCTCGGCGGCAATGTTCCCTTCGGTCCACATATAGGAATTTGCCGGGCACAGGGCCAGGCCCTTGGCCTTGAACCTGGGTCCGAACTCCTGCTTGAGCATTTGCAGCCAGTCCATCTCGCCCGTGGTGTCGAAGTAGTGGCACCCGGCGTCGAGACAGGCCTCGACCACGGGGCGGCCGAGTTGCATGAACGGACCGACGATGTTGATCACGACCTTCTTGCCCGCGAACAGATCGACCAGGGCCTTGCGGTCGTGAGGGACTGCCACACATTTGTAGTCCGCTCCCTTGAGCTCGGGGACCTTGTCCATTTCCATCTGCAGACGCTCGGCGTTGCGACCGGCCGCGATGAAGGGGATGCCGCGCTCGGCCAGCTTCCACGCGGTGAGCTTGCCCGTGTAGCCGCTCGCGCCATAGACGACGACTTGGTAGTTGGTGCTCATGAAGTTGACTCCTTGGGGTTGAGTTGGGTTGGGGAGGGAAGGAGGGACGCCGCACTCAGGTGCGCCGCTCGACGAAGACCTGTTCCGGGTGTCTCTCGAAGGCCTCGATCAGGAAGCGCTCCTGGGGCTTCTCGGAAGCCGTCTTGGGGATCTGCTCCAGCACCTGGATGTAGCGCGGCACGGAGTTGGCCTCGAGACGCTGGCGGCACGCGCGGAACAGGGCGTGCGCGTCGAAGCGCTCGCGGTCGCGCGGGACGACCGCGGCGACCGGATCCATCTCGCCGGGCACACCAGAGCGCGCGGGCACGCCGTACACGTACACGTCGTCGACCTCGGGCGACTCGGCCATCGCCTTCTCGACGAAGGCCGGATTGATGAAGTCGCCGTTGCAGCGGATGCCGCCGCCCTTGCGGTACTGGAAGAACAACCACCCGTCGGCGTCTTCGACGACGACATCGCCCATGTGCAGCCAACCGCCTGCGCACTTGCGCGCCGAGGCCTGCGAGTTGCCGTGGTACTCGACCTTGAAGGGCGAGCCGTCGGCGTGGCGGAACAGCAGCTCGCCGGGCTGGCCGGGCGGAACCTGGCAGCCGTCGTCGTCGACGATGCGGTGGACGAGAGAGGGAACCGGCTTGCCGATGCTGCCCGGCGGGCCCGCGCCGATCGGCTTGACGGTGAGCCCGCCCTCCGCCGCGCCGTAGAACTCCAGGATCTGGACGCCGAAGCGCTTCTCGAAGTCGGCCCAGATCGCCTTCGGCATGCCGGCCGACACCACGAAGCGAACCGGGTTGTCGGCGTCCGTGTCCTTCGACGGCTCGGCATAGAGCGCGGTCGTCATGCCGCCGAGCAAGTTGAAGCTCGTGCAGCCATAGCGACGCGTGATGTCCCACAGGCGCGACTTCGTGAAGCGCCGCGACAGCACGCAGCGCAGACCGGCCGCCAGCGACGTGCCGAGCGTGAGCACCTGCGCGTTGGCGTGCGTCAGCGACAGCCCGGAGTAGGGGCGGTCGTCGCTGCGATAGCCGAAGATCCGCGGCACCAGCGCGGCGGTTTCGCAGAAGCGCTTGTGCGTCATCACGATGCCTTTAGGATCGCCGGTCGTGCCCGAGGTGTAGATGAGCTGCATCGCGGATTCGGGCGCGATGTCGGCACGAGCGAGATCGCCGGCCGGGGTGTCGGCCAGACGCTCGTAGGGCAGCACACCGCGCGCCTCGAGCTGCGCCGGGTTCGACGCGCCCTCGTCGGTGGACACGCCGACGACCCACTTCATCGACGGCAGGCGATCGCGCAGCTCGAGCAGCTGCGCCAACGCGTAGTCCGCGGCGATCATGCCGACGCAGCCCGCGTTCCCGACCATGTAGGCGAGCTTGTCGCCCTTGGTGCGCGGATCGATCGGGACGAAGACGCTGCCGGTCACGCCCGCACCGACCATCGCCTCGACGAACTCGGCGTGGTTGGCCATCAAGAGGCCGAAGCGATCGCCCGGCACGATGCCGAGCCGGCGCAGCCCGGCGCCGACGCGGCGCCCGCGCTCCCACAGCTGCGCGTAGGTGCGCAGCTCGTCGGCGCGCTGGCCGCCGCCTTCGATGGTGAGCACGTCGCGATCGGGGTCGGACAGCGCGCGATTGGCGACCAGCCCGGGGAATGTGAGATCCGAGTAGAGGGTGTCCATGGTTCAGGCCTTCTGCAGCACGGAGATGACGATCGCGGCGACGTCCTTGCCGATGAAGCCGCCGCCGTTCTCGGCCAGCGCCGTGCGCGCGCCCTGGACCTGGCGTGCGCCGCAGCGGCCGCGCAACTGGTCGACGAGCTCGACGATCTGGCCCGCGCCCGACGCGCCGATCGGATGGCCCTTGCGCAGCAGACCCCCGGAGGGGTTGACGGGAACGCGCCCGCCGAGCGTGGTGGCGCCACTCTCGACCAGCGCCGCACCCTCGTTCTTGCCGGCCAGGCCCAGGTATTCGTAGTAGATGACCTCGGCGGGCGCCGAGGCGTCATGCAGCTCGACCACATCGAGATCCGCGGGGCCGACGCCCGCGGCCGCATAGGCGAGCCGCGCGGCGTATTCCGGCACGGCGATTTCGCCGTCGTCATAGTCGTAGCCGGAAGCCAGCACCGACGAGAGCACGCGGACGCGATCCCTGAGCCCGAGCTGGCGCGCCTTCTTCTCGGAGACCAGCACCAGCGCCGCCGCGCCGTCGCCGATCGGCGAGCACATCAGCAGCGTGAGCGGATCGGAGACCAGCGGCGCGGCGAGGACGTCCTCGACACTGACCCTTCCCTGGTACTGCGCTTTCGGGTTCAGCGAACCGTGCAGCGAGTTCTTCGCCGACACCATCGCGAAGTGGCGCGCGGTCGCGCCGGTGCGCTGCATGTACGAGCGCGCCATGCTCGCGTAGATGTCCATGAAGAGCGAGCGCTTGGAGCCCGCGCCGTCCAGGTCGGTCTTCGCGCCGGTGGCCTTCATGTTCTGCTCGAGGTCGGCGAGCACGCGATCGATCGCTTCCAGGTCCACGGCGCCCTGGAACACCGAGAAGGTCTTGCGCTTGTCCTCGTTGTAGAGCTTCTCGAAGCCGCACACGAGCACGACGTCGTAGACGCCGAGCGTGATCATCTGGGCCGCCTGCTGGAACGCGGTGGCCGAGGTGGCGCAGGCGTTCTCGACGTTGATGACCGGGATGCGCCCGATGCCCATCCCTCGCAAGACGACCTCCCCCGGGATCAGCACCTGGCCGGTCGTGACGCCGGCGGCGCCGTTGCCCATGTAGGCGGCCTGGACCTGCGAGGCATCGATGCCGGCGTCCTCCAGCGCTTCATGGATCGCCTCGGCCGCGAGCGACTTCAGCCCGCGGTCGAGGAACTTGCCGAAGCGCGTCATGCCGACACCGGCGACGTAGGCGTTCATCTCCATGGAGTTCTCCTGTGCGTTGAAAAGGTTGGTCCCTCCGGCCCCGCAGGCGCGGCCGGTGTTGCATGGATGACAGGTGTCAGCGTCGGCGCGCGACGCGGTGGGCTCGCGGCCTCACAGGCGCTCGGTGTCGGCGAGGAACGTGCCGCCCTTGATCGCCAGCATCTCGTTGCACCCGTCCTCGATCAGCGAGGACCGCGCGTCACGCAGCAGCTTCTCCACCGGGTACTCGCGCGTGACGCCGTTGCCGCCGAACATCTGGATCGCGTCCGAGGCGACCTCGAATGCGGTCTGCGTGCCGGTGATCTTGGCCGCGATGGAACCCTGGATGGCGCCCAGCGGCATCGTGTGATTGAAGAACATCACGCGCCGCGACATCGCCCGCGCGACCTCGACCTTGCGGAACATGTGGAAGAGGCGAGAGCGCACGTTCTGGTGCTGGATGATCGGCACGCCGCCCTGCTTGCGCGTGTGCGCGTAGTCGAGCGCATGCTCGTAGGCGGCGCGCGCCGCGCCGGTCCAGATCGAGCTCATGATGCTGTTGGCCTCGGTGAGCACGGCGTAGATGGCCTGGGCGTACTCCGTGCCGGGCCGGGCGATCATGTGGTCGAGCGGAACGCGCACGCCATCGAAGAAGAGTTCGCCCTGCGGCAGCGGGCGCTGCCCGAGCTTGTCGAGGACCTTCCCGCGCGACACGCCGGGCCGGTCCAGCGGAACCAGCACGACACAAGGCTTGTGCTCGCCCGAGCCGTCGTCGAGTGCGGCATACAGGCAGCACAGCTGCGCGATAGGCCCGTTCGAGACCCAGGCCGACTTCTGGCCCTGGATGAGCAGCTCGTCGCCCTCGATGCGCACGATGCAGTTGGGCTTGCCGTAGCTCGAGCCCGGATGTGCGGCCTGGCGACCGAAGTCCAGGGTGTCGGAGCCGTGGTCCGGCTCGGTGATGCCCCAGCAGCCGATCCGGTCTTCCGGGTACCGGGCCAGCAGGTCATGCTTGCCCATCGCGTGCATCACGATCCAGGGCACTGTCGAGGCCGCGAGGCAGATGGCCAGGCCGCCGTCTCCCCAGCCCAGCTCCTCGAAGGCCGACGACATGATGCGGCCGCGCTCCTGGGCGGGCAGCTCGAAGATCGCCTCGACCGTGAGGCCCAGTTGCTGGAACTCGCCGAACATGCCCCAGAGCGGCGAGTCGGCCGCGATCACCTGGTTCGGATCGTGCAGCTCGTCGAGCTTGCGCCCGACAGGGCGCATCACCTTCTCCGCGAAGCGGTGCACACCGGCCAGGATGGCGGCCTCGGTTTCGCTCTGCTTCGGTTCGAGTCCCATCGGTCCCAGCTGGACCTTGATGCCTTCGTATGCCATCGCGTCGTCTCCTGTGGCTGCGGCAGGTGCCGCGATGGGACGAACTTTGGGCTCTGCTAGGACTCGCGTCCCCTAACCGAAGTTAGGAGTTGGATAGGTTTGCGTTGGCGCGCCGTGGCACCGCCCGGGCTTCGAGGCGCCGCTCGTTGCTGCGGCCGGTCTCGAGTAGTCGATGTCCCTGAGGTCACCGCTGCCTGCCGGGGGTAGGATCAACGCGCACACCGGCCGACGCCATGCCCCGCCAGACACTCGAGGCCCCCATTCTCGATGCGAAGCTCTATCCCGCCGTCGGGATGGGAAGGCCGCTGCCTCGCCCCAGGCTCGACGGAGCCGCCGCCGTGCTGGACGGGACTTGCCCCGTCACGCTCGTCGTCGCGCCCGCCGGCTACGGCAAGTCCACGCTGATGGCGCAGTGGCACGCGCGCCTCGTCGATCGCGGGGTCCCCTGCGCCTGGCTGTCCGTGGACGAGGGCGACGAAGACCGCACGCGTTTCGTGCGTCATCTCGTGGCCGCGCTGCACAAGGCCGACGAGCGCATCGGCAACGCCGTCGCGGGGCACCTGGCCAGCGGCGACTTCCCAGGCGGCACCAGGCCGCTGCTCGAGTCGCTCGCCGGCGATCTCGCGAGGGTGTCGCATCGCATCGTGCTGTTCCTGGACGACCTGCAGTTCGTCCAGCAACCGGATGTGCTCGAGATCATCGACTGGCTCGTGAACTACTCGCCGCGCACGATCCAGTACGTCATCGGCACCCGGGAGACTCCACCGTTGCGCCTGGGCGCCCTGCGCGTGCGGCGCCAGCTGTTCGAGCTCGACATGCGGCAGATGCAGTTCGGTGTCATTGAGGCCGCGCAGTTCTATCGCAGCCGCCTCGGGCGCGAGCTGGCCGCAGGCGATCTGCAGCAGTTGCTCGACAAGACGGAAGGCTGGCCGGCGGCGATGGAGCTCTCCGCATTGGCCTTGGCTGGCGGGCTCGATCAACGTGAGTTCATCGAGCAGTTCGCGGGGACCGACAGCAGCGTGGTCGACTACCTGGGCGAAGTGGTTCTGTCGCGCGTGGACGAGCGCACGCGCGACTTCGTGCATCGCATCGCCCTGTTCGACCGCATCTGCGCGCCGCTCGCCGAGGCGGCATGCGGCGTGCCCGACGCGTATGCCCAGCTGCAGGCGCTGCGGGCCCGCAGCCCGTTCGTGATCGCGCTCGATCGTTCGGGGGTCTGGGTGCGCTTCCACCACCTCGTCGGTGATTTCTTTCGAGGGCGTTTCGCGCGCCTGGAGGCGAAGGAAGCCCGGGACTGTCTGATGCGCGGGGCTCGCTGGATGCATTCCGAGGGGCACATGGAGGAGGCGATCAACTGCGCAATCCGCGCCCAGGACTGGGAAGGCGCAGCGCGCTGGGTCGCGGAGTGTGTGGAGGAACTGGTCTTTCGGCGTGGCTACCACCAGACCATCCTGCGCTGGATGAACGCGCTGCCCGCCGAGTGCGTGGATCGCTATCCGGTGATTCGAATCCAGTACGCCTTCTCCCTGTCGTTCTATCCGCGGGCGCAGGAATACGAAGCCCAGGTGCACCGGCTGCGGCGCCTGCTGCAAGACCTCGAGTCGCAGCCGCAGGCCGACGTGCGGCAGATCGATGAGCTGCGCTGCGCGGTCGAACTGCAGGATGCAATGGCGCTCGCCCTGCGCGACGAAGGCCGCCGTGGCGGCGAGCTCGCGGCCGCGTGGCTGGCGCGATGGCCCGACGCGCCGCTGCTGCGCAAGGGCGTGATGGGCAACGTGGTGGCCTTCGGGCACAAGTCGACGGCAGACATCGGCAAGGGTCTCGACGTGATCGGCGAGACCCGCCGCTGGCTGCAGCAAGGGGAGGGCTACTACGCGCTTGCATGGACCGCCTATGTCGAGGCCGTGCTTCTGCTCAAGCGCGGCAGCTACCTCGAGGCGCAGCGAGCCTGCATCGGTGGTCTGGAACTCGTGGATCGCAAGCTCCACGGGAACCCTGCGCACGCCGGGCTGTTCCACACCTTGCTCGCCGGCATCGCTTACGAGTTCGACGAGATCGATCAAGCCAGCGAGCACATCGAGCGGGCCGCATCCAGCGTCGACGACTACGGCCCTGCCGACGCGCTGATCGTCGCGTACGCGACGCAAGCGCGCCTGCAACGCCTGCGTCATGACGACGACCGTGCCCTGGCAATCCTGCGCGAAGGTCAGGAGCTCGGGGAGCGGCGTTGCCTGCGACGCGTGAGCCTCAGTCTTGCGGCCGAGGAATGCAGCGGCCTTGCGCGCCTGCGCCGGTTCGAGGAAGCTCGTCTCGTGGCGCTGCGCTTCGGCTTTGGCGAGCTCCCCGCCGTCCACGACACCTCAAGCCTGGCCGCGGACAAGGCATTCCGCGCCGCATCGCGCTTCCGGCTGTACGAGGCGCCGCGGCAGGTCGTGGAGCTGTTGGGCCGCGCCGTCGAGCATTGCCAGGAGCGCGGCCTGGCGCATCGCGCGGCGGAACTGCTCCTGCTGCGTGCGCTGGCCTGGCGACAGGATGGCGAGTGGAGCCGCGCAACGGCCGACCTGCAGAACGCGCTCGCGATCGCGGCGCCCAGGCGATACGTTCGCATGTTCCTCGACGAAGCTGCGGATCTGCGGGAGATGATCGAGCGACTGGATCCGCAGCAGCTGCACCGCTCCGGCGTCGCGCCGCTTGTGCGCCAGCTCCTTCCGGCCATGCGCAAGCACGATTCCCCGGAGCAGGCCGAGCGCGCGTCGACGACCACTGCGATCGAAGAGCTCACCAGGCGCGAGGTCGCCATCCTGAAGCGGCTCGACTCCGGTCTTTCGAACAAGGAGATCGCCGAGGCCATCTTCATCTCGGAGGGCACGCTGAAGTGGCACCTCCACAATGTCTACGGCAAGCTCAATGTCAAGAATCGATCAGGTGCCATGACTCGGGCGAGGGCGATGGGGTTGGTCTGAAAGACGATGCCGACAGCTCGAGTCGCGATTCAACGCCGCCATTTCCGCCGGATGTGGTTCATGCTGCCCCTGGTCAAATGACCTGTTGCGTGGGTGTGACGCATGGGAGGCACACGCAAGAACGTGCCGCCACCCAAGGGACAGTGGCGGCACGATCAGGAACGCGTTCACAGCGCGCCTTAGCTGCGCACACGTTGGGCGGGCACCTTGCCGCCGACCGCGCTGGCCACTGGCGCGGCCTTGATCTTCGCCAGCATCGGGTCGAGTTCACCCGATGCCGACGCGAAGACTGCCGCCAGGCTGGACAGGCTGGCGACAAGGGCGAAGACTGCGCCTGCCAGTCGTGCCCTCAAAGAGCTCTGTGCGAATTTGAACGATTGCATGATGTGTTCCGATCAGGTTGCATGCTTCGAATCAGCAGTCGTCGACTGCGGTGCCGGTGGACTTATCTGCACCACGCCGGACAAGGCACGAGGCCCGGAACCTTGCGGTGTCCGGGCCTCGTAGAGCCTTGGCTCGAGGGAAGCGAACCGCTTTTTACGATTCGCCAGGGCCCTCTTCCGGACAATGGTGCAGCGCCACGTTCAGGTCATTCCACAGCGCCACTCGAGTAAGGACGTCAACGGCGACGAGCGCGCGCATCGAGGTGGAATTGCGTGCGTCGATGGGGGTGAAACGGCAGTTCATGTCGGTACCTCCTCGGCGTTGCGGTTGCAAAAGGGCGTGGCGCCCGGCGGGCTCGACGGCAATTGCGCGAACCTTGGCCCTCAAGGTAGTTGAGGTCCACGGAGTCGTCAACCCCCACGATTCGAAGCGCATCCGTAGAGCTGATGACGCCGCCAACGTCACGGGAGAGCCGTGAACACGCCGCAGATGAGTTCGTGCGATTGACCGGGGGCGTTGAGGTCTGACGCCGCACAGCAGCAAGTCGTCGCGGTAGGGCGCCGCGGCGATCTGACACTCGCGGGCACGAGCGGGCAACTTCAGGCGGCCGCCTTGCGGCGCACTGCGTGGATCGGCTTCAACGGTTCCAAGGTGATCGACCTTGCTTCCCCAAATGTCCCGTGCGCATCGCCGGAAAACACTGTATGATGAGCATCATGCGACAAAGGAAGCCCAACGCCAGAGCTGCGGCCAAGGACGCCACGCACGAACGCATCGTGTCCGTGGCCGCGCGAGCGATCCGTCGCAGCGGCTACGACGGTACCGGGGTCGCGGACATCATGAAGGAGGCGGGCCTGACGCATGGAGCCTTTTATTCCCACTTCATGTCACGCGAGGCCATGTTGGCCGAAGCGGTGGGGAAGGCGTGCGCGGAGTCGGCTGCCGCCGCGGCTGACGCGGTGGCCAGCGTGCCCGCTGGCAAGGCCCTGGCCTCAATGCTTGGCGCCTATCTCTCAAAGGAGCACCTTGAGCATTTCGACACAGGGTGTCCCCTGGCCGCACTGGGCTCTGAAACGTCACGCCA
>Ga0307513_10006579_pt1 | contig 15174 bp, 14 predicted proteins | sample 15_EM_MG_FD_202174 | JGI IMG/M metagenome (GOLD analysis project Ga0307513, IMG submission 202174) | Populus trichocarpa ectomycorrhiza microbial communities from riparian zone in the Pacific Northwest, United States - 15_EM | ecosystem: Host-associated > Plants > Roots > Unclassified | place... | reverse complement strand
GGGCCTGCGCGCCCAGCAGAAGGACGCGCCGCCGCCCGCCGGTTCCGTGCTCGTCGACGTCCCCGGGGGCGGCCACGGCACCGGTTCGGTCCGCGCGCGTCTGGTCCTGCTGCCCGTCCTCGAACCGCTCGCCCCCGTGCACCGCATCGCCGCCGAACGGGCCGCGGGCATCCTGGCCGTCGTCCTGATGCAGGCCCGCCAGGAGGAGGAGCTGGCGGCGCGTGGCCGCGGCGACTTCCTCACCGACCTCGCCGAGGGCCGTGTCGACGCGGAGGCCGCGCCCGCGCAGGCCCGCGTCCTCGGCTTCAAGCCCGGCTCGGGCCCACTGCTGCCGGTGGTGATGCGCCTCGGCGACACGCTGTCCCCGGGCGGCGGCTGGGCGGTGCTGGCCCGCGCGGTCGCGGAGGAGCTGGCGTCGGTGGGCGTGCCGCTGCTGCTGGGCGTACGGCCGGTCGAGGGGCGCGTACCGCTGCTCGTGGGCCTGCGTGCGGAGTCGGAGCGCCCGGCGGTCGCCGACCGGGTCGCGACGGCGCTGCGGGCCGGTGTGGAGCGCGCCGGGATGCAGCGCCCGGGCGCGCAGCCGCCGGTGGTCGTGGTCGGGGTGGCCGGTGGCTGGGCGGCGGCCTCGGCGGGCCTGCGGCACGCGGCGGAGACGGCGACGGCGGCCCAGGGGCTGCCGGACCGCCCCTGGTACGACGCCCGGCGTCTGGACATCGACCTGCTGCTGTGGCGGCTGCGCGACCAGCCGGACCTGGCGGCCTTCGTGGACCGCGCGATCGGCCCGCTGCGCGCCCACGACCAGCGCTCCAAGCCCCCGCTGTTGCCCACCCTGGAGACCTACCTGGCGCACGCGGGCCGCAAGGCGGAGACCGCCCGTGAACTCCATCTCAACCGCCAGACGCTCTACAACCGCCTCGCGCGGATCGGGGAGTTGCTGGGCACGGACCTGGACGACCCGCAGACGGTACTGGCGTTGAGCCTGGCCCTGCGCGCCCGCAGACACGTGACCTGACCCGGGCGCGCCCGCTAGGAGAGCAGCCGAGGCTGGGTGAACTCGTCGTAGACGCTGAGCACTTGGGCGACGGTCTCGTCCTCGGTGGGCCAGGTGGCGATCTGCCGCACGCCCCGCTCCCGGAGGAGTTCCTGGCGCTCCGGATCCCCGAGAAGCCGTACGACGGCCCTGCCGAGCGCCGCCGCGTCGCCGTACGGGACGAGTTCGGCCGCGTCCCCGACCAGCTCCGGAACGCCGCCCACGGCGGTCGCGATCAGCGGCACGCGCGCGTGGAGGGCCTCCTGGGCGAGAACGGAACGCGACTCCCAACGGCTGGGCAGGAGTGCGAGATCGGCGGCGACGAGCAGCTCGCTCACGTCGTCACGGCGCCCGATGAGCCGGACCGGCAGCCCCTCGTTCTCGATGCGGCCCTGCAACTCCGCCCGCAGCGGCCCCTCCCCGGCGATCACGAGGAGCGGCGCGGGATCGAGACCGCGCCACGCGTGTACGGCGTCCAGCAGGACGTCGTACCCCCGGTGCCGGTCGAGGGAGCCGACGGCCATCAGCAACGGGCGGTCGGTGGCGCCGAGTTCGGCCCGAGTCTTGGACCGCTCGGACTCGTCCCACCCCATGCTCCCGCGCGGCGCGGACAGCGCTACGGCGGACAGCCGGGCGTCCCTCGCCCCGCGCCGCCTGGCCCGGTCCACGAGGTCGGAGGAGGTCCCGAGGACGACGGCGGCGGCCTTCACGACCCGCCGCTCAAGGACCCGCAGCAGCTGGGCGCGCGGCCCCTCCGCGTACGCGCGGTTGTGCCAGGTGACGACGAGGGGGGTGCGGCGCCCGCTGAGCGCGAGGGCGGCCCGGAAGGAGGCGTGCAGCCCGTGCGCGTGCACGAGGTCGGCGTTCGAACAGGCCGCGCGCAGCGCCGCCACCGAGGCGGGGTCGCTGCTGCGCGGGATGGGCACGTGTTCGGCGCCGACGCCCGTGAAGTCGTAGGCGCTGTCGGCGTCCGAGGGGGCGCACACGCTGACGCGCACGCCTCTGGCGACGAGCCCCGCGGCCAGCGAGCGCACGTGCGCGCTGCTGCCGGCGTTGCCGCCGCCGAGCACCTGGACGGTGCGCAGCGGCGACTGGCCGTGCGGTGAGTGGCTGGTCACGGGGCTCACGTGGCCGGGGGCTCCTGGTTCGGCGTCGGGCGGTCACGAAGAAAGGACATGAAGAAGGACACGGAGAAACGTACAGAAGGATCGGGCGGAAGGGGTGTACCGCGCGGCTTCCTCCCGGTACAGGGGGGTTTCCGTGCTCCTTCAAGGATGCCAGTACGTACGGGTGTTCCGAACCACGGAGGGGTGCGGGGTGTCACCCACACGAGTGAGAGAGAACCCACTAACCGTCAACTGTTCGAACGTCAGCCGTCCGACCGGGCCGCCGCCAGCAGCTCCTCCGCGTGTGCCCGCGCCGTCTCCGAGTCCTCCTGCCCGGCCAGCATCCGCGACAGCTCCCGTACCCGCTCCTCGCCCTCCAGCACCTTCACGCCGGACCGGGTCACCGACCCGTCGTTGGTCTTCTCCACGAGCAGCTGCCGGTCGGCGAACGCGGCGACCTGCGGCAGATGCGTCACGACGACGACCTGCGCGCTCTTCGCCAGCTTGGCCAGCCGCCGTCCGATCTCCACGGCCGCCTTGCCGCCCACTCCGGCGTCGACCTCGTCGAACAGATAGGTGGGCACAGGATCGGTCCCCGCGAACACGACCTCCACGGCCAGCATCACGCGGGACAGCTCACCCCCGGACGCGCCCTTGGCGATGGGCCGGGCGGGCGCCCCCGGATGCGGGGCGAGCAACAGTTCGACCTCGTCGGCACCGGACGGCCCGTACGCGACCGTACGCCCGCCGACTTCAACCCCCTCCGGGTCCTCGGTCTGGCGGATCTCGAACGACACGCGCGCGTGGGGCATGGCCAGCGAGGCCAGCTCGGCGGTCACGGCTGCGGCGAACCGCTCGGCGGCCTCGGCCCGCGCGTCCGTCAACGCCTGGGCCATCCCGCCCAGTTCGCCGCGCAGCGCGTCCCGCTCGGCGGTCAGCTCACCGATGCGCTCGTCGTCGCCGTCGAGTTCGAGCAGCCGCGCGGAGCCTTCCTCGGCCCACGTCAGCACGCCGGCCACATCGGAGCCGTACTTCCGCGTCAGCGCGGTGAGGGCGGCCCGCCGCTCCTCGACGGCCGCCAGGCGCAGCGGATCGGCGTCCAGGTCGTCGGCGTACCCCGCCAGCTCCCCGGCGACGTCCCCGAGCAGGATGCCGACCTCGCCGATCCGGTCGGCGAGCGCGGCCAGGGCGGAGTCGTGCGACCGCACGGCCTCCAGGGCCCGGTGGGCGCCCGCGACGAGCGTGGCGGCATCGATCCCCTCGGGGTCCTCGGGATTGCCGGCGAGCGCGGCGTGCGCGACGGTCGCGGCCGAGGCCAGCGCCTCCGCGTGGCCGAGCCGCTCGGCCTCCTCGGCCAGCTCGACGTCTTCACCGGCGCGTGGCTCCACAGCGGCGATCTCGTCGAGCCCGTACCGCAGCATGTCGGCTTCCTGGGCCCGTTCCCGCGCGCGCGTGGTGATCTCGTCCAGCTCGCCGGAGACGGCCCTCAGCCGCCGGTACGCCTCCTCGTACTTGGTGAGGGGCGCGGCGACCGCGTCCCCCGCGTACCGGTCGAGCGCCGCCCGCTGCCGGGACAGCTTGAGCAGCCCCTGCTGGTCGGTCTGCCCGTGCACGGCCACCAGTTCGTCGGCCAGCTCGGCCAGCACGCCCACAGGCACGGAACGCCCGCCCAGATGCGCCCGTGAGCGCCCCTCGGCGGAAACGGTACGGCTGATGAGCAGCGCGCCGTCGTCCAGCTCGGCGCCGGCCTCCTCGGCCCGTACGACGGCAGCCCCGCCCGGAGGCACGGTGATCCGCCCCTCCACGACCGCGTTCTTGGCCCCGATCCGCACCAAAGCCGCATCGGCCCGCCCACCGAGCAGCAGCCCGAGGCTGGTCACGACCATGGTCTTACCCGCACCGGTCTCACCGGTGACGGCGGTGAAGCCGGGCGACAACTCGACGACCGCATCGTCGATGACGCCGAGCGACCGTATCCGCATCTCCTCCAACACGAACACGACCATACGAGGTCAGCCACCCCAAGTGCGACGCCCCCCACCTCGAATGAGAGAACCCGCAGGTAACGAATGACAATCGGCCTTCACATATCACCCGGGTGAGTGGATGTTTTTAGGGGCGCGGGGAACTGCGCGACAAGCCACGACGAACCTGCACACGCGCACAGATCCCCGCCACCCCCTACAAAGCGCTAATGAGGCGCCCCTCGCCACCCGGACACCGGCAGCGCGAACTTGGCCACAAGCCGGTCCGTGAACGACGCATGGTGCAGCCGAGCCAACCGAACCGGCACAGCCCCCCGCCGAACCTCCACCCGCGCCCCAGGAGGCAACTCCACAGTCCGCCGCCCGTCACACCACAGAACACCCGGCGGAATATGAGGCAGAACCTCCACAGCAAGCACAGAATCCGGCGAAGTAACCAACGGCTTCGCGAACAACGCGTGCGCACTGATCGGCACCATCAACAGCGCCTCCACCTCAGGCCACACCACAGGCCCACCGGCCGAGAAGGCATAGGCGGTGGACCCGGTAGGCGTGGACAGACAGATCCCGTCACACCCGAACCCGGTAACAGGCCGCCCATCGATCTCCAGCACGACCTCGAGCAACTTCTCCGCGGACACCTTCTGCACGGCCGCCTCGTTCAGCGCCCAGTCCGTGTGCACGATGTTCCCGTTCTGGTGCACGACGACGTCGACGGTCATCCGTTCCTCGACCTCGTACGCCTTCGTCACCACCCGGTCGACCACCTTGTCGAGGTCGTCGCGCTCGGCCTCGGCGAGGAAGCCGACACTGCCGAGATTGACGCCGAGCATCGGCACCCCGGACGCCCGGGCGAACTCGGCGCCACGCAGCAGCGTGCCGTCACCGCCCAGCACGATGAGCAGCTCGCACCCGTCGAGGCACTGAGCTGTGGCCTCCTCGACCAGCTCCACCTCCGGCGGCAACGGCACCTCGGCCGCCTCCGCCGCGAGCACCCGCACCCCGATTCCGGAGCGCAACAGCCCCTGGACGACGAGTTCGGCGCTTCTGATCGCGGCCGGCCGCCCGGTGTGGGCGAGCAGGAAAACAGTACGATCTCGGGTCTGAGTCAACGAGGCCCCTCCGCCACTGCACGGTCAACATCGGCCGGGTTGAGTTCGGGTGCGCCGGCCCGCAGCCACAGAAAGTACTCGACATTCCCCGACGGCCCGGGCAACGGGCTGGCGGTCACACCTTGCACGCCCAAGCCCAACTGGCCTGCCCGGGCGGCAACTCCGCGTACCGCCTCGGCACGCAGTTCGGGACTGCGTACGACTCCTCCACTCCCCAGCCGTTCCTTCCCCACCTCGAACTGTGGCTTGACCATCATCACCAGATCGGCATCGGGCGCCGCACACCGCGCAAGGGCGGGCAGCACGAGACCGAGCGGGATGAAGGACAGATCCCCCACGACAAGATCCACTGGTTCCCCATCGATCGCTTCGAGCGTCAACTCGCGTACGTTCGTACGGTCCTTGACGGTGACGCGTTCATCGCTCTGGAGAGACCACGCGAGTTGTCCGTACCCCACGTCGACCGCGACGACGTGCGCGGCACCCGCGCGCAGCAGTACGTCGGTGAATCCGCCGGTGGACGCGCCGGCGTCCAGCGCCCGCCGGCCGCCGACCTTCAGCCCCTGCGGTACGAAGACCTCCAGGGCGCCCGCGAGCTTGTGGCCGCCCCGGGAGACGTACTCGGGATCGCTGTCGTCGGCCACGACGACGATCGCGGCGGCGGTCTCCACCTGGGTGGCGGGCTTGGTCGCGACGGCCTTGCCGACGGTGACCCGCCCGGCGGCGATCAGCTGGCTCGCGTGCTCGCGCGAGCGGGCGAGCTTCCGCCGCACCAGCTCGGCGTCAAGACGGCGGCGTGCCACTCCTGCCACGTTCGGTTCAGCTCCTATTGCCGTACGTCGTCGGGGGCGCCGGAGGTCCCGGGCGGGCGTCGAGCGCGGTGAGCGTGTCGCGCAGCCCCCGGTGTACATCCTCGTACACCTCGACATGGCCGTCCGTGGCGAGGTGGTCGGCGTCACCGAGCCGGTCGAGCAGGGCGTCGACCTCGGCGTCGCCCGTGGGGGCGCGGGAGACGTTCAGCGGGGCCGGGGCGGCGGGGTCGTCGTCCGCGGGCCCGGAGTCGTACCCGGGTTCGACGGCCGCCTCTGGAACCACATCCGGAACCACATCCGCGACCACATCCGCAGCCGGATCCGGAACCGGTGTCTCCGCCGGACCTTCGGCCGGGGGCACTGAGTCGTTCATGCCCCGACGCTACCTCGAACCGCTGAGGTACCGTCGTTCGCGATGGCCACGATTGAGGAGTGCCGCAGCGCACTCGACAAGCTCTCGGACAACATGGCGGGCGCGACCGGGGACGCACGCGAGGCGGCGGCCCTGGACCGCTCGCTGAGCTGCCGTATCACCGATCTGGACGTCACCTTCGTGGGACGCCTGCAAGGCGGCCGTATCGAGGTCCAGGACACCTTCCAGGGCCCGCCCCGGGAGAAGGCGGAGATCCGGCTCACCATGTCCGGCGACGACCTGGTGGCCCTGGTCGCCGGCGAGCTGAACTTCGCGAAGGCCTGGGGCTCGGGCCGCGTGAAACTGGAGGCGGGCCTGCGGGACCTGTTCCGCCTCAGGAAGCTTCTGTAGCCGACCTGGGGAGGAGCCGGGGCCTCAGGAAGCCTCCGCAGCCGCCTTCGTACGGGCCTTGCGCGCGGCCGGAACCACCAGCGGTGTCCCCGTCTCCGGATCGTCGATGACCTGACAGCGCAGCCCGAACACCTCTTCGACCAGCCCGGCCGTGACGATGTCGCCCGGCGCACCCTCGGCCACGACCGAGCCCTCGCGCAGTGCGATGAGATGCGTGGCGTACCGGGCAGCGTGATTGAGGTCGTGCAGTACGGCGACCAGGGTCCGCCCCTGCTCCTCGTGCAGCTCGGCACAGAGGTCGAGGACGTCGATCTGGTGCTGGATGTCGAGATAGGTGGTCGGCTCGTCGAGGAGCAGCAGCGGGGTCTGCTGGGCGAGCGCCATCGCGATCCACACGCGCTGCCGCTGACCGCCGGAGAGTTCGTCGACATAGCGATCGGCGAGTTCGGCGACGCCGGTCGACTCCATGGACTCCTGGACGATGCGCTCGTCGTCGTGGGACCACTGGCGCAGGATGCCCTGGTGCGGGTAGCGGCCCCGGCCCACCAGGTCGGCGACGGTGATCCCGTCGGGCGCGATCGACGACTGCGGGAGCAGCCCGAGGGTCCGGGCGACCTTCTTCGGGGGCATCGAGTGGATGAGCTGCCCGTCGAGCAGCACCCGGCCCTCGCTGGGCTTCAGCATCCGCGACAGGGCGCGCAGCAGCGTGGACTTGCCGCAGGCGTTCGGGCCGACGATGACCGTGAAGGAGTTGTCGGGTATCTCCACCGACAGCTGCTCGGCGATCACACGCTGGTCGTAGGCGAGGGTGACGTTCTCGGCGGACAGGCGGTTCACGGTGTTGGTGCCCTTCTTGACGTTCTCGTTCGCGGAGTCGCTCTTTCCTGACTCGCCCGGCCGGCTCATATCCGCCCCGCCTTCCGTTCCGTGACCAGCAGCCACAGCAGATACAGCCCGCCGAGCACCCCGGTCACCACCCCCACGGGCAGCTGATCGGCGCCGAAGAGCCGCTGCGAGGCCCAGTCGGCCACGATCAGCAGGGTGGCGCCCATGCACATGGACGGCACCAGGTTCGGTCCCGGTGAGCGGGTCAGCCGCCGGGCGAGCTGCGGCGCGGTCAGCGCGACGAAGCCCACGGGGCCCGCGGCGGCCGTGGCGGCGGCGGTGAGCAGTACGGCGGCCAGCATCAGCACCAGCCGCACGCGCTCGACGCGCACCCCGAGGGCGTACGACACGTCGTCGCCCATCTCCGTCATCCGCAGCGCCCGCCCGTTCACGAGCACCACGGGTACGAGGACCGCGCACAGCCACAGCAGCGGCCAGACCTGGTCCCAGCCACGCCCGTTGAGGGAACCGGTCATCCACACGACCGCACGGGCCGCGTCGACGAGGTCCGCCTTGGTGATCAGGTAGCCGTTGACCGCCGTGACGACCGCGGAGACCCCGATGCCGACGAGCACCAGCCGGTACCCGTGCACGCCCTGCTTCCAGGCGAGCAGATAGATGGCGAGCCCGGTCACCAGCCCCCCGACGAGCGCCCCGAGGGTGACCGCGCCGGCGCTCCCGGAGAACAGCACGATCATGACCAGCGCACCGGCGGACGAGCCCTGACTGAGACCGAGTACGTCCGGACTGCCCAGCGGATTGCGGGAGATGGACTGGAACAGCGCGCCGCCCAGCCCGAGCGAGGCCCCGACCAGCAGCCCGACCAGGACGCGCGGCAGCCGCAGCTCGTTGACGATGAACTCCTGGCCCGCGTTCCCGTCGCCCAGCAGCGTCCTGATGACATCCCCGGCGGGAATCGGGAAGTCGCCGGTGCCGATCAGCACCACGCTCGCGGTGAGCGCGGCCAGCAGCAGCGCCACGACGACGACCAGCGCACGCGCGTCCAGCCGGAGGGAGAGCCCGCCGGGGGTCCGCACGACACGGTTGGCGCGGCCGACGCCCCGGGCGGGCCGGACAAGAGAGTTGCTCTTCACAGCTGCGCCGTCCTCCGCCGTCGTACGAGAAAGATGAAGACCGGGCCGCCGATGACCGCGGTGACGATGCCGACCTGGAGTTCGGCGGGCCGGGCGACGATCCGCCCGATGACATCGGCGCCGAGCAGCAGCACCGGCGACAGGACGGTCGCGTACGGCAGGATCCAGCGCAGGTCGGGCCCGGTGAAGGACCGTACGACGTGCGGGACCATCAGCCCGACGAAGACGATCGGCCCGCAGGCGGCGGTCGCGGCCCCGCACAGCACGGTCGCGGCGGCCATGGACAGCGCGCGGGTGCGGTTCAGGTTGGCGCCGAGGGCGCGGGCGGTGTCGTCGCCCATGGCCACGGCGTTGAGCGGCCGGGCAAGGAACAGCGCGAGGACCGTACCGACCACGATGAACGGCAGGACCTGCGTGATGGTGTCGTCGGTGGCCGAGGCCAGCGAACCGACCGTCCAGAACCGCATCCGGCTCAGCGCCGCGTCGTCCGTGATCATCACGGCCTGGAGATAGCCGTAGAGCGCGGCGCTGATCGCGGTGCCCGCGAGCGCGAGCCGCACGGGCGTGGCCCCCCGGCCGCCCCCGAGGAACCAGACCAGCGCTCCGACGGCGGCGGCCCCGAGAAAGGCGAACCACACATAGCCGCCGAGCGAGGTGACGCCGAAGAAGGTAATGGCGGTGACGACAGCGGCCGAGGCACCGGCATTGATGCCGAGCAGCCCGGGATCGGCCAGCGGGTTACGGGTCAGCGCCTGCAGAACGGCCCCGGACAACCCGAGCGCGGCACCGGCAAGCAGCCCGAGAAGCGTCCGAGAGACCCGCTCACCGACGACAACGTCCCCATAGGTCCCCGAGTCCTGGAACAGCCCGTGCCAGACCTGTTCCAGGGACAGCTCTTTCGCCCCGATCGCGATGCTGGCGAGGGCGACAAGAACCAGGATCCCCAGGGAGACGAGGAGTCCAACGGCCCGTATCGCCTGACGCTTCGGGGGCGCGGGGGCAATCTCCGCGCGCTGCTCAGGAGGACTGTCGACAAACACCAGGTTAGGTTAGCCTACCCTCGCAATCGCCTCGGCGTCCGTCCACGGGTGGGGCCGCTGCGCACGAATCCCGGGGGCCAGCCTCCCGGCGCGACTTCCTCAACTCTGGCCTGCCAGCTCCGGCTCCCGGCTCCCGGCCAGTCTCTTGGCTCCCGATCCGCCGACACTCGCTTCTCGGCCCAGCCCTCCGGCTCCAGCTCCTCGACTCGGGTCTCCCCAGCCAAACCCGCGGCGCGGACCCTCACAGCCCCAGCCGCGCCAGCGCCTTCCCCCCGTCCAGCCCGCACACGCCGTCGCCCGCCGCCGTCCAGGCCGCCGCGCACAGTGCGCGCAGGCCGTCGAGTGCCTCGCCGTCCCCTTCCAGCTCCAGCCGCTCCTCCCCCGCGGTCGCCGTCCATCCCCCGCACCGGAAACCCTCGCCCGCGGGCGTCACCTCCGGCTGCCCGGTCAGCAGCCCCCGCAGGTCGGCGTCGACGTAGGTGGGCCGGTGTTGCGGCGGTGCGGCCAGCAATTGCGCGCCGTCCGTGACGCCGGTCAGTACCAGCAGCGAGTCGACGTCCCCGTTGAACGCGCCTTCGATGTCCGTGTCCAGCCGGTCCCCGACGACCAATGGGCGCTCGGCCCCGGTCCGCAACACCGTCTCCCGGTGCATCGGCGGCAGCGGCTTGCCCGCCACCTGCGGCTCGGCGCCGGTCGCGATGCGCACGACCTCCACCGCGGCCCCGTTGCCCGGCGCGATCCCGCGCGCGCTGGGGATCGTCAGGTCGGTGTTCGACGCGAACCAGGGCACCCCGCGCGCGATGGCGAAGCACGCCTCCGCGAACCGCCCCCAGGGCAACTCGGGCCCGCCGTACCCCTGCACGACCGCCACCGGCTCGTCCTCGGCCGACTCGACGGGCTCAAGTCCCCGCTCGCGCAGCGCGACCCGCAGCCCCTCGCCGCCGATCACCAGCACGCGCGCCCCCGCCGGCACCTGGTCGGCGATCAACCGGGCCACGGCCTGTGCCGACGTGATGACGTCCGAGCCCTCGGTCGCTATGCCCAGCTCGGTGAGGTGCTCGGCCACGGCGTCCGGCGTACGCAGCGCGTTGTTGGTGACATAGGCGAGCCGCATCCCGCCGTCCCGCGCGACACCGAGCGACTCGACGGCGTGCACGATCGCACTGCCCCCCGCGTACACCACCCCGTCCAGGTCGAGCAGCGCCGTGTCGTACGCCTCGCTCAGCGCCCGCGCACTGCCCTCGGGCCACGTCCTGACGGTCTGGCTCATTGTGCATCGCTCCTCGTTCGCCCGGCTTTCCCCCGATCATCCCCCATGCCACTGACAGCCCTACGATGCACCAATGAACACTGCAGGTCCCGCGGACGTACCGGCTCGCATGGGCCTTCAACTGACCCCCTTCCGGGGCCTGCGCTACGACCCCGACCGGGTCGGCAGCCTTGCAGCCGTGACTTCTCCGCCGTACGACGTCATCGTGCGCCCGGACGGCCTGATCCACCTCGAATCGGCCGACCCGCACAACATCGTCCGGCTGATCCTCCCCCAGGCGGCGACCCCGTCCATCCGCAACGAACAGGCGGCGGACACCCTCGACGACTGGCTCTCCGAGGGCATCCTGACCGCCGACCCCGAGCCCGCCCTGTACGTCTACGAGCAGCGCGACACGACCGGCCACCTGCAACGCGGGGTCATAGGAGCCCTGCGCCTGTCGGAGCCGTCGGAGGGCGTCGTCCTTCCGCACGAGGACGTCATGCCGCACGTGGTCGCGGACCGCGCGGCCCTGATGCGCGCCACCTCCGCGAACCTGGAACCCCTCCTATTGACCTACCGCAGCAACGATTCCGCAGGCGTGTCGCCGTACAGCACAAGCGCGGTGGTCGAACGCGCGGCCCTCCGCCCTCCGCTCCTGTCGACGACCACGGAGGACGGCTTCGGCCACCGCCTCTGGGCGATCACCGACCCCGCCGAACTCGCCGGGATCCAGACGGACCTGACACACCACCAGGCCCTCATCGCCGACGGCCACCACCGCTGGGCGACGTATCTGCGTCTACGCGCGGAGCACCCGTCCCCCAGCCCCTGGGACCACGGCCTGGTGCTCCTGGTGGACACCGCCCGCTACCCCCTGCGGGTCCGCGCGATCCACCGCCTCCTGCACGGCCTCCCGGTCGCCGAGGCCCTGGCGTCCCTGGAAGGCCACTTCCGCGTACGTCACCTCAGGGCCCCCCTTTCCGAAGCGCTCACCGCCCTCGCGGAGGCGGCCACCGCGGGCAACGCCTTCCTCCTGGCCGGCGACGGCGCCTTCCACCTCGTGGACCACCCGGACGAGGCCCTCCTGACCCGTACGATCCCGGCCGACCGCCCGCAGGCCTGGCGCACCCTGGACGCGACGGTCCTGCACGCCACGCTCCTCGACCACATCTGGCACATCCCCGAGGACTCACCGGCGCACATCGCGTACATCCACGACACGGCGGCAACCGTGGAGAAGGCGGAACAGGACGGCGGTACGGCCGTCCTGATGCACCCGGTCCGCGAGGAGGTCGTACGGGACCTGGCCCGCCAGGGCATCACCATGCCCCGCAAGTCGACGTCCTTCGGCCCCAAACCGGCCTCGGGCCTGGTCCTGCGCACCCTGGCGCACTGAAACAAGCCGAAACGCAGAAGGGCGGGACCCCTGACCGGGATCCCGCCCTTCACTGTCACTGCCTACCGAAGGTCGTCCGAAGAACCGTCGTCACCGTCGGCGCTGTCATCGGCGGACTCAGCCGACTCGACAGTCCCGCTCTCGACGGAGTCGACCTGGACAGACTCGGCCTCGGCCTCGACAGACACAGACTCGACGCCCTTGTCCTCGTCGTCGAGGTCAACAAGCCCGACCCCGTCCACGCCCGCGTCCACATCCTCGTCCGTGTCCGTGTCCGCAACTCCGTCTTCGTCCTCGTCTTCGCTCTCGTCGAAGGCGTCGACGAACTCCACCCCGTCCAGCTCGGCGAGCCGGTCCGAGGCGTTCGTGCTGCCGTCCTTGTCGGACTCGACGGCCTTGGCGAACCACTCGCGCGCCTCGTCCTCACGCCCGGCGGCCAGCAGCGCGTCGGCGTACGCGTACCGCAGTCGCGCGGTCCACGGCTGTACGGAGTTGGAGGCCAGCTCGGGGCTCTGCAGGGTCACGATGGCCGCGTCGAGCTGGTCCATGTCACGCCGGGCACCGGCAGCGACAAGCCGCATCTCGACCTGACCGGCCTTGTCCAGCTTGTGCACCTCGGGCGCCCCGGCCATGTCCAGCGCCTTCTCGGGCCGCCCGAGCCCACGCTCGCAGTCGGCCATGACGGGCCACAGTTCGACGTTGCCGGTCATCCGCCGAGCCGCACGAAACTCGGCCAGCGCCTCGCTGTACTTCTGGGTCGCGTACGCCGCGAACCCGGCCGCCTCGCGTACGGCCGCCACGCGCGAGGCCAGCCGCAGAGCCACCCGCGAATACCCATAAGCACCCTCGGGGTCCTCGTCGATGAGCCGCGCGACCATCACCAGGTTCTTGGAGACCTCCTCCGCGAGCCCCTTGGGCAGGCTCATCAGCTCCTGGCGTACGTCCTTGTCGATCTCGTCGCCCGTGACGTCCTCGGGGATCGGCAGCCGCTTGATCGGCTCGCGGTCCCGGTCACGCTCGTCACGGAACCCGCCACCGCGCCGGTCGTCACGCCGGTCATCGCCCCGACGGTCGTCACGTCCCCGGTAACCGCCGCCGCCCCCGCTGGGCCGCCCTCCACGGTCGCCACGATTGTCGTCACGCCCACGGTAGCCACCGCCACCACCGGCAGGACGGCCTCCGCGGTCGTCGCTCCGGCCACGGAACCCGCCGCGATCGTCGTCACGCCGGACGAAGCCGCCGCGATCCCCACGGTTGTCGTCCCGGCCACGGCTGTCGTCGCGGCGGAACCCGCCACGGTCGCCTTCACGCCGGTCGTCATCACGCCGGAAGGCGGGACGGTCACCACGACTGTCGTCACGTCCACGGAACCCACCGCCACCGCCGGCAGGACGCCCACCGCGGTCGTCGTCACGCCGGAATCCGCCACCGGCGGGACGGCCTCCACGGTCGCCACGGTTGTCGCGGTCACCGCGGTCGTCGTCGCGACGGAACCCACCGCCGGCGGCGGGACGGCCACCACGGTCATCACGACGATCGTCCCGACGGACAAAACCACCACGATCCCCGCGATCGTCACTCCGACCACGGAACCCACCACGATCGTCATCACGACGGAAGGCGGGACGGTCCCCGTCCCGACGGTCATCGCGCCTGTCGTCACGTCGGTCGTCCCTGCGGTCGTCACGCCCACGGAAGCCACCGCCACCACCGGCAGGACGCCCACCGCGGTCGTCATCACGACGGAAACCGCCGCCTACAGGACGGCCCCCACGGTCGCCACGGTTGTCGTCCCGCCCGCGGAACCCACCGCCACCACTGCCACCGCCGGCGGCGGGACGGCCACCACGGTCATCACGACGATCGTCCCGACGGACAAAACCACCACGATCCCCACGGTCGTCACTCCGACCACGGAACCCACCACGATCGTCATCACGACGGAAGGCGGGACGGTCACCGTCCCGACGGTCGTCACGGCGGTCATCACGCCGAACGAAGCCACCGCGGTCACCGCCACCACCACGGTTGTCATCCCGACGGAAACCACCACGGTCGCCCCGGTCGTCACGACGAGGTCCCGCCGGACGGTCCGAGCGGTCCGGCCGGTCCGAACGCTCATCACGCCGGAAAGCGGGACGAGCCCCACGATCGCCGTCGCGACGGTCATCGCGGCGGACGAAACCACCGCGCTCACCACCGCGGTTGTCATCACGACGGAACCCGCCACCGCCGCCACCGGCACCGCCACCGGGCCGATCGCCCCGGTCGTCACGACGGGGAGCTGCCGGCCGGTCGTCACGGCGACCGTAACCACCCGTCGGTCGGCCACCACGGTCGGAACCACCACGGTCGTTGTCACGGCGATCACTGTCGCGGCGCGGACCACTTCGGTACCCGCCACGGTCGCCGCGGTCACCACTGTCCCGGCGGCGCTGGTCGCGCTCCGGGCGCTCGTCGGGAGAGTTGGTGGACATGATGAATGACTCCTGTCTTCGGTACCGCAAGCTATTTTAAAACAAAAAGGACCCCTGGTCCCAGCGTGAACGCTGGGACCAGGGGTCCTCCAAAGATTGTTCGGCGGCGTCCTACTCTCCCACAGGGTCCCCCCTGCAGTACCATCGGCGCTGTAAGGCTTAGCTTCCGGGTTCGGAATGTAACCGGGCGTTTCCCTCACGCTATGGCCACCGAAACCCTAA
>Ga0307513_10006578_pt1 | contig 15176 bp, 15 predicted proteins | sample 15_EM_MG_FD_202174 | JGI IMG/M metagenome (GOLD analysis project Ga0307513, IMG submission 202174) | Populus trichocarpa ectomycorrhiza microbial communities from riparian zone in the Pacific Northwest, United States - 15_EM | ecosystem: Host-associated > Plants > Roots > Unclassified | place... | reverse complement strand
TTGAGGTTGTTGATCACGTCTTTGTAGCACAGTCGTCATAGCGACTGGCTAAAGTGCTATCGACTGCCTGCGCAAGTGAGCCGACTAGGAGACAAGTAGGACGATGAGCATTACGAGTAAGAGGCAACGGTGAATATTACTGGTAATTCCTATATTGTAATGCTGGGCGAGTGCGATACATGATCCTCTGTCGTCTTCGACGCTGTCTGTGGCTCTCTGTTTTCCCAGCTGTTTTCCTCTCCCTTTCCCTCTCTCTCATCGCTGTTCCCGTCGTCGTCCCGTTTATCGCCGTCGCCTCAGTAATTTACCTCTTGTTCAGCGTCTTCATAGGCGTCTAGTGCGTCCAGCCCAAACATCCAGTTGACAAGCGACCTGTTATTTCGCAGGGACGCGCGCGATACCCCAGAGGCGGTATGAGCACCAAACCAGGTGTCCCCCCCCCTCAACAGCGCGGTCCTGCCTCCACCATAGCCTCAAAGTCTGCCTGGGCAAATGGCCCTCCCCGATCCCTAGCCAATTCGATGGCCCCCTCGCCACCAGCAACCTCAGCAGTGGCCTCCTCTTCGCCTACAGAAGCCCTCCTTGCATCTTCGCCTCAAGCCTTATCTCCAGCGCCCATATTCCAGTCGCCGCAACCATGGGCTGCCAAGAACACCAAGGACAAGACGTCCGGAAGATCTACTAGCGTTGCCAGTCATACTCCACACACTCTAACTCATTCTAGGCGTTCCTGTAAGTCCGTCTCTGGTAGTTCTGCCCTGCGCCTTCAAAGTTAGAAATGGCTGACGGTCCCATGATTGATGCTGCTCCACTTTCTCTCTTGGTCCATAGCCTCTCCCCACTCCAAAGTGAAGGGACGGAGAAGCACATCAGACGAGCCGGTCTCGCCGACCGCCATCGACCCCTCGATTCCACCCACTTCGCCTACGAGCCCCAGATCCGCAAGCTCCCCACCAGCGCTAGGCGACCGACTCCGCTGGGCAAGCATGATCACAGGCTCTAAGTCCGCCCCTCCGGTGCCTGTCTTGACTCCTCAGAGCAACGTCACCCACAACGAGCGGCTCTCGGTGCTCTCTCCGATAAAAATGCAAGAGGAGGAGACCGCCCCGATTCCGAGCACTTCTTCCTCGTCAGAGGTACTAGAACCAGATGTCGCCGAGCACGAGTTAATTTCGACGGTGGAAAGTCCGCCGGGCTCGAATGGGATTACTAGGCCTGCAACTCAAGATTTGACTCTAACGACACCACCGTTTGCTGTCATTGTTGGTGAGGCAACTACAACACCGTCGGCGGTGCCGACTGGAAGTGGGAAGCTCACAGCAGATGCGCGGCCATTTATACCAAGGCGCGCTTCGTCGACTGTTGTGATTAAGAACAGGTCTGGGGAGGAGGTAGATCTGCGCAAGCTAGGGGCGCCTACGAATTCGACTGCGACTACCAGTCGTGGAACTACTGCACAAATACCCGCGCCTGTGCCCAAAGCTACAGAAGAGGAAGAAGAGAAGCAGATGAAACGGTTATCCACTATTGTGGAGGTTCGCAAGCGTGCTGAAGAGGAAGCTCGGAGGAAGAAAGAGGAAGAGGAAGCCATGGAGATTGCTAAAGTGAAGGCTGAGGAGGAACAGAGGGCGAGAATAGAAGCAGTCGCAAAAGTCAAGGCTGAAGAGGAGGCCAAGCGACAAGCCAAGGCTGATGCGGAGAAAGAGGCCCTAATGAGGATCCAAGAGCTGGAAGCGGAACTTGCGCTGTTGAAGGCCAAGGTTGCTGCTCAGGGCCAGCCTCTACAAGTGCAAGCTGCCGCAGTTCCTCCGCTGCCACTGCAAGCGGCTGGTGGGAGTGAGGGACACCTCGAGCACGAGTACGTTTTGTCATCCACGGACAACACAGGCAGCGCAATCTACAGTGATAATGCAGTAAGGCACGATGAGCCCGAAGCTGGGGAGGAAGGGAGTCAAGGAGAAAAGGGACAGGAGAAGAACCACGATTGGAGCGCCGATGATCCCCAGGAAGCCGAACTTTCCTACTTCCCCATCACACCGGGTCCCCTCACCGCTCCCTCTGGGACCTTCAGCGCGCAGCAACAGCCGCAACAAGTCCCAGGCCAGCCCCTGCAGAAGATGGGTCGCGAGCGCAGCCGGCGCGGAGGGCGGCGCGAACGGAACCGGACAGCCCCTGTAGACAAGGGAGAGAAAGGCGACGAGGTTCCTGATCCACTCAAGTTGCAGAAATCGCGCTCGCATGAACCCCGAAAACGGCCTGCGCCTGGCAAGCTAGACTTGATGACGATGCAACGTAGTCGAACCGTCCATCCGGCGCTTCCAACTGCACTGTCGGGTGCGAAGAATATCACGGATATTACAATCGTCGTTTATCCCGCTGGAGTGCGCACGCCGAAACCCGAGTTGAATGCACAGGCGCGAAATGGGCCGTTTAGGTGCGCTCTCTTCTCTCTATCTGACAATGTGGCGTGTATAAGGAAATTGATTATTATTCATTGTAGGTATGACCGCGAGTTCCTGATGCAGTTCATGTCCATCTGCACAGACAAACCAGAGACTATGGCCGACCTCGATGAGATTGGAATGGAATCGGAAGAACAACCACAAAGGACGCCTTCGAAGCGTGGTTCGCGAAGGAGTCGGAGGAGTGCTAATAATGCCCCTCCAACCCCGTCCATCGTTTCTTCGGCTGAGGACGCACTCGCCTCTCCTACACCTGGCACTGTCAACGACGCACAGCCCTGTTTGTCTACCAGCCCTGTTATGCCCACGGTCACCGCTATAACGCGCACAAGTTCAAGAGGTGGTCGCTCAAGAAAGAGCCCTGCGGCGCCTAAGCTCCCCCCTATCGATGCGCTGGTCCCACCTATTCCGATCACAAGGTCTGTATCTCATGGGTCTCGGGCAGCGTCTGGCCCCACGCCGGCTCCCTCCCCGTTGGACCAGCGGTCGAAGAGTCTCAAGCCGCGCAAACGGAGTGAATCGATGAGGCAGGATGTACCACCTATGCCCCCTCTACGGAGCGACATTTTGAGCACAGTACCACTGTCTCCCAGCCATGACGCTATCAAGCCGTTTGAAACGTCCGCGAACCGATGGGTCCCCAGCAGTATTGCGAGCCGAGGGCACCACTCCCGCAGGGCTGCTCTTCCTGGCGCGTCGGTGCAAGAAGTCGAACCCCCCGAAACCGTCGAGCGCAAAGTCAAAGCGTTGCTCAATAAGCTCTCGATGGAGAAATTCGACACTATCTCCGACCAAATCATGGCATGGGCGAACAAGTCCGAGGCGGAGGTAGACGGGGCGACTCTCCAGCTCGTTATCAAGCTCGTTTTCGAGAAGGCGACCGACGAGGCGACGTGGTCAAATATGTACGCCCGGCTCTGTCGTAAAATGATGGAGCACCTCAGCTCGGATGTGCGGGACGAGAATCTCAAGGATAAACAGGGCAACTTTGTGGCTGGCGGACAGCTCTTCCGACAGTACTTGCTTTCTCGGTGCCAGGCCGAGTTCGAGAGGGGCTGGTCGGCGAGGGAAGCCCTCGAGGAGAAACAAGAAGCGGTTGTTGCTGCTTCTGGCGCTGCTCCTGGCGAGGTCGTCTTCTCCGACGAGTACTATGCCCTTCAGAAGGCTAAGCGTCGCGGACTTGGGCTCGTCAAGTTTATCGGGGAGCTATTCAAGTTAAATATGCTCACCGAGAGGATCATGCACCGGTGCATCCTACAGTTACTGGAAGAACCGGCCGAAGAGGATATCGAGAGCGTGTGCCAGTTGCTCATCACCGTTGGGAGTGCGCTAAGCGGTCCGAAAGGAAAAGATTCGATGGACCAGTACTTCAAAAAAATGAAGGAGTTTGCTGCAGATCAGACCGTCTCTTCAAGGATTCGTTACATGCTCCAGGTAAGTGTCTTCCGCTTCAAATTGACTATATTTATTAATTGACCACTGTAACAGGATGTAATAGAACTGCGTGCTCGTGACTGGATACCCCGCAATCAGACTGCTGCGCCAACCACTCTTGCTGAGGTTCATGAGGCAGCTGCCAAGGAGACTGCGTCTCGACCAATTCCAATGGCTCGCAATAGCTCTCGGCGAGGTAGCAATCGCGGTGGAGACAACCCTCTTCGAGACTGCCCAGGGGATGGACGGAGCGCTGTTCGTTCACTAGGCAGGGCGGCTGCCCCAACCCTTTCGATCAATTCGACCCTCCCACTGCCCAAAGACGATAAGAATGCGAGTAGGACACCGACACTCCCGCGCTCGGCCTCATCCAATGTATTCCATTCCCTCGCCCGTAATCCGTCCGACTCTGGATCCAGTCGTACTCCCCATGCGCTTACCCGAAATACATCCGAGTCTGGCTCCACACGCCACGCCATGGCTCGAAACCCGTCTGACTCTGGTTTGTCTCGCGGTCAGCACACAATGAACCGTTACCCGTCTGAATCCGGGTCGAGCCGAAACCCTCATGCCATGGCCCGCGTTCCATCAGAATCGGGTCTCACTCGAATAGCTCGCAATCCCTCTGAACCCGGAAAGCCGCGCACAGGTCCTCGCCGTGACGTGAACCGTCGCCGACCCAGCATCGATTTCGACCAACTCAACGCTGTCGCAGACTCCGGTAGTGTGGGGCGAAGAAAGCTCCAACTGTTACCTCGAAGTGTCGGGGTGCCTGTCGCGAGCTCGGTGGATTCGACCGAAGACTTCGCTTTGGGAGTTACGGTAGAAGAGCCGGAGCCACTACCTTCAATGTCCGAATCTCAAGCGAAGGCCAGGGTCGAGGAGGACGTCAAGGAGCTATTCCAGATCCGCGACCTCACCGAAGGCATCACATACTTTGAATCGCTTCCTGGAGAGTACCGACATTTGCTTGTCGACAAGCTCGTCTCGAAGGTAGATGCCAAGGAATTTGAAGTGTCCTTCATTGACAAGCTGTTCGCCCGCGTGGTGGGTACTGGAGCGTGCAGCGAGGAGACGTTCGAACGGGGCTTTGCCCCTACGATGGAGTCTTTGGACGATATATCCGTAGATGTCCCTACTGCCTATGCAGTCCTGACTCGCCTTCTCCTGGCTGCCAAGCTATCTCATGGTGCCATTGGACGGTTAGCCGACTCAATCACCTATGAAGGAGACCCGCTGGTTCGTCCTTCTGAAAATCTGTGGAAGCACTATAGGAAACTGTGTCTGGAAGAGAGTGATTAAGCTGCTATCGATTTATTCATGACTTTGATGTAGTGTGCTATCTCTGCTGTAGAATCTATTCCACCTCGTAGTTGTTCTTCGTATCATATTTATTACTCCGTGTCTGGACGTAGCTAGTTATCTGCCTCACTTTCTGAAGTCGAAAAGAACAGTTTTTGTCGAAGTTTAGGAATCGGAAGCCCTTTCGACCGACTCGCTCCAAGGCAGGAGTGGCTCCTGGGACTCGAGGGCCATATAATCTCGAATATACCCAGGTCGAAGGCTATAATTCCGTGCCATACGAAGAAAAACCCGAGACCAGGGAGTTAATGAGAATTGTTGGTGGCGCAGGGTGCCTGCGTAAGACGGATATGTATGTTACCTATAATGATTCGAGCAGTTCAAGGATTTCGGGAACTGCGGCCCAAGAACGGGTACATAAGGCCATGAACAAGCAACTTAACCTATAATACCAAGGCAATATCCTTCATCCAGGGTGGATCAGTCATCGGTAATCCGGAAATTGTTCGATACCAACACACTACTTGGTTAAGCAGGGAGTGTACGGGGCTCTGTTGGATCTCAAACGCAGGACGTCGTAGGGTGACACTCACAATTTTCCGTCCCCTATAATGGAGTCTCGATAACCGCGAAAGCATGAAAGAAGGCGGCATGGCGCGGTGGTGTAGTAAGAACCAAATAATAATTGACAGGAAATACCTAAACTATCCAATGGGACTCTAATGGTAGGCAAGATTCTAGTTTATGACCCACCGGGTGTTGATGGTCATTGGACAGACTGGAGAGTTTAGGCAGGCAACGAGGTTTCCAAGAAGCGTCCTGAAAGGTTCTTGACGTGTCGTAGAAGTCATCGATCTGCCACATGACAGGCGGTCGACATAGCTGTTGGGATATAGCTAGTGGAGCGACAATTCTTAGAAGGAACCCGCATTTCAAATACCCTGTTCTCTTTCGCATATCTTCCCTCATCATCTAAGTGGTTTTACTGTGCTTTCCCTATCCCTTCACGACTGTTAGGCCGACTTAGGCCTTCGCAGTTCAAATTCGTCCAAGGATGCCAGGGTACGCTGATCAGTAATGCGCACATGGAGAGGGTGAAATCGAATCCACTCGTTGCTGTCTTTGGTAGCGCTTCCCCCGCAAACCCGAGCAACGTGACCCGGTATTGTAATGGAAGCGCGAATGGTGACGACGACACGAATAGCTCACCAGGAGAGGAACACACGTGGTGATAAGGACAAGTTAACATCTTGAGTGGAGCGACAACCTGTGGCCAGGGGTGCATTGAATGAAAGCGGGATCCACTCTGGCATGCTGTCGAGATGAAGCCACAGGTGGATGCATGGATGCACGACTTTAATGATAGATGCACATATAAGAACCGCACCGTCTGTCGCTCCCAAGCCAAAGGGAATCCTCGCTGTATTTCCTGATTCCCATTTGAACTACCTTAGCCCGAGTGCTTGTACGGAACTAATTAGTGGTTGAATTGAACGAGCGTATCTTATATCGATCAGAAGTCAAACCGACAGGCTGACCAAGCTGACCGCCACCCAGCCTTCGATAACTTGGCCCACCTTGACCAGCACGCAGCCCAGTGAGCCAGGCAACGTTTACGGTACTCCAAGCAAGCTCCAAGGCTTTCCCCTGCGACCACAAGCATAAATCTTTGTCAGTCTATTCATTATTACTGAGCAGCCGTTCGGTTGTTTCGGGTGTCACACCTCGCGACTGGCACGCTGACTCGCCTCCAGGGTGATTCTGCCACGCTAGGCAACCACATATATCACAGCCTGCTCGACTCTGCTTCCACTCTTGAACTCGACCCTCCCAGCAAGATGGTTGTTTTACCTCTGTCTGACCGTCGACCGGCTTCGACGCTCATAGCGGCCAAATGCGATGACTTTCTGAGGGGACTCGAAGAAGCCAGATCAAGTCGCAGAGATGTAATAGACCCGTCTATCCGCTCGCGATCCATGGATCCTGGTCTTGCTGCTTGGGGCCTGCCCTCATCCGAAGAGGTCTCCATTATTACGTGGGGCACCATTTTGCTCCTCTTCCTCCTAATCGTAATATCCGTCCGGACAATGGTTTCTACTCGGACATTCAGACGGAGACCCGCGACGTACCTGTGCGACGTGGAAGAAGCTGCAGTTCATGTGCCGGGCGGACAGCAAAGGCTGCGGGCCACTCTCAAAATCGGTGTTGACCTCGAGGATTCTCCAGTCAATCTTATAGTGAGCTCTATTTCCTCCTAACCCCGTTCCGCGGCCACTGAGTAAGGCTCTCCAGGATCTTTGTCCACAACCGTGTCTCGACACCGAGGCACCTCCATCCTACAACACGGCAGTCGCACATCCAAATTTTCTCACACACGTTTCCCAGCCATCGGCTGCTATTGCGACATCACGTGGACGACAGCACGTCCGCGCTCGGTCGAGCAGCAACAGATACATTCGTATCACTGTCCTTGTGGCCATTCCACGGGACGCTACCAACGGCTCCCTCGGTTCATTACGCCGTGGCAGGGTCCCCCGTGACTTGACAGAATCTGGGACATACGTCACAGATTCCGAGGACTCGTCTACGTACTCTTCTGATTCAGAGGACGAGTGGGACCAAATACTTCCACCACGACCTTTATCTCCGTCTACAGAGGCATCCCTCCACCCCTACTCAGACCTCGCTCGTGCGCATACGGGGGCAACTGCCACTACGCAGGGCTAGCGTTGATCGCGTCAAGCCCATTGAAATTGCATCTCTTCATTATCATCTCGGTAACCAACCAATCCTGCATTCTCGCACCACCACATAAGCTCGCGTTTAACCGTTGGGCATGCCACCCTCACTCGCTCTTTCATGTTACCCGTCCACCTACCCATCTCTTCTTATTCACACCTTGCTGTACCCACCACTCACACCTGTACGACCACTCGACCTCTTCTCGGCCAGATATGTTACAATATGCAATCCATCCGGGTCTTTGGAAAGAAACCCCCATCTGTATCATTAGCATTACAACCTCCGTCCCAGCCTGAATTTGAATCAAGCACTGCCATCCCCAGACGTCGTATCCGACCCTTGAGACCATCAACACCGACCGTCGTCAATAGACTAAACATAGGACTTCTCATGGTCTCCATGAATGACGCCCCTGATAGATCGGTTAGTTGTGGGATTGAGTATGCTACTATCACTGTCGGGGGCCTCTGACTCTTCAATTTGGAATCTGACTCTGCGTCGACGGATAGTGAATGAGCTTGAGAGGTTCGGGCTCCAAATGCTCGTCAGCCACGCAAACGGGACGGAACGCACCCAATTTGGATACATTGGGAGTCTTGCACTAGAGTTGATATCCAAATGCGAGTCTGGATGACAACCCTCTGCTGTTCTATGGGGTGAATATCTGTACGGCCCTTCCATACTCCAATCAAGGCACCTCCAGAGAGTACGACTTGTTTGAGTTTGCCAGTCCCGTTGTCGGCTGCGACGTTCATCCACCTGTCATCCAAAATCGAGCCGCTAGTCCCGGGCCAACCCGTTCGCCGGTCTCCACATTGGACACTTGCACTTCAACGGAGACGGTCCTCTTCATTGGTTTCGAGTTAGTAGCCTAGCTCTTCATTACGCTTTCAATTCCAACGTGTGAGACGGAGTCAAGCGGATCACAAAACCGACCGTGAGGGGTGCGAGTTCGCTGGCGATGGAGTAGTATCCTGATTCCATACGAGGACGGAGGAACCGGCGATTGTTCAGCAACCGACTGGCCAGCAGTCATTTATCGGGAAACCGTCAGACTCAACGCCATTATGCGAGGAAATAGTCGACGGACACTCACCTGCCAAACTCAAGCTCCGGAACCATACTCCTCTCCACTTGGGGATACGCGGGGGGACCATCCCCGGTTGCACCATTTGGGCATAGTAAACGTACCGTTCGATGCTGAACAGGTCCACCAAGGAGAGCTCTAGCACCTAAGGATCAATGTTCGGGTAAGAGCGTAGGATGGAGACTGGAGTTTGCGTCTGTGTATTCAAGTCGCCCGCCCCGGCCGGCACGGTGCATACTGACCTATCCCTCGGCTCTAGCCATCCGTTCAAGGAGGAAGCCAGGTAGTCATTCAATCCTGTACAAGGTCGTTCAGTAAGGAATAGGGTTGGAGGGGACAAACACAAAGAGCAATTCACTTCTCTTTCGAACCTCTTGAACCTTGACGAGACCTGAAAATTCCAGGTATTGTTCGTGAGTACCGGTAGAGACGGATCAAGAGATCCTCGACTTCCTCGCAACTATGGGGTTGATGATGAATTTGGCTCGTCCAGAGGACATGGGGAAGTGCGGAACGTCCATTAATACGCCCAGATGCCCATTATATTTGCTTTGGGTGGTTGGAGGAACGTTTCTCGGACGGTAAATATCAATTGCCGGCAAAGGGACTCGCACTGATAGATGGATCCTTTGGTCCGCAATTTGCACACCAAGCGAATGCACACTCATTCCACTGCGTAGAGAACACAGAACAAAACATTAGCGATCTCTCCTCCATGGTTTCTGACCCATCTTGTCCGCCCATCTTGTCCGCCCGGCGGCACCCGCACTTCTTCCGCATTTGCAAAACATCTCAATTCAGTGCCAGACCCAAAATTGTGCCGGTTCTCGTTGTCGACTGCCTCTACGCATAAGTTCAGGGACCCTGTTAGCGTAGTAGTCATTATCCACCGTCTTATAAACCTCATACACACTTTACTCTCATCGCTGTCCTTTCCCCTCCTCACTTTGATTCCCGTGTCTCATTCTTCCGATGTGAGGGGTCCACGGGCACACCGAAACTGACAAGAAGCGCTCCCCAGCCGGCATCCCCGCTGCTCCTTTTTCTATTGCTGACGTTTGACAAGGTACAGGGAGTCACGCTGAGCATTCATGGACCGGAGATGTCAAGCAAGCAATTCAACTCATAATGCCAATGCCCCTGCAGCAATAGAAGCTGGTGCACTTGACCCCTGGTCGAAAGAGTCATTCTTCCTCTATTAGTGTATCTTCATTGCATCTCTTTGCAATTGTGCGCATGGTTACGTTCGTCATGTTTCGGTGATACGGCCACCCGTATACTAATATCCTTATAGGATAAAAGTCTTATATTAGTCTAGAATGCCATTTGATCGCCGCTCGGCTTGTCATCACGCTGACCCTAATGCACGACGACCCTGTTCTTCAGCACCGGTATCTATGGTATACGAGCGTACATCGAACGCTTTACCGACGGTACCAACCTCGACGAGGGTATGTCTATGTTCAGTCCTGTTCGGGAACTGGTTCACGCAAAGGTCCAGGAACCGGTATTGCCTTCTCTATGTACAAGGTTGGTGCGACTGTTGGTCTTTTCTCCGCCTGTCCCTGCGCATATGGCCCCGTTCCTGCATCACGTGCCACATTTAGCATTGCCCTCTTCCAGGGACCGCTCGCCATGTCGGCATGTCCATGAGTGGCTTAATCATTTGCACCAGGACTGCAGTCATCGCCACCTCCACTGGTGTCAAAAAAAATCATTGTTGGCCGATTCATTCTCGGTTTTGGTGTCCCCTTCATGGCCAGTGCCGCTGTCCTATGCAATCGAAATTGCTCCTCCGCGGCGGCGTGGTGGGTTTACCGCGTTCTACAACTGTGAGTCTATCCCATCAATAGTTCTGTGGATCACGTTGACGTGCCGCACGAGTTGGTTGGTTCAGTAGCAGCATTTCAGATTCGCTGTCCTCCTCGGTATCTCAAAGATCAGGAGCGATTGATCATGGCGTCTACCTCTGATCTTCCAGGCCGTTCCATCTTTATTCGTCATGGTGCGTGAGATTCCTTTGCGCGAGTTCCATTGAACTCACCTTGCTCTAGACTTCTGGTTGGTTCCTCCCAAAGGGCTCCCGCTGGAACGGCTCTAACGGCCGCGATGAAGAGACCATAACTTTGCTTGCCAAGTACCACGGAAACTACTCACGCGACAACCCGATTGTCCAGCTTGAGTGGAAGGAACCCAAGGGGAATATCAAACTCAACGCCTCTGACAAAAGATGGACTCTGTAGGGTGTTTATACTCACGAGAAGAGAGCGGTGACCGACTTGAGCCACCCAGTCCGAACTCATCAAATGCACAGCGCTCTTTGGAGGTTACTCATGGGTCGTCCTCATAGGTACCTTCGGTCATTTCTCTGGCAACGGGCTCGGCTATTTCAATCTTTCTATCTATGAGGACGTCGGTTACGACCCCAACATGCAATTCATATTCAACCTGATTAGCAACAGTCTCGCTACTCTAGGTGCCCTCACTAGTGTCGCCCTCTCCGGTCGTATGCCACATCGTAAATTCTCTCGTAATTGGTCCTTTCCTGTGGGCCTTCTTCAATGGTGGCCTTTCCAAGGTTTGGGGCTGACAACGACAAGAAAGGTATTGTCAACCTGGGCGTCGGTTGTAGTGCTGTCTGTCGTTGCACTCTTCTTTTTCGGCACCACCTGATCATTTGTTCTGTTGGCTTTGTGCCCCGTGTGCCTCTGTGATCCTCCTCTACTGACCAGGGTTCATACGTCTCGACAATGCCACTCGCGCCAAAGGTATGGCCACGTACAGTGTCGTCGTCAGCCTGCTTGGCTTTGTCAACACTTTCGCGACTCCGGTGGCTTTGAAGAACATCCAGTACAACTATGTGTTTATATTCGTCGCCTGGGGTATCATCGGATCCATCATCTGGTACTTCTTTGCCATCGAAACTGTTGTACGCCTGAGTTGGCCGAGGTCTTCGATGCGCCAGTATGTAACGTAATTTTGTTGATTTTGAGTATCCTGTGTACTAATTGCAATCGTGCTCAGAATCCTGTCAGAACCTCATTCCGGAAGCAAGTTGTTGCTGCCCGGAAGGACGGGGCAGCCGTCCTGGTGGGCGGAGGGGGAGGTCAAAGTGAAACACGTCCACAAGGCGCCGACGAGGGTTTTGACACAGGACGTTGAATGAACCCCCTAAACCTACGGCATTCATGTTGTAGAGTACAGCTGTCACCCTGATACCCAGTCTTGAATGCCTGCCAGCGCTATTTGACACGGATTCCACCTGTCTTGAATTTTGGTTCCCGTCGCTTACATCGCTTATGCCATTTGACGACGTAGGACTGAATACATCGACCCTAGCTTCCCTCACCTTGATTTGACCATAGACATGGAACGGGTGCGACATGCGCGGTCCGTTACAAATTTCGCGAGGTTCCATAGACGCACAGAATGCGAAAGAGCCGATTCCCTGTCAAACGTCGTTGGGTGGTGCTTAAAAGCAGTACATCCGATGCGGGACGTTTAAGGGAGGGCCAGGTCTCGACTCGTCTTCCAGAACCCCTTCGTGAGATCTCTGCCAGATGGCAGTAATACCCGCGATGGGTCCCACACACACCCCTGATATTCAACACCAAGTAACCCTCGCGACCTCCCATTTAAAGGCCTCTGTTGCGACATTCCGATCAGTGCAGTACCCTGGTGTCCCAAGCAGACCAAAGTATGCCTCTCTTTCTCGCTTCTACCAGCTCCACTCACTGACAGACATCACCCATAGCACATCCCGGTGTATCGCGCAAGATGGCTGTCCGTTGCCCCGAGTCCAGCGTCGCATAGTAAGCTAGCACTTCCCTAGTTTCTCCACACCTAACCGTCTAGTTCTAGCTTGATATCTATACGAGACCCTCTCCTCATAGGAATGCTCGTAGCAGTAGCGGTCGGCGCATATATTCTGGGTGCTCTATCGTATTATGCCTTCACCAAATACTCGTCGAGGGCTCTCAACCGCTATGTCCCTACCCGACAAACGCATACCGACCACCCCGGAAAAGCCTCAAGTTATGGAATCGACGGGTCCTTTACTCCAATAAGGGCTACATTCCCTTCTTTCACGGACCAGTACAATTCCAATGCGGAGGGGCACGCAAGCAATAGAAGCCTCTCTTCAGGGGCTCGTGGGCACAAAGTTCCCCTTCACAGCGACATTGAGCTTGGGCCCCACCCTGGGATGGACATCCTCTCACCGCCATATTTCAATCCGGCCTTCGCCCTAAACGGCCCTTCACAAACCCCTGGGAGTGCGGCCTCATCCTCTCAGTCATTTATCAGTGCGACACTAGTCAGTCCCGCGCCACCCCGACGGCCAACCACGGAGAACTTGAAGCCCGTTCCGCTTGTTAAAATTTCGCCGGTCACATCAGAACAACCTACGCCTGTCAACCATAACCGATCATACTCAGTGCCAGAACCCTCATCTCCTGTCGTGCAGCAGCCGGCCAGCTCCGTGGCATGGCATCTACCCAGCCGCTCACGTTCCATGACCAAACTCCGGGACGATTTCAAACACGAACATTCCGACTCTGAATACTCTCTGTACGGCATGCCCATCCCGTCTCCTACTGCAACCCCAGACAGGGAAGGAAAGAATCGGCCGATCGTCCTAGGCGCGAAGATATTCGAGGCTTCACGGGCGCTCACACCAAGCCCGACTGTATACAATGATTCACTTCTCTCCGTGCGAGACTCGGCGCCGTCGCCCACGCAAGAGAGTGTCATGAAACTATATGAGTCCTTCCCTGCGCCTCCCAAATCCAATCCGATCAAGAGAACGGAAGAGACTCGCCCACGAGCCACGAGCGATGTACCGACAATTCGAGCATCGGCGCCTACCACTGCGCACCCTACCACGGTCCCACCGGCGTTGAAACGTCCAGTCCGCCCGCTCACCATACAAACACACCGAGGAGGTCCTGTTCTCATTCCTTATACGCATCAAGGTCAACCGAACCGGCCGCATACTGCTTCCTCGGCCGGCGCGCTTTCGGTTCCTACCTCGAGACCTTGTTCAACCTCCAGTACAGCAACTCTAGCATCGCCAAAACGAGTCCACAAATCTATCTCCGCAAGGGGCTCACTCGTTTCGCTCACGGATGACTCTTTCCTAATGCCCCCCCGCACTCCCCCTACCCCCCGATCCCCTTCACTGTCGAGCTTCCGTTCAAAACCTTCACCGAGACCCGTATCCTCTCGCAATGCTCTCTATATTGGTTCCGGAATGACCACGCCTCAACCTGACCAGTTGAGCTTCGGATGTAAGGGTGATATTAGCGCAACACCCCTTGCTGCTTTTACCCCACGGTCTTTATGATACTCACCTAAAGTCATGTTTTATTGGACAGTTTTGTCGGTGGTCGTTTCCTGGAGAACACCTAAGACCTCGTGTAAGACGTGAGAGAAACGTCAGTGTAACCTATACACACACTGTACTGTATGTAACTCATGTGTGGTCGTACCGTTCTTGTTGTTAGAAATAGAAACTGAAATACAAGATTCTTGGAAACAATATATAGCGCTAAGGAGGATGTATCACCTCCCATTATACACGGAGATAGTTACGGTTGTACGAAAATGAAAGTAATGAAAGGGAACGTCGGGTGCTACGACTCGGCCGCTAGGGCCATTGGGCAAGTCCGCTCATACTCGTAAGCTTTTTACATCTCCGATGCTCTCATACCTCCTGATGTGGGTTTCCTGTATACGCAGTTCCATGTCGGTCGTAGAATTCTCACTACCCTGCCGGTCCAGGCCTTGTTTCACGCTCGCGCCGTTGTGACTCCGTCGACAAGTCGAAAGTCAAGACAGTTGGTCTTGTGATACCACGCGTGATGTTTGTCGCATTTCTCGCCAAAATGGACGCACCGCGTCGCTCCTGACTGTCGGTGGGCACTTCCGACCACTCACCACCAGAAGTCACACCACTACATGTTGTGAACCCGTCATCATAACTCGTATACGGGTCCGTAGTGTCACCTCCGGGTGCTACTCTCAATCCGCCCGGCTTTGCTGACCTCGGCTTGTATCTCCGTGGTCGACGTCGTTGACTACTGCGAGCAGTACGGAGTGACGGAGGTATGAGAGTAGATGAAGCATAAGGGGCTGTGAAGACGCTGGCT
>Ga0307513_10006577_pt1 | contig 15177 bp, 6 predicted proteins | sample 15_EM_MG_FD_202174 | JGI IMG/M metagenome (GOLD analysis project Ga0307513, IMG submission 202174) | Populus trichocarpa ectomycorrhiza microbial communities from riparian zone in the Pacific Northwest, United States - 15_EM | ecosystem: Host-associated > Plants > Roots > Unclassified | place... | reverse complement strand
GATATGAGGAAGATTTTTTTTTTTTTTTGAGGGGGGGCTGGTTGTTTGCAGATGGGGAGAGTTGGGATTAAGAATAAGAAGGAGAAATAAAGGAGGAGAGGATCAGCAGAGCTGACATATATTAACTTTTTCCGACGGTTTCACCGACGGAGTTTCCGTCGGTGATTCTGACGGACACATAGACACGTCACCGTATGGATCTGTCATTTCAAATCCCTCGGTGATTCCGTCGGCAATTTAAACGGCGAACCGGTCACGTCACTGTACGGGCTGTCTTTTTGAATCCGTCGGAAAAAAATAACCCGCCAAAACCTCCACGTCAGCGACCCGCCTTTTTTTTAATTCAGAAATTTTTCCGTCCGTAATTCAGTCTGTAACTACCGATGAAAATTTTTTATTGGTAGTTACCGACTGAATTACGGACGGAAAATGGTCCGTCGGTAGTTACCGACTGAATTACGGACGGAAAAGTGTCCGTCGGTAATTTCGACCTCAAATTACCGACGGAAATATTCTGTCGGTAAATCCGTTGGTATTTAGCGAATTTCTGGTAGTGACATATGATCTAACTATGATTTCTGAATCTTTAACTACATTTAAAAAAAATGTTCTAGCCTTATCTTCTTTCTTGTTGATGCATTTGAAGAGGTATTTAATCCTTTGTGAATGGTTGCACCTTTCAATATTTTTATAAGACTGAACTTTACTAATAAATCATAGTTATATGAGATGACTATGATTATTATCTAATTTAAAACATCTCCAATAAATTATAAGAGTTGTATTTTGCTAGTGATAAATTGAAAATCCATTTTCATATAACTTGTTGGTACAATGCTTTGTATTTTTATCCAGTATCTTTATTGAAACGATCTTCTTTATTAGTCTAAAATATAATAATATATGCATTAAGCAAATCTCTTTTCTGAGATTGAATGGTATATATAGGGTAAAACAATTCAAACTATTATATCTATTATAAATTTTATTTCAAAAGATAAATGTAAAGAAATAGTTTGATAATTTTGGATTTTATATCTCACGCCTTTATTTTGGTCAAACATACATTTGACCAAGAAAACATGTTATGGCGCCACAGTATTTAAGAGTATGGTAGTGGTTGCTTTTCAAAATATTTTTCATTACAAAACACATTAAAATAATGATTTTTTATTTTTAAAACTTATTTTTGATATTAACACTGTCGCGGGGGGGGCGACGGCGGAGGCTCTCTCTCGTGCCTCCTGGTGTAAGGTGTTGGTATGTTGTGAAGGTTTTCGGATTTAATCATAAAATTATGATTAATGTTTAGGAGTCGCCACCTAGTATTATGGTCACTAGGAACCTATGGTCTGCGAGAGTCTAAGCAAGGGACTGGTTGTGCAAGGGGAAGACGCATCACCCCCAGTGCACCCTACCTAAGGTAAGCTGCATTGTTGTTTGATTGTTTTTTTCTAAGTCGGATTTTTATTCGTTGGTCTTTTCTAAGGCTCAAGGCAGATCTCTCTTCATGAGAGAGTCTCTACCTTATTGGGTTAAATCCTAACCGTTCTAAAGTCTGAATTTTAGCATCGTATTTTTACACCTTGTATCTTTAATACTTGAGGGTGTACTTTATCGTGTAATTTTACACCTCACGAATATTAAAGTCTACATTTGGATCCTAAAAAAAAAGATTGGATAAAGGTTTTTGACATGTTGGTCAAATCCTAATGGATAATCATAAATTGGTTACGATATCCATTTTTTGATTTTTTTAAACATGAAAAAGATGCAATTTTTGTTTTTTTTTTAATGAAAAATATGCTTGAAAAAAAATTTTAGAATTTGGCCGTATGCAATAAAATATTTTTTTTTTTTTTGAAAATATTTTGAATTTTTTTTTTGAAAGATTTCGGAGAAAACCGGGTATTTTAATACCGGATTTGTATTTTACAGTGTAAATATACAACCCGATATCATACAAAATTGGTAGAAAAATATATGAGAAAATCACAATTTTTTTCAAAGGATTTTTGAATTTTTTTAAAAAAAAAAGGGTCGGGCCGGATCCAGCCATTTGGGCTGGGCCAAAACTGGCCCGGCCCAAAGACCACTTAATTATTCTGCCGCTGCATGCAGGGATGAATTCTACATGCAGCGGCCTCAACGAAGAAGGAGGAGGCAACGCAGGGAGGAGGAAGTTGCCTGGCGTGGGGGTCTCGGTCGTGATGAGGTGGTTCGGCCGGTGGCTCAGGGGGCGTCGGCTGAGGTGATGGTGGCCGGAGTCGGCTGTGGGAGGAAGAAGAAAACGTTGCAGAGGAGAGAGAAAAGCTGGAAGGAGAAGAGGGAGAAGGTCACGGTGGCTGCTCTGCCACTGGTGAGGAGCTGGGTTGATGGCAATGATGGTGGTAAATCCGGTTGTGGAGGTGGAGTTCGGTGGCAGTGTTGGCTGCTTGTGCGGAGGAAGAAAGAAAAAGATGCAGAAGAAGAGAATCTGCAGAGAAGAGAGGGAAGACCTCGCGGTAGCTGTGCCTATCGCCGGTGAGGATTTGGGTTCGTGGGGAGGCTGAGACGCCGTCTGTTGGTGGAGGAGGAAGGTTTCTGTGGGGTCTTCAAGGGCTGAAGAAGCAGCGGGAGAGAGAGAGAGAAGAGAGAACGTTGGCTGGAAGAAAAACAGGGGAGAAGCTGGTTTTTTGGCTTATTTTGGACCCCATTTTCTCCTCCCTCAGGCCATCAAATCCACCTCTATTTATAGGCGGTGGAAGAGGGAAATCTTTTCTACAATGGAGAAAAATTTCAGCCATTGATTCAGATGGGAAGGATCCCAACCGTTGGCTCAAAGTAGGAATGGTGCACTGTCAAATTGTCAAATCTGCAGCTGCAGGCTGCCTGAGTTGGCTTCTTTGGGGTGGTGTCACGTCCGTTTATTTGCCATTGAGCCGGTGAAGACCATACCCCGACGTAGAGGGATGTCTGGTGATCAGTTTCGTGCAAGTTTTGGCAAATTTGGTGGACGTTAGGTGCATTAAATGCACCTGCAAAGGAGGTGACTGAACCAGTTTTTTCCGGGAAAAAAGAAGAAGATAATGAATAGTGTTCAGGATTCTGTTTTGGCCAACGTTCATTTCAATCCTTCCTCTTTCAAATGCTTTCAATTGAACCCCTAATTGACCCTAAATGTTTGCAATTAAGCCCCTGATGACCTTCAATTGGAACCCCAAAGTTACGCGCCTTTTGCAATATGGTCCTTGGTCTCGGATTTTGTCAAATTAACCCCTAATTATCCATCAAACTTTCAATTTCTTCAATTTCACCCCCGGTTGTTGTCAATTAAGCCCCTCAATTGTGGCGCCTTTTGCAGATTGGTCTTTGGCTCCAAATTTCTTCAATCCAGCCCCTAATTGACCCCAAAACTTTAATTTTCTTGCAATTTGACCCCTGATGTTAATCAATTAACTTGGTAAAAATTAAATTTGGTCTCTTAAAATTCCAATCTCCTCAATTAAGCCTAAATTAGGCTCCCAAACTTAATTTTTCACCAATTAAGCCTCAAATAAAATTAATTTGACCCATTTAAAGTATAATTAAGTCCTTGCACTTAATTAAATCCTTCAATTGGACCCAAATTAATTCTTAAACATAATTAAAATTCAATTTGGCCCATGATTAAATCAAATTGGCCTATTACAAATTTGTCCAATAATCATTTAATTTAACCTTGAATTTGCATTTTGTCTCCATTTTTGGGCATAATGGGGTACAATTAGGCCTTGAATTTCCTTCAAAAATTACAGCTTGATTTCCCGGCCTGCTTTCTCCACGTTGCCAGCCTTTTATTTTATTTTTTGATTTTTATTTTGAAAAAAAGTGAATTTTTGGGGAATAACCCAGAATTGGATTATGACAAACACATCAAAATAATCTGAAAACATTAAAAATATATTAATTTAAAGCAAACAAATAAAAAAAATTCAAAACCTTTCAAAAACTCTTTCCAACCGCATTGCCACACACTGCCTAAACAAAAACACTATATCAAATAACTCTGAGTTGTTGATCCTCTCATCATTGGTAGTATCACTTTCCTTCCAAAATATCCAACCGAAGTGTCTTTTTTTTTTTTTTTGTAGACTTTTGTATTGCCTCTTCATACCATTAACAGAATACTAAAGGAGGAGGGATTTATTTTGCACCTCCTCACATTATATTTATTATTCATTAGAATAATATTATTTTCTCTGATTTATTTTTTTTATTTCAATTTTATATTTTAATATTATATTTATTGGGGATTAGGTTTTATAATTTGTTTTAATTTACTTTTTTTGAGGTTATCTTAGACTCATGACCTGAATCGTGGGTTTGATAGATTGGCTCAATTTTTTTTTCTTTTTCTAATTATTTTTTTTTCAATTTCATCTTTCAACATTGGGTTGATTGGAAATTAGACTTCAAGATTTGTTTCGATTTTCTCTCTAGAAGATTATCATCATCTCATGACTCAGATTACAAGTTTGGCAGGTTAATCCTAGTTGACTCGAGTCATATCTTGTGTTCTTTTTTTTAAATAATCTTTCAGCACTAGATTAATTGAGGATTGAGCTTCTTAATTTATTTCAACTAGCTTTCTATTAGGTTATTTCAATCTCATAACTCAAGTTGCAGGTCTGATGATGGGTTAACCCGTGTTGACTCGGGTTATTTTTTAGGTTTTTTTTTAATTTATTTTTTTTAGTTTCATGCTTCAATAATAAGCATATTTGAAATTTAGCTTCGTAATTTATTTTGATTTACTTTCTCTTGGGTTATCATGATCTCATGACTTGATATGTGAATTGACGGGTTAACTCGAATCGATTCAATATGTTGTCATCTCAATGTTTATTAAAAAATCTCTTATTAAATATTTATTTTAAGTCAAACTATGTTTTTACTTGTCATTCGGGGTACCTTTTGATCTGTCAAGATGATTGACTCATATTGGACCGATTCTCAAACGATTTAAATTTTTTTCCACTAGAAAAAACATTAATAATACCTAAATATTTTTTTATATTAAAAAAATTGATTCAACCTATAACGTAGCGTGAGCCAAAACAATAACTAAAAATATTCAGAATTGTATGTTAGTCTATCAAAGTTTTATGCTTCTTTTAAATTATTTATTATCATTTGTTCTAATTTAAGATTTAGTAAAATATTATAAGAGATTTCCTTACATTTATTTGTTTCTTCGTCTATTTCATTTGTGCATCCTACGTGTTGACATAATAAGTTGGTTAATTACTGCGTTTTTTTTTCAAATAAAAAACTATAATTAAAACAACATAATATCTATGAGTTAGTGCATTCTTACCTTCATTCTCCATATTTTACATTGCTTGTGTGGGAATGTTATTTATGTAGAGAGATTATCAATTTTGTTTTCTTATTTACGTTATTATGTACTTTTATGCCCAGTAAAAAACACTTGAGTGGTTTGGTTGAATTCACTAATATAATTTATAACTAAAAGCGATCAGTATTTTACTATGAGTGAATTACTGTGAACTATGAGTGTTTTCACTATAAATTATACTATTTGATACTGTAAAGTAAATTACTGTAGACTATAAGTGATTTCACTGTGGATTGCACTATTTGGTGGGGCATGGTGAAGTTGCAGACCCTAGGTGCCTGGCTGCAGACTCGCTCCCCTGGATCTACAGACCCCACAATGAAGAATAACAAATTCGTTTGGTGGGGCATGGTAAGACTGCAGACCCCAGGCGAGCGGGTCTGCAGACCCACCCGCAAGGGTCTCTTTTGACCTGCCCCTAGGTTCTGCAGACCTCCTAGGGATTGGAAACCCGTGCGACTGGGTCTGTAGACCCTGCAGAAAAGAAAACTGAAAAAAATAATAACAATTATCATTATTATTATTATTATTATTATTATTATTATTATGGTTAATAGTTAATAATTTTAAAAAAAAATTACTATAAAAACTTTGGCCAAACAAGTTTAATATTATTATTAATATGATAAATATTATTATTTGTATTCTAAATATTGTGATCTTTATTATAATTAAAAGTATTAATATTAAGAATATTATTATTGTGATATAAATATTATGATTTTTATTATAATTAATATTAAAAATACCATTATTTTTATTATAAATATTATAATTTTGATTATAATTAATATTATTCATATAACAATTAATAAATTTCTAAAAAATATTATAAATATTGAAAAGCAAAAATAGATTTGATTTGTAGGGTAAAATTAAGAATTAATATTACTATTATTGTTGTTGTTATCATCATTAGTAAATTTTAATTATTGTGGACTGTGAGTGCTTTCACTATGGATTGTACTGTTTAGGTTTGCTCTTTGCTAAAAGTATTGGATTGGAGCGATGTAATGACAGAGTTGTCCTTGCCACAGAGAGTTGCAAAGATTGCAAGAGGGGCGGGGTTGTCTTTTTGGTTGAGGGGAAAATGGTCAGTTCGAGTTTGGGTGGGGCTGCAGACACCTGGCGCTAGCTGCCAAGCCCTATGCGCTAGGGTCAGACTTGGGTGCCTGGCTGCAACCCCAGGTTGTAAACACCTTGCGTTGGGGCTGCCAAGCCCTTGGAGCTGTGATTGCCAAGCCCTGGGCGATAGGGTCAGACCCGCGCGCTTGGCTGCAGACCCAGGCAAACGGGTCCCACCACCTGGGGTGTGCAGACCCGAGGGCCTAAGGTCTGCAGAACCGCACGTTGGGTTCTGTGTTAGGATTCAATTCTCTTGGGTCCGGTGTCAGGACCCAAGGTTTTTGGGTCTTAGGTTTCTAAATATACTTAATTGTATTATAAATATTATTATTTTCATTATAATTAAAAGTATTGATATAAAAAATATTATTATTTGTCTTAAAATTAAAAGTATTGATATCAAAAATATTATTATTTATCTTATAAATATTATTATTTTTGTTATAATTAATATTTTTAATATTAATAATACTATTATTTGTATTATAAATATTATTATTTTTATTATAGTTAAAATCATTAATATAATACTTATTAAATTTAAAAAAATATATATTATTAATGTTGAAAAATAAAAATAGATTTCATTTGAAGGGTAAAATTAAAAATTATTATTATTATTATTATTATTATTATTATTATTATTATTATTATTAAATTTGGAAAAATATTATTTTTATTAAATAAAAACTTTAAATTTGATTTGAAGGGATTACAAACTATAAGAACTTGAGCCAGACGAGTTTAATATTATTTTTAATATTATAAATATTATTATATTTATTAATATTATTAAATTTGAAATAAATATTACTACTGTATAAAAAAAAACATAGAATTGATTTGAAAGACAAAATCAATTATTATTATTATTAACCTGGGTCAGGGATCCCTTTCCAGACCCAAGAAACTTGGGGCTGGAAAGGGGTGTCTCACACAAGTTGCTTTGATGTGGTATGAACGCAGACCCAAATCCCTTGGGTCTTGCAGCCCTGCTTGACCCAAGACTATGTGTCCTGTGTAAGAACTCAATTCTCATGAATCCTGTGTCAGGACCTAAATCCCCTAGGTCAGTTCTCATGACCTAAATGCATTGGGTCTTACATCCCTACATGACCCAATACTATGGGTTCTGACGCCACGACCCAAGGTTAATGGGTATTGCATAAGGACCCAATTTGCTTGGGTGCAACGTCCGGACCCAATGCGCTTGGGTCAGCCGTCTAATGGGTCCCGACGCCGGACCCAAAAGGATTGGGTCCTGACACCAAATCCATTAGCCTTGGAACTTGTAGCCGGACCTAAGTTAATTGGGTCCCTCATCAAGACCCAATTATTTTGGGTCAGCCCAGGACCTAATTCTCTTAGGTCCGTCGTCTGGACCCAAGGTTAATGGGTCCTGCGTTAGGACCCAATTCTCTTGGGTGCTGCGCTAGGACCCAATTCTTTTGGGTTCGGCATCAGGACCTAAGCCTAATGGGTCCTGCGTCAGGACTTAATTCTCTTGAGTCTTAGATTTTTATGATAACAAGAGGTGAGCCCGCGGCGTAGCGCGAGCCACCTAACTAATATAATCTATGTCTTATCGTGGTGCGTGAAAAGACATACTGATAGTCAATGTTACATGTGGATTGTTAAATCAAGAGCCACTCGATCTCTTACACCCATTGATAAAGGCAATGTTGTTCACCCCTAGTTGACAAGGGAGACCAAGATTGCGTTATTCTCAAGTTCCTCATTTCTCTCCTTCATCAAAGCTCTTATAATTGTCGTTGTTATTGGCTGATGTTATGGCTGGTGGAGAGGTGTTATGGACATCGCTGATCATGATGGAGATGTGTTGTTATGGATCACACAAGCATGAAGGAGAGGAGAAAAGTTGGGTCGAGTGATGCTGAAAGGTGAAAAGGATGAGAAAGGAAAAGAAAGAATGAAGAAGGGCTTTTTTGGTGGTGGTATCGCATGTGAAAAGAAGGCAAGGGAGAGTGAGAAAAAAAAAAGGGAAACTTTTGACTTGATGAAAACTTGTCAATTTGTTATGGAACAGCTCGTTTTATGGTTAAAAGCTTCATGCTAAGTCTATGTTGGTCTGTAAAATTAGGAGACACATCAACCTAACTATTAAAATCAAATTTAATCAAAATATCACTAATTTGACAAAAACTTGTCAATGTAATTTTTTTAATAAAGTCTTACACGCAACAACAAGTCAATAACAACATCCACACATAACTTAAAAATTCAAAACAACATCAACACACAAATCTCACATTTCAAAAACGACATCAACACATATTAAATTCCACATCAAGACCAAACCATTACGTCTTGGATAAATATTGTGATGTCGTGGTCACACAAATTAATTACCCTAACTTAAACAAACAATATAGTGTAGAGCAAGCACGGGGTCAATTCCATGAGGAGGATCTAGTTTAGGTCTTTATGCTAGATGATTTAAAGTTTGGGGGTTTGAGGTTATCTAGGCTATGATATGATAAATAGAATAAAACAACAAACTAAATAAAATAAATCTGAAACTTATCAAGAGAAAAACCTTGGTCTCGAGTAAACGTCCATCTATAAAAATCAAAACTTATCACTGAAATGATATGACAATTTATATTCTGAATATCTATCTTTCCTTAACATTAGTCAGTTAATCGATTCGCAGTATAACTAACCCTAACCATTAAATAACCACATTGTCCGCACTAGTAATTTAATTCAGTGGCAGCCTTAAAAACTAGATAGGTTGATAAATCTAGACAGCATAATTATCTGCATTCTATGTTTGATTTAATTGAACATTTTCCCTAAGATTAACAACATAGATCCACCATAATTATTAAACCTAGTCGCTTCACAAGTTCAAATATCACAACTCCAATTTTGATAGCAAACTTAGAAGAAGATTTTTTTAGAGTAATAATTTAGAGTTCGCTCTTGCAATCAAACTAAACAATCATAGGAAATAAGCATAGGAAAACATTCATATTCATCATATAAACTAAAAAGAAAAGATAGAATAGATCTCACAGTTTTTGAAATCTGAAGGTTTTTGTATCCTTTTACCAAGAAAAATAACTTAGCCTTGCATGTCTATTGAAAAACTAATGAATAGAACATATGAGAGCATAATTTCGGGTATATAAGAAAAAGGTGGAGTTTTTCTTTTTCTTTCTGACTGCCTCCCCCTTTTATTTCTCTTTTTTTTTTTAATTTGATAGAAAACCCTAATCCCCACATCCATCTAATCTGTTTGTATACTCCTAAAAAAATAAAAATAGTCCTTTTCAAAGTGGACAATCTATATTTAAGTAAGTTTGACGTGTTTCTTCACAAAACTTGTTTGCTGACATAATTTATAGATTGTTTTAGAAAAATCATATATCTCTCATATGAGCTCTTTTTCTGCTGCCATTTGGTAGTATGATAGGTATTTGAGTTCAAAATTCAAAAAAAATGAGTTTGCATCAAATAGACTTCTCTAACTCAAGATATTCAAGTCGAAATGGTCGAAGGTCAAAATTAGCAGAATGCAAGACTTGTCTTTGAAGGCTGTGATTTACATCCCCTTTCTTTTTTATATTTTTCTTTCCATATATGTATAGAAAGGTATGGATGTTAACTTTCTAATGTCACTAGAATAACTTAATTTTGACCTTTACAACTCAAGTTCTGGATAAAACATCGATCAGAGGTCAAATTTGTCAATATTCAACACGGGTTGGAACATGGTCTGAATTTTATCTTCAATTTACTCATTTTTTAATCTCACATCCAAAAGTGCCTTCAAAATATAAAACAAAGATTATCAAGGAATTTTTATATATAAAACATAAACAAAATACTAGGTAAATGTGGATAAAACTATCGAATAATATGGTTACATCAAATACCCTCACACATAGCTCTTGCTCGTCCTCAGGAAATAAGAGATAAAATCAAACTTGAGGAATTCCAAAGCGTAAATAAATAAATAAATAAAATAACTATGACAAATCTCTTAATCTCTCGTCAATATCCAAGAGTACAAGCATTATAAACAATAATACAATCAAGAAGGATAAAAATATAAATTTTCAGGATTTTATTTACATGCAAACTTCAAAACTCAATTAATTGTTGGGATTTAAATGAAATCCATGTCATGTCAAAGTGATATGTCCTCTCATTTATATACACTCCAACACTCACGTGTTTAGGGCTTAAATGTTTAAATCTCTCTAATTCAATCAATGAAAATGTTCTATCATAAGCTTGTTCTTCAATCTCATCTCAATTGCTAAAATATTACAAGCTATACATGAATTAAAAGGTCTTACTTTTCAGTTGTACTAAGGCTAAGGTTAAGGTGAAGTAAAAGAAATGAAAAGAAACAACTAAAATCAAAGGAAGTAGAGCATTTTATAAAAATCGAATTTTGAAACATGATATATCATCAAAGCACACAAATTCACCATCTTTAAGCACTAATACTTAACTTCTTTTCATTTCAAGGTCCATCAACATAAAGCTTTCAGAACACCATGGAACAACTTTTCTTTTTCTTTTTCTTTTTCTTTTCGAATGGTTTACCTTTGGTGACTTTGCCTATTCTTTTCATCAAGTATCACTTTTTTTCATATAATTTACAACCATAATCTCATGAGATATCAACAAGTATATACTATACTAATCCTTGGCCAGGGGAAAAGGAAAATATATAAATAGTTGAGGCTTACAACATGGTAAAGCAAAGAAAAGATATACAAGCTCAAAAGAGCTCATTAAAGGTAATATGTTTTGGGTTAGCTTTTGAGCTCAAGTGGTTAAAATCCCTAGTACCTTTATCATCTTCATATACATATATAATGTGAATATAATCTCAACAAGATATGAAGCAAGTTCTAAAGATATATATCTTTCAAAGAATGCGCAATCAAAGAATGCAATGTTGAAGGCTCAAAAACTTACATAAGTGCAACACTATTTAGTCAACATGGCATATTGTCAGAGTCAATCCCTAAACTAATTAAACTTTAAAACTTACATGCACGCTCATTCATTCAATTTATATTTTCATCTATCTTAATTAATTCTCCTACATAATACTCATATTCTCATAAATCAATGGGAGTTCAAGAGATAAAACGTAATACTTAAGGTGAAAAAACATAAATATTTTTTTTGACATAGAAACAACAAAGAAAAAAGAAAACAAAAACTCTCCAAATGTCCCCACACTTTAAACACAACATTGTCCTCAATGTTAAAATAAAAGAAAAGGAATATAAGAGAATGATAAACATAAAGTTAAATGTAAAAAATAAAAGATAAGGGAAAAGGAAAGCAAATCTGAATTTTTTTTTTTTTTTTTTGGTTGCCTCCCAATAAGCGCTTTTATTTTATGTCATTGACTTGACACATCGCATGCTTAGGCCTCATAGATTGGTTCAGCTAACTCCACAGAAGCAGTGAATTCTATCATCCAACCTTCATAGAAAGTTTTCAATTGATGTTCATTGACTTTGAGCACTTTGTTTCTTTCTAAACTTGTAATCTCAACTGCACCATAAGAAAAAACATTAGAAACAACAAAGGGTCCAATCCAATGAGAGCGCAACTTTCCAGGAAAAGGTTTCAAATATGTTGTTAATATATTTTATAGTAGAAGAAAAATTTTAATTGTGTGAGATTTGTCTCGATATGACCCGATCAACTTTGCAGGTACAGAAACACCTTAGACGACAGGTAAAAACATAGTTTGACTCAAAATAAATATTCAAAATGATATTTTTATATATATAAATATTGAGATAACAGTATATTGGATCAATTATGATCAAACTAGGTTATAATTGATTGATGAGGATCAACCTAAGTTAACCTGTCAATCCATGTGTCAGGTCATGAGACTATAAAAATCTCATAGAAATCAAATCAAAATAAATTATGAAGTCTAATATTCAATAAACCCTAAGTTTAAGGATAAGATTTTAAAAAATAACAAAAAAAATGACATGAGTCAACGCATATTAATTTGACAAACTCGCGACTCAGGTTATGAGATTGAGATAACCCAATAGAAAAAAAAAATCAAATAAATTATGAATCATAATTCTCAATCAACCTAGTATTGAAAGATAAAATTGAAAAACAAAATCGATTAAAAAATAATAAAAAAACCAACTCGAGTTAATCCGTCAAACCCGTGACATGAGTTTGGGATAACCTCATAAAAATTATATTAAAAAGTTTATGAAGCTCAAACCCTAATAAATCTAATGTTGAAGGATAGAATTGAAACTAAAAAATCAATTAAAAATGACACAAAAAAACAACTGAAGTTAACCCACCAAACTCATGGCCTAATTCATGAATTGGGTATAACCTCATAAAAAAACAAAATAAATTAGAAAACTTAATTCTCAATCAACCCAATTCTGAAGGATGAAATTAAAGAAAAAAATCAATTACAAAAAGAAGAAAAAAAACTAAAGTCAACTGAGTTAGCCCGTGAAACTTGTAGTCTGAGTCATAAGACTATGATAACCTCATAAAAAATAAGTTAAAAAATTATGAAGTTCATCACCAAATCTAATATTGAAGGATAGATTGAAATTGAAAAATCAATTAAAAAAGACACAAAAAAAACAACTGAAGTTAACTCGTCAAACTCTTAATCCAATTCATGAATTAGGGATAACCTCATAACAAACCGAAATAAATCACAAAACTTAATTCTCAATCAATCCAATTCTTAATGATGAAATTGAGGGAAAAAATCAATTAGAAAAAAAAAATAAAGTCAACTGAGTTAACTCGTGAAACTTGCAGTTTAGGTCATAAGACTGTAATAATCTCATAAAAAATAAATTAAAAAATTTATGAAGTTCATTACCAAATAAATCTAATGTTATACAATGTAATTGAATTTGAAAATAATAAAAAATATAAATTGTGAAAAAAAAACACTATTTTAGTGAATAATGTTTTGTGAACAGAAGTTAAGTGAAACTCTTTTTTCATTAAGGTTTTTAATTTTAATTTTAACTGAATAACTTGTTATCATGAGTAATATATTATTAATTATATAAATAATATAATATAAAATATTATTTAAAAAAAATAAAATATAATCACGCTTGAATGTTCATCGAGTAATTTTCTATTTTAATATATGTCAAAAGTTTTATTCATGGGATAGAAGGAATCAAATAAAATACCTTAATTGTGGTTTTTATTCTTATATCCTTTACACGAAAAACTAGATTAAAATTTTATTATTCATACATTTTGAGATTGTAATTAAAAGGGTTTTTGTTTTTAATATTTTGTATTTAAAATTATATTAAAATAGTTTTTTTAGATTTTTAATATGATTAAAAAAACAACGAGCTATCGAACTTCCATATGGGGAAAGTCCACGCATCGTCGTTACATTAAAAAGAAGAGGAGGAGCCAAAGTTAGGGTTTTGATGCAAGAAATTAGGGTTTCTAACTTTTCATGAATGGTTAGACTTTGAAGAGGAGGATTGTTGAGAGAAGAAAGGAAACCCAACATCAACAAAAAAGGGTATACCCAAAAACACCACAACAAACCCAAGAATCTCGACAACATCCCTCACCCGCAAAAGCACCTGCAAGAAGCAGAAATTCAACCTTTTCAAACCCTAAAATACACCACCACCTCCACCTCGTCCTCTTCTTGGAAGCAGAACCACCGCGACGGCACCGTGGCGTCGAACGATTCTTCCAGTCTTAATCACGTACAGCCGGTCCCACAGAATGAGAACAAGTCAGCACTACCCGGGTACGTGAGATTTGATGATGGTAGTAAAGTAAAAATCAACTTAAATTCAAGGTCAAAATCTGAAATTAAACAGCTAAAGAGGAAATTAGCAAGTGAACTTCATCAAGTTAGAAGCTTGAAAAAGAAACTTGAATCTAAAGAAAAGTTCACATCTTCTTATAATGATAATCATAATAATAGAATAGGTAATAGCGGTGGTGGAGGCGGTGGTAACAGAATTGGAACTCTTGCTAGGGTTAATTCTGAAGTTAGTTATGTGGGACCCACCAATTCGCGGCTGTTGGATGGTGATGAGAAGAAGAAAACCCAGATGAATTCGAACAAGAAGTTGAAACAGTCTGGCGGTGGAGGGAAGGACGGTGGTGCGGGAAAGGGGGTGGTGGTGGAGTTTAGCAAGGATTTGGTTATAGGGTGTGGGGAGCTGTTAGGGAAGTTGATGAAACATCAATATGGGTGGGTGTTTAATGAGCCAGTGGATGCAAAGAAGTTGAAGCTGCATGATTATTATAAGATTATTAAGCATCCCATGGACTTAGGGACTGTGAAGAGTAGGTTGAGTAAGAATTGGTACAAGTCTCCAAAGGAGTTTGCTGAGGATGTTAGGTTGACGTTTAATAATGCTATGAAGTATAATGAGAAAGGGCAGGATGTGCATGCTATGGCGGATAAGTTGTTGAAGATTTTTGAGGAGAATTGGGCTAATTTTAAGGCCAAAACTAATTTTGATAAGAGGGGGGAGATGGGATTTGATGCTAGCTTGCCAACACCTGCTTTGAAGAGAGCTCCAGGTCCTCGTGCTTCGTCTCCTGCTCACGGTCCTGCTTCAAAGAGAGTTCCAGGTCCTCGTGCTTCATCCCCCACCTCTGGTCCTGCT
>Ga0307513_10006576_pt1 | contig 15180 bp, 12 predicted proteins | sample 15_EM_MG_FD_202174 | JGI IMG/M metagenome (GOLD analysis project Ga0307513, IMG submission 202174) | Populus trichocarpa ectomycorrhiza microbial communities from riparian zone in the Pacific Northwest, United States - 15_EM | ecosystem: Host-associated > Plants > Roots > Unclassified | place... | reverse complement strand
CGCCCTGCGGTGTTCCTCGACTACGACGGCGTCCTCACGCCGATCGTCGCTCGTCCTGCCGACGCGGTGATCTCGGCAGGCATGCGCGACACGGTCCGGGCCCTGTCGCTGCGCTGCCCGGTGTGCGTGGTGAGCGGCCGCGACCGGTTGGTCGTGCAGGAGCTGATGGGGATCGACGACCTCGTGGTCGCCGGCAGCCACGGCTTCGACATCTGGAGCCCCACCGCAGGCTCGATGGCCTACGACCTCGGCTCCGCATTCGAGGATCTCGTCGCCGAGACGTCAGAACGCCTCCGCCACGAGCTCACCACGATCCCCGGCGTGGTCGTCGAACAGAAGCGTGCATCGGTGGCCGTGCACTACCGGCTCGTCGCGCCATCGCAGCGACCCCGTGTCGCCGGCATGGTCCAGGCGCTGCTCGCCGGACGCCGAGAAGACCTCAAGCTCACGCCCGGCAAGATGGTCTACGAGCTCCAACCGAAGGTCGACTGGGACAAGGGCCGCGCGGTGCTGTACCTGCTCGCAGCCCTCGACCTCGACACCCCCGACGTGGCGGCGGTCTACCTGGGCGACGACATCACCGACGAGGACGCCTTCCGGGCGCTGCGCGGGCGCGGGATCAGCATCATCGTCGGCCGGCCCGACGATCCCGAGATGGCCGGCCGCGACACCGCCGCCGACCTCGCCCTCGCCACCCCCACCGAGGTGCAGCAGTTCCTGACGACGCTGGCGCGGTAGCGGCACAAGCTGGCAGCGACGAAGCGCCGGGCAGTGATGTCGGGACAGTTCTCCTGCCGGCCGCGCTCCGCGGAGATACCCACGCCGGTCGTGGCTCCAGTGCTGCAGGTCCCGTCGGGGGTCACTGGGGACCTGCAGCGGGCCGCGGTGCAGACCTCACGGACTGCCTGTCGTCACTGCGGTACGAGCTCGGGCTTTCCCGCCGCGGCGAGAGCGGCAAGATCTCCGGGCGACACAGGCGCTGATGGCCTGACGATCGTCACCGGGCACGTGGCGTGCAGAACGCTGTGCAGACCGACCGAACCCAACAGCACACTCGTCACGCCACCACGGCCTCGGTGGCCGACGACCAGGACGTCGGCGTCACGTGCAGCCTCGACCAGCACATCGCCGGCGATTCCTGACACTGCATCCACGATGATCGTCACCCCGGCGGCGGTCGCGGCGTGCTCGGCCACCACACCATCGACCATCTGACGGGCGGCCACCAACACATCGGCAACGATCTCGTCCTGGGTCGGGAGGGTCGACATGATGGCGTACCCGCCCATTCCCCCGACCTGCCCCCAGAACGTCGGCAGGTGTGCCACCGTGATCACCCTGAGCTCGGCCCCGCGCCGGGACGCCTCCTCCAGCGCGAACTCCAGGGCAGCGGACGAGCCCGGCGACCCGTCCACTCCGACTACCACTGTGTGTGTATCGCTCATGTGCGTCTCCCTCGTCGCCGCGCTGGACTGGTGCCCAATCGGTCACGTCCAGCGTGACCGGGCAACGCGACCAGCGCGCTGGTCCGAGGTCCTGACCTGCCCTGACAATGGTCCCGAGCCGCGCCGGATAGAACCGCCCGGCCCGTGGCAGCCGGGACCTTCGCCGCTACCGCCCCGTCCGGCAGCGGACGAGCCTTTCCTGAACGCCCGCGCCAGGAAAGAGGACCCCGCCAGTGTCGCTGACCGATGCCCCGCTCATCCGCACCTGCAGTCCGCGAGACCTCGAGCTGATCGATGCGTATTGGCGAGCGGCGAACTACCTGTCCGTCGGACAGATCTACCTGCTGGGCAACCCACTCCTGCGCGAACCGCTGCTCCCCGAGCACGTCAAGCCGCGGCTGCTCGGGCACTGGGGCACGACACCCGGGCTGAACCTGCTCTACGCCCACATGAACCGGGTGATCCGCGACCGCGATCTGAACGCGATCTACGTGACCGGGCCGGGCCACGGCGGGCCCGGGCTGGTGGCCAACGCCTACCTGGAAGGCACCTACAGCGAGGTCTACAGCGGCATCGGGCGCGACGAGGACGGCCTGCGGGCGCTGTTCCGCCAGTTCTCCTTCCCCGGCGGTATCCCCAGCCACGTCGCCCCCGAGACCCCCGGCTCGATCCACGAGGGCGGCGAGCTGGGTTACGGGCTCGTCCACGCCTTCGGCGCGGTATTCGACAACCCCGACCTGGTCGCGCTGTGCGTCGTCGGCGACGGCGAGGCGGAGACCGGGCCGTTGGCCACGAGCTGGCACTCGACCTCGTTCCTCAACCCGGTGACCGACGGTGCGGTGCTCCCCGTGCTGCACCTCAACGGCTACAAGATCGCCAACCCGACGGTGCTGGCCCGCATCCCGGAGGCCGACCTGATGGCGCTGATGCGCGGGTACGGCTACACGCCGCACCTCGTCTCTGGTGCCGACCCGGCCGCCGTCCACGAGCAGCTCGCCGCCACCCTGGACACGGTGCTCGACGACATCGCCGAGATCCAGGACGCCGCCCGGACGGGCCGTGCGACCGGTGAGCGGCCGGCGTGGCCGATGATCATCTTGCGCACCCCGAAGGGCTGGACCGGGCCCAAGACCGTCGACGGGCTGCCTGTGGAGGGCACCTTCCGCGCCCACCAGGTACCCGTCGCCGACACCCGCACCAACCCGGAGCACCGCGCGCTGCTGGAGCAGTGGATGCGCAGCTACCGACCCGAGGAGCTGTTCGACGCCACCGGCGCGCTGGTGCCGGAGCTGCAGGCCCTGGCACCGCGCGGTCAGCGCCGGATGAGCGCCAACCCGCACGCCAACGGCGGGGTGCTGCTGCGCGACCTCACGCTGCCGGACTTCCGCGGCTACGCCGTGCCGGTGGATGCGCCCGGCGTCGAGTCGATCTCGGCCACCGGAGTGCTGGGCGGTTTCCTGCGCGACGTCGTCGTCGCCAACCCGGACCGGTTCCGGATCATGGGCCCCGACGAGACCGCGTCCAACCGGCTCCAGGCGGTGTTCGAGCAGACCGACCGGGCCTGGGACGTGGAGATCCGGCCCGGCGATGATCACCTCGCGCCGGACGGGCGGGTGATGGAGGTCCTCTCCGAGCACCTGTGCCAGGGCTGGCTCGAGGGCTACCTGCTCACCGGGCGGCACGGCCTGTTCAACTGCTACGAGGCGTTCGTCCACATCGTCGACTCGATGCTCAACCAGCACGCCAAGTGGCTCAAGACCACCAACAAGATCCCGTGGCGGGCCCCGATCGCGTCGCTGAACTACCTGTTGACCTCGCACGTGTGGCGCCAGGACCACAACGGGCTCTCCCATCAGGACCCCGGGTTCATCGACCACGTCGTGAACAAGAAGGCCGAGGTCGTCCGCGTGTACCTGCCGCCGGACGCCAACACCCTGCTGTCGGTCACCGACCACTGCCTGCGCAGCCGCCAGTACGTCAACGTCATCGTCGCCGGGAAGCAGCCGGCGCCGACCTACCTGACGATGGACGAGGCGATCGCCCACTGCACCCGCGGGCTGGGGATCTGGCCCTGGGCGAGCAGCACCGAAGGAGAACCGGACGTGGTGCTCGCCTGCGCAGGCGACGTCCCCACGCTGGAGGCACTGGCCGCCGCCGACCTGCTGCGCGCCCACCTGCCCGAGCTGCTCGTCCGGGTGGTCAACGTCGTCGACCTGATGCGCCTGGAGCCCGACACCGAGCACCCGCACGGCCTGTCCGATCGCGACTTCGACGCGCTGTTCACCACCGACAAGCCGGTGATCTTCGCCTATCACGGCTACCCGTCGCTGATCCACCGGCTGACCTACCGGCGCACCAACCACCGCAACATCCACGTGCGCGGGTTCAACGAGGAAGGCACCACGACCACCCCGTTCGACATGGTGATGATGAACGACCTCGACCGGTTCCGGCTGGTCATGGACGTCATCGATCGCGTCCCGGCCCTCGGGAGCAGCGCTGCGACGCTGCGGCAGCAGATGGCCGACGCCCGTCTCGCCGCCCGCGCGTACACCCGCGAACACGGCGAGGACGACCCGGAGATCGCCGGTTGGACGTGGCCGCACCGGTGAAGGTGCTGGTCGTCAACGCCGGCTCGTCCAGCCTGAAGGTGCGGCTGCTGGAGAACGACGACGTCGTGTCGTCGGCCGACATCGACTCGACCGACGATCTCGCGGCTCTGCTGCGCGGCTGGCCGGTGCCCGACGCCGTCGGACACCGGATCGTGCACGGCGGCGCGCGGTTCACCGGCCCCATCGAGATCGACGGCGACGTGCGCGCGCAGCTCGACGAGCTCACGGACCTGGCACCGCTGCATCAACCGACGACCCTGGCTGCACTCGACGCCGTCACCGCGGCCCTTCCGCTGGTCCGGGCGGTGGCGTGCTTCGACACCGCGTTCCACGCCACCATCCCCGCGGCCGCCTCGACCTACGCGATCCCGCTCGAGTGGCGGAAGCGCTGGGCGATCCGCCGCTACGGCTTTCACGGCCTGTCCCACGAGTACTGCGCGCGCCGCGCCGCAGAGTTGCTGGGCCGACCACCCGTGGGTCTGCGCGTCATCACCTGCCACCTCGGGGCAGGCGCGTCGCTGGCCGCCGTCGTCGACGGGCGCAGCGTCGACACCACGATGGGTTTCACCCCGCTCGACGGCCTGGTGATGGCCACCCGTTCCGGCTCCCTCGACCCTGGCCTGGTGCTCTGGCTCGAAGAACACGGACACCTCTCCCCGCACGAGGTCGCCACCGCCCTGGAACATCGCTCCGGCCTGCTCGCGCTGGCCGGCACCGCCGACATGCGTCAGGTCGAGGCGGCCGCGACCCGCGGCGAACCCGACGCGCTGCTCGCGCTGGACGTGTACGTCCACCGGCTCGTGGTCGGCATCGCCGCGATGGCCGGGGCGGCCGGAGGCCTGGATGCGCTCGTCTTCACCGGCGGGATCGGCGAGCATCCGTCCACGGTCCGGCGGCGAGCGGCCGCCCGGCTCGCGTTCCTCGGCGTCGCCGTCGACGACGACCGGGACCGGAACGGCCGCGGGGATCGCGATGTCAGCCTCGCGGGAGCGCCCGTCGCGACCTTCGTCGTGGCCGCCCGCGAAGACCTCCAGATCGCACATGAGGTCCGGCAGCTCCTCGGCTAGGAGCTCACGCACACGCCGGTGTGCCCACGCACAGGTTCGACCATGTGCGTCAGCACGCGAAGGTGTGCGTGAGCGGTGTCGGCCGGACGACGGCGACCGGGCACGGACATCTGTGCAGCATCGCGTTGCTGACCGAACCGAGGATCAACCCGCTGAACTCGCCGCGTCCCCGCGAGCCGACGACGACGAGCTGCGCCCTGGCCGCCTGCTCGAGCAGGCTCACGACCGGCGGATCGCGGGTGAGGAGTGACTCGATGAACACACCGGGGTACTTCTCGGCCCAACCTGCCATCCGGTCGGAGAGGGCCTGCTGCTGCCCACGCTCGTCAGCGTCCCGGTCGAGCATCCGACCTGCCGCGACCCGCTGCAGGGCCGGTTGGTAGCAGCTGTGCAGTCCCACCACGGATACCTGCCGGGCTGCTGCGGCATCCATCGCGAAGGCCACGGCCGCCTCGCTCGTGTTCGATCCGTCGACGCCGACGACCACGGGAAGCGACGACCGGCTCGCCTCGGCCGGCTCGTCGCCACGGACGACGACGACCGGGCACTCCGCATGCGTGGCCAGCGCGACGGCGACGGAGCCGGCGATCACGGCGTCGATCCGCCCATGGCCGTTGTCGCCGATCACCACCAGCTGCGCACGTCGGGCCTCGTCGAGGAGCACCTCGATCGGCAACCCCACGATCGGCTGCTGCTCCACCACGATGCCCGCCGCCACCTCGGCAGCCACCGCGGCCGCGGCGGCGAGGTCGCGGCGAGCGGCGTCGACGATGGCCACTTGCTGTTCGCCGTGACCGACGGCCCGATCCGATGTCCACCCACACACGGTGATCAGTCGCAATGGCACCCGGCGTCGCCCGGCCTCGGCGGCCGACCACCGCACCGCCTGCATCGAGCTCTCGGATCCGTCGACCCCGACGACCACCGTCCGTCGAATGCGCTGTGCGTCCATTCGCCATCTCCTTCATCGGGGGTCGATGTGGTCGAGCCCGTGCTCGGGGAACACCGCTCGCCGGGTCGCGGCGATCGCGCGGTCGAGAGGATCGTCGGGATCGCCTTCGCCGGCGTCCCAGGCTCGGTAGCTGGGTTCCACGCCGTCGGTGAAGCACGTGGGCCCCTGCTCGCCGGTGCGCTCGTGGACGAGCGTCACCCAGCTGTCGGGGATCATCGTGTCCGGGGCCAGCGGCCGTCCGGTGACCTCGGCGAGCAGGTGGGTCCAGGACCGCGGGACGACCTGCACGATCTCGTAGCCACCACCGCCCACCGCGATCCATCGCCCACCGGTGACTTCGTGCGCGAGCCGGTGCAACGCGGCGTAGGTGTGCCGGTGTGCGTCGACGGTGAGGTCGAGCTGTGCCAGCTTGTCGAGGCAATGGGTGTCGCAGCCGAGCTGCGTGACGAGTATCTGCGGTTCGAAGGCCCGGACGAGCGGTGGCACGACGGCGTGGAACGCGCGTAGCCAGCCGGCGTCGCCGGTGCCCGCAGGCAGCGCGACGTTGACCGCGGTGCCCTCCGCCGCGCCGTGGCCGAACTCCTCCGGGTATCCCGTGCCGGGGAAGGCCGTGTATCCGCTCTCGTGCAGGCTGATCGTCAGAACCCGGGGATCGTCGACGAACACCGCCTCGACCCCGTCGCCGTGGTGGGCGTCCACGTCGACGTACGCCACGCGCTCCACGCCGTCGGCCAGCAGCCACGCGATGGCGACCGCCACGTCGTTGTAGACGCAGAACCCTGAGGCCCGTGCGGGCATCGCGTGGTGCAGCCCGCCGGCCAGGTTGACGGCGTGCAGTGCCTCGCCACGGCGGACCGCCTGTGCTGCGGCCAGCGTGGCCCCGGTGACCAGCGCGGCCGCCTCGTGCATGGCCTCGAAGACGGGGGTGTCCGCGGTGCCCAGCCCGAACCCGTCGTGCTCTTCGGCGCAGCGGCGGCCCGGTGCGGCGCGCACGGCAGCGACGTAGGCGGGGTCGTGGACGAGCTGGAGCTGCTCGTCCGATGCTGGGCGAGGCTCCTGCATCCGCACGTGGTCGCCGTCGAGCAGCCCGAGGTCACGGGCCAGCGCCATCGTGAACTCGAGGCGACCCGGAGCCATCGGATGGGTCGCCCCGAGGTCGTAGCGCAGCAGTTCCTCGCTCCAGACGACGAGCACCGGCTCTGTCGATTCCTCCTGGATCACGTCGTGCGGGCTGCGACCCGCTCCTGCAGTTGCCGCAGCACCGACGGGTCGCCCAACGTCGTGACGTCGCCCGGATCCCGGCCCTCCGCGATATCGCGCAACAAGCGGCGCATGATCTTGCCGGAGCGCGTCTTCGGCAGGTCGGTGGCCCAGATGATCGACTTCGGACGGGCCAGCTTGCCGATCCGGCTCCCGACGTACTCGCGGATCTCGGCCGCCACCTCGTCGGTCCCGGCGACATCGGCGTTCAGCGTCACGAACGCGACGATCGCCTGCCCGGTCAACGGGTCGCTCTCGGCGACCACCGCCGACTCGGCGACCTTCGGGTGGGCGACGATCGCGGACTCCACCTCGGCCGTGGACAACCGGTGGCCCGACACGTTGATCACGTCGTCGGTCCGTCCGATGATCCAGAAGTAGCCGTCGCCGTCGCGGCGGGCCGCATCGCCGACGAGGTACGTGTTCGGTCCGAACCGCTCGAAGTAGGTCGAGACGAAGCGCTCGTCGTCCTGGTAGAGGGTGCGCGCCCTTCCGGGCCATGGCTTGGTGATGACGAGCAGGCCGGTTCCTTCGGCCAGCTCGTTGCCGTCGTGGTCCACCAGCGCGGCCGAGATGCCGGGCAGCGGGCGGGTCGCCGAGCCCGGCTTGGTCGCCGTCAGGCCGGGCAAGGGCGCGATCATGATGTGCCCGGTCTCGGTCTGCCACCAGGTGTCGACCACCGGGCACTGCTCGTGGCCGATGACGGCGTGGAACCAGAGCCATGCCTTCGGGTTGATCGGCTCACCGACCGACCCGAGCAGCCGGAGCGACGAGAGCTCGTGGGCGTTCGGGAACTCGATCCCCCACTTCATGCAGACCCGGATGGCGGTCGGCGCCGTGTAGAAGATCGTGACGCCGTAGCGCTCGATGATCTCCCACCAGACGTCCTTCGCCGGGTAGTCCGGCGCGCCCTCGAACATCACGCTGGTGCATCCGTTGGCCAGCGGCCCGTACACGATGTAGGAGTGCCCGGTGATCCAGCCGCAGTCGGCCGTGCACCAGTAGACGTCCGTCTCCGGCTTGAGGTCGAAGACGTCCCGGTGGGTGGTCGCGACACCGGTCAGGTATCCGCCGGTGGTGTGCACGATGCCCTTCGGCTTCGCGGTCGAGCCGGACGAGTAGAGGATGAACAGCGGATGCTCGGCCGGCATCGGCTCGGCCGGGCAGACCGGCTCGCTGCGGGCCAGCAGCTCGTCGTAGAAGACGTCGCGACCGTCCTGCATCGCGCAATCGGCGCCGGTGTGGCGGACCACGACGATGGATCGCAGCTCGTCCAGGCCGGCCATGACCCGATCGACCTCGGACTTGATCGGCGACGTCCGGCCCTTGCGCCGAGCGCCGTCGACGGTGATGAGCGCCTTGGCGTTCGAGACCTCCATGCGCTCGCGGACCGAGTCCGGGGCGAAGCCGCCGAAGACGACGTTGTGCGGCGCCCCGATCCGGGCACAGGCGAGCATCGCGACGACGACCTCGGGAATCATCGGCAGGAAGATCCCGACGACGTCGCCCTTGCCGACGCCGAGGTCCTTCAGCCCGTTGGCGAGGCGCTGCACGTCACGGTGCAGGTCGGCGTAGGTGATGTCGCGTTCCTCGCCCTCCTCGCCGCGCCAGTGGTAGGCGACGCGGTCGCCTATCCCGGCCTCGATGTGGCGGTCGAGGCAGTTGTAGGAGGCGTTCAGCGTCCCGTCGGCGAACCACGTGGAGAAGGGCGCTTCCGAGTCGTCCAACGCCGTGGTGAAGGGCTGGTCCCAGTGCAGCTGACGGGCCTGCTCGGCCCAGTACTGCACCGGATCCCGCTCCGCCGTCGCGTACACCTCAGGATCTCCGACCACGGCCCGGGCCCGGAACTCTGCCGGTGGCTCGAAGGTCTCGACCTGTTGCAGATCGCCGAGAAGCTGCTCGAGTTCTTCACCGTTCTGCACGAGCTTTGCGGATCTTTTCATCACTCATTCCTTGTCGGCCATGGATCGGGGCGGTCTCGCACACGTCGACGACCAGCCAGCCGCCGTGGTGGTCGACGACCGTGTACGGGCGGTCGCACGACCTTCCGAGATCGGCGAGTGCCGCCGCGTCGAACCGCCGGACGTGGCCCCAGGCCGCGTTCGGCACGTCCTCGTACGGCACGGCGATGACGACGCGCCGGCGAGCGAGCCGCAGCATCTCGGCCAGCACGTCGCGCCCGGCGTCCTCGCTCAGGTGTTCGAGCAGGTGCACGGCGAGGACGGTGTCGGCGGATCCGCTCGGTAGCGGCACCGCTCGCGCATCGGCCGTCAGCGTGGTCAGGGTGCCGGGGAACGCATCGAGGAGCGGGGCGGTGCGGGCCAGCAGTGCGATCGTGCCGCCGACGAGATCGATGGCGGTGACGCGGTGCCCGGCACGGGCCAGCCGGAGCGCGAGGAAGCCGAAGCAGCAGCCGAGCTCGATGACGTCGGGCCCGATCGTCAGTGCGGCGGCCCGCTCGTGGACGGGTTGCTGTTCCGCGTTGGTCCCGCCGGGCACCGGGTCGCCCGCCAGCGCGGCGACGGTGTTGCGGTAGAAGGCCAGCCACGCGTCGTCCGGGTCGACCGCGGCCGACGTCACGAGGGCGACGAACGCGTCCTCGAACGCGGCCGGGGCGAGCAGGCCGCTGCGCACGAGCGTGCGGTCGATCCATCCTGCGAGGTCGTTGTCCAGGCGGTCCAGCGCGATCACGGCGTCATCGCCCCACGAGCTCTGCGGCCATGTCGTTCGCGGTCAGCTCCAGGCCGGTCAGGTCGTGGACGACCCGGACCCGGTCGCAGTGCTCGGCGTAGGTCGGCAGGTCGCAGCGACCGAGCCCCCAGGAGAAGCGCGGCTCCGGGGTCAGCCAGATGGTCTCCCTGGCCCGGCGGGTGATCTCGACGAACGCCTCCAGGTTCGGGTCGTTGCCGTTCCCGCGGCCGTCGCCGAGCACCAGCACGGTGGAGCGGCGGTTCACCGCCGTTCCGTGGTCCTCGACGAACTGCCCGAACGCCACGCCGTAGTCGGAGTTCGTGTCGACGTCGAGCAGGTCGCCGCCGAACACCAGCCCGAGCGCCTCCTCCACCGGATGATCGGCGAACAGGTCCGTCGTCTCGACGAGGTCGGCCACGAACGCGAAAGAACGGACCTGGCCGAAGAGGTCCTGCAGCCCGTGCACGAGGTGCAGGGTGAACCTGGCAGTGGCACGCACCGACAGGGAGACATCGGCCAGCACGACCAGCCGCGGCTTGTCCTCGGCGCGCCGGACGGTGACCGGGTTGAACGGGATCCCGTCGAACCGCATGTTGCGGCGCATCGTGCGCCCGGAGTCGATCCGGCCCTGCGGGGACACCCGGCGGCGGTGGGTCAGCGCGCCGTGCAACGACCTGGCCAGCCGGCGCAGCGAGTCCTCCAGCTGCATCCGCTCGGACTCACCGGCCCGGTCGACCTGCGCGACCCGCTTGTCCCCATCGGCGTTCTCGACGATCCGCTGCTCGAGCTCGAGCAGCTTCTCCAGGTGCTTCTTGATCGCCTCGGGGAGGTTGGCCAGCACGCCCGTGAGCCTGCGGCGCAACGCCGCGGCATCGTCCTCGGTGCCGGCCTCGCGGGCGACCTCGTCCTCCGTGGCGGTCAGCCAGCCCAGCAGCGCCTCCTGCTGCGCCACCGAGAGATCGGCGTCGACCTTGGTGCCCGTGGCCGTGGAGATGTCGCCGGGCAGCCCCGCCCCGGACAGCCGATCGGCCTCGATCTGCACCCGGTTGCCCTCGGAGTCCTGCACGGCCTTGCTGTCCTTGGAGAACACGATCTCGTCGGTCATCGCAGCCAGGTCGATCTTGTTGGCCTCCTGGTGCAGGTTGTACTGCTGCGCGAGGTCGTCGGGATCGAAGAACTCCCGGATGTCGACGGGCTTGCCGTGCTCGTGACCCTGTTCCGGGGTGTCGCTCGGCTCCTCCGACAGCGTGAAGTCCTCCAGGACGCCCTTGTCCGAGAGGTCGTCGTGGCCGTGCCCGTGCCCGTGGCCGCTCTCGTCGTCGCCCACCTTGATCAGCGCGAAGAACTTGCCGAACACCTCGTCGAAGATCGGGTCGTCGCGCCGGTCCTTGATCAAGGCGACGCGCAACGCCTGCCGGAGGACATCACGCCCGGCCAGCACTCCGGGCTGCCGGGCACAGCGCATCGCGTCGACGGTCTCGGAGACCGAGATCCGCACCCCTCGCAGACGCAGCAGGCGGACGAACCGGTGGACGCTCGCTTCCATGCCCTGCTACCTCACGCGCTTGCGGCCGAGACCGAACGAGCGGCTCCCCTGACTCGACGGGACGTTCCGCGACTCCGGCACGGCGCTCGCCACGACAGGGGCATCCGGCGAGCGCCCCGGGTCGCCGTAGACGCCCTCGCCGTGGCGGCCGGGCTGGTCCTTCGCCGTCCGCACGTCGCGGCCGTCCCGATCTCCGGGATCGTGATCGTCCTGGGTGTGCCCGTGCCCGTGCCCGTGCCCGACCGCAGGCATCGTGGCGTTCGGGTCGACGAGGCGCGGCAGCGCGCCGAGCGCCTTCTTGACGTCCTTGTCGTACTTGACGACCACCGACACGGTGTCGCTGAGGACCTGCGCGTTGAGCTCGTCGATGCCCAGCACCGCGAGCGTGCGGGCCCAGTCGATCGTCTCGGAGATGCTGGGCGCCTTGCGCAGCTCCAGCTCGCGCAGGCCGCGCACCACGTTCACCAGCTCCTCGGCCAACGCGTCGGCCAGGCCCGTCTTCTTCGAGCGGACGATCTCCAGCTCCCGTTCCGCGGAGGGGTAGTCCAGGAACAGGTGCAGGCAGCGCCGCTTCAGCGCGGCGGCGAGATCACGGGTGTTGTTGGACGTGAGCAGGACGTACGGGAGCTGCTCGGCGACGAAGGTCCCCACCTCGGGCACCGAGATCTGGAACTCCCCGAGCGTCTCCAGCAGCACCGCCTCGAGCGCCTCGTCGGCGCGGTCGACCTCGTCGATGAGCAGGACCACCGCCTCCGGCGAGCGGATCGCCTCCAGCAGCGGGCGCGCCGCGAGGAACCGCTCGGAGAAGAACACGCTCTCCTGCGCTGCGATCCGGTCGACCGCCGATGCCAGGTCGGGCGCGTCGGCGACGACCTGGCCGATCTTCTCGCGCAGGATCTGGGTGTAGAGCAGCTGCTTGCCGTAGTCCCACTCGTAGAGCGCCTTGGTCTCGTCCTGGCCCTCGTAGCACTGCAGCCGGAGCAGCCGGCGGCCCGTGGCCAGTGCGAGTGCCTTGGCGAGCTCGGTCTTGCCGACCCCTGCGGGGCCCTCGATGAGCAACGGCTTGTCCAGCCGCGTCACCAGGAAGACGGTGGTGGCGAGCCGGATGTCGGCGATGTAGCCCTGCTGGCGCAGCGCCTCGACGACCGCATCGACGGATTCGAACGGGGCGGACTGCTCGGACACTCAATTGCTCCTTCGACGCCTTGGCGGGCGCACCGGTGATCGGTGCACCCGCCAAGGCGCGGTAGAGGTGGTGGACTGCTCAGCCGAGGAGGTCGTCCATGTCGCCGGTCATGCAGTGCTCGACGACCGGGCGGACCGTCTCGAAGGTGCACTCCTTGGCGTTGCCCGGAGTGCAGGCGTCGCCGAGGACGTGGTTCGTGATGCGGTCGACGTCGGCGGCGTCGCCGCTGATCGTGCCGGCGTTCTCGTAGAACTTGGTCGGCCCCTGTCCGAGCCGGTTCTTGGAGTAGCTGTCCTTGGTGACGTCGACGAAGCGCTCCGGGATGCCCACGTCGCGCAGCAGCCGGATCGCGGCGGCGAGCGCGGCTTCAGCGGCCTTGACCTTCGTCATCCCGTGGGTGTCGACGCCCATCGCCTCGGCGATGTCGGCGAACCGCTGGTAGCAGGTCGGCATGTTGAACGCCCAGACGCGCGGCAGTGCGACGGCGTTGTTCAGCCCGTGGTGGGTGTCGTAGAACGCCGACATCGCGTGCGAGATCGAGTGGATGATCCCGAGGCCACCGGAGTTGAACGCCTGCGCCGCGATGTACTGGGCGTACATCATGCCCTCGCGACCGGCCAGGTCCTGCCCGTTCCACACGGCTTCCCGCAGGTTGTCGTTGGTGAGCTTGATCGCGTACAGCGCGTTGCCCAGCGACGGCGGGAAGTTCAGCCGCGACACGTACGGCTCGGAGGCGTGCGCGAGCACGTCGAACCCGCACTGCGCGGTGTAGTCGACCGGGCAGTCGAAGTAGAGCACCGGGTCGTCGATCGCCAGCGAGGTCAGCGAGGCGTCGTCGAACGCGACGTACTTGTGCGGGTTGTCCGGGTCCGTCGTCGTGTCGGTGATGACGTACGCCCACGACGTCTCCGAGCCGGTACCGGCCGTGGTGGAGACCGCGATGTGCGGCGGGTTCTTCGGGTTCTCCGACTTGTTGAAGCCCTCGAACTCGTTCACGTTGCGACCGTCGTGGGCCACGGAGATGCGGGCACCCTTGCAGGCGTCGTGACTCGAGCCGCCGCCGATCGACACGAAACTGTCGCAGCGGCTCTCCTGGTAGAGGCCCACAGCGTCCATGACGTTGTAGTCCTTGGGGTTCGACTCGACCTTGTCATACACGACGACCTCGAGGCCGTGGTACTTCATCGACTCGGCGATCTTGTGCACGATGTCGGTTCCGCGCAGGCCCGATGTCATGATCAGCGTCCGCTTGAAGCCCAGTTTGAGCGCCTCAGGGCCGATCATCTCGTGCGCGCCCGGGCCCATCATGGCTCGCGGGAACGGGTGGAACTCCTTGATCGGGAACGGCTTGAGAAGCTCGTCAACCTGCATGGCGGCCCTTTCTGGAGGTGTCGACGTTCGGGAGCCGGACGCGGCTGCTGTCGCTGCGGCACGGCCTCGGCCGGAACGACAGGCCGGTGGATGCGCCCCTCAGGACACCCCGCCCAGCGGCCAGGGGAAAGGGCTGATCGCAGAACGGATCATCACGGGGGCCGATAACACACACCGAAATTGCCGGTGTTCGAGCGCAGGTACCCCGGTATGGCCCTTGTCGGTACTGCGACCTCAGCTCTATCGTGGTCGTTCGAGCTCGTCTGACTCGAGCCATATGCCCCGGACCCTGGTGTATCGCATCGGCGAAAACCTGGACGGGGCATTTTTGCGTCACCGCGCGACGTCTGGAAACCAGGCGATGCCCGGCATTTGCACTATAGGGAGAGATCATGCCCGAACTTGACAGTGCGAGATCCGACAGCGTGGGACCCGGCACCGAGGAGCCGGTGGTCGAGGAGACCCTCGTCGAGGAGGTCTCGATCGACGGCATGTGCGGTGTCTACTGACGCCTCACCCGCGTTCGATCCGGAACGGCCGTACCGGTGCAGCCCGAGCGTCGCGGTGCGCCCCGAGTCGTTCGGCGCGCTGGTGTACCACTTCGGCACGCGCAAGCTGTCTTTCTTGAAGACGCCCCAGCTCGTCGATGTCGTGTCCGGGATCGCACACCATCCCAGCGTGCACGCGTCCGTCGAGGCCGCAGGTGTCGAGGAAGCTCAGCGGCCCGCCTACCTGCGCGCACTGGCCGGTCTGGCCGAGAGCGGAACCATCGAGGAGCGCGCGTGAAGCTCGTAGACCACTTCCAGTACGGCCTGAACTCCCCGATCTGCCTCACCTGGGAGCTCACCTACGCCTGCAACCTGTCCTGCACGCACTGTCTGTCCTCCTCCGGCAAGCGAGATCCGCGCGAGCTGTCCACCGCCGAGGCCAAGTCCGTCGTCGACGAGCTGCAGAGGATGCAGGTCTTCTACGTCAACATCGGCGGCGGCGAGCCGACCGTGCGCCCCGACTTCTGGGAGCTGCTCGACTACGCCATCGACCACCAGGTCG
>Ga0307513_10006575_pt1 | contig 15181 bp, 13 predicted proteins | sample 15_EM_MG_FD_202174 | JGI IMG/M metagenome (GOLD analysis project Ga0307513, IMG submission 202174) | Populus trichocarpa ectomycorrhiza microbial communities from riparian zone in the Pacific Northwest, United States - 15_EM | ecosystem: Host-associated > Plants > Roots > Unclassified | place... | reverse complement strand
CGTGCCGAGCACCAGGCCGAGCAGCGCGCTGCGGCCGCGGAAGGTGTAGCGGGCGAAGCCGTACCCGGCGAAGGTGGCCAGCGACGCGGCGCCGGCCGAGCTCACCACCGCGTACCCGAGGGTGTTGAGCATCCAGCGGGCGTACTGGCCGTCGTCCCGGGTGAACGTCTCGCGGATGTTCGTGAACAGCGCGAAGTCGTGCCCGAACCACAGCCCGAAGGTCGAGAACAGGTCGCCGGTGGTCTTGGTGGCGGCGACGGTCAGCCAGAACAGCGGGAAGAGGAAGTAGACCAGCAGGGCCAGCATGCCCAGGGTGAGCAAATTGCTGCGGCGGTTGCGCGTCATCGGCGGGCTCCCCGGCTGGTGAGGAACAGCACGACGTACGACACGGCCACGATGACGAGCCCCAGCAGGAACGAGACCGCCGCGGCGTAGTTCACCTCCTGCGAGGTGAAGGCGAGGCTGTAGGCGTAGACGTTCGGGGTGTAGGCCGAGTTGATCACGTTGGGGGCCAGCCGCTGGATCAGGTTCGGCTCGGCGAACAGCTGGAAGCTGCCGATGATCGAGAACATCAGGCAGAGCAGCAGCGCGGGCCGCACCGCGGGGATCTTGATGTACCACGCGATGCGCCACGGTCCGGCGCCGTCGACCGCCGCGGCCTCGTACCGCTCGACCGGCACCGTCCGCAGGGCCGCGTACAGAATGATCATGTTGTACCCGGCGAACTCCCAGGTCACGATGTTGCCCAGGGCGGGCAGCATGAGGGTGTCGCTGAGCGGGTTGGGCGCGCTGAAGCCGAGCCGGGCGCCGAGTTGGGCGAGCGGGCCGAAGTCGGGTCCGTAGAGGTAACCCCACATCAGCGTGGCGACGACACTCGGCACGGCGTACGGAATGAAGATGCCCAGCCGCAAGACGCGCGCGAAGCGCACCAGCCCGCTGTCGATGGCCAGCGCCGCGACCAGCGAGATCAGCAGCATCACCGGGACCTGGAGCAGAAAGAACAACGCCACCCGCAGGACGCCGCCGAGCAGTTGCTCGTCGCCCAGCGCGCGGGTGTAGTTGTCCAGCCCGGCGAAGACGGTCCCGCCGACCAGCTGATCCTTGAAAAGGCTGAGATAGCCCGCGTACGCCAGCGGAAGCAGGAAGAACAACAGGAAGAAGACGAGGAACGGAACGATGAAGAGGTAGCCGCTGTTGCCGGTGCGCGACCGGCGGCGCGGTGCTGCGGCCGTGGTGGTGGTTGTGGTCATGGTGTCGTTCTCCCGGACAGTTCGGATCGGATCTCCCACTGGCCGCCCGCGCTAGCCGGCTCTGACGGTGAAACCCTGGTTTTTCGCGTACGCCGTGAGCCGCGACTGCCATTGATCGGTGGCGCCGGCGACGTCACCCTTGTCCGCCATCGCCGTGCCCGCGGTCTCGGTCCAGTCCTTGACCGACTGGTCCAGGAACGGCGGCCACTGCCATCCCTTGTCGACGGTGCCGCTGATCCCGGCGAAGAGCTGGTTGACCGGCTGGTCGCCGAAGAACGCCGACTTCTGCCCGACGAACGCGGGATCGGCCAGCAGCGCCGTGGTCGCCGGGAAGAAGTTCTGCACCGTGTTGAACATCTTCGTGGTCTCCGGGTCGGTGTTCAGGAACTCGGCGAACTTGGCGGCCGCGATCGCGTTCGGGCTCCCCTTGATGACCGCGGTGGTCGAGCCGCCCCAGTTGCCGGAGACCGGCTTGCTCGCGTCCCACTGCGGCAACGGCGCCGCCCGCCATTTGCCCGCGGTGGACTTCGCGCTGCCGCCCAGGAACACCGGACCCCAGGCGGCGGTCAGCCAGGTGGCGTACTTGCCGTTGGTGAACCCCTGGAACCAGTTGTCGGTGAAGTCCGGGTCGGTGGCGATCACGCCCTCCTTGGCCAGCCCGCCCCAGTAGCCGGCGACCTTCTTGGAGGCGGTGTCGTTGACGGCCAGGCCGACGGTGGTGCCGTCGACCGTGTACGGCTTGGATCCGGCTTGCCACATCAGGCCGTGCCAGGCGGCCGGCTCGTTGGCGGCCATGTCGGTGAGGTAGACCTTCGGGTCGGCGGCGTGCAGCTTGCGGGCCGCGGCGGCGAAGTCGTCCCAGGTCTTCGGGACCTGGATCCCGTACTTGTCGAACAGGTCGGCCCGGTAGAGCATGCCCATCGGGCCGGTGTCCTGCGGATAGGCGAGAATCTCCCCGCCCCCTCCGGTGACCTGCGACCAGGTCCAGTCCACGAACTTCGACTGATTGGCCGCCGCACCGTAGGGGCGCAGGTCGACCAGGCTCTTGGTGATCGAGAACGTCGGGATGTACTGGTACTCGATCTGGGCCAGGTCCGGGGCGCCCTTGCCGGCTTTCAGGGCGGTGCGCAGCTTGGTGTATTCGTCGGCGCCCTGCCCGGCGTTGACGACTTTCACCGTGATGGCCGGGTACTTCTTCTGGAAGAGGGCCACCTCCTGGTCGATGTCGGGCACCCAGGTCCAGAACGTGAGCGTGGTCGGCGTGCTCATGGCCTTGTCGATGTCGGCCTGGCTGACCGCCGTCGGGGCGGCCGTGCCCGGGCTCGACGACGAGCCGGAGCAGCCGGCCAGGGTGAGTGCGGTGACGGCGGCGGCCGCCGTACCGGCCAGCAGCCGGCGGCGGTTAAGATGCGTACTGGAAGTCAGCATGGGAGTTCGCTCCTGAGGTACGAATCCGGCGGTCGTTTGCGGGCACGCCGGGGCGTCTCCCGCGATGCGGGAGGGATCGTGGCTTCTACGTCGGCCGCATCCCACCCGGCCCGGGTTCGCAGCCGGTGGGCGGGTGGGTGCGGTCGATGGATCTTCAGCGGCTTTTCAGCGGCGCTGTGCCTCCCCTCCCGGGGGCGTTGCCTCCTTTCCCAGAAGCGGTGCCTCCTTTGCCGGGGACGATGTCGAGTCTCGGATCACCAGCCGGTGCTGGTGTTTCGGCGGTGGGGCGGGTGGGGTGTCCGGGTCGTTGAGAAACTCGACCAGATAGCCCAGGCCGGCCGCGGCCAGCTCGGCGTTGTCGGAGCTGACGGTGGTCAGTGGCGGCCAGACGTGCGCCGCGATCGGGATGTCGTCGAAGCCGGCCACGCTCACGTCGCCCGGCACCGACCGGCCCGCCTCGTGCAGTGCGTGGATCAGGCCGATGGCCGTCTCGTCGTTGGCGGCGAAGACCGCGGTGACGTCGCGATCGCGGGCCAGCGCCCGGCCGAGCTCGTAGCCGCGCGCGGCCGTCCAGTCCCCGACCGGAACTTCCGGCACGTCGGCGCCCGCCGCGACCAGCGTTTCCTGCCAATGCTGCTGGCGTTCCCGCGCCGCCCACCACCGGTGCGGCCCGGCGACGTGATGGACCGTGCGGTGCCCGAGACCCAGCAGGTATCGGGTCACCTCGGCCGCGGCCTCCCCGCCCTCCGCCGCCCACACCGAGAGCACCGTCGGAGCGTGCACGACCGGAGCGTGGCCCAGCGTCAGCACCGGCACGTCGGCCACGAGTGGCTCGTCGCCGTCCTCGACCGGCTCGGAGAGAATGATCGCCTCGACGCCCTGGGCGAGCAGGCTTTCCATCGCCGCCGCCAGGCCGCTCGAATCCTCGCCGAACGAATTCGCGATGCTCAGCGAATAGTTGATGCTGCGGGCCTCCCGCTCGAGGGCGACCAGCAGCGACGAAGGGCCGAAGTGCGCCGTGCCGAGGGAGACCACGCCGATCCGGTGGGTGCGGCCGGTCAGCAGGGCGCGGGCGGCACCGTTCGGCCGGTAACCGAGCCGCTGCGCCGCGGCGAGCACCCGTTCCCGGGTCTCCGGCGTCACCTTCGGCTCGTTGTTGAACACCCGGGAGACGGTCTTCTGCGAGACCCCGGCCAGCCGGGCCACGTCGGTGCCGCCGGGACGACGTCCCCGCCCCGCGTCCGCGATCGCCACGGGCCCCTCCCACGACTCGATGTCTACGTAGTCACGTAAATGTCTACGTAGACATCGTCGATGTCAAGGGTCGGGGGCGAACTTGTTGCCGTGTGGTTTCGGGCTAAGCGCCGGACACCCGAATTCGATCAGGCTTCGGGGATCTCGCGGCCGAAGGTCTCGAGCGTGATGTCACTCGGCTGCGGGCCGCCGCGCCGATCGGTGTCCAGCCCGTCGATCGCGGCGAGTTGCTCGCCGGTGAGCTCGAAGTCGAACACGTCGAAGTTCTCCGCGATCCGCGCCGGCTTCGTGCTCTTCGGGATCGCCGAGCGCCCCTGCTGCAGATGCCAGCGCAGCATCACCTGCGCCGGGGACTTGCCATGCGCCTTCGCGATCTCGCCGATCACCGGGTCCTGCAGGGTGCTGGTGTGCTGGCCGTCGCGGTAGAACGTGATGCCACCGATCGGTGACCAGGCCTGGGCCAGGATGCCGCGCTCGGCGCCGAAAGCCTGCACTTCCCGCTGCGCGAAGTACGGATGCACCTCGATCTGGTTCACCGCGGGCACGACCGTGGCCTTCTCCAGCAGCCCGGTGAGGTGGTCGACCATGAAGTTGCTGACCCCGATGGAGCGGACCGTGCCGTCGGCCAGCAGCCGCTCCAGCGCGCGGTACGCCTCCAGCGTCTTGCCGAACTCCGACGGCAGCGCCTGGTGCAGGATGAGCAGATCGATCTGGTCGACGCCGAGCTTGCCGGCGCTCTTGTCGAAGCCGTGCAGGGTCTGCTCGTACCCGTAGTCGCTGATCCAGATCTTGGTCTCGATGAAGACCTCGGAACGGTCGACGCCCGACTTCGCGATCGCCTCGCCGACCTCCCGCTCGTTGCCGTACGCCGCCGCCGTGTCAATGTGCCGGTAGCCGGCTGACAGCGCCGCCTCGACGGCGGAGCGGGTCTCGTCCGGCGGGGTCTGGAAGACGCCGAACCCCAGGGCGGGAATCTCGACGCCGTTGTTCAGCCTCAGCTGCGGGATGGTGGACATGAAAGTGGTGTTTCCTCTCGGTTTCGGGTTGTGCCCTGATCAGCACACACCGCTGTCACCTTCCCTGGGAGGGTCTGCCGAAACCGGTATTGGCGGGGCCCCCTACCGCAGCGAGTCGATGTCGATGACGAACCGGTAGCGCACGTCGGAGGCGAGCACCCGCTCGTAGGCCTCGTTCACCGCGTCGGCGCCGATGATCTCCACCTCGGGCGCGATCCCCCGCTCGGCGCAGAAGTCCAGCATCTGCTGGGTCTCGGCGATGCCGCCGATGCCCGAGCCGGCGAACGAGCGCCGGTTGCCGAACAACGCGAACACCTTCACCGGCAGCGGCTCGGGCGGGGCTCCCACGCTGACCAGGGTGCCGTCGAGGCGCAGCAGTCCCAGGTAGGCGTTGATGTCGAGCGGTGCGCTGACCGTGTTGACGATCAGGTCGAAGGTGTTCGCCAGGGCCTCGAAGGTGGCTGGGTCGCTCGTCGCGTAGTAGTGCTCGGCGCCGAACCGCAGGCCGTCGTCCTTCTTGCCGAGGGTCTGCGACAAGACGGTGACCTCGGCGCCCGTGGCAGCGGCGATCTTGACGGCCATGTGACCGAGGCCGCCCATGCCGACAACCGCGACCTTCTTGCCGGGTCCGGCGTTCCAGTGCGCCAGGGGCGAGTAAGTGGTGATGCCCGCGCACAGCAGCGGGGCGGCCGCCTCGTACGGGATGGCTTCGGGTATCCGCAGCACGAAGTCCTCGTCAACGACGATGTGGGTGGAGTATCCACCCTGAGTGATGGTTCCATCGCGGTCGGTGCCCGCGTAGGTTCCGATATTGCCGCCCAGGCAGTACTGCTCTTGCCCGGCGCGGCAGTTCTCGCATTCGCGGCACGAGTTCACCATGCAGCCGACGCCGACCCGGTCGCCGACGGCGTGCCGGGTGACTTCGGCGCCGATCTGGGCGACCCGCCCGACGATCTCGTGCCCGACGGTCAGCGGGTAGGTGACGCCGCCCCATTCACCGCGCACGGTGTGGATGTCGGAGTGGCAGATGCCGGCGTAGCTGATTTCGATCAGAACATCCCGCGGTCCCAGATCGCGCCGTTCGATGGTGGTGCGCACGAGCGGTTCGGTCGCCGAGGGCGCGGCGATGGCGGCGACGGTGAGAATGGTTTCCTCCGAAGGCGGTGGGCTGGTGGCTTCTTGTTGCATTGTCCACGACCACGAGGGTCAGTGCAGGATCAGCGGCCGGGCGGTCGGACGGCGCAGCGCTGACGGTGGCGAGCCGGTCCAGCGGATGACTGCGCGCCGCAGCGTCCGGGCGTCGCTGAAGCCGACGGCATGCGCTATCTCGTCCAACGGCGCGGTGGATGCGATGAGCAGTTGCCGAACCGCTATCTCCCGTGCGCCGTCCACGATCCCTTCATAGGTCGTGCCGAAGGCCGCCAGCCGGCGTCGCAGTGTGCGCTGACTGACTCTCAGGCTCCGGGCTTGCTCCTCGATGGCCAGGACCCGGGGAAGAGCCTGGGCGACCGACACCTCGAGGGCGTGGACGAGTTCGTGCCGTTCCCGATCGATCGGCGCGGCGGCTTCGATGGCCGATACGGCCTCGGCGTGCACCCACGGGTCACGGCGCAGCGGGGCCCGTCGCAGTTGCCGGGAGCTGAGCACGAGGCGGTTCGCGCCGCGTCCGAACCGAGGGACCACCCCGAACGCCTCCGCATAGGCGGCGCCGGCCGACGGCAACGGTGGAGCTTGGTGGCGGACGTGGACCTCACGTGGGCAGACGTCGTGGCCGATGGCGTCCCTGGCGACGGCGATGACGCTGGAGAACGCCTCGTCCACCATGAACTGCTCAAGGCCCGGGTCCGGTGCGCTATCTCGCATGGTCGCGACGAGGGCCATCCCGTGGCCACCGCTGGGTTCGGTGTGCCATTGCACGAGCGCCCCGGCGGCCTGCTGATATCGCAAGCCGACGAGGATGCCGGTCAGCAGATCATCGGCGGTCATCAACGCCAGGCCCAGAACGCCCCAGGAGGCGGCGTGCTGGCCGCTGCCGACCGCCAGCCCGAGCAACGGGTCCCCCAGCGCGTCGATGGCCCCGGCGATGACGGCGGCCCCCTGCCGGTACGACACCCGCATCTGGCTGGACGCCAGGGCCTCTCGCACCAACCCCGCTCGCAGCAGGTCAGGCCCCAGATCGTGCCCGCGCTCGGCCGCAACGAGATGCAGATAGCGCAGCACGTGCGGAGCGATCACGGCCGAGGCGAACGGCACGTGCGTCATTCGTCCTCCGGTCCAGTCCTGGGGCCTCCGTCGGACAGCCAGTATGGCCTACCAAGTGCACATGATTGGCCTCCCAGGTCCTCCACGGCACACGTCCGACCTGCCTAGCATCGATGCACGCCCGCTGGGGGCCGCTGCTGTGCAGCCGTTTGAAAGGTGGTCCTGCCGTGACTGACGTCGCCGGTAAAGATGGGCTTCGGGGCAGGACGATTCTCATCGCGGGGGCCTCCAGCGGCATCGGCCGCCAGGTGGCGCTTCAACTCGCCCGGTACGACACCGGCCTCGTGGTCAGCGCCCGCAGCGCGCCGATGCTCGACTCCCTGGCCGCGGAGATCCGCTCGCTGGGCAGCCGCTGCCTGGCAATACCGGTGGACGCAACGGACTCCGCGGCCGTCGAAGCGTCGCTGAGTAGGGCGGAAGCCGAGGCGGGACCGATCGATGCCGCACTGTTGAACATCGGCGCCGGCCCCGAATACCACCTGCCGACCGCCACGGCCAGCGAGATCTCCGCCGCGATGCGCAACAACTACGACGTCACCGTGAACTACCTCGTGCCGCTGGTCGCGCGGATGCGTGGGCGCCAGGGCCTGATCGCCCACACCAATTCCCTCGCCGGGTTCGTGGGCGTGCCCATGCAGGGTCCCTACTCCGCCGCCAAGGCCGCCGTCCGGATCCTCATGGACACCTACCGCACGGAGCTGCGCGGCAGCGGGATTCGCTTCCTGTCGATCTATCCGGGGTTCGTCGCCACCGAGAGAACGGCGGACGACGGGATCCCCGCGCCGTTCGAGATCTCCACGCAACGATGCGCAGACCGCATCATCTCGGCCATGGAATCCCACCGGGACGACGTCAGCTTCCCCTGGCGGACGGCGGCGCTCACCCGGGCACTGAGAATCCTGCCCAAGCCGCTGGCCAGCCGAATCATGATGAGCTTCGTCCCGGCGGGCTGGCTCGACAAGCCCGCCGGTCAGGTGCCCGCATAGAGGTCGACGTAGCGGGCGTAGAAATCCTCGGCGCGCGGGCCCAGGCCGTCCGGGCTGGCCACGTCATGCGGGATAGCCAGCTCGTCCGGGATCTCATAGCGGGCGAGGGGGATGTCGTTGACTTGGGCGAGCCTCTCCGGGACCGCGATCGCCTCGTCGAGATCGATCTGGTCGTCATGCCGGGAGATCACGACCGCGACCCCGGTCAGGGAGTCGTTCACCGGGCGGTCGCGGTAGTTGGCCGCCACTTGCAGGTACTGCGCCAGCGCCGAGTAGTACATGTCGCCGTTCTTGCGGTCGGGCAGCACCCGCCGCCCCCAGAGCACCACCATGGGCTTGATCAGCGCCGGCGGGGCCTGCGACGCGTTCGGCCGGTAGAACGGGGACAGCACCAGCACACGCCGGACGTCGTGGCGGTACTCGGCGAGCCAGGTGGCCAGGCTGCCGCCGCCGGACAGGCCGATCACGCCGAACTCGTCGCCCAGACCGGCCGCGACGCCTGCCGCCTCGTCGGCGTATTCCACCAGCTCACGGGCCGTGACCCACTGGTGGGCCTGCTCGTTGACGCGGCCGTGCCGTGGCTCCCGCGCGAGGTAGACGTTGTAGCCGCGGTTGAAGAACATGGTGGCCATCGCCGCGAAGTCGCCCGGGCAACCCGTGTAGCCGTGCAGCATCAGCACCGCCTTGGCGGTGCGCCGCCCGTGCGTCAGGAACTGCGTGCGGCACTTCGGGCGCACCGTCAGATCCGCGGTGTCCTGGGCGACGTGCTGCTGAGCGGCGGCCGTCGCAGCCGCGAAATCCAGGGTGCGGGCGGACGAGCGGCGCAGGCCGTCCTCGCCCAGCGGCCACAGATAGATGGTTGCCACGGCAAGCAGCAGAAATGCCAGCGGGAACGCGACAGCCATCAGCCAGCGACGGCGGGCCTTGCCAACCGGCGGCGCCGGCTTGGTAACGATGCGCACGTAAAGGTCTCTCTGGATCGGAAGGTCGACGGATCGCCGGACGGGACGGCCGGCGTAAATGTCGCCGGTCAACCAGGTCGCCGCATTGGATACTCTCCCCCATCGTCTTGTGGCCGGCGCTCGGGCCTGCCTACCGTCCAGGGCACACTCCGAAGATCAACGGCCGGTTGACAACGGATCGACGTTCGTCCTCGTGGGCTTTCGCCCGTTCCCGATAGATTGTTCGGCATGGCCGAGGCGACGGGGCGGGTGATCGCCGGCCGCTATCGGTTGTCGCGGCTGCTGGGCCGGGGCGGGATGGGGGTGGTCTGGCAGGCGCACGACATCCTGTTGGACCGGGACGTGGCGATCAAGGAGACCTGGCACCCGACCGCCGGTAACGGGCCCGTCGACCCCGCGGATCCGTTCCTTCGGCGGGCGCTGCGTGAGGCCCAGGCGGCGGCCCGGCTGCGGCATCCCGGCATCGTCACCGTGCACGACGTGGTCACCGAGGACGGCCGGCCATGGATCGTGATGGAGCTGATCGATGGGCGTTCGCTGGCGGAGGCGATCCGGGAGCACGGGCTGATCTCCGAGCGGCGGACCGCGGAAATAGGGTGGCACGTCCTGGGTGCGCTGCGTGCCGCGCACCGCGAGGGTGTCGCGCACCGCGACGTCAAGCCCGCGAACATTCTCCTGGGCGCCGACCGGGTGGTGCTGACCGATTTCGGTATCGCCGCGATCGACGACGCCACCGCGCTCACCGTTACCGGGCAGATGGTGGGCTCTCCGGCGTACTTGGCGCCGGAGCGGATCAATGGGCGGCCGGCGACCGCTGCCGCCGATCTGTGGGCGCTCGGCGTCACTCTCTATACGGCGGTGACCGGTCGTTCGCCGTTTCAGCGTGACGACACCCAGGCTACTTTCGCCGCGATCCTGACCAGCCGGCCCGCCCCGCCGGCGCATGCCGGCCGGCTCTGGCCGGTGATCAAGGGTCTGCTGGCCAAGGATCCGGCTCGGCGCCTGACCGCCGAGCAGGCCTTGAAGCTGCTGGACAACGTGTCCCATCTGATCGGTTCACCCGAGCCGGCCGCGGGGCGGCGTTGGGCTGGTTGGCGGTCCACCGGGCGCAGACGACCAAGATCTTTCCTGAACGGCATGCCGGGAACCGTTGCGGCCCCGCCGCCCACACTTGCGGCGCCCACGGCATATCAGGACCATCCCGGCGAACGGGGACTCGGTGCGGCCCTACCATCGCCGAGCCAGGCACCCGAGCCTGACGACACCGCACGGGAGCGGGCCGGGCCCGCGGAGACAGCCGGCGACACTGTCGCTGCGAACACGGTCGCGGCGCCGACGGCGACGGCCGGGCTGGCACCGGTCCCCGCTGCGCTCGCGCCACCGGACGGGCAGGCCGTCGCCACGCCGCCGTCGGCATCGCAACCTGAGGCCGCGCCACCGGACGGACAGGCCGTCGCCACGCTGCCGTCGGCATCCCAACCTGTGGCCGCGCCCCGGGCGCCCCGGGCCAGGACGGTGTGGTTCGCCATCCTGGCCGTCGGCTCGGTGATCCTGGGCGCGGGGATGTTGTGGACCGCCTGGCCCGGATCCGACGACGACCGCACCGCCGGCCGCGGATCCGTTGCCGGAGGTGGCGCCGGCAACGGCACGATCACGATGGGCTTCTCACAGGTCGGCACGGAGAGCGACTGGCGCACGGCGAACACCAATTCGATCCAGGAGTCGGCGGCCACCGCCGGTATCAAGCTGAAGCTCTCCGACGCCCAGGGCAAGCAGGAGAATCAGATCACGGAGATCCGCTCGTTCATCGCCCAGCAGGTCGACGTGATCGCCTTCTCGCCGGTGGTCCTGTCGGGCTGGGGTCCGGTCCTCAAGGAGGCCAAGGCCGCGAACATCCCGGTCATCCTCGTCGACCGCACGATCGACGAGACGGACACCAGCCTGTACAAGACCGTCCTCGGCTCCGACTTCGTGCGCGAGGGCAGGAAGGCCGGCGAGTGGCTGGTCGAGCAGCGCAAGGGCAAGACCGGCACGGTGAAAATCGTCGAGTTGCGGGGCAGCCCCGGCTCGGCCGTGGGCAGCGACCGGAAGACGGGCTTCGCCGACGCGATCAGGGTCGATCCCAACCTCATGGTGATCGCATCGCAGAACGGTGACTTCACCCGCGCCGGCGGCAAGGAGGTCATGGCGGCCTTGCTCAAGACCTACCCCGAGACCAACGTTTTGTACGCACACAACGACGACATGGGCCTGGGCGCAATCGAGGCGATCGAGGCAGCCGGCAAGAAGCCCGGCACCGACATCAAGATCATCACAGTGGATGCGGTCAGGGACGGCATGACCGCCCTCGCCGACGGCAAGATCAACTACATCGTCGAGTGCAGCCCGATGGTCGGCCCCCAGCTGATGGACCTGGCCAAGAAGGTCGCGGCCGGCGAGGCAGTGGAGCCTCGGGTGCCGACCGAGGAGACGACGTTCACCCAGGAACAGGCGAAGGCCGTCCTGGCGGACCGCAAGTACTGATCCCACACCACCCGCACCGCCAGGCCCGGGACGGCAGCTCACCGGGAACCGGCTCGTCGGGAACCGGCTCGTCGGCGAACGGCTCGTCGGCGAACGCGAAGAGTTGGTCGCCGCTTCAGCGCGGGGGGCCGAGGATGACCTGGCCGTAGTGCTCGGCGGCTTCGGCCAGCTTGTCGGGCGTGATGGCGAAGCCCGCGGGGCGCGGGCCGGTGACATCACGCCCGGCCTGCCGGAACATCCCCTCGATACCCGCGGGGGGCGATCATCAAGAGGTCGGCGGTGTCCGAGGTGATGCGGTAGCCGTGCGGAACTTTCTTGGGCAGATAGACGAGGCCGCCTTCGGACAACTCCAGCCGCTCCTCGCCAAGCCACAGCAACGCCGTGCCGCTGATCAGCATGAAGGTCTCGTCCTCGCGAGTGTGCATGTGGCATGTGGAAGGGCGGCGCCTCCCCTTTGCCGACCGCGAACCTTCCCAGGGTGAGCTGCCCGTTCGCGGCCTGGCCGTCGAGGAGGACGGAGAACGCGCTGCCGTCCAGCCACTCGAGCGTCTGATGCTGGTCGGGTTGGGCCAGGTACGCCATGGTCATGGGGTTGATCCTTAGGGGCGACCGATCCGGAAAGATCGCCTTTATTCGCATCCTCAGTTATCCAATATCATCGACCTTGGTCGCGTTTCGCCCTCCCAGCGGCACCCAATGACCAAGATCGATGATATTGGCGTCCTCGTCGAGTGCTTCATCGCGCGGCTGGGGGACCATGCCGGCGGATAAATCCCATGAAATCTGGCTCGATCGCTATCAGACGCCCTCTTGTGTCTGAGCCCGCTCGGACGGCTGGACGACGGGATGCGTGGTTGATCAGATCGCGGGGCTGGGGTGGGGCGCATGGTGCTAGGCAGGCCAGGACCGCCAAGCCGGGTAGGACGCATGACGCCAGGGCCGAATTCTGCGTCGCGCAGGTCACCTCCGACACCTGGCTGCACCGCGAACCGACCATGGCCAAATAAACGTACGACTGCCTCAGGGCACGGGCAGGGTCGGCGTTGTCTCGGCGAACTTGTCGGCGGCGGCGAGGTCGAACTGGCCGTGGTCGCTGCCGAGCCCCTGCGCCACCAGGGCCGCCGCCGCACAGCCGAGCACGGCGGCCTCCAGCACCGGGCGGCCCAGGCCGATCCCGCGCAGGAATCCGGCGGAGAACGCGTCCCCACAGCCGGTGCTGTCGACGACTTCCACGGCAAAGGCGGGCACGGCGTACGTCTCGTCCGCGGTGACCACCAGGGCGCCCTGTGCCTCTCGGGTGACCACGACCGCGCCGACTCCCCGCTCGATCAGCGCGCGAGCCCCCTGCTCCAGCGTGTCGGCACCGGTGAGCCCGAGCACCTGCTGGTGATTGGGGAGCAGGAAGTCCAGGTAGGGCAGCGCCGCCGCGATCCAGTCGAGGATCCCGGGCTCGCCCGGCGCGAGCAGGTCGGCGGACGTGACCACCCCGGCCGTACGCGCGAAGGAGAGAATCTTCGCCGCGCTCTCGCCGCCCATCAACTCGGGGCCGCCGAGGTGCAGATGCGTCGCCCGCGCGATCTCGTCGAACGGCGCGTCGTCGGATCCGTACGCGAAATTGGCGCCCGGGACGTGGAAGGCGGGCCGGCTGCCGTCGGGGCGGATGGGCAGGACCGAGGCCGAGGTCTGCACGCCGTCGCGGCGCACCACGAGCGAGGTGTCGACCCCATGCCCGGCCAGCATCGCCAGCAGCAGATCGCCGATCGGGTCGGTGCCGACCGCACCCGCGGTGCGGGCTGTCGCACCGAGCTTGGCCAGCGTGACGGCGGTGCCCGCGGCAGTGCCGGCCGGACTGAACCGGATCTGTTCCACCAGGGTCGCGCCCTGCCCGTCCGGGATGGCCTCGACCGGGCGGACCTGCACGTCCAGCACGTGTACGCCGGCCGTGACGACCGTTTGCGGGATCGACATCCGCTCCTCCTGGGGTGAGGTCCGAGGCGCTACGGTCGGAAGGTACGCCAAACCAAAACCAAAGTCACGTTCAGATTTCGAGGATGTTGTGCCCAGCGCCCGTGATCCGATCGACCCCGACCCCGCCGCGCTGCCGTTGCGCCGGACCCCCCGTCAGACGCGGTCCCGGCAGAAGCTGGCTCGGGTGCTCGAGGCCGCCGACAGGTTGCTCGTCGCAGAGGGCGCGGAGGCGTTGACCACCACGCGCGTCGCGGCCGAGGCCGGCGTCTCGGTCGGGGCGCTTTATCAATACCTGCCGGATCGGGCGGCGATCGTCGACACCCTGGCCGAGGGCTACCTCGCCCGGCTGGAGACGCTCATGGACTCGTTCCTCGACCGGGCGTCCCGCGAGACCTGGCCCGACCCGGTGGCCGTGCTGGTCGACGCGTTCGCCGATCTCTACCGCTCCGAGCCGGGCCTGCGGGCGCTGTGGTTCGGCCACCACCTCACCGAGCGGACCCGCGAGGCCGACCGCGTCCACAAACACGTCATGGCGGTCGGCGTACACCGGATCCTCGTCGCCCAAAATCTGCTCCCCGACAACGCGGCGGCGGCGACCGCCTGCCACACCGCGTTCCTCGCCGCCGACGCCGTGATCCAGCAAGCCTTCCGCACCGACGCCGACGGCGCCGCGAACCTGCTGGAGCACCTCAAGATCATGCTCGGGTCGTACCTGAAGGCGCTCACCGCCAAACCCTGACAGGGTGTCCCCATGCACGTTCTCATCACCGGCGGGGGCGGGTTCATCGGCCGCAAGCTCGCCGCGGCGCTGCTGCGCGCCGGCACAGTGACATTGGACGACGGCGTGCCCCGGCCGATCGAACGGATGACGCTGTTCGACTCGGTCCCCGGCGTGGACGTCCCACCCGACCTGCGGGTCGAGCTGGTCACCGGCGACATCACAGACCGAAAAGCCGTCGAGTCAGTGGCCGCGGAAGCCGACCTTGTCTGGCATCTGGCTGCCGTCGTCAGCGCCGCCGCGGAGGCCGATTTCGATCTCGGCTACCGGGTCAACGTCGACGGCACCCGCCTGCTGCTCGAGGCACTCCGCGGCGCCGGCCGCCGGCCCCGGGTGGTGTTCGCGAGCAGCTGCGCGGTCTTCGGTGGCGACATGCCGCAGGTCATCACCGACGAGTTCCATCCGACGCCGCAGAGCTCGTACGGCAGCCAGAAGGCGATCGGCGAGTTGCTCATCGCCGACTACAGCCGCAAGGGTTTCATCGACGGGCGCGGTCTTCGCCTGCCGACGATCGTCGTACGCCCCGGCAAGCCGAACAAGGCAGCGTCGACCTTCGCAAGCTCGATCATCCGGGAGCCGCTGGCCGGCGAGGAGGCTGTCTGCCCCGTACGGCGGGACACCGCGATGTACCTCCTCTCCCCGCGCCGGGTCGTCGAGGCACTGCTGCGGGCGATGCGGCTGCCGGATGCCGCCTGGGGCAGTCCGCGCACCCTCGTACTTCCGGGAATCACGGCAACCGTCGCCGACATGGTCG
>Ga0307513_10006574_pt1 | contig 15182 bp, 11 predicted proteins | sample 15_EM_MG_FD_202174 | JGI IMG/M metagenome (GOLD analysis project Ga0307513, IMG submission 202174) | Populus trichocarpa ectomycorrhiza microbial communities from riparian zone in the Pacific Northwest, United States - 15_EM | ecosystem: Host-associated > Plants > Roots > Unclassified | place... | reverse complement strand
GGGGAATAAAATGGCACAACAATTTAGAGAATGAGTGAGTTTGCTGACAGACATGAGATTTAGGCGAAAAGATGGAACACATAAAACTTTGTCTAATGTGATATTTGAATTAAATGGTATGGTGCCAATGGAAGTGATTGGGGCACAAGAACCCATGGGTAAATTAACAATGGGAATTTGTGATGATTCAGCTTTAGTGAAAATTGTGGAGTCATAAGTGATGTGATCAGCAGCTCCACTATCTAAAATCCAAGGTTTGGTGAACACAAAATTTATGGAAGGGTTGAAAAAGGAAGCCAGACCTGTAGCATTAGCATAAGCATTGCTATTATCAGAGGAATGAGTTGAACTTATCATAGAAAAAGCTTGTGCTAGTTGCTGGAGTTGGTCTGCAGAGATCTCATTTAGGAGATTAGATTGAGAGGCTAGCTGGGATGGCGCACTGAAGCCATGTGACTGGCCCCTATGCACTAGAGTTATGTCTACTGCGTGAGCAGCAGGAAATGAACCAAGCGGATTAGTGTTCCCTTTCGATCTTTGACGTTGTTGCTTGGATTGGTTGTGTCTACTGGCTTGAGTTCCTGTGTCATTGGGTACCCATGTCCCATTTTTAAATTTATAGCGATCCTCAGTGTGTCCTCTCCTGTCACAATGGTTGCAACGAAATTTAAGGGTCCGACATTCTTCAATTGTGTGACCGTTTCTATCACAATGCTCACAGTGTTTGTTTGTAGAATTATTCGACATATTGTTAGATCTGTTATGAATTGAAGCTGCAATAGAAAAATTCTCTGTTGATCCTGTTGATGCTGATGTTACCTGTCGCTGAGTCTCATCTTGAATGACTAGTGAATAGGCTTGACGAACATTGGGTAATGGAGACATCATAAGGATGTTGCTACGAACACCATTTTAACTGTCATTGAGACCCATAATGAATTGCATCATTCGATCTTTTTCCTTTTGTGCACTGTGTGCGTTCACAGAGATGAATAGTTTGATGTGTTTCTAATTCGTCCTAGAGATCTTTGAGTTTCTTGTAATAATAGTCTGAAACTGTCATGGTGCCTTGTGAGAGAGAAGCGATGGATTTTTGTATCTGATATATGGTTGGAGCATTCTTTTGTGAGAACTGATCTTTAAAATCCTGCCACACTTGATGAATAGTTTTGGCATGGACAACTACTTTGGCTAGATCATGTTCCTCCGAGTGAGTAAGCCATGATAAAATCATACTGTTGCATCGATTCCAGAGAGCATACTCTGTTGGTTGTTCAGTTTTTGAAGGAGGTTGAATGGTTCCATTTATAAAGCCAACTTTGTTCTTAGCTGTGAGAGCATGAATCATTGATTTACTCCAAGATGGGTAATTGGTGCCGTTCAACTTTATTGGAATGAGCATGAGACCAGGGTGATCTGATTGATGAACAAAGTATGGATGTGATGAATCCATATTAAGATTTTTGGAATTGTAGTTTTTTTGGTTTCTGGTGGTATTTGGTTGGACAAGGTTATTGAAGGCGGCTGAGATGTAGAAAGCGACAAATACCTAGATATTGCTCTGATACCATCATAAAATTAAGTGACTGAATGGTTTGTTGTATTTCATAGATCAAATAGTACAGTATATATACAACCACAACTTGCTATCAATCCTACTATTAAGGCTTTGAAGCCGTGATCCAAAATTAGCGGGATATGACCTCTGCTAATTTTGAGCAAGTAAAGATATTATTAATATTTACAAAGGTATTTCTTAATATCATCAGGCACATTAAAGTGGACTCGGCTACCAAGTAAGTGTTCGAACCATATTCGCCATGATGGGTGGTCTAACCCTTTACTGAAAACAAGTTGTTTTGAGGTCAAGTTTAAAATTGGTATGTCATTCACAAAATGCAGTGTGCCAATAACAAATTACATGTCTTGAACGAAATAAATGCATCCCAGAACAAAAATTAAGTACAAGGATAAAATGTCAAAGCAATAAATTTTTTATTTTGTTCTTTTTAGAATTTTTGATTTTATAAAATCATAGAAAAACTAAAAATAAAAAGATAAAATGACCTAAAAAATGAGTGAATATAAAATCAATGGATGCATATGTTACTAAGAAATGGCAGTGGTGATGTATTCTGGTTCACAAAAAAATTATGTGGGAGTCTCAAGCGTGTCTTTTACGTGAATGACAAAAAAAAAAAAATTGAGGGAGCCGAAAATTTTTTTGGTGCTGTTTATAAATATGTGAATATTTCTATGGATGTTTTTGTCCTTGGTTCCTAACACTTGTCGAGGATCTTCAATTTAGTACAGAAAATCCAATAATTTGGAATGCCCATTTCTAAAGAAGAGGGGGCCGGACACTTTCTTTTAGAGTTATGTTTACGTGTTAAAATTTAAAACACAAATAGAGGTAAGCAACGTGGAACTAATGCTGAAAAACTGATCCAAACCATGCATGTTTAAATTGTAAAATCGATTCCAAAATTAAATTTTAGTCTTTTGGATACCGAACCGAACTAAAATTCAGTTATTTCATTTTTAATTTGGAAAAAACACACACACACATATATATATATATATATATATATATGCACTATGGTTTGGTTTTTGGTTTGAAAGCAATTCACAGGTTTCATGACCAAACACACACACACCCGAATCAATCTAAAAATTCAAATCCCTAACCCTAATCTAATCACGTGACCAGTTGACCACTCACTACACCGCGACATCAAGGCACCCACCACCACCCAAAATTATTGGCGCCACCGCTAAGGACTTCTTAGGTGGCCTCCCTCATCTCTTCTTCTTCATTTTAGTCTTTGTGGATTCTCTAAATAATTACAACCTTGTTTAATTTATTTTTTTTCCTTGTCAAGGATTAGTAGAGCATGATCAAGCTAATTTAAATATGGGAGATGGTTGTATTTGTTGTGGTTTTAAATCAAAAGATTGGCTTGTGTTTTTGATGATGTATGTTTCAGCCATGGTTGAGAACAACATAAAGGCCAAGTTTAATGAGATAATCTATTTGGCCAAGTGAAAAAAAAAAAAAGAGAAAGTTGAGGCCGAGAGTTACAAAAGAAGAAAAAAAAGAAAAAAAAAGTTTGTGTCCGAAATGTTTTTCAATGTTTTTATGTTTGTGGGAATGAAAAAGATCAAAGAAGTTGAGTTATGTTGTTTAAAGTGAAAGAATGATGTACTTGGATGCATATTTGTGTATTGGTTCTTTGATGTTTTATTTGCTCTACTTCCTTTGATTCTTAACCTTTTCTTCATCCTTCTTTCTTTTTACCTTATCTATACCCAAGTCTATTACAACCTTGTTAAAGACTTTTTTATTCATAAATTGCTTGTATATTTTTTATAGTCTATGATAGAACATAATTATTGATTGAATTTGAGAGATTTAGATACATGAACCATAAACATTTGAGTGTTGGAGTGTATACCAATGAAAGGACCTATTATTTTGATATAATATAGATTTACTCTAACTTTCTCATGCTAATTAGTTTGATTCTTGCATAGTAAGCTATTTCATGACTTTTATGTTTTGGTTATTGTTAACTTATTTCTTGTATATAATGTTTATACTCTTTGATATTGTTATTGTTGCGAGGTTAGGAGAAAAGTTATTCACTTAAGTGGTTTTTCTTTGCACATTTTCTTTTTAAATTTTCATTGCACTTAGTTTCGCTTTTCATCTTTTAATCTTTTCTTTTTCTTTTTGATTTCCTTACTCGTGGACAAGCAAAAGTTAAGTGTGAGAGAATTTGATGCACTCATAATTTACGATATTTTTCATACCTAATCCTTAGTCTCTTGTATACATTTTATGTCTAACTATAGCTCATTTTTCATGTTTTCCACTTATTAGAGCTTTGGAGGCATAAAATATAAATAGGAAGTAAAAGGACTTGTTTTAACATTGTTTTTGTGTTTTTGGCAAATTTGACCTTTAGTCCTTCAAGAATTTGTATCTCAAGATTGGTGGAACCAAAAATTCTGAAATTTTGTAGAAACAATTTAGACTCATTGGAGTACTAGCATGAATATTTTCATAATTTTTGGATGTGAATATTGGATGGAAACAATTCCTGAAGTCTGATCGACCTAGACAAAATTCTAGGCGTCGAGAGAGATTTGAGAATCCGGTTCGATTTATCATTTCTCACTAGTGTTTCCAATTCTATGTCTACTTTACATTTACGACAATGTCTTCTCCAAGAGACGGCACGGAAATAAAGATCAAAGAAGATCTCTTTTATCAATGCCCTAAAGAAGGAAAATTTAGTAACAGTACGGACAGACTGCAGTGCAGAATTTCCAAATTGAACTTTCGACCTTGTTCGACATATTTTGGAAGATCCAATCGTTAGATCTTTTCGATTCAAAGCTACAATTATAGTTCACTAAAACATCTAGCTCGTTAAATTTTGAACCGTTCAAGCGTCATGAACAGTAAGCTCGCAATTTATGAAAATGTCCCTGGGAATTGCCAATTTTCCAATCCGAGAAGAGTTGAAGTTCTACCAGATTTCTACCAAGCCCACAAAGGTTTAAGTCAAGTTTGAGTCCAGAAACGAGCCCAAAATCGAAGTCTAGCAGCCATGTCCTTTCCTAGCCCTAGTTGTCGCGCCTACAAAGGAGAAAAAGAAGCTTCCTTGCCCACCTACCTTTCCTTTTCCGAATTTTAGGATATTTATAGCCTTTCGCTTATAGGCCTTTCCTTTTGTTGCATAACTCTTTCAAAAACTTGGCATATTTTGATACACGGTGAATTGCATCAATTAATGGAATGTTGATATCGACTTTAAAAAATAATTCCGAAAGTTCTTTCTCTTTTTTTTTCTTGTTTTCTTTTTACACTAGAAGCACTAACTGGAAAGGGTGGAGTTAATTCATAATTAGAAGTTTTGGGATTGGGAATTTGATGCTAGTTTGGTGACCAACGTGGCAGCACTCGAGTCCAAGGCAAACAAAAGGCCAGAATATTTGACAGAGATCAAGCTAGTTTAAGTAAAGGGGTACATTTTATGGAGACTACAATTCTAGTGGTACACATTGATAAGAAGGAGGAAGTTGCAACCAATAAATAAAAATAATCTTACCATTCCAAGTGGCAGGAGAAGTTAATTGTAATTGTCATTGTTCTTATTTTAGTTGGTAGTTATCTAGTAAATAACTGAATATATATTTCTTTTTAATGTAGAATGTATGTCTGGATTGTGTAGATTGTAATGAAAAGTTCTTTAATTTGGTGTAATTCCAAAATGAGAGTGATTCTCTAGAGTGGTGTGAGGCTGCTTGTTTCTTAATTTCTTGCAATCTTTATTTTTCTGCAATAAAATATCAGACTTCTTTCCCTTTGTCAATCCTTTCTTTCTACTATCTTTTCTACTGAATCCCAGAATTGGTAACGTGGTTCTTCTTGATATCGCTTGGCATTAGAATTACCTTGGTTTACGATGTAGAAGTCTCGGCATTAGAAGAGGTTGGTGAATCTAAATTTTTCTTTTCGTTGGAGGGTGCAAGTTCCAATTCTTCGTCTTCTTCCATGCTAACTTCTTTCTGTTTTCATTCACCAAGAGTTTTTCCACCTCAAAGTTCAATTGTATCTATATTTTATGTTATTTGTGAAGGAGATTGATTCATCATTTGAGCTTCTAATCTTTTTATGGACGAAGCCATTTGCCCTACTTGATTTTCAATATTATTTGCCTTTTGCTGCAAAGAATTAACATGTTGCTACAAAGACAAACTGCTAGTAGCAAAAAGCTTCATCATCTCCATAATTCCTTCCAATCATCATCATTAGACAAATCATTAGTATTTTGGTTTACAGGGTAATCTGGTTGTTTATAGTGGAAAGATTGTTGTGAAGAGAATTCTAAAAGGTTAGGATGTCGGTTTTGAGGAAGATAAATTGGGTTACCATAATGGAAATTCGGGTTATCTCTCCATCCGGGATAGTTGTTGCTGATGCTCCCTGTGATTAATTGATGCTCTGATTCTGTGTTGTGCCATGCCTAATATGCATGGCTTTTGGAATGTTCTATTTTGTGTTCTGCTCTTGGAGCTTCTGTGGATCTTGCTGGCTTGATGGGTCTTATGTCATGATCTGGCATGGTTTTGGTTTTGCTTTGTTGTTCCCTACTTGCTTGCCAGGTATAGGGTGTTTGTTTCTGGGAGTTGTTTCCCTTGTTTGTTTTGCTCTTCTTGTAGGATTGGTCTCCATGGAAGTGAGCTTTTCTACCTGTTTTTTGGCTGTGGCCTGTTGAAGGATTCTATCAGGCTGCTTCTGCTGCTGCTTTGCTTCTGGGTTGCTTGTTCTGCTGCTCGGAATTCTGGCATTTTTTTGTGTTTCAGCTATGGAGCTTTGCTGCTCAAGCTTTCTGGGTTTTAAGGATTGGTCCATTTTAATGGTTAGGGAGTCTCTGTTGGTAGGTTGCTTCCTGGTGTGCCCTGGTATGGGGCTTCTGTTGCCTGATGTGGTTTGTTTTTGGGAAGTTTGGCTGGTTTACTGGATTGTCCAGCCTGTCTGTTGGTCTGCTGCTGGAAGGCTTCTTGTTTGGCTTAATAAGAGGACGGTTCCCTAAGCTTTTCTATTATGCTCTGCATGAGGGCTGTTCATGCTTTTGTTCATCTGTTGCTCGCTGTGGGAGCCTGGTTCCCATGCTTTTGGTTGGTAGGTTGTTTCTCTGGATCAATGTATAGGGGATCCTTATTTTCTGGCTAGCTTGTGCTGGGGAGTCTGTTCCCCAGCACTCGCCTCTTGTGTTTTACTATGGTCAAGGGAGTCTGTTCCCTCGGCTAGTGTATGAACTGTTCTGCTGGTTTCCAGCCTGTATCGCAAGCTTGTCTTGCTCTTTTTGATCTATATAATTCTAACATTTGATCAAAAAAAAAAAGTTATGCTACTTGTTCATCATGCATCTGAGAACAAAATTCAACAGTGTGATCATTCATTCTGTAAATAGAACATGTTTGAGAAATAGCACCACCATACATCAAGGATCTAACAAAGGAAGTAAGTTCTTTTTGGCTAGAAGAGAGAGCTTGAATTTGAGATTCTAAGTTAGAACTACTTACCTCGTTTACTCGTTTGGTGTAGGCATCGGCTCTTGTACCAAAATTCTTTGAGTTTGTCGCCATGTTGGTGATCAAATAACAAGCATCTTTTGGGGTTTTATCAACCAACACACCACCACTTGCTGCATCAATTATACTCTTATCTTGTGGCATCAATCCTTTATAGAAGTATTGAATAAGCAATTGATTAGGTATCTGATGATATGGACATTGATTGTACAGTTTTTCAAATTGACCCCAATATTTGAAAAGAGTTTCGCCATGTAATTGTCGAATACCACATATTTCCTTCCTTATGTTTGCGGCTCGAGAAGCAGGAAAGTACTTTTCAAGTATAAACACCCAATAAAAAAAAGTAAAGCAAAAAATGACTCCACCATCATTAAATCGGCAGCAGCACAGTTTTTGGCTATCGATTTCTAAATCGGCAGTGGCACAGTTTGGCTGTCAATTTTTGAATCGACAGCGACACTGTAAAACCCAATAAAAATTAGTGTTGGACCGACCTAATCTAAGGGAAAATTAGAATGGAAACCAATCTAAGATAACCCAAAAGGGGGGGTAAGGATAACCATTGTCTAGCACCCAAACCCCCTACCTCATTTAAGAGGGGGTATAAATATAAGGAGAGAGAGAGAGAGAGAGGGCGACTTTTCCTCTTCCCAACACCAGTTACAACAGCTGCATGCTCTTGCCCCTTTTCTCCTTCCCAAAGAGAGCTAAACCAAACCCAGCTGCATGTGTCTTCCTTAGGCGTGAGAGAGAGAAGAGAGAGCTTGGGTGGAGGCTGAGCAGCTGCAAACATGAATGGAGTATAGGCTTAGATCTGTTGGGAAGTTGACAGGAGGGGAGAAACCGAATGAGAGGAAGAAGAGGAAGAAAAACCGAGAGAAGAAGGGAAGAAATATTGTCAAACCCTTCCCAAAACTACTTAGATCCATGAGGTATGCACCGTGACATTTCTCCATCTGTTCTTGAGTACTTGGAAACGAAAGGAAGAAGAAAACCATGAGGGAATACCCATAATTTTTACACCAACTGTTAAAGAAAAAACTAAGCTAAAACAAGGGACGAAAAATGGGGCTGAATAAATGATCTAAACCCAGAACATTTAACAAGAGAGATGGATAATTTTGAATACACAAACCTAGTAAGAGGACCGACCATAGTGAGGGCTGGAGAGATTATGAACTTAAGTAACAAAATGCATAAATGATGATCTTGTTAGAACTCTAGAGACATACTTGAACCAAAAACAGAATCATACGTGAGTTAAAGATGAAATTTATGCATATTGAGTTGCTGAAGTTATATGTAAATATGTTAAATTGATATTAAGTGCAAATTGGTGTTGTTAATAAACCTTGAAAGGCATATTGCAGCTGAAACATGAAATGCACTAAATAATGCTTTGGTTTTGTTGGTGTGATGAATGGACATGGGTAGTAGTGAATCACATAATAGATGTGTTTGTGAATTGTGATTGTGAGTATGCTTGTGATATAATATGATGAATTGTATGTACAAATTTGGGAGTGTTGGGCAGTAATGTTTCGGCAAAGAGGGGATCGATAAACCATGAAGAACTATGCATAATGAACACACTTAAAGTCACAAGAGCTAAATTAGAAATAGGACCTTTATGTGTTGTAGAATTATTATGAGTTGTGTTGATGCATTGCCAAGTTGCAATTGAGAATGTAAAAGTGTATTGTTGAAGCAATGCTAGATGCCGATATCGGAAAAAATGATTTGGGAAAACCTTGTTAAATGAACATGTGTCGATGTTTGTGTTGGTTATGATGAATGATAAATGGAGTGTGATTCGGTGAGGTTCTATGTCCAGCTAGGTTAAGAACATTGGTAGAGGGAAGCCTAGTGTAAGCCTTACGCTTGGCCGAAGGAAAGAAGTGAAACCAGAAATGACTCCATTTTCGTTGCCGATTTCTGAATTGGAAGTGACAAGGGTTGTGTTGATCATTTTTGAGTCGGTAGCGACTCAATTTTCATCAACAATTTTGGTGTTAGCAGCAAATTTGTTCTCACTGCTGAAATGTGGTGTCAGCAACGAATCAGTTCTCACTACTAAAATGTGGTGTCGGCAGTGAATTGGTTCACACTGACAAATCTACGTTCCAGTAAATCAGTTTGCTAGTGAATCTGCGTCACCATCGAACCAGTTTCGCTGACACTTTTCTGTTCTAACAAATCAGTTCGCTAGCGAATCTGCGTCACTAACTAACCAGTTTTTGCTAACTTATTTCTGCAGCAGATTTATGTATCTAAATTGGTTCGGTGATTAAAATTATTGCATTATGTGATTGTGTAATATGTGTAACACTTGAATGTGAACAAGTGGATTCTTGAAATATGTATGGTGATGAGTCATGTGATTTCAGAATGCAAATGTGCTAATTTGTGTCATTGATGTATTAGGTGATGCGACCGGGATTAGACCTTCGACTGCACAAGGACACCCCACAGGAGGAACAAGTACCTTTCTTTTATATAACGTTAATGTTCTGAAATAACTTGTTTGAGGATGATATATTATTTCATTGTGAAGAATGTGAAACCGATCATGAAATGTTAATTGAATCGTTGATAAATGTTAAACCGACTATGAAATGTTGATTGAGTTGTTGATGAATATTAAATCGATTATAAAATGTTGATTGAGATATTGATTAGTTTCAGCTAATGGCATCCAAGATGGACGACTGTGTTGTGATTGATGATTAGCTTTAGCTAATGGCATCCAAGATGGACGACCGAGTTGTGATTGATGTTTAGCTTCGGCTAATGGCATCCGAGATAGATGACCTTTTTATGTTTGATGATTAGCTTCAGCTAATGGCACTTGAGATGGATGAACGGGTCATGATTGATGATTAGCTTCAGCTAATGGCACTTGAGATGGATGAACGGGTCATGATTGATGATTAGCTTCAGTTAATGGCACCCGAGATGGAGGACTGGGTCGTGTTTGATGATTAGTTTTGGCTAATGGCAACCAAGAAGGATGGCTGAGTTGATATTGATGATTATCTTCGGCTAATAGCATCCAATATGGATGACCACGTTGTGTTTGATGATAAATTTCGACTAATGGCATCCGAGATGGATGATCGAGTTGATTATAATGATTGGCTTCAGCTAATGATATCTGTAGAAATGACGGGTTTGATTTTGTGATTAGTTTTGATTAATAGCATCCGAGACGGATGACCAAGTTTAAATGTTGCGATTAGCTAAAGCTAAAAGTATCCAAGATGGATGACCGAGTTAAGGTGAAGTAATTAACCCTGACTGATGTTAAACTTCGGCTCCACAACTCCTATGGAGAGGTTACTTCCAACTCTGGTGTTGGTAAATATTACGTAACTGTAAAAACAAAATAAATTTAAATCATTTACTTTACTCCTAACTCTAACGTCAGTGAATAAACAAATAAAATAAGTTTATTTTCTATGCATACACATGTTTTTTTTTTACTTTTTATTTATGTAGCTAAATAAAATAAAATAAATTTAAATCAATATTTTTATTCCTGACTCTGGCGTTAATGAATAAACCAATAAATTTACATTTTTATTTATTTATTGCATGCACATATTTTTTATTTTTTTATTTTTTTATTTTTATTTCTTAGGCTAGGTCCAACTCAACCCATATAAGTAGCAGTGACTTGGCTGAAGTATACTTTATGGACATCTTCGGGGAATTCAGTTAACACACTATACTCTTCAATGGTAGGAGTCATGTCGACATTTCAGAATGTGAAACGATGATAATCGAGATCCCAAAAATGGGTCATGGCTTTTATAGCCAATGGTAATACCAGCACTTTCAAAAGGTGCAAAATCCTCCCATATTTCATGGCAAATTCTGCTTCATCTACATGATACTTGGTGAGTGAAAACAATCAGTTGGTATCATTTATTATGCGCCTAACATCTTTGAGTAGCGGTGTCTCACTGGCATTTAATCTAGGGCAATCTCCCTCGGTCATTTGCAAGAATTTAAATTCGAGTCCATACCCAACAGTTGTTACCTCACGAATAACGGTCATTATGTCACCTGAAAGCCCTGTAATGAAGATGCTTACATGTTAAGCTTATCTTAGAGAAATTATGCAGGGACTAACCTAAATAATAGGTTTTAGTCATTAAATGCATCGAGGTAGTTTTGCTATGTAGTCTCAAAAGTCTTTCGTATACTCAGTGATCGTCCTTGAAAGGTTGATATGAGGTTTACAAGCAGCGTGAAGATAGAGGCCCTGAGTAATATCAGTTCGGCATATCGACCATTGTCGATCAAATAATCATGCAAGAGTTGGATAGTTTCGTGAGCCTTACCCATTCTAAAGTTATTGGGGTGTTGGTACTCCACTTATCTTAAAGTTGATAACATACGTATTTTTTTAAAAATGAGCTGAGTGATGTGTGAAGGCCTTATATCCATATCCAATATATATGCATGATAAACATGAATAGTTGTGCATGCTAAAACAGTAAAAAAAAACAAAAAAATAAATAAATAAAATAAAAAAATTAGGTTATTTGTCTGTCAACTCCATGACTCTATATATATATATATATAATGGACCATGGCTTGAAACCGTTTGGGAACGCGGTGCAAACCGCGTTCCCAAAAAATTCAAAATTTGTTTTGCTAAAATTTAATATGGTTTGTATGATTTGGATCGTTTTGATGTGCTGATGTCAAAAATAATTTTTTTAAAAAAAAATTCATTGACATGCATTTCGGCACGAAAAGTTATTTAAAAAGCAACCACTACCACACTACCAAATATAAATTTGTGCCAAATATATGGCAACACATGAAGGACAGTCTCAGGTTTACCACCACATCCAGCACCTAAAGATCCAGCACCTAAAGGAGAAGGAACCACGCCACCCCATATCTTTCATCGGCAAGCAGCCTATTCCAACTAAGAACTTAAGGCTTCTGAGCAGGCTGGACCATGGCTGGACCACTGCTATTTTTCTTTGACATATGCAAACAATGATAAATATATATATAAAAAGAGTAGATAAGACCTACATGAACGTAAAATCATTGGCTGCATATGTGAAAGAGAAATGCTAGTGGTCCAGCCATGATGTATCCTGGTTCACGAAAAAATTATTGAGAGAATTGAATAGGAGAGCGATGATCCCCTCCTTTATTGATTTTATTTTATTATATATAATAATAAATATTTATATTGATAAAATTAAAAACACAAATCAATATTAGAAAAATCTAGTTTCAACTGTTAAAATTTAATTTTGATCTCTGAAAAATTATTTTGAGACACCAAAAATATTTTTCGACCAGTATCAACCTCATAGACCGAGTTTTGATCGAAAATAACGGTTTTGACCTAAAATGACTAAAAACTTATTTTATATCCTGGTCAACATGGTTTGACCTGTATTGACTCGGTGAGCTTGGTTTTGACCAAAAATAAAGATTTTGATCCGAAACGGCCCGAAACTTATTTTTTACCCTGGTCGACACGGTTTGATTCGTATAGACCCAGTGGACTTGGTTTTCACTGAAAATGATGATTTTTACTCCAAACAGCCTGAAACTCATTTTTTAGCATGGTCGACACAGTTTGATGCATATGGACCCGGTGGACTTGTTTTTTTATGGAAGAGGTGGTTCACCCGAGAAAAATATATTTTTGAATTTTAAAATTTTTCTTTGAGTTTTTTTTTAAAAAATAACATTCAAATTTCTTTTGATGAATCCAATATTGGATTATACCAGCTACTAATGTACTAAAAGAGTGTTTAGACCGCGTTCCCTCAAAATTTAAATTTTTTTTTGCATAAAATGAATTTTTTATGTATTTCTGGATTGTTTTGATGTGCTAATGTCAAAAATAATTTTTTAAAAAATAAAAATACTTTATTTAACATTTATCATTCATTCCTAATAAATAAAACTACTTTTGCACAAGAAAATATTATTACATGCTCATTATTTATCAGAATCTAATATTATATATTTTTAAGAACTTGGTACTTTTGCTTATATATAACCTATCCACATCGATATCCAATTTAAAATTTTGATATATATATATATATATATATATATATATATATATATATATAAACTATCCACATCGATGATATGTGTGTGTGTGTGTGTGAGAGAGAGAGAGAAAAAAAAACTAAGATGTAGGATTTCTTAAAAAAAACATGTTTTTCAGATTTCTTAATAAACATGTTTTATACATATTAGTTTCTTTGATTAATCTCTCAATGATTAAATTATTTCTGTCAAAGATTTTTTTAATTAACAATTCAATACTTCGAAACCGTTTGGGAACGCGGTGCAAACCGCGTTCCCAAAAAATTCAATTTTTTTTGTTAAAATTTAATATGATTTGTATGTTTTGGATCTTTTTGATGTGCTGATGTCAAAAATAATTTTTAAAAAATAAAAAAAACATCATTGGCATGCATTTCAACACGAAAAATTATTTGAAAAGCAACCGCTACCATATTATCAAACATACTCGAATCTATCAATCACTTATACACATATTAATAGTTCAACATCATAGCCACTTAAATTATGTCTAAATATATGAAATTTGTCTATATATCATGTTTAAGTTCAAACTTAAATCTATAAATCAGGTTTGGTTCACTTAACCTAGAACCACAAGTTAAAAACCTAAACTTAAACTTTTCAAGTTCGGTTAACATACTTTACAGGATCAATTCATGGGGTTTAGGTTAGGTTCACGGGTTCGCAGTTTTTTTTAACACCCCTAGTAAAGATAAAGGTGAAAAGTATTTTTATAGCATGATGTTTGTGTTGGTGTGCATTGTTTTATTATATATAATAATAAATATTTATATTGATAAAACTAAAAAGACAAATAAATATTAGAAAAATCTACTTTCAACAGTTAAAATTTCCATAGCTATATATTCTCACGAAATGGCAGTAAATATTTTCATATAATAATAATAAATTAAAATAAAAAGATCAAAAATTAGATTATAATAAACTCTATAGCTATTCTCACGAAATGACAGTGAATATTTTTATATAATAATAATAAATTAAAATAAAAAAATAAAAAATTAGATTACGATAAAGTCCATAACTATTCTCATAAAATGACAGTAGATATTTCCAGACTTCATTCGCCTGTCAATTTCATGACTATCACAACTCATTTTCACTAGGAAAAATTATTAGTGCAAGTTCCATAATATATATATAAAGAGTAGATAAGACCTATATGAACGTAAAATCATTGGCTGCATCTGTGAAAGAGAAATGCTAGCGGTCCAGCCATGGTGTATTTGGACGAGAATTGAATGGGAGAGTGATGGGTCCCTGCTTTTAGCTGGCAGAAATTTAATTTCACTGATGATGATGGCGCGTGTGTTTGGACTGAATGGGAGTGCGGGTAGTCCCTGCTTTCAGCTGGCAGAAATTTGATTTCAGAGATGTCGACTGGCGCGTGTGTTTGTTTGTGGATATTTCTAAGATATCATTTGCTTGATTATGATGACGTGGGCATGGTAGATGTGGTCCTCTGGCAAGGTAGCAGATTCTGGGGCTGGACAATGATAGGGGGACACGTGAGAATTTTACGTGAGTCTCACACACAAGCATGTCTATTATAGGAAAACATTTGAGGAAGCTGACAAAAATTTTGTTGCAATTCAAATATATAAATTTCTAATAATCCTAATTTAAACTGATAATTTTTAAAAAATAAATTTAAAACCCAACCATTTTAGCTATGCTTAACCTAATGCAGAAATTCAATTTCACTGGTGATGATGGGCGCGTGTGTTACGACTGAATGAGAGTGCTAGGAGCAGTGTTTTAAGACCCGGCCCGGCCCGGCAGGTCAACCCGGGACCCGGCCGACCCGGGCCTGTGGTTGGGCCGGGTCTAAGCAAAAAACAGGCTGGGAATTGGCCCGGCCAGACCCGGTCGACCCGGAGGGTTGACCCGGGACCCGGCCGGCCCGGCCAAACCCGGCTGAGACCCGGGTTTATTTTTTTATATATTCTTATGCCCGAAACGACAAGAGC
>Ga0307513_10006573_pt1 | contig 15182 bp, 18 predicted proteins | sample 15_EM_MG_FD_202174 | JGI IMG/M metagenome (GOLD analysis project Ga0307513, IMG submission 202174) | Populus trichocarpa ectomycorrhiza microbial communities from riparian zone in the Pacific Northwest, United States - 15_EM | ecosystem: Host-associated > Plants > Roots > Unclassified | place... | reverse complement strand
GACGGGCAACCGGCGGTCCACCACCTCCTGTTGGATCAGGAGACGGTCTATGTCAGCCAGATGGTCAGCATGTTGAAGTAAAACCTTCAGAATCTCCCAAGCCTGAGCAGAATCCCCGGTTCCAAGGAGCCGGCGCACGTTGGCCCCCTTATCTATCATCGGTCTCCAGTGGTTGGATTTCAACTGCTCTTCGCGTCGCTCGTGGTCATCTAGGGCGTCCATTTGCCAACTAGTGGTCACAAAAACTACCTTCTCGAGAGCGTCTTCACCGCATAAGCGGCGAAACATTTCTAAATTCCTTCGGGCGGTCCCGGTGAAGCGCTTGAGGGATATGTCGTGAAGATAGAGAACCCCACCGATAGGCATATGCTTGCGGTAACTCCAACAAAGTTAGGTGCATATGTGTGGATTTTATGTCCCACTCACGAAGCTGCCAGCCATTTAGCGATTCGTTTCAAAATTTCCACGTCATTCACGTAGGTGTCGTCAAACCCAGGAGTGTCAACAAGGATTAAACGATGTCCTGCGAGCTGGGGAAGTCCGGGAATAGCGGGAATAGGGTCGATGACGACTGGACAGATGTCCGTAGTAGAAGAATTTACGCTGTGACCGACTTGTAGCCTATCTTTGTTGAGAACATAATTGATGTACTGCAGGGAAGGGCCCATAAGTGACGATACTGTTGAACAAGTCAAGCCGCCGCACTGTGCTCTTTCCAGCCCCAGTTGGACCCATAACACTGTACTTAGCGTTAATGCGATGAAAAGGTAGAAGATTCGCAGGAGACACACGGGATGACGATGTCCGTCCTTCTTCCATCTTTCAAAGGGTTGTCTTTCGGATGCCCAACCTGACCAGTTCTCATGTCCTCTACACTCATCTATGGAGTGAACGCGGAGATGTGTAGAATGTCGAGGTCTTCATGAACAGTCCCACCAGTTTGCGTGCATCCACCTCACTCCTGCCACGTTTCGATCCATTTTTGTCATAGACTCAATATCCGGAGTCCGGGGCGAAACAACTTCGGTGATTTATGCCCTTATTACTTTGAAGGACTGACAGGAAAGTGAATTATGTTGAAAGTTACAAACAAGTAAAAGTACTGCGCGTAGGAGACATTTGTATCACGTGACTAAATGCGTAGGAGCACTGTACATCATGAGCAAATCATGAGAGCAACATAGAAAATAAGAAATTGAATGTGCCCACAGCCTTTTCTGACCAATCACCCCCGAAGGTATAAGTATGTGACTCTATTAGCTGCTTCAGACGTCAACTAACATTATTTCAAACTCTCCCAAGTCTCTTGGGCTGGGGGAACTCAACCGAACACGAGAGCAATCGCAAGGACGAAAAAGATATATCCTTTTGCCGGTCCCCGATACCCCCCTTCAGTTTTGGATAGAGCTGATGAAATATCGCCACAAATTCGGGTATGGAAGGAATCGGGATACAAGCCTTATATCACTAGGGAACGGGTTCAAAAAATGTTTTTATTAATGCTTTACATGGCGCGCCGCCCTTCCCAGCTAAGTTACACTTATAATTAGTGCATCCAATGTACTCTTTTTCTTAGTCAGCGAAGAGCAAGACAAAAGCGAAAGCTCGACAGCCAGCCATACTAAAGCTTCCTTGCTCACAAACGCGCGTAGTTGCAAGTCGCAGTAAATTCTTCGGCCATTAGCCTGAAGTTGTAATCGTCCATAGTAATTTAAATACAGAATACTGTTCGTCATTGTCCAGATATGTTAAATAATTGTGATGGTACCCCATCCAACTTAACTTAGGCAGTCATAGACGCCCTACACCGCAGCAAAGAACCATGCGAAGAACGATCAATCTGAGTTAGATATGACTTCGAACTTCAACCTTTTGTTTCAGGTGAAAACCTGGGTCGGCAAGGCGTTGTAGATAGGACATAGCTGGTCCCACGCAGCTGAAATTTATTTCGCATTTATTGAGTTGAAGTTCTAGCGCGACGAAGAACAGATCCTTACCTGGTGGGTTTTCCGCAGCGATCGTATCTACATCCTCCGCGAAGACAACGGCAAGTCCCCTGAAAGAGTAAGTATGCAACCTTATTGGAAAAGGAGGCGAAGAACATACAAATCAAGATGCCAATCAATATGACTGCGGGATATATCGTTAGAAGCTCGGAATAAAGGTGATGCCAAGAAAAAGGCGACGAACCAATGCAGAATCCAGGGCCCAGCGTTATCTGTCTGGAAGCGGATTGTAACGTTGTCGCCTGCTAACCCAGCGCTGACAACGTCCCGTCTCACTGGGTTTACGAAGTTGTAGGTTGAGTTTCCAGCGCTTCGGACGACATCAAAGTTATGCTTGGAATGGCGAAGTGAGATCGTTCAATCAATGAATCAAAAAGATTTCTGACACTTACCCCGTGAAGATGGATTGGATGCTAAATCAATGTGGGTGTTAGTGACGGTCAAAACATGAATAAGAAGATCACTCACCGGGCTTCCAGGAGATCCACCCGGAATAGAAAGTTCTATAACTTTGTTTGGGGGAAGTACATAGACCGATCCGGCGGGCAACAAATCCTGCGCAGTATGTACACCGCTCAAAATTTGTAGAAGCACCGGTAATGTAGGAGGAGCAAAGGTTGCTCCGTTAACAGTGAAGTGGAAAGTGGAGAAGTCGAGCTGGATATCGAGATTGAGATTCACGTCCGCAGCGCCCGGTGTAGGAACTCCGGGGGCACCGGGATTGCTGAGTGGATGTAGGTTCGTCTCCACCATGGGGTTTGTCAAAGATGAGGTAGTGGTAGGGTCTGCCACGGGGGCACCCCAGTAACGTAGAATCGCAGAATTGACGCCACCCTCAAAGCCCAGCGTGCCGATGTTGGGAAGCGCACGAACCCAGTAGTTTGAGACTGCCTGATTAGTATTCAGAACGAATGAATAGCGCTGTCCCGCAAAGATTTGGATAGAGTCGACGACGAGAGGTTGAACATTGACTGCATCCACCTCGATGATTGTCTATTTGAAAGAAAGGCATCGAGTTAGAGTTATTCTCCTTCCTATCCTATGGATGATATTCACCATGGTGTGTCCATCAATTGAGAACACATAATTAGGATCACACGAGATTGACACCAAACGGAAGCGATAACGTTTGTTCGGTAAAACCCTGATAACAGTGAGAGGAGAGGTAGGGCCACCCGCATAGCGGCCTTTCCCATTAATCAGAGTCGAATCAGCAGTCGGAATCAGTCCAGCAGATGGCGCAGGTGTATGATACCTTTGAACAAGATCAGCATTACCTTCTCCCGATATATCTCTCTCTTACCAGTCTGCCAACGTAATGATCGTGGACTCTGCGAAACAAAAAAAAGGTTAGTGTTGGGGCCTCCGGTCTAACGTTTCTCCCACCATCGTCAAAGTCATATCTGTCAGAAAGTGCCAACGTCAATACAATACAATCTAAAAGTATAACACTAGCCATACTTGGAGCGGTGAGGATCAGCGAGGTCATAGACGGCCATTGCACCGCGGAGACCATCACAGTACTGAGTTGCTAGAGATATCCGATATGTGAGAAATAACCTGGCTGTCGAAAAGGAGTAACGTGCAATGGTGCGAATGGTACCAGAAAGTTCCGGCCTGGTTTGCAGCTGAGAATTGGTACAAGAAGGAGTGTCCTGGTGCGATGGGGCACTGATTCACTCCGACCGGACCGTCAGCCCAGTTGGTGCCATGTTGGAAAAAGCCGTGCCAATGCTGCCAATCGAGAACATGTTAACAAAGGAAAGGCGAAGAACCGGGTATCCCAGATGACTTACAATGCTAGTGCTCGTCAACATGGTTGTATCTGTTAAGGTGTCGATAACATTCAAACTGAATGGTGCTTTCTAAACATCGTTAATCCAAGCCATTCTATCTGGGCGCCTACAATCATACCTTGAAACCAAAGATAAAGGGGCCAGGAAATTGAACCGACTTCTGGGTTGCACCCGCTAGAACGCCACTAGGAAGGATAATTGAATTTGACGAAATGTGCACAGGTAAGAGAACATACGAGCGATTGAAGCCATCGGGTGCGATGTTCTTATTGGCAATATACAAATTGGAGAGGGGTCCAAGAGCAGCGAAAACTCCACCGAAGAGAGAAAAACCGAAAATCCCCAAGATTGAGCGCATGGCTAGTTAGAGGTCCGATGAATCAAGCAGGTATTTTATACCCGCTTTCCCTCTATCCGGGGTAGGGACTCCACAATAGAATTGGAGATGGGAACCAGTGTCGCGAATTATTGACAAGTCGTTTGATGTTCTTCAGCCGCGATCTCTCCATCTGTAAAAATGAAACAGGCATCGTTCCTTCCATGTGAGCCAGGTCAGGTAATACGGCAGCGAAAGGGGCCTATTGGGATGGTAACTTCCCAAAAATATTTGCACACAGAGGAGGTTTTAGGTAACGACAAAGATTTCTCCCATCTTGCGTTCCGTAGCCGGGTAGATCACCTCAATGGGATTCTTTCAGGTACGGATTCTGTTGGAAAAATATAAATATACGCACGGCTGATTTCCCCGTGAGTTTGGGTAAGGTGATATAAGTAGTCCATGCGACACGGGGGTGGTATCACAACTTTCTGAAACTCCACCATGCAAATCGTTTCCATTGCCTTCGTTCTCATCCAAGTTCTTGCTGTGGTTGGGGTCAGTGAAAAGGTTGATTTAGGAATATAAGACGTACTAAAATTTCATTGCAGCTCGAACGCAGGGGCCCCGTTGTCTTAACGGCGGAAAGAGTTTACAAAGAACTCATAGAGCAATCTCCATTTATTGTCCAGAGGACCTCGACAATCGTTTGGACGTGAGGGCGCGATTGTATATGTGCTGATTTGCTGATTGACCTGAATAAATTCTAGCCAAAGCACCAGCATAACCGAGGCCCAGCCCACTACACCTCCGACTCCCTCAGTTGCTTATTGAGCACTGCGCAGCATCACGCAGTAAGTCTTAAAAGCTCTACTGGGACACCTTCCACAAAATTAAGATGATAACAGTGATATGGTCCAAAGCTTACTGTACTATTTCGTGTACTGTACTTCTGATTTTCGGCGTTTTGTGATTGATTCGATTTCACCCGGTAAAGAAATATATATGATCGTAGGAGGGTTCGCATCTAATAATTACCAAGTGTGTATCAGTCCAATGATCAATATTAAGACAGATGCAAAGATTTACGGCCAGTAGTGGGAGTTTCGATCGTAGAACATCTGTTCGTTTTTTGACCGCCATGTGACGGGGTCCGAGAATAAATTTAAAGAAACTTTGAAAGAAATCGGTGCCAACGAACGTTGTGGCAGGCAGTCGGACGACTGGGGCCCATTAGATTAGAGTCCCGAGGATCGCATTCTATAATTGATATGATAAGTCCCACAAAAAATATGAGGATGAGAAAAACTGCGAGTGGTGAAACGATGAACGATGACATTGACGAATAAAAAGAGAAGTAAAGGCACTCCCATCAATCCCACGCCCTCGCTTCCTAAACAGATTCTGGGTTTCCTCTCCAATACATCATCAAGACTCATCAAGACTGAGTTAATACTTTAGGCAGGGTGTTATAATACCCAAGTGTACGATAGCATTAAATTTTTTATAGCAAAAACAATTAAAGTACAAGTATCACAGCGTCCTTTTCTTGCGTTATTGTAGATTCAGAATGAATGAGGAAGGAGATCTCGTGTCTTGTCATCGCGGACGACGCAGAAATGGGAAGTCATCCGGATTCCAGAGCAAAAAAATGATGGGGATGAGGACAGATGAACACCATTCCATATGCGATCTACTTTACTGACTCCTGGTGATGCATATGGTTGAGAGGGTTTAGAAGGTTAGGTCGAAGATCGGACACAGCCGAGACGCAGTTGTGTAGAAGGTTTCTGCGATGGAAAGGTACGCGAATTAATGTGTAGCTAGGTGTAACCTTGTGAATTCTTTGACACAAGGCACACCTAAGTGATGGTCGATGCTCACCCGGGGTGTTTCCATGAGAAATAGCCTCGCGTCCACTGTCACAGCGCATCGCCCGGCGCCCGCTCATCCAGGGTGAATTTTCAACAAGTCACACACCCCGCAATTGATGATCTTCCGAATTACCTGTTCCCGCAGCATCGAGGGGCTTTTACGGACTTATAACCTCCAATTATGCCGGTTTGGAAAGTGTGGAAAATGGACCTCCGACGCTGTAGTGATGCTTATGCCGCACAAATGCCGCGAGTAGATTGATCATGCTCCAAACCCTAAACCCTATTGGCATCGTTGTTGGAGAGAGTACTTGGGTGGCTTTCTTTTGAACGCATTACTCTGCAGCAGAAAGGCTTCTAGGCAGTTTCTCGGCAAGTCGGAGATGCTAACTGGGGGCTGAACACGTTATGACTTATAATATTCTCTTAGAATTCGAAGATGTGCAGGCTGGAAGAGCAAGGTCTACCCCGACAAAGCAGCGCAATCACGATCCTCCCAAACGAAGTAGTTGCGAAGATATTCACTACAGGTACTGAGATATGGAGGGACAATCACCCTTACGGGTTACCTTTTCCTATTCTCGTATCCAGTGTTTCCAATCATTGGCGTCAGCTAGCCCGGAACACACCAAACCTTTGGGCGTTCATCATTCCCCCCATACACAAAGATCCCGATTTCTGCCTTCTTTGGACCTCCGAATGGCTCTCCAGGTCGGGCGGTCTGCCACTTTCCGTGATACTGGACCACAGGATTAGCGGTCGGATAGATCGACCTATTCAAGAAACCTCTCCTATAATTTCCCAAACAATTTTGCTCGTTGTCAAAAGTAGCAAACAGCGACTCTATAGATTGGATATATCTTCGATATTTGACACAGGCGAGATCGAAACCGCCCTCCGCCTACTCGACGCGCCACACCTTCAACAATTTTCTCTTTGTAACTGGAATACTTTTTCCTCTAGATTCTCTGGGGGCGAAGCACCACGACCTTGGTTGATCAATCTCCCGAATGTCACAAAGCTCAGGTTCCAGGGCGCCATTCTTCCTTATATTCCACGTCTTACCTCGTTAACAGCCTACAATCTCCACCTTACATATAGCGACGTGCAAGCCGTTTTCTCCACGTCTCCGGAACTCGCCCACTTGGTATTGCAAAATCTGATTCCTGTTGTAGGCCCAATCCCTTTGAATCGTGATTTGATTCAAGTCAACTCCTTACGATCCCTTGCCCTGAGCGCGAATGGATTGAGGGAGCCGCATGGTGTCTACTTATTCCATTTGCTCACAATTCCCAATCTTACATACCTGGAAATTGATGGTAGCCTGCAGATATTCTCGGTTCTCGGATCATCCATCTCGTCTTCAAAAATAGAGACGCTGCGAATATCCAATATTTCTACCTTCTCTAATCAGAACATCCCAGATCTCAAAAATTATCCTCCGTTGACATCTCTTCATCATCTCCAACTTCTCCGTGCACCCGCTGCGGGATTTTTATTCAGAAATGAACCTCAAATGGGATTATCTCGAAGGCCATCGATCGACCTTTCGGCTAGGCCGCGTTTTAAACCAACATTCGGCAGAGGGGTCGAAGCCACGAACCATGGGTCCATGCCCTTGGCTGAACCGTCAAAAATGCCCTGGCCCGAGCTTCATACGATTACTTTCGACTCCCTCGTCGCGTCAGTCGTGGCGGAGTTGTGTAGGTTTGTCCAGCTTCACAAAGGGGTCCAGAGGGTCGAGGTTTCTCGTACCGTGATGCGCCATCTTTCTGGGAGTCTAAGGAGAGATGGAGACAGAATCTATCATCTTCTGAAAACCCCAATCATCAAGGGAAAGGAAGGCACGAAGGACGTACCAGAATGGCTGGGCGCATTGGTTGAACTGCGGGTATTCGACCCTCAAGCTTACGGACTCTTGGATGACGGTCGCTTTCCTTTCCACGAGATGCCCTAAGCTCTCGTAGTATATTTAAAATAAATTGCCTTCGAAAGTTCGAGAAAGAATTTAAATAAATACTCCCGTTGTGGGAGAAAGGGATGTCTGTAATATGTTCTAAAATTCGCTCTACCTTCTCATAATATATCATTGCGTATGTGGGATATTGCTGGGATATCGTCGGAAATTCATGTGCAGCCGCCCGCTCCGCTGCCTGTTTGGGAGGCCTGGAAAGGCGACAAACCCCATGCACGTTTCCGTTTCTGGTATGTTTGATCAAGAAGGCTCGGAATTTCCGCTCGCAAATTCATATTTTCATTGAAAGATTGCTTTACATAATACGAATAACGCTTCTAAAAGTTAACAGATGTGGGTCTTTTCACCTGGGGCCGACAGAAAAAATTCACTTAGAGGCGAGAAAGGTATGCAGGCGTTGGCAAGCCAGAAGAAGCGACCTTTCCGCAGCAGAGATTAGGTGACAGATGAAGATCGAAGAAAATCTCAAAAAGGGTACGAGGTTAAGATAGAGGATCCCATTCAAAAGAAGATCATTAAACAGAAGATAACCTGCATAAAACTACCTGGATGATTCAGTGGAGAACCTGGGAACACATAGGTATAAAAGCAACGATTTCCACGTACCTCACAAACACCCGTGGCACTCTCGCGATGGTGACGTCGTTCTGCTTCTGGGCTCCATTCACGAGACGCTATCCTTTTCCCCACCGAGACTTCGGAAAAATTCAGCATAAGCGTGTTCTACGTCGAAAATTAACTGGACCATTGTTAATAAGATGCGAAAGCGACTGTCGAGAACCATACCTGGCGAGATTGCTCCTCCGTCAATTCCTCCGAGGCTTTCATCCCATTTAGTGTGATAAGCCTGGTGTATCCGATATCAAAATAGGCTGCTCGATGGTCAATTGAGGGACTCACCAGGAAACCATCCGACTGCGCCCCTCCCAATCCTTGCTTCCCTTGAATCTTGCGTAACCAGTGACCAGTTCTTGGAGCATTGGATGTAGTTGATCTTTAGCTCTCATACGAAGGCGAAGCCCATCCATGAAAGTGATAAAGCTCTGAGAAAGAGATGAGGACTGATCATTGACACAGAAGGATGATATCATACCTGTGTCGTCTCCGCGATCCATTTGCCCGTCTCAGGTCCGGCTTCACTCGAATGTTCGACTGTCGCTGGGACACCAACCCTTATTCTGTGTAAAGCTGCTGGGTTATCCATCTATCGGAGAACGGGTATAAGCTGACGATCAAGACGATATCGGGTTGTACACTCACCCGGTACCGCTTCATGAAATCATCGACACTGGGCACATCAGCGCCGACTAACTTCAGCATGGTCTTATATTGAGACAAGAGTCGTGTGCATGCTGGCGAGTATCTCTTCAAATGCAACATAGATGCTCAGCCCCGACAATCTGAACAGAACAGAAGACAATTCTCACTCAGCTGCTGTTATCGAATCGCGAACATAGGCGCGTTCAAGATAGTCAAGGGCGACGATTATGCCATATAACGTCGCCAGGGTATTGTATTTATCCCTTTCAGCGTTGGTGCTGTAGAGGCGAACTTCTTCATCCAGTGATATTGGGGTGGTCATTGTGGATGGTTGCGGGAGGGTTATTAGTGGCTGTGTCGAACTACAACGATCCGTCTGCAGACAAAATGGACAAAATCAACTCAATTATTTATTTATTTTGCTCTTTTCATGACAAAAATGGTAAGTTCCTGAAGACCTGGAACCGATTGTGGCAAAAAGAAAAGAAGAAAAATTATATGGCCAACGTGGGGATCGAACCCAAGACCTTCGCGTTATTAGCACGACGCTCTAACCAACTGAGCTAGTCGGCCGATATTGATGATTCTTTTGAAAGACTGTAGTCACAATTCCTGGCGTGCGTGACAAAAAAGATCATGAACTGCACAATCCTTGGTTTTGCCCACATCCTCTAAATTCGTCGTTGTCGCCTAGGATGTTTTTCATTGTGAGCTCTTTGGCGAGGAACTAAATCGAACTTCACTAATCAACTTTTCTGAAGAAAGAGCTAACACACACCATTCTTCTGCACCCTTCATACTTTGGCCCTCGGATGCTCAACTTCCTGGAATCCAAATTATACTCGGACGTCGAAGGGACATGTTCAGGCCAATTTGGATATATCATCGCCGTGGTATCGATATTGGATATTGGTAAGGGTATGGTGCTGAGTGGAAGTGGGCAAGCCGAATTCATCACAAGATATCGCGCGATTGTCTTCAAGCCATTCAAGGGAGAGGTTGTCGACGGTGTGGTGAATAATGTCAACAAGGTAGGTGGATATCTTGTGCGTTAGGGTTTCTGACTTGATTTTTATTTCAGATGGGTTTCTTCGCCGACGTTGGACCATTATCAGTTTTCGTGTCTCATCAAGTACGTTCGCACCGCAATGGGTTGACCTTTTATTGACGCTCTTTCTAGCTCATCCATCCTGATATGAGATTTGACCCCAACTCCAATCCGCCATCGTTCGCTTCGGATGATCAGGTAAAACCTCACAGCATCCACGTCAATGTTCCTGACTATACGCGCTCCTCAGATCATTGAAAAAAATACCCGCATACGTCTAAAAATTGTTGGAACGCGTGTTGACGCGACAGAAATTGTGAGTCATTTCGTAACCATTACATGGACTATTCCTCAAGCTTCCAACAGTTTGCGATTGGGACAATAAAGGAAGATCACTTGGGAGTCATCGATTGAACTTTAATGGTGGTTCATTTAGTATTGGTGGTAAATGCCCTTCTTCGTTCATATTTATTTTAAATCCTAACTGTAGTAGCCCAGTCGCTTTGAATCCTTTCTGCTTATTTGATGGTCCATATTGGTTGGCTACCAGCCCGTGCACCCACGATCAGAATTGTACTTGTACACGCCTTCATAGTAATTTGCAACACGCGTCTTTTTGGGCGAAAGCACTGCATTGAAGGTTGACCTCCACCACTCTTTACATCAAGATACACCAACCACGTTCTTCCTCTTGCCTTTGCGCTTCCGCTGTACGCGCACGCCTTTCCTGTTCCTCTCGTGCCCACCTTTCCTGTTCCTCTCGTACCCACCTTTCCTGTTCCTCTCGTGCCCGCCTCTGCTGCTCCACAAGAGCTTCACGCGCTCGTACATGCCTCGCCTGCTCCTCTACAGCAACGCGTACAAGCCTTGCCTGTTCCTCAACCGCTGCACGCGCATGCTCACGCCTTAACTGTTCAGCCATAAGTTGGGCACGATAGTCGGCGTTTTGGTATTGATCCACAAAAGGATTGACAACTGCAGCCATCGGACGTCGCAAGACCTGCTCTCGAGCCACTCGTTCACGTTCGATCCTCGCCAATGCCTCTCTTTGTCCTGCCAGAAAGTCTTGATTCCAAGCGTTCCCAACGACAACACCAGCTGGCGCCTCCTCGTAAATACCTCCATGCACCGTGCTCAAGTGGTCGTATGTTTGTTGCGCCGTTTGGAACACGTTCATGCATCTCCAGCAGATGTGGGCTCCACACTTGCAAGTCATGTGGTTACACCCCTCGGTTTTCTCGATCATGACTCTACAAGTCGGACACCTCTTGTAACCACTCGATGCGGCAAGTTGTTCATTTAAGCGCTCCTGTTCGGCTGGGTTCCTGAGGATTCGTTGCTCTTCGCAACTCACACCTGTATGCGCTTCTTCGTCGCAGGAAGGACAAATGGTCGAAAAACAGGCTGGGCATTGCAATGCCGTTTTGTCTGTGCGACGGCGATAGATTTGTTTGCAATCCGGAGTCGTGCAATACTTCAACTCCTGTTGGTGTTGCTCGAGATATTTATGAAATGCGGCTTCGATGAGATTTTTGAAGGTTTGGGCCGGAAGGAAGCGACGAATGAATGGGATGGTAACTGGAACATTGCAGGTTCCCTCATTTCCAACGCACAGCAGTGGGAAGGTCTTATTGTCGACTGCAGACGTCAAGAAGTGCTTGAGGCACCCTGAACAATACGAGTGCCCGCAACCAAGTTGCTCTGGATGGGAAAGATCGCCATAGCACACTGGGCAAGTTTCTGTGTCCCCCGCACCAGGTAGGACAGAGTCAACGATGACTGCTGCTCGGGCCTGATCGATGAGCCGTTGCAGGTAATGGTTCGCTTCCTCGCCACCCTTGATGGTGATTCTGCATATCCTTGGTTGAACATCTAGCCTCACGTTCTCCTCACCCAACAGCTCCATCAACTTTCCAACTCCCTCCCGAACAAAATATCCCACCCATTCTCGGTTCAATACTCTCGTGGTTTCCATCTTCCCCAGGCTTTCAATCCTTCCTTGGATCATGTGGCGAGCTTCTTCAACTGCGTTCGATTCTCCATAAATCTTGAAAGATTGGGTTTTAAAGTCGTTTCGAAGGAACACCTTTTTTTCCGCGTATATTCGATCGAAAAACGCCTTGCCTTTTGGCGAAGTGAACGAAGGATGCCACAACGCCGGATCGAGCTTTTCACCGGCGATCATATTTTCTACACGCACTTTGAGGGGGCCTGCCATCTCTTTCTCCTTTCCTACAATTTCGATAAACACGACCCCACGATCGCCTATCCTTGCTTGAACATATGGGTCATCGACACCCTTTCTCTCACCCAATGCGTCCCACTGCTTCTTCTGGGAGTCATACTGCTGACGAGGGATTGTGATTTTGTATTGAAGCTGCTTCGGCAACCAACATTGGTAACAAGGCGACGCAAATCCTATATGTTGCTTGTCAATCGTGAGATGCGCTCGTTTCGCGTCCTCCCAGTCGTCGAATTCGACCTTGACTTTGGCCTCTCCGTCGGCTTGGTTGCCCTGTTTTAAAACCCGGTAGGTATTGATCCGGACCCCCCACAGACCTGAAATTCGCCGATGAATGAGATTGAAGGACTCTTGCAGATCGAATGATGCGCTCGAATTCAATGGCCTGATGTCATCGCTGCCTACAAGCTGATGGAATTCTTCGTCCATTTCTGACCCAGGAGGACAGTTGGAAAGCTTGATGGACTCGGGAACAAAGTTTCGAAAGCCTCCCTGCCTGGGTCGCTCGCTCATTTTAGCATTGATTCGCTGGCTTTTCCAGACTTTCTTGTCAAGTTCTCGCATTTTCCTCCGTGCCTCTTCCATGCTGCAGTAACCAACGACAATGGTTTCGGCAGGGACTCTCCAGGAAACAATGATAAATGGTACGTTTTGGCCTGCAGTTCCGAGTGCATTCCAACTCGCATTGTCGCTAACGCTGAAGCTCAGAACCTCTTCGCCGAATTCGATACCATCCAAACCCAAGGAAATTGCTTCCCCGTGTTCTGCGTTTGCGAGCACCACCGCCTCTTGTTTGTTTCCAATCTCCTTCACCTGGAAAATCAAGAATTCGGAGCTGTGAATGCCCTGCTGCATGAAGATGTCGGCAATTTCTTCTCGTTTGGCATTTCTCGGAAGATTTTCGATGACGATGCGGCAGAGGTCGAATCCTGGAATGACATGCTGGATGTTGAACCCGGCACTGCAGCTAACGAGGCTAGTTTCAGAGACCACATATTGTTCCACAACAGCAGCCTCCTTTTCTCTCTGAGCTGCAATCTCTAGTCGACGTCTCCTTTCGGTTGCATCCCTCTCCTCCCTCTCTCGTGCAATCCTCGCCTCGGTTTCCCTCTTTTTAGCCTCTCTCTTCAAGGCTCGCTCGCGGATTCTCGCTTCTCTTGCCTCCCTAGTAGCCCTTTCCTTAGCTTCCTTCGCCTTCGCCATGGCCTCTTCTCTACGGCGATTCTCCTCCTGTCTGAATGCGACCTCCCTTTCTCTTGCCTCCCTTGCGGCTATTTCCATCGCCAGCGCCTCTTCTTTGCGTCGGTTCTCTTCTTCTTCGAGGGCAAGACGCTCTCGCTCGGCCGCCTCTCTGGCTTCCGCTTCCTTCGCCTTAGCCATGGCCTCTTCTCTACGGCGATTCTCCTCCTGCCTGAGTGCGACTTCCCTTTCTCTTGCCTCGCTTGCGGCTATCTCTGCCACCAGCACCTCTTCCTTGCGTCGGTTCTCTTCTTCGAGGGCAAGACGCTCTCGCTCGGCCGCCTCTCTGGCTTCCCTGGCTTCTCTCGACCTTTTCCGGGCATCTTCTTTTTTGACGGCCCTTGCCCTTACCCTTGCTCCCTTCACCTTGGCCATAGCCTCCTCGCAGCGCCGATTGTCCTCCTCCCTAAGCGCTACCTCCCGTTGCCTTGCTTCTCCTTCGGCCCTTTCCACAGCCATGGCCTCTTCCTTGCGTTTGTTTTCTTCTTCGAGGGCAAGTCGCTCTCGTTGACCCGCTTCCCTGGCATCGTCTATGGCCATTCTCAACCTCTCCAAGACATCGACTTCCTTTCCAATTGTTTGGGCCCCCGATTGAAATAGTGCCGAATTTCGTTCTTGCGATCTGGAGCCTTCGATTGCATTGAAAATTTTTGGTGCAACGGGCTTCCCACTCTTTGCAGAATCGTTACCCCGGGATTTCTGAATTTTAGACGGTTCATCCGTCACTTGAACTTTGACGTTCGGAAGCTGTGTAAAATGTGACCCTCAACATTGCGAAGCTGCGGCATCCATGAAATAGGAATCCTTACTTGTAAACTGTCGTGTTTGTAGCGACATTTATCGCCCCTGGCGCATTTTCCCCGTTTCCAATCTCTACACATTTGTATTTCTGATGTCGAGCAGTTGTCTATCACATTGTTTGGTTCCTTTTTCGCGGAGACGACTCTTTCCTTGCCTTTCTGAGTCGAGTCGCCAGCCCCCATCCCCGTATACGCCATTTGTGCGAGAGCAGGAGCTCCTGAGTCGGTTAATGTCGTTGAACTACCGCTGAAGAAAAGTATGGATATTCGAACTGCCATCATTAATGAGTTTTCCTACCTCTTGGTCATTGATCGAGGATTGCGGTCTTTTTTCTTGCCCCTTTGGACTTTCCTCTTGAAGTGGGGCTCAATCGGGGAGGGACTTTCGGAACAATAAATGGGCGTACCTCTATCTCGCATTTGTCCCCTTCCTCGTGACGAAATTTGCACCCATTACCCAGCTCACAATTGCCTTTTATCCATTGGGGACATGGCTTCGCCTTGTCTGGAATACCTCGAAAATTTGGGGTAGGTCCCCCTAGCTGTGGCACAGCGGACATGGTGGTGGAAAGAAGGAAGTGGGGTTTCGAGCGCAGAAGATTCGGCTCCCCGGCGCCTATCCAACA
>Ga0307513_10006572_pt1 | contig 15183 bp, 11 predicted proteins | sample 15_EM_MG_FD_202174 | JGI IMG/M metagenome (GOLD analysis project Ga0307513, IMG submission 202174) | Populus trichocarpa ectomycorrhiza microbial communities from riparian zone in the Pacific Northwest, United States - 15_EM | ecosystem: Host-associated > Plants > Roots > Unclassified | place... | reverse complement strand
GCGATCTGGTTCAGTCGCGCCGTGTCGTTGCCGTAGAAGAACCGGTCCCCGTCACGGAGCGCCTGGAACTGCCTCGTCCAGATTGCCAGTTGCAACTCGCCGAACTCGGTGCCGCGAACGTGGGGCTCCGCGATCATGCCCATGAACGCATCCACCTGGTTGACCGTTCCGTAGGTCGCCTTGAGCCGGGCAGCCGTGGTGCTGACGCGAGTCGCCCGAATCGGGTCGGCGGCAGCGGCCGGGCTGTCCAGCGCGATGGGCGCGCCGTTCTTGTCAAACAGTGCAGTGAATTTCACGCTGTCCGGGTCGTTGACCTCGTTGCCCGGCGTGAGCACAGGGCTGGACGGGAACGCCTCACTGCCACCGGCGATGGCGGAGAAGGTCGTCCTCGGCGCCAGACCGTACGCCTGGCGGAGGGCGTTGTAGCTCGGAACGCCGTGGTCGCGTGCGCGCTGGATGTCGATCGCGCCGAGGTCAGTGACACCGCTGAAGCAGGCCGGGTCGACCGGCTCGATGCAGGTGGTGCTACCGGGCCGCGGCACCTGGAACAGGACGCTGCGCAGGTGGTTGTCGATCATTTCGTCGTTCTGGTACTGCGCCTCGCCACTCAGCGACGCCAGCATCGGGCCTTCCCCGAGCTGCGTGAGGAGGGTGGGGTTGAAGAACGCCACGTTCAGCGGTACGGCGAGAACGACCTCGTCGGGCGTCTCCCCGTCCTCGACCTTGATGCCGGCGGCGGCGAAGGCATTGAGCTGAGCCGGGGTGTAGCGATCCCGGTCCGTCTCGATCTCGAACTCGCCATGGATCTGGCTGTGCGCCCGATAGCCGACCGTCGCGAACTCATTGCTCAAGGTCGCGTTGACGTTCGGGTTATAACCGTTGTACGCGGCCAGCCGCACACCCATCGCGGGCAGGAACTCGTTGTAGGTGATGTACTGCTGCTCCGCCGTGACCACGCGTCGCGCGAGCTGAAACTTCTGCTCTGCAGTCATCGTGTTCGGCAGCAGGCCAACGGTCCGGTTGTGTTCGCGCGCGAACAACGTCTGCGTCGCCGTGAGGGCGAGGTTCTCGTTGGCCCGCACGTCGCCGGCCACCACAGCAGCGTTCGGGTTCGCCCGCAGCCGGCCGTCGATGCCCATTTCCGGGGCAGCCGCCGGGTTGCCCCGAGCAGCCCGCGTCGGCAGATAGCCGCCGGGCAACATCAGGGTTGCCGCGTTGTTGGTCGAGTTACCGTCGAGCGGCCCGTCGCGCAGCCAGTCGAGCCGCGCGTCGCTGCCGCCGTACACGGCTTCGGCGTCGATGTACGAGTTGAGGGTGTTGATCTGTTCCCTCGGAGTGCTGACGCCCGTGCCGGGAGCGGCGCCGTCACGGGTGAAAGCGATCGAGCCGAAGTCGTTGGTGAACTCCTCCAACGGGTCCGAGGCGTTGAAACCGATGTTCGCCGCCGGGCCACCACTGGCAGCCAGCCCGAACGTGTGGTCGAGGAACTGGCCCCAGGTCCAGCCCCACTGCGTGACGCCGTTCTCTGAGAACAGGTTCTGGTTGGCGTCGTTGATCCCGCGATTGCTGATGAACCGCGGATTCGGCCCGGCCACCATTCCGCTGGCGCCGTCCGAGTAGACCGCGGGCGCCACGCGAGAGTAGGGCAGCCCCAGCGTGCCCCAATCAGGGTGCGCCAGGTTGTTGTTGCTGCCGTCGAGACTTGCCACCTCACCCGGGGCCGGCGGGGCAGCGAGGGCCGGGGAAGCGCCACTGATCACCCCAGCAGCGAGGATCGCCGTGGAGGCGAGCCCTAGGGCGCGGTAGTGCCCTCCCCCATGGCTGGGCCGCCGGGTACAGGTTTTACCATTTCCGCTGCCCTTCATCCCTTTACTCCTTTGGCCCTGGCCTAGATTAAGGCTTTGTCTCGAGCCTAGATTAAGAGGTGTCTGAACTAATTAATAGCTCTAAATACCCTTGGGGGATCCCCTGCCGAGTGGGGGTCATCGGAGGCCGCCGGGGCCGCCTCGATCGCTACCGTCACGACGGGGTCACCCCTCCGCGCCCAGCCGGAGCGCGTCAGTTCGCGCGGCCACCCCGGAAGCCGGCGCCGGCGATTACCTCGCGGCCTCGAATCGCTATGGCATCAGCACTTCGCGCCTTGCTTGATTCCATGCGGCACGTCACGCTACTCAATTGTCATCCGGCACCGCCGCACGATCCGACCAGTAGGCGAGGTTGCTGCGGGTAGTGAGGGTGGCGGGGTGGTCGGCGCCCAGCACCCGCAGCCGGTCGGCGAGCAGGTCCGCGAAAGTGGCCGCGGCGCCGGCGGGATCCCCGGCCTCACCCCGCCAGCGGGCGAGGTTGCCGCGGGTGGCGAGGGTATTCGGGTGATCGGGGCCCAGCACTCGCAGCTGGTCGGTGAACAGGTCCGCGAAAGCGGCTGCGGCGCCGACAGAGTCCCCGGCCTCACCCCGCCAGGAGGCGAGGTTGCTGCGGGTGGTGAGGGTGGCGGGGTGGTCGGCGCCCAGCACCCGCAGTCGGTCGGCGAGCAGGTCCGCGAAAGTGGCTGCGGCGCCGGCAGAGTCTCCGGCCTCACCCCGCAGGGAGGCGAGGTTGCTGCGGGTGGCGAGGGTGTTCGGGTGATCGGGGCCCAGCACCCGCAGCTCGTCGACGAGCAGATCCGCGAAAGCGGCCGCGGCACCGACCGAATCCCCGGACTCACCGCGCAAGGAGGCGAGGATGCCACGGGTGGCGAGAGTGTTCGGGTGATCGGGGCCCAGCACCCGCAGCTGGTCGGCGAGCAGGTCCGCGAAAGCGGCCGCGGCACCGGCGGGGTCCCCTGGCCTCACCCCGCCAGGAAGCGAGGTTGCCGCGGGTGGTGAGGGTGGCGGGGTGGTCGGCGCCCAGCACCCGCAGTCGGTCGGCGAGCAGGTCCGCGAAAGCGGCCGCAGCACCGACGGGATCCCCAGCCTCACCCCGCAGGGAGGCGAGATTGCTGCGAGTGGTGAGGGTTTCGGGATGGTCGGCGCCCAGCGCCCGCAGGTGGTCGGCGAGCAGGTCCGCGAAAGCGGCCGCGGCGCCCGCGGGGTCCCCGGCCTCACCCCGCCAGCGAGCAAGATTGCCGCGGGTGGCGAGCGTTTCGGGATGGTCGGCGCCCAGCATCCGCAGGCTGGTGTCGAGCATGGCGGTCCAATGCTCCACCGCGCTCTGGACGAGACCTGCTTCACCGAGGCTTCGCCCCGTCCGCCACAGCACCGCGTGTCCGTCCGGTATCCAGAGGCAGTCGCCGGTCGTGGACCAGAGGGTGGTGGTGTTGGCGCGCAGCGCTTGCGCCAGGTCGGTGTCGCGTTCGATGTTCGGCCACCCTGCCAGCAGCCCGTCACCCGCCGCGCGGGCGCAAGCTATGGCGCTCTCAGCCTGGTCTTCGGAGTCTGCTTCACGGTGAGTGCCGACTGAGTCATGGCGGTTCGGGTTTTCGCGGCTCGCTCGCTGGGCGAGGGCGTGCATGCGTACCGTCCGGCTCGGGCTGGCGGGGTCGTGGGTGATGATGCTGAAACGGTCCAGGTTCAGCAGTCCACGACGCGCTTGGGCGGCCGTCAGATCGTCTGCGAGGTTGACGGAGACGTACTCGCGGGCGGGTTGGCTGGTGAGGACGGTTTCGGGGATGCCGTTGGGGTCCAGGACGGCGATCAGCTGCGCGAGTCTGCTGGCGGCCCCGGCCGGGGGCAGGGCATCGGCACGGTCCATCGCCAGCGACCAGGTCGCCGCAACGGTTCGATCGTGTTCGTCGCCGGTGTCGGCAGGCATCAGGTCCGCCAGGCGCTGTCGCTGGTCGACCAGCAGGCCCCGGTACGCGGCCGGGGTGGTCTTCTCGGCCAGGATGTAGGCACACGCCTGGGCCAAGGCGATCGGCAGATGCCCGAGATCCTCGGCCAGACCGTCGATGCTGGTGGTGTCATCCCTCGCACGCGGCACGGGTGACTGTTGCAGCCGCTGCCTCAGGTAGTGCTGGGATTCGGCGGGGGTGAACACCCCGACATCGATACGGTGCCGGCCGTGCCCGAACAGGGCAGCATCACGACGACGGGTCGTGACCAGCACCCAGCCCATGCTCGCCGGAGTTGATGCGGATCCGGGTGGCCACAACCGGGTCAGGTCGCCCGGATCAGTGAGGTCGTCCAGTACGACCAGCCACGACCGGTCCGTCGTGGTAAGCCAGCTCAGGAACGCCTCGGCTGCGTCCTCCTGATCCCTACCATCGGACAGCTGCAGGGCGGTCGCGGCGCCCGCGTATCCCGCCTGGATGCTGGTCCTGGATGTCGCCGTTACCCAGACCGCGAGCTCCACCCCGCCCCCCGCACCGGTCTTGTGGTCCCCCGGCCCCGGCCGACGGCGGGTGAGGTGGCGCCACACCTGAACAGCGAGTTGGCTCTTGCCGACCCCGCCGTCTCCGGTCATGACCTGCGTCTGCGTCACGACCGCTGCCGCACCCACACCGAACGCCACACTGATCTGGTCGCCCAGAGCGGGCCGGTCCTGGAACGAGTCTGCCAGCAGCGGAGGCCGGCCCACCCGGACCGGCCAGCGGATCGGCTCCTGCGCGTCCGTGTAGTGGTTGGTGATGGTGACCGTGGCGTTGTCGCCGACGGCCCCGACCTGCCCTCCGTGCACAGTGACGTCCGTTGAGCCGGTAGCGGGCCGCGCCGGTGGCTCAGCACCGGTCTCGGTCGCGGAACCGGGGTCCGCTCGTGGCGGCTCGGGTGTCATCGGCTCGTTCCTCGTGTCCCGGGTCAGTGGTCCGGGGGTGTTCCGAAGGTCTGGGTGACAGTGGCGTTGTCGCCGATGGCACCGACGTTCCCGCCGGTGACCTTGACGTTGTACTTGCCGACCTGCGCGCCCTCGGGATCCGCGGTGGCCAGGAGCTCATGGGCCAGGTCGAGGATCGTCTGATCCCGATCGGCGCCGGACTCCACGAGCAGGTCCCGGACCGGAACCTCGTATCCTCCCGGATTCCTTGCGTGGCGTTCCAGCGTCTTACCCGCTGCCTCGTCCTGACCGAACCGGGCAACCAGCGCCGACCTCAACCGGCCGTACAAGCCCGTCACAGCATCCTTCGCCGAGTCCGTCACCCCCGCCGCTGCCCCGGCCACCAGCGCGGTCACGATCAGCGTCACCGGATCCATCGCCCGTACTCCCTTTGCCCATCGACAACCGTCCGCTGATCTTCCCACCCGAACGACGGATCGTCCGGCGCACCGGACATCCCACACCCCATTTGTCCACTGCTCGTCCGCCATCCTCGCACCTCACAACGTCCGGATTCAGTCTTGGAAACCGTTGGTGCAGTGACCCTGTGCTCGGGGGTTCACCTCCCTCGTCCTCCGCTTCAGCAGCAAACTCACGGAGCTGACCTGGGTCGACGACGCTTCGGCTGGTGTCCAGCGGCCGGACCCGTGTCCGGCGGTGCCCGGCCATTCATGCCGTCTACGCCTGGTCGCGCCCCATCCGCGCCCAGAACTGGGGTCGTTGATCAGGACCCGCGTGCCCTCGGTGAGGACCGCATCGTCCCTCACTGCAAGAGTCAAAAACGATCATGAGAAGTGACGGAACTAGAAGCCATGGAGTTCGTCTGGCTCGAATCGAGAACGAACACAACGGCGGAACTTCGTGCCCGGCTAACTAGCCGTTGCCGACTAGACGTCATCGCGGAGAACGTCTTGACGGCGCTCGTGGTTTATTTATAGTGTGAGTTAATTCAATGAGTAGATTAAGGATGGCCCTGGTGGAACACGTCGCATTGAGCAGGAGGGGGCTGCTGTCGACGATCCCTGCAGGTGTCCTGGGGGCGACGATGTTGCGTGGCCCGGCCGCCTCAGCCGCGTCGTCGTCATTGCCCTCCCGGGCCGACATCCTCGCCGTCACCCGCCGGGTCAACGATCACTGGCTGGGGGCCAATGCGAATCCCGGCAACAACCAGTGGGCGCGGGCGGCCTACTTCAGTGGCAACATGGCGCTGTACCGGGCTACGACCGAGTCGCGTTATCTTGCCTATGCGCGAAAGTGGGCGGAACAGAACAACTATGCTCTCAATGGCGGGGTCGGCACCCGCAACGCCGACGATCAGGCCGCCGGGCAGGTGTACTACGACCTGCACGATGTGACGCCCGATCCGGCCCAGCTCACTGCCATCAACGAGTCGATCCGGCGGATGGTCCACGGCACCCAACCCAACAAGGTCGACGACTGGTGGTGGGTCGACGCGCTGCAGATGGCAATGCCGGTGTTCGTGCGGGTGGCGAAATATTTTAATGACGACGCCTACCTGAACAAGCTTTACGCGCTGTATTCATACACCAAGAAGACCATCAAGCTCTACGACTACACCCATGAACTCTGGTACCGCGACGCGAGATTCCTGCCCGGTGCTGCATCGGGAACATCGCCGAATGGCAAACCCGTATTCTGGTCGCGCGGGAACGGGTGGGCGACCGCCGCGCACGCCAAGACGCTCGGCCTGCTGCCGGCCAGTGAAACCCGGTGGCCCGAATACCGCTACAACCTCGAGGGCGTTGCCCGCTCGCTACGCACAACTCAGCGTTCGGACGGCTTTTGGAACGTCAATCTCGGCGATCCGAACAATCTGCCCGGCCCGGAGACCAGCGGCACCGCATACTACGTCTTCGCGCTCGCCTACGGCATCCGGACCGGCAGGATCGATAGCGCTACCTACCTGCCGGTGGTGGCAAGGGCCTGGAATGGATTGACGGCGACCGCGGTGCACTCCGACGGTTTCCTCGGCTACGTGCAGAACGTCGGTGATCGCCCGTCGTCCAGTCAGCCGGTCACGTACGACAGCACCGCCGACTTCGGCGTCGGTGGTTTCCTGCTGGCCGGTGCTGAGCTGTCGAGGATCGCCGTCTGACACTCGAGCCCTGAGCGCGCCCGCCCGCGTAGCGGCGATGCCGCCCGCAGATTGCTCTGTTTGGTCGCCGTGCCAGCCCGATTTCCTGGATCCCCAGCCGTAGCACAGGATCGCTCACCACGCTGGCAGCACGTCGTTCTCCGGGTCGTCAAGCTGCTCGCAGTACTCCTCCCAGCTCAGGTTCGCGATCTGGAGATTGGCATGCATCGTCGTGACGACGGCGGGCTCGATCCACATCGTTCGGGTGACACCCTCCTCCGGCTCATAATCCTCACTGGCCTCCGGAAGCTCGGCGTTGGCCGCGAGCACGGCGTGGTCATCGCGAGCCATCGACACGGCATCGGCGAGGTACACCACCTCCGCGGCGCAGTCGTCCGGCAGCGCCGCCAGCACGTCCTCGAAATCCGCCCTCCCAGCCCGGATCGTCGGTCGGCTGCACAGGCTCCGCGTCGAACTCGCCGGTGCGCACCTCGTCCAGGATCACCGCCCAGGCCTCGTCGTCGGAGAAGTCGGTGCGCACGAACACGAGGTCATCCTCGACAACCAGAGGCGGGCGGCCAGGACGCTCCGCCCGGACGGCCACGGGACGCTGCACGACAGACGCCGGCAGCACCCCGCCCAGCAGCTCGCCCCGCAGGTCAGCTGCGGTCGGCCACCCCGGCGACCCGGCACATCAGCTCCAGGCTCTGGAAGCCGGCGAACCAGTCCGGAGCCGACCAGGACTGGTTCGCGTTCATCTCCCGAACGGCCTGGAGGATCTCGGGCAGGGCCACGCCCTTGCGCCGCTTCGGCTGTTCCTCGCGAATGTGCGAGATCGTCACGCCGTCCCGGTGCATCGACCACTCCGACGACCAGCCGCAGCCCGGGTCGTATGAGTGCCGCACCGCCGCAGTGCCGGCCGACAGCAGGTCACCGCCCTGCACCCAGGGAGCACCCGCCATGAGCAAGCTGTGCTGGCCCAGCCGCACCGCCGCCACGACTACCTCGTCGCCCGCCCACCGCGACTGCAACTGCTGCCAGGTCGCCTCGACTGTCGAAGCCTGGTTCAGACCCCAACGGCGCAGCGCCTCGGAGGGCGCCACATCGCGCACCACCACGGTTGTGTATCCATCCGACGGGCCATCAATGACTAATGATCACGAAGTGTCGCTGCCGTATTAGGTGCCGGTTCGAGCCCCGGGCGGGTCCCGCACTGCATGCGAAAACGTTGCGACCAGCGCGGATGGGGTTGGGACCTTGCTCCCTCACGACCACGGCAGAGCAGCACGTCGGCAGGGCGACCCAAAGAACGCACCCGCTTTACAACAGCAGCTTCTGAAGGATCGAGCAGTTCGACCGGGCTAGTCGTCCCGCAGGGACTCGAGGGTGCGCCAGGCCCGGGTGCTCAGTTGCAGGTTGAAACGGGTATCCGGATTGTTCAGATCGTGGCCGGAGATGTCCTTGATCCTCTGCAGCCGATACCGCAAGGTGCTGCGGTGGATCAGCAGCTCGCGGGCCGTGGCGTCGTAGTTCCCGCCGCATTCCAGGTAGGCGTGCAGGGTCTCCACCAATGGCGTCGCATGGTGGGTGTCGTTCTCAAGGAGTGGACCGAGCCAGCGCTCGATCAGCTGCTCGATCTGCTTCGGGTCCTGGACCTGACCGAGTAGCCGGAAAATGCCCAGTTCCTCGAAGGAAACGATCCGGTCCGGCCGGGAGGTGGCCTTCTGGAGCTTCAGAGCCAACTGTGCCTCCTGGTGGGAGTCACCGAGATCCTGCCAGCGCTGGCGCAGCCCTCCCACCCCGATCCGGCACCCGTCCGGCAGCGCGGTCCGGAGCAGGGCCTGGAACGAGTCCCAGTTGTCCTCGGAGTCGGACAGCAGGACCACGCTCCCGGGGTTCGCGAGGATCGCCGAGCCGACCTGACTCTCGCGGGCCGCGAGTCGGACCGCGCCGAGTACCGCCTCACCGTCTATTGCCGGGTTCGCACTGGCCACGACCATGATTCGGTGGGCGCGCTGGAGGTCATAGCCGAGAGCCTGCGCGCGGTCGAGTGCGACGTCCTGGCCCGCCCCGCCGTCAAGGATTGTGGTAAGCAGGTCGCCGGCCAGCTGCTGCTGCGAGTCCGCCACTTTCTGCAACCGGATCAACTCCATCGCGAGCACCGTGCGGGCGTGCTCGAGGATGACGACGTCGGTGGGGCCCGCCGTCCGGTCGGGGTCGATCAGCGCCAGCAATCCGATGAGTCCGGTTCCCGGCCGGGCCAGGACCATCAGCCGGTCGCCGTGGTGGATCGGGGCCCTCGCCCGTTCGAGATCCGCCAGCAGGCGCTCGCGCGGTCCCGGGGGATCCTTGGGGTAGGACGTGGGGCGGCCGGGTCCGGCCCAGGCCCGCAGATTGCCGTGCCGGTCCTCCACGGCGATGGGGCGGCCGGTCAGCTCGTGGACCGCCTGCGCGATGCCGTCCTGACCTGCTTCGCTCCAGGCGGCCTCGGCGAACCGGTCGTGGATGTCCATGCTCCGCCGCAGGGCAAGGTTGCTGGCTTGCAGGTCGTTGGCGAAGGCGCGGGACTGTAGGTGCAGACGAGCGCTGGCCAGGGCGACGCTCGTCTGCTGCACCAGCCTGCGCAGGAGATACTGCTGGTATTCATCCGGCTCGGTGTCCCCACCGACGATCAGGTAGCCCGAGGCGCCGCCGCGGCTGTGCAGAGAGTAGGCCCAGCTCCAGCCGGCGTCGAGGAGGTCGATGGCACCTCCGTCCGGTGGCAGGACGGCCACCTGTTTCTGTAGGTCGCGGCGGCGCGCGGCCTCTCCGGCGACACTGCCGAACAGCTGCCAGACCCCGTCGATGAGCAGGGCCTCAACATGACACTCGCTGATCGAACCGACGGTCGTGGTGGCCAGGTGCAGGATGTGCGTCTCGTCGTCACTGCGGATCATGACCATCGAAAGGGCGAGCAGTCCCATCAGCGACGCTCGCTGCTCATTGCCTGCGAGTTCGCGTGCCCGTGCGGCAGCGAGCGCGGTCGCGTCCTCTTCGGCTTCGGTCATCGCGAAACTTCCCGCCGTGATCATGCACGAAATTGCGTGATTTCGAACCGATTATGGGCCAGACCTCGTCACCATTGGTTGCCCGCTACGGATGAAATCGAAAACCTTCCTTGGCGTCATCGACGAGTCGCCCGGCAACGAGCACACTGGGTATCGCCCAGGCCCGAGCCCGGTGGCCACGACAGACCGCGTCCACCACAGACCGCGTCCACCACAAGGACGGGCTATGGCGCGCGCAAGCCCGTCCTGCGATCAAAGTCCTCAGCCCCGGGGCAGCTGATCATGGCGGCGAAGGTTTCGGAGGCAACCATGAGCCGACCGCAGTTCGGTGTGCCCGGGATGGAGTTCTCGCCGGGGGATCACGTGTGCGCTGTCTATCTCGGCACGGCCGAGCGGGACGAGTTCATGCTGCCATTCCTGCGATCGGGGCTCGCGTCTGGCGACAAGGTCATCTGTGTGCTCAATACCCCGGACCGGGCCGAACTGGCGACGATCTTGAGCACCCGCGGACCGGTCGAGGAGTACCTGGAGTCGGAGCAACTGGACATCCAGGACTCGTCCGAGACCTACCTGGCCTCTGGTCGGTTCGACGCGAGCGAGATGCTCTCGTACTGGGAGAGGACCATGGGGGGAGCGGTCGCCAGCGGTCAGTACGCCTTCGCCCGCGCGGTGGGGGAAATGCCGGTCCCAATGAACAACCGAGAAGGTATCGATTCGTTCGTGGCCTACGAATCGGAGCTCAACCGGTTCATGCCGCGATATCCGCAGGTGATCGTGTGCATGTACGACCTGCTGGTGTACGGCGGAGGCATCGTGGTCGAACTGCTCCGGACTCATCCCAAGATCCTGCTGGGGGGCATGGTGCTCGACAATCCGCACTATCTGGCGCCGGACGACTACCGTCGCTAGGCCGTGTTTTGGAAGTAACGCCGTAGCGAGGACGTGCCCGGTGGAGTGCACCGGGACGCCCGGGAAGGCCGGGCATAGCGGAGCAAGGAGGCGCGCCAGCGCCGACGCGGGAGCAGGCGCGCCAGCGCCGACGGAGGTCGGATCTTTCCGGGTGGCGCGGGGCGCCCACCGGGTGCGCCGCAGTAGGCGGGACTTCCAAAACACGGCCTAGCCGGTCGGTCTCGGCTCGAACACCTCGTGCACCATCCGGATGGCCATGGCTCCCTCGCCTACCGCCGAGGCCACCCGCTTCACCGAGCCGCTGCGGACGTCGCCGGCCGCGAAAACCCCGGGCCAGCTGGTCTCCAGAAGCATCGGGCGGCGGCCGATTTCACGCCATACCGGATTCGTGGCCGGGGCGCCGTCGCTCTGCCCGGTCAGCACGAAGCCATGGTCGTCCAGTTCGACCGAGCCGGTCAGCCAGTCGGTGCCGGGGTCGGCTCCGATGAAGACGAAGAGCGCCCGGACCGGCAACTCCTGGAACAGGCCGGTCGAGTTGTCCTCGACCAACAGGCCCCGGAGGTTGCCCTTCTCGCCGGTGAGCTGCCGGACCTCGGTGCGGAGCAGGACGGTGACCCGAGGATTCCGGACGATCTGGTCGACCAGGTATCGCGACATGTCCTTGCCGAGGTCAGCCCCGCGGACCAGCAGGTACACCCTCGGCACATGACCGGACAGGAACAGCGCAGCCTGCCCGGCGGAGTTGCCACCGCCGACCACGGCCACCGCGTCCACCCGGCATTGCAGCGCCTCCTGAAGCGTCGCTGCATAGTAGATGCTGCTTCCCTCGAAGTCGGTCAGGCCGGGCACGTCCAGCCGGCGATAGTGGGCACCAGTAGCGATCACCAGGGTGCGCGCCCGCAACTGCCGGCCGTCGTCCACCGTGATCAGATACCCGCCATCATCCCGGTTGAGCGCTGTAACCTGTTCGGGGACACCGATTTTTGCGCCAAACTTCTCGGCCTGGATCACCGCTCGTTCGGCCAGGTCGGTCCCCGACAGCCCGGCCGGGAATCCGAGGTAGTTCTCGATCCGGGCCGAGGTGCCGGCCTGACCGCCGGTCGCGACGGCGTCCAGCACGATCGTGTGCAGGCCCTCCGAGGCCCCGTACACGGCGGCCGCCAGGCCCGCGGGCCCGGCACCCACGACGATCAGATCGGCCCCGGTGACCTTGGACGTCAACCGGGGTAGGCCGATCAGCCTCGCCAGCTCGCCATTGCTGGGGTTGCGTAACAGCTCACGCCCGCGCCAGATCACCACCGGCGTGTCTTCGGGGCTGACCTCGAAGCGCTTCAGCAGTTCCTCCGCCTGCGGGTCCTGCTCCAGGTCGGTCCATCGGTGTGGAATCCGGTTGCGGGCGAGGAAGTCTCGCAGTCGGCGCGTGTCCGGGGAGAAACACGATCCGATGATGCTCAGGCCCACGCCGAGACGTATCAGCTGGGAACGCCGGACCAGGTAGGCACGCAGCACAATGTCCCCCAGCACGGGGTCGTTCGAGACGACCTCGCTCAGCCGGTCGGCCGGCACGCTCAGCACCTCACCCGGCTCGATGGCCACCGAGCTGACGAACGACGGCTGCCCTTGCAGCAGCCCGAGTTCGCCCAGGAAACGACCGGGCCCGTGCACCCGGATGATCCGTTGTTCATCCCCGTCGCCATCGAGGACCGCGACCCTGCCGCGGAGGATGACGAGGAATTCGTCGTCCACCTCACCCGTCCCCAGCAACCGCTCGCCCAGCCGGGTGACCCGGCACTCGCCGACCGCGCAGAGGGCATCGATCTGGTCCTGGCTCAACCGGGGAAACGCGCCCTGCAGGTCCGGAGTCTCCGCGAGCACGCTCGCCTCCGACATCACCGGGCCGAGCGCGTCCGGATCGTCGCCGCGCAGCGCCGGATTCACCCGGACACCTGGTGGATGTCGCACCGGCGCCAGATCGCACTAGTCATGACTGACCTCCTGGTGACTGGTCGCCGATGGCCTCGCTCACCCAGCGGCGCAGAGCGGCAGCCGGAGGTGCGCCCGGTTGATGAGCGACGACTTTTCCTTGCTGGAGGACGAGCAGGGTCGGCACCGCGCGAACCTCGAAGCGCTCCGAAAGCCGGGGCGCCTCGTCCACATTGACCTTGACCAGCTTGAACTGCCCGGCCAGGTCGTTGGCGAGCCGCTCCAGCAGCGGACTCACGGTCCGGCAGGGCCCGCACCAGGGGGCCCACAGGTCGACCAGCACGGGCAGCGTCGCGGCCTCGGCGATCGCGGCGAAGTCGTCGTCACCGGCGTCCGCGACCCAGGGCAGCGGCGCGTGGCAATTGCCACAGCGTGGCGCTCCGGTGGCCGCCGCCGGTACCCGGTTGGATCGTCCACATCGAGAGCACTTCACCACGGTCGCGTCTCGCGTGCTGCTCGCAGCGGTCATGGTGCGCTCACCCGATCCGTTGCCGAGGCCGTTCGGACCACGACGCCCAGTTCGCCATCCTGGGCCCTGACCTCCACGATCGAGTCGGGTTCGAGGTCGCCGCTGAGCAAGGCCCGGCCGATTCTCGTCTCCACCTCGTGCTGGATGAAGCGACGCAGGGGCCGCGCACCGTAGACCGGGTCGAAACCCTGTTGCGCGATCAGTTTGCGGGCCTTGTCGTCGACCTGGAGCGCGATCTGGCGCTCGGCCAGCCGCTGGCGCAGCTCGTTGAACTGTAGATCCACGATCCGCTCGATCTGGCCCGGGCCCAGCGGGGCGAACAGCACGATGTCGTCCACCCGGTTCAGGAACTCCGGCCGGAAGTGCTGGCGCAGCTCGCCCATCACCTGGTCGCGGGCGGCGGGCTTGATCTCGCTGTCGGGCGTGACGCCCTCGAGCAGGTGCTGCGAGCCGATGTTGGAGGTCATGATGATCACGGTGTTGCGGACGTCGACCGTCCGGCCCTGGGCATCGGTGAGCCGGCCGTCGTCCAGTACCTGCAGCAGGGTATTGAAGATGTCCGGGTGGGCTTTCTCGATCTCGTCGAGCAGGATTACCGAGTAGGGCTTGCGCCGGACCGCCTCGGTGAGCTGGCCGCCCTCGTCATAGCCCACGTATCCGGGCGGGGCGCCGACCAGGCGGCTGACGGTGTGTCGCTCCTGGTACTCGCTCATGTCCAGCCGGATCATGCTGTCCTCGGAGTCGAACAGCGCCAGGGCGAGGGTTTTCGCGAGCTCGGTCTTGCCGACCCCGGTCGGGCCGAGGAACAGGAACGAGCCGATCGGCCGCTTCGGATCCCGGATCCCGCAGCCGGATCGCCTCGTCCTGACCCACCACCCGTTCCTTCAGCACATCATCGAGCCGCAGCACCTTCTGCCGTTCGGCTTCCTGCAACCGGCTCACCGGGATGCCCGTCCAGACGGCCACGATCTCCGCGACCTCAGCCTCCGTCACCATCTCGCGCAGCAGCCGCTGCTGGCCCTGCTTCTCGGCGAGTCGAGCTTCCTCCGCGGCGAGCTGGCGCTCGAGCTCGGCGAGCTTGCCGTAGCGCAACTCGGCGGCCAGGTTGAGGTCGTAGCGACGCTCTGCCTCCTCGGCCTCGTGACGCACCCGCTCGAGCTCTTGACGAAGCGACTGCACCCGCCTGATCGCCTGCCGCTCCGCCTCCCACTGGGCGTGCTTGGCGTCGGCCTCGGCGCGCAGATCCGCCAGCTCGCGGCGCAACTGGTCCAGCCGGGCAAGGCTGGCCGGGTCGGTCTCCTTGGCCAGCGCCGCTTCCTCGATCTCCAGCCGGGTCACCCGCCGGGTCAGCTCGTCCAGCTCCGCCGGCATCGAGTCGATCTCGGTACGCAGCCGGGCACAGGCCTCATCCACCAGGTCGATCGCCTTGTCCGGCAGGAACCGGTCGGTGATGTAGCGATGGCTCAGCACGGCGGAGGCCACCAGGGCGCCGTCGTGGATCTTCACCCCGTGAAAGACCTCGAGCCGCTCGCGCAGGCCCCGCAGGATCGAGATGGTGTCCTCGACGTCCGGCTCGTCGACCTGGACCCGCTGGAACCGCCGTTCCAGGGCAGCATCCGACTCGATGTGCTTGCGGTACTCCTCGAAGGTCGTCGCGCCGATCATGTGCAGTTCACCGCGGGCGAGCATGGGCTTGAGCATGTTCCCGGCGTCCATCGACCCACTGGTGGCCCCGGCTCCCACGACGTTGTGCAGTTCGTCGATGAACAGCAGGATCCGCCCGGCCGCGGCCTTGACCTCGGCGAGCACGGCCTGCAGGCGCTCCTCGAACTCACCGCGGTACTTGGCGCCGGCCACCAGGGAACTCAGGTCCAGCGAGAAGATCGTCCGGT
>Ga0307513_10006571_pt1 | contig 15185 bp, 12 predicted proteins | sample 15_EM_MG_FD_202174 | JGI IMG/M metagenome (GOLD analysis project Ga0307513, IMG submission 202174) | Populus trichocarpa ectomycorrhiza microbial communities from riparian zone in the Pacific Northwest, United States - 15_EM | ecosystem: Host-associated > Plants > Roots > Unclassified | place... | reverse complement strand
AGGGGCAGGAGGAAAAACCAGATGGGCACCCAAAAGTTGAACACCTATTACTGTCAATATGGTTAGAGAACCGTCAGCTTGTGGCTTAAAGCCCTTACCTAACCAGATGGTAGGTATTCGCAGTGGATTGAGCACTGAGGAGACCAACAGACCAGTCATTGTTTGCTGTGTTGCAGCCATGTGTTGCAGTAGCGCAAGGGGCTCCTCCATAGAGATAGTGGTGACCACAATAAAAAGCAATGGACGGTGGTCTAAGACACAAAGAAATAAGTTCAGTTTTAGACCCCCCAACATCCCAGAGTGAATGGATGTGGCTGGTGGTTTAATCTTAATTTGAGCAGGCAACCGTGTCCCTGAACACCATCTTGTTGTGCTGTAGGGTGTTCTGTTTTCCGCCACCCCCATCGATGTCTTCTAAAGGAACCCGAGGCTGCTTACTGCACTACAGCATCTGACAATGACCTTGACAAGCTCAATCAGACAACTTTTTTGACGCTGAGGTATATTATCTTTAGGAACTGGTAGTGATGATTCTGATCACCACAGGATACAGATACCGTAAAGGGCAATGTTGGCCCGTGAATGAAGGCCCTTATTGATCCTGACATACTTCAAGTCCAAGATGAATACCTTGGTGAAGAAATAGAGTGACTGGAGCAAGAGCACAAAACTCAATAAGGCACAAGGACACCTCAAATCAGAAAAGTAAATAGTAGGCCTTGGGTCTGCCTGATGATGCCATTTTAGTCTGAGAATGAATTGTAGATGACTATCTCTATGATTTTCGTGCGTTTTCTCTGCATGTCCATCACTCTATCACCTCAATACAATTCTATGCCATTTGTGCTGCATTCTTTGATCAGCTCAAGCTCCACAGAGAATTTGTGGTTCACAAGACTGTGGAAGAGCTTAGTAAACTAAAGGCTCTCACAATCCATTGCTCTGTCAACATCTGTTGTGCGTTCGAGAGCAACCACAAAATTCATGATTGTGAGATTGCGCATTTCTCTCTGTCACCTGAGGTGATTGATCAGGACAGTAGATGGTGACTGTCTCGTCCGTTCGCCACGTGACTCCCGATTCAGAACGCAGCTAAAGGTGCCCCCAAAGGTGGTGTCACATTCCAGAGTGTGTTACACGGTAGGGAAGGTCCATATGGGAGAGCTAGGGGACAACATTATTTCAATGTCCAAGAGGCACGCCTCATATCACGTGGTGCTTTATATTGGAGTAGGTCAACTGAATACCTCACTTGACGATTGTCCGACATGACCCACTCACGTATATTCAGGTAGTGGAGAATGTGGGACATTGGAGTGCACAAACAACATATGACATTCGGCTTTAGGGCCGTTTAGAGAGGGTAGAATTATTTATGAGAGATATATGCCGGTGACTGTAATTGATGCCCTAGCAGTTTCATGTGTCATCGGGCGCTTGAAGCTAGGCCCGAATTATTGGGCGATGTGGACCACTGGCCGACCCTGGAGGATGGCAGCTAGGTTCATATCGCTCATAATGTACTATCTACTATCCAGAGGCTGATTGAGGTTGTTCCACAGTCTTACTCATCAAGGTTACTTTTCTGTGACTTTTTTCACTACACAAACTGTGACTGTCTGGAGAAGTAACATTTCCTGCGGCTCGGCCAGCGCCGCTTACACTTCTGGCAGGGTTCTCTTTGATAGCAACAGTGTACATGTATAGGCACTGCAGCAACCCTAAATCGCAGCGGCCAATTGTTTAATAAGTCATATGACACAGCTCCTTTTCATTTTGCCTTCATTATGTGTAGTCATAGCTTATCACAACCGTATATATAAAAGGAGAATCCCTCTACACGTAAATCAATATCATTTGAGCCCTTGTATTTCCCCCCCTTGTTCGTCTCTGGCGTGCTCACCGTCTTCTAAGTCGTTCACCGGATTCCTATGACCCCTAGTTCCCTTCAACAGTCATTACGCTGTGAGTTGGTATATCAACGGATTGCATATTCACTGTTGCCCCGGCTCCTCTGTCTATCAACGGACAGTCACTTATCTCGCTACTCGTACTCCCTCCTGTCATCCCTGCGACTCGATATCTCTGCGGTGCGTCGGTCTCGCTGTTCTCCTACCACATGTTCCTCAAACCGGCGAGTCGATCGTCTCAGAAGAGTATTATCTTTATTTAACAAGTCGATACTTACACCATTATATACTACTTACCTTATTCTTACCGCCGCTCGTGCTAGTTCCATTTTCAAATATTCCAGCCTCGCCCCTATCTTGTTGTCTGACCAATATCAATGAACGTGAATACCCTGAGATCTATAATACATGGTAAATAAGCTTGCCGGGTCACTGTAGGTCAATTTGATGGCGATGGGGCTTCGATGGTCCCACGACAGATGGGACAAGCGGCCTACAGTATCCCAACTTCATCCCGTCCTTGGGAACGGTGCGGATTATGCACGCTTGTATGGGTGGAATGTCTTGCTAACGACACAGAAAATTGATGAGGAGAAGAAGACTGCCATATAGAGTCGATGGACAAGCGTCATTGACCGTTGCCATGCTATTCTCCCCCACCACGCTCCTTGCTTGGGTACACTATACCACTGCGAGAAGCCGGTTTTGACCGGTATAAACCCGTCGTTTAGACAGAACTTTGGCACTCACCCCCTTTTCTGCGAAAGTACCAGAATTCTGGCATCAGTTCATCCATGGTATCATCCACTCATAAACCAAAATATAATGACCAGGTCCCAAATACACTAAGGGTGAAAAATTAAGCCGCGTGCCTAGTCGGTCACATTCTTGGAAAGGGAGGGAACATATAATCGACCGACCAAGGTGCTGACATGCTATTCTCCCTCCACCGCACTCCTTAGGTACGCCATACCACTGCAAGAAGGTATCTTTGACCAGCCTAAACTCGTTATCTAAAAAGAGTAGCACTCGCGTAATTGCCAACGAGGGAATCCGGCAGCAGGTCATCGGTGGTATCATTCACCCATAAATCAAAATTTTGAGTGCGAAGTACATAGTAACTCGACCATGTTTCAGCGCAAAGAGAATTTGGAGTGCTAAATACACTGAACAAGGTCAGCAGATGGCGACGCTCTTGAATATACACGAATACCATAGATGCCGAAATATACAAAAAGCCGATAGTACGAATGGAGTGATGAGGCGGTTACGTAAACAGGAACATAAAAACAAGGCATCAATATTCCATCAGGGACCTCACAAAAATGCTTTAGTGATATAACAAGTGTATTATGGGCTTGGGGTGTGCCTGTGTCGGCCTCTGATCTCGAGTGAACTCATCCTGACGAGTCGCTAAAATGAGCAGCTTTGTTTGGTCAACCAAATGATCGGAGTTCGAAAGCGTGTCAAGTCGCCCCTGTTCTCTCCAATTGGTTCTTGGGCCCTGTCACTGTCACTCTCCAGAACATCACAGCTTCGGTCTCGCTCCTTCAAATCACATACTCTGCATATGAAAGCATAGAACATACACTGCAAATGTTTTCTTTTTCTCTCAAGGCTCTCTCACCAACCTATCCGTTCGTGTCGCAAAGCCACGTTCGCAATCATACGTCATACGGGCCTACATGGGCGGGGACGAGCTGTGTGTCTCTGCAAAAACAGTCACAAAACGATAAACAAGCAAGCCGGCATCTAGTCAGCCCTGCAAGCGAAAGAATCAAGCGGTCTAGAGGATGGGTAGGATAAGTTAGAATGCAAATAAGTTAAAAGGGGGACAGAAACGCACCAGCAAGCAATCAATGCGTGCGCGATACAGTCAAGAGGGCCAAAAACTCAGTGTTCGAGGGAGCTGCGAGGGAGCTGCTGGAAGACGGGCGTCATCGGCGACGAGCCTTGAGAAGCGGTGCCACTAGGTGAGTCAGGAGCCAGCGCCGGAAGCAAGTTGGGCACATTGCTTTCATTCGGAGTAGGGGATGTTACGATCGGGGCAGGAACCTTCATCGCTGGGCGAGACGCGCTAAATACACCTCCAGACTGAGTACCGAGCACGCCCTGGAAGACAGACGGTACGGCTGGCTGCGACTGTCGTTGAACCTGAGGAGGCCATGTCGACTGACGAAGCATCTGGAGCTCTTGGAGTTGCTGAAGGAGAACCGGGTTGATGCTGTCCCTCGGACCCATCGTCGTAATCTGAGGCGAGTTGGACAAGCCCTTGCCTGGGCTGCCAAACGAGGAGTTGCGTTTGTGGGGACTTTGCAAGTTCATCGGCGAGAAGAGGTTCGTGATGTCATCGAGGGCGATGTTCTGGTGCTGGTAGACCTCTCGGTAGACCCCGAGAGGAGGGAAGCGAACATGACCAGGCTGCACCAGAGGAGCAGCAGGTGCCATCGAGTTGATCGCAGAAGCAAAGTTGTCTAGGCCAGGCCCGTGCTGAGTGAAAGAATGCTGGTGATGGACATGAGCTCTAAATCAAATTGACCACGAAACGACCAACCTGGGGGTTGGTACCTGAGCTGATGATTTGGACGGTAAGCTTCTCGGACCAGCCAAGAACACTAGAGCCATGGAGGCGTTCGATAATATCCTCTGCAGCTTGCAGATTTTCGAGGCGAATGAAACCGACGAGACGGCGAGGCGTTCCGGTCGTGTGGAAGAATCTGGATTGGACAATTGTCTGAGGACTGAAAAGAGCCCGCAACGTCTTAGAAGGCAGTCAGCAGTGGATTGATCTAGAACAGCGCAGCACAGACCTGCATGTCGAGTGTCAATGGTAAGCCGGTGATGGAAATGTCTGCGTAGTCTTGATTCGTAGGAACAGGGATGATAGGATCGGAGATTGCGTGCTTGGCGTTGGTTGTGCCTGGCACTTTGGCCGTCTACGAATCATCGAGTTAGATCCTGTCTGCCAGCGTGAAAGCATTGGCACAAACCTTGGCAAAAGAGGGATGGAACGGAGTGTGCTGGCGCAGCGTGATAATGAAACGCTCGGCGTCCTCGACGCGATTGAATCTGGAAACCACTGAGCGTTTAGGCCCAATCATATAAAGGACGACATACAAAACGAAACCATAAGCAGAGGGCTTGTCCTCCAAGTGACGCGTGAACATCTTCACGGACTTGACGGCTCCAAAGCCACGAGTAAGGCGGTAAAGGTCGTCGTCGTTGTAGCGAAGCGGCAAGCCGTTGATGTAGACGTTGGTGGTGCTAGCTCCTAGTCAGCCTTGAAATAATGAATGAAAGGAGACGTCACTCACCTGTGAGGATTATCTAGTGGGTCCTGCTTGGCAATCATAACAATCGGTTTGTGGCCGTGCGAGTTCGTCGCACTCATATTGGCTTGGATAGTCTCGATCTCCTGGGGTGTAGCAACCTCCGACGCCAGTCCACCAGGTGGAATATCGATGGGTGTATACGTCGGAGTATGTGGGGCGACGTCGACATTGTTTTGTGTAGGTGGAGTGGTAGAATGCTGGATCTGTGTCTGGGGCTGATGAAGATGCTGGTTGTTTAGAATCTGCTGTTGCTGCTGTTGCTGAAGCTGATGATATGTGAGATGAGGCACAGTGGCGAGGTTGACAGCGCTAGGAGTAGCAAACGATCCGCTAAATTGGGGGAGTCCGCCCGGTCCAGTGCCAGCCGGCAATGGGAGAGTAGGAGCAGGAGCAACGGCTTGAGCGGCAGGAGGGCTTGAGCCTTCCATTCCCTGTTGCTGACGCTGGATGGCCTGGGCATAGGCGGCAGATTGGGCCATGATATGCTCAGTGAACGGAACCTGACGCGCGGACTCGTAGCCAAACGACGAATCGGCAGAAGAAGTGCTCTTTGTGTCGAATAGGGGGAGAGGCGGGCGCTCCTCCGATGAGGGTGGCGTGAGAAGAGGCGTCGAGCGGTACGGAGTCTGGTGAAGCGACTTGCTAGTGGGGGTGAAGTAGACGCTGCTGTTGGACGACTTGGTCTCCTTGACAGGTATGCCGCTCAGCAGCTTGGCCTTGTAGGGAGACCCGGCGAGATCGGTACGGACAGGGGCTGCTGTCGCCGTCGTGGCAGTGTTCGCTTTGCTATACTCGCCATCAGTTGAGTATATGACTTGCGCGTTAGCGATGCGATCGGCGGAGGGCGGATCAGGGGGTGGCGGTACGATTAGCTCTTGACTTTTAGTGGACGAAAATGGGTCCGAGGATGTGGATAACTTTGTAGAAGGCATTATTTTAATGTGCTTCTGCTGGTGATGCGTCTAAGTAAGTCGATGCGCGATGCGTTCAGGAGACTGGGGAATTGAGCGAGACGTGTGGTGGGTGATGCGGGAGTGAGCGTGCGTTGAGTGTTGGGAGAGTGCGTGGTAGTGATACGTGGCTGTCGTTTCGTTGGTTGGACAGACGCGCCTAATAGTCAGTTAGAGAGTGAGGCGTCTGCGAGAGGTGAGAGTGGCAATAGGTCAGCGGGGTGAATCGGATGACAACGACAAGCGCAAAGATTATTTACAAACGACACGGAAGGGGTCCAAGGAGCGATAGCGGCACCGGCATAGGGGTTGCCGCTCGCTACGGAAGCAAACTGCGGGAAATGGGAAATCGGGATAGGAGAAATTCACGACGCGGCTCGCGGCCCGCCAACGCGGTTCAGGCACGCAATAGGCGAGGAGAGCGAAGAGCACGAGACTTTAAGGGGAAGGGCACTCACGAGAAGGGGTGGTCGTGGGCGATGGCCGACGTGTTGGGAACGTACTTGGTGTTGAGAGAGAGGAAGAGTGATTATTGAGAGAAGAGTATGGGCATAGACACACGAGGCGCGATGACCAGAGCTGCAGCAGACGGCGACGACGGCGACGAAAGAGGAATGCAGGCAAGGGGCGGTCGTGGTTGGGAGAAAAGGGGCGATTCACGACTTTTGGGGTTTATAACGCACAACGGAAGCCGATGTGAGCGTGCAAGCGCGTGAGTGCATGTGGAGATAGTCGAGGGTCGTCGAGCGTTCAGCCCGCGACTGGATGTGGTTCGCTATTCAGTCGGATTGCATTCCTTCACACACTTGTCTTGCATTCCAATCCTTCCGATCCCGCCGTAATTCACATCTCGGTCGGCGCCGTCGCTGCTTCTAATTCAGGACAAAGAACCGCTGCCCAATCATCATCGCATCATGGACCGTTGTCGGCTTCGTTTTCAACAACGCTCGCCAACATCACCGCCGCTCAGCCGCTTCCATGCCTCTTCGTACCGCTCCTGCGTCCCCCGAACAACCTCGTCCGCAATCGTCCACCCCCCGCTCCCCTCCAGGCCCGCCTCAAGCCCCTTCTTAAACCCACTAGCCGTCAGCCAATTCCGCAAATATTGCTTGTCGAAACTCGGCTGCGGCTGTCCGCTCTCATACTTTTCCTGCGGCCAGAATCGCGACGAGTCCGGCGTAAGGACCTCGTCAGCGAGTATTACCTCGGCCGGTGTACCATCTTCGAGTGTGAACTTTGGTGTTGAAGAAACCGAAGTGGTCGAGGACGAACTCGAAGGGATCAGCCCGAATTCAAACTTTGTGTCGGCCAGGATGACCCCCCTCGACTCTGCGTACGCCGCCGCCGTGGTGTAGAGTTTGACGGCGACACTTGACACGTGGTCATACAGTTCTTTCCCAATGAGCTGAGCCGCTGCCCAAACAGCGTTAGTCTGATCGTCCCCGTCAATGCCCAATGAGGTGCGCGCGAGGCAGAGGTGGGAGGCCCGTCCTTTGTGGGGAGCGGGGGTGGCTGTACCCTGCACGCTAAGAGCCGTGAGAGAAGTAACAAAGACGCACCGACGTCCGGGTGAATGTTCTCGTCATGTGCACCCTGCTCGGCTTTCGTCGACGGCGTGAATATCGGCTCGGGGAGCTTCTGAGACTCAGCCAGCCCCTCTGGCATCTGTACCCCATGCACGGTCCCGCTCTTCTTGTACTCGGGCCAAGCCGATCCTGCATCCAGAAATAAAAAATACCCTTAGTTTCGTTTCGTTTCGCGTCGCTAGCTAGCCCAGGTTGAAGAGCGTACCAGTGATATACCCGCGAACTATTGCCTCAAGTGGTATTATTTTTGCCTTGCGTACGAGCATTGCCCGCCCACGCAATACCTCTGCATGCACTTGTATGTCGGAGGGCATTTGGTCCACATCCGTCGTGATGTGGTGGTTGGGTGTGATATCTTTCAGCTTCTCAAACCAGAACAGCGACATTTTTGTCAGAATTTCGCCCTTGCCAGGGATACCCTGCAGCGAGCAAGCAAACCATCAGGCCGGCATCTTACACCTCAAGACGTCTTGGAAGAGGAAGGTGGGAGGAGCGGCATACGTTATTCAAGATGACATCGTACGCGGAGATCCGATCGCTTGCGACGAAGAGGAGCGCCGTGGGGTCCGACGTCGCGTATACGTCGCGCACCTTGCCTCGATTGAGCAGTTGCAGTCCCGGAAGATCGATGGACGTGAGTGCGCCTGACATCGAAGCGGGAGTGTTGGTGAAGGACGAGATCGGCGTGCTGGTCAGGAGAATTGAGAAACCACCTGCGGCCCTGCACGTCTTTCGTTCGAGGTAGAATCCTCGTAGGAGGAGAGGTGACTTGGTGAGATGGAGGAGGAAAACGAGACTGAGGTCCAACTCCTACATTTCCCGTCCCGGCGAAAGCCCCTCGCGGGCCCCCCCGGACCGTTTCGGCCATCCTAGGAGAACCTAACTACAATCATATGCGAATATGTCGAAAACTACATGAAGGACTCTATAAGATGACATGACTCGTTCCCACCGCGGCCACTGAGAAACCCTTGCACAGTTAAAAGAAAGCTTGAAATATCTGGGGAAGCATAATTCAGTATGACGATCTGCACGGGTGACCTCTTTTCCAGAACAGTCTGGTTGACCAGTCTCTCCAAATTAGACGAACGATGCCCAACCCTTGGACAAGGTCCATCTCGGCTCGGATCGTGATCAACCTCATACGCTACCAATTGCTCAGTCGAGTCGGCAGGGCCTGTTCGACGGGCCCTCTGACCTGGGCTAGCGGCGTCGAAAGTCTATCCGCGGATCAGATAACGCGTCGTCCGACGGAAACCTGCGTTCATCCAGCATTGGATGGACAAAGGCTGAATGGTGGAAACGGGAGCACATGGGTACTACTCCATTTCTGGAGTGCGAGCTAGGATCTGCCTGGCACGGGGTCTCTCGCTAAGGAAAAAGGGGAAAAGGGGAAGGGTTGCCGTTTGTGGGAAACAAATGGAATGAAACGCGGGCCCGGGAGAATTCGCAAGCGTTAATCAAGGCGGCGAACATTCACAATAATGCGTTTTGGGGCTGGGCATGATACGAAGATGCGATTATAATAGAAATGTCGAGATGGAAGAGGGACGGAGGGGGCCGATCCACGGAGGACGGTGAAGTAGGGGTTATCAAACGAGATGATTGTCTGGGTCGTGATTGCGGAGATTAGATAATTTTGGGCCGGGCTTGGGTTGGCGGGAATAGCCGGTGGTGGCGAGGGGTGATGCGATTGGTGATGCGTTCAGCCAATGGGAGCGTGCGGATTTGTTGAGTTGATAATGACCCGCTTACCGCTTAGATCTTTGCTTGCTTGCTGACCTTGTTTCCACACTCTCTGCCGTCTGCCCGTCTGCTTACTTTCTTCCACCTCTCTCTCCCTTGCTTTGCTATCGTCGTCGCCTTAGGTGATGAGCACCGCACTCGCTGCGTCTCCGACGACCCAAGCCGTGCCAAGGATTGCCGTCTTCGATGGCGTTGCAGCAGACCAGAAGCAACTCTCCCCCTCCGTCCACGAGAACCTCCATCCACTATTACCAGCACTATCACCAGCTCATCCAGTCATCACTATGACCTCGACTACAACTCCGAGCGAGGGTGACGCGCCAAGCCCAACGTCTCCAGTCTCAGTAGTGGTATGTCGGTCATTTCTTCTTTACATGCTCCCTCGTTTCATTTGTATTTCCGAAGCTTACATTCCTTCTCGTTGCTCAGTTGACCCCACATCCTCCTGCACAAAACCCAAGTTCAGCCGACAACGACGACAAGCAGCCGCTGCCGCCACCGCTGCCGGCCCACATCGACCCTCTTGCTCCTGTGCATCCCTCGATCGCAGCTCGTTCTCCAGCTCCAGCCGCTTCGTCTATGGCCTCTGCCGCCTCCGCGACCGCCTGCAATAACTGTGGTACGACCGTGACCCCGCTCTGGCGCCGCGACCAGGAAGGGAAGTCGATCTGTAACGCCTGTGGTCTCTATCTCAAGACACGCCACGTCCCCCGCCCTTCAAACCTTGCCCGCTCCCGCCATTCCGGTTCCTCTTCAGCGTCCCCTTCCCCACCTCTGTCGCAAGCAGCCTTCTCGACAACTTCTCCAAGGTCAAACGTGCCGTATCCCACCCCCGTTCTTTTCGTCAACGACCTCGTAGGTCGCTCTGCCGCCGATCGACAGGAAAGAGATCAGATGAGCCGAGGCACCCCCACTTCCGAAGCTCAGAGCGGCGGCATCCCCGCAAAAGGTATGCCTTCAGCAGCTATACCGCAGCAGCACATCCCTGCGCCACACAACGGTACCGTGCGCGGGACCTGCCCCGGAGATGGAAGATGCAACGGCACGGGAGGTGCATCCGCCTGCGCGGGCTGCCCGACCTTTAACAATGTCAACGCCGCCGCGAGCAGGCTAGTGACAAGCTATGTGAAACAACAACAACAACAGCCTCCCCAAAATCAGCAGCAGGCAGCGAATCCACCACAGACAAAAGGACAACTGCAACCGCTTGTGCAGACTCAGCAGGCAGCAACGAACACACCGACTGCCAACGGGGACCAGGTCATGTTGGATGAGTCCGGCGCCCTCCACGACGACGACGTTAACAACAGCGAATCGCCGTCGGCGACTCATCCAAGATTCCGTGCGAGGTTCGCAGCAGTCGGCGCGATGAGCTGTGCAAACTGTGGGACGAGCGCAACCCCGCTTTGGAGGAGGGACGACATGGGCAACACGATCTGTAATGCGTGCGGTGCGTGTTTCGTTTCGACCCCTATTTTTTCGTCCCTCCCCCTTGTTTACCTTACCCTGCACGACGGTCGGGGCATTCGACCCTACTTGGGATGGACGAAAGGTATCCCGGGCACACGCCAATGGGGCTGGGTACTTCGGGATTGACAGCCGTGTTCTGCGGTCGCGGCAGGAATGCCCTTCCCTTCTGGCCGCGCATGATGCCGCGCACTGCCTTCTCCGCTATCGGATAAGATTGCTGTCATCGGCCGATCTTGGCATTGGTCATCTTATCAGATGATCACGACATGCTTTGTCTTGGGCTTTGTCTTCTCGACGGCTCTTAGACGACAACAAACGATGGGCTTTTCCTCATTGAGATAACGAGAGCCAAATCTTGGCGCCCTCGCTTCTTTTTTCCCATCCCAAGCCGCAATTTGGACCCCACCGCATCTCAGCCTTCCCGCCGTGCACTGAGAGCGTGCTGACCCGTGTGCGAGAGTAGGTCTGTATTACAAGCTGCATGGCGTGCATCGCCCTGATTCGATGAAGAAGGGGGTCATCAAGCGGCGGAAACGAGTGCCGGCAGCGGCAGCTGTCGCCGCGATTAACGCAAGCGTCGAGGGACCCCAGGCAGGCCAGTTTGTTATCGGTCTTCCACCGGGTCAACAACCCCTGCCTAATCCGAGCGTAAATCAGCACCACGCGCACAGCAACGGACTCACCAACGGAGCTACCAAGCCCAAGGCTATTTCGCGACCTGCTGTTGCCGATTTCGGGGGCAGTCCGGCGGTGGCGGATCGGGGACAACTGCAGATGACGGAGAGGGCGGCTGCGGAGGTCCTCGTCGCCGTCGGACGTCGCGCGCGGCAGGACGCGAGCGGGGACGACGGAGATGGTGAGGATGGACCGGGCGTCGATGGGGGCCCCAAGCGAAAACGCGCGAAGAGGAGCCCAGGGCCGTCAAGCGGGCCAACGGCGATGAAAGACCATCCGATGCTGGATAGCGATGCGATGGAGCTTGATCCGCCTGAGACGGGTAGTGCTAAACCGCAGAAGAGGGTAAGGAAGGTTGAGGAACCTTCACCGGTGGTTGGGGTGCGTGGAGAACCACCGCACGTCGAGGCTGGTGGCGTGCCACAGCGTGAGCGTGGTGCGGATGATCCCCCTGCCAAACAGACTTCTGCTGCTGCTGCTCAGAGACCACCGACCGATGTCCCCGAGATAAATACGCTGACCCTTTCTTCCACCAACCTCGTCGGGGATAGTAGGACCGCCACCAGGATGGACCAACACCAGCAGAAGCAGCAACACCAGCAGCCAAAGCTCCGACTACCTCACCCACACCCTCATGCGAGGCATGGATCGAGGGGACCACCACCGCCTATGCCGTATTCGAATCAAGCTGGCCACGCCTCGATGAACCCACCGCCTTCATCTCACCCGGGTAGTGGTCGCACTTCGCCTGACCTCCCCACTGGTATAGGGCGTGGCAGCAAGTTCCCTGGTGGACTGGAGTTGCCACCTCTGCGGAACGCGCCTCCTGCGCGAGAGGATGGAGCCATGGTTTATGAGAGCAAGTGGTCGCCTGCATCGTCTAGCCACCCCCCCTTACCAGCTGGTCCAGCAGGCTACCATCCGAGTATCCCCTCTCAGCAACAGCACCTCCAGAGCGGCTACTCTCACGCACACGCGGGTCGAACATCTCCCATGCCTCCACTCGGCGGTGGCAGTCAGGGCCAGCAGCACCTGCCCAGTCCCACGACGCTGTTCGGACCCGGTGGACCAAGCGCGACCGCTTACAGTGGGCCACCCTCACGAGCTTCTCCGCCGTCGTCCGCGCAGTCACTTACGAGCCATTCTACAATTGCGCATCACCATCCCCACCGTTCTCAAAGCGCGCACCACTCTCCCCAAGCGAGTACTCCCTCCATCGCCGAGCTCGAGGCGCACTACCGCGAGCTACAGGCCAAAAAGGCCATGTTCGAAGATATGGTCGAGAAGACGGAGTGGTTGATGGCCGGCCTGAGGAAAGGGATCGAAGAGCAACGCGAACGCGAGCGTGCCGAATACGAGCGAGACGCATCCGCCCTGAACCCCTCTCTGCAAAAAGGCCCTCCTGCGTCTGTGCCGCTCCCACGTCGCGAAAAGGCTCCATCTGGCGACCATGTCTGGACCACTCAGTCTGGCAAGACGTGATTCCGCCCTTCCCCCCCCCCCCATAACCCGCTTTCGTTCTGGTTCTCCCTTGGGGTGTACAGCGTGTATATTATTTTTGCCCGACTCATCCATTTGTATTTACTGCTTTGGTTCCTTGACCTGCTCCAAAACTTGAGATCGCCGCCCTTGTGTGTCGGGTTGTGTCATCACTTCTTCCTCCCCGCGTTGCTATTGCGTATTGGGTTTGTTGTCCTGTTATGTTTCAGTTCTAGAAGGTTTCATTCATGTTACCTATTGCATCCTCCGTATGGTGTTGTATTTTAGCTGTCTTCTCGAATGTGAAGCAAGAACGTTGAACCACACTGCCGTCCATTCTTGAGCTATTTGCTGTGAACCAATCTACACAGATCCAATGAACCACAACTGTTTTGACGAAGCTTCTGGGGCAACGGAGAACTAGCCACACATAACAGTGGCGACACAAACTTGTCAAGGGGTACCGTGGGTTCGACGAGGAACGTATTCGCATCTCCTCGCTGGTTTCTGAAGCGATCCTCAATCTCGATGCGTTGATATAACGTCGCGCCTTGGACGTCAAGGGTGTGCACCTTCAGAAATAATGATGACGGATCTCACGTTGAACAGCCGTACGTATTGCTTCGTTCAGCCGTCCTCGCGCTTTGCAAGTGATGCCCTGGGTCTCACGAGGTTTCGAACTTGCCTCATTGCCACCTCCAGTCCACGATAAACTCTACGCGAGCCTTGATTGCTCCATTGACACAATGACGAGTCCCGTGTCCGGTAAACCCCCTCCAGGGAAAACCTTGGAAGCTGCAATCCGCACGACACTAGCAAAGAAAGTGATGGTATACTACCATCTCATTGACCAGAAACTCGCCTTAAAAAGCCAACCGAACGGTGCAAGATCGTCGGCGAGCAGCGCGTTGGGTATCACCCTGAGGCACTCTCCAGATGTCACCTCGGTCCTGAGTTCCTTCGCAAACAACCTTCCCTCTGTCATATCTATTCACGGAATGACTAGGTCTTTGGGAATCTTAGGCAATTGTTGCCATCTACTGAGGCTGCGAAGCGGAGCTGGAAATTGGTGGCGGACATTATCGATAATCTCTTGGTCCACATTGAAAATCTCAGCTCTACTACTTCCTTTCACACGCAATCCATGTAAAGCCCACAAAATAATCGCGCGGCAGAGTCAAATCTCTTTGGACAGTTTGACACTGAGCATCAATGCATTACCCCACTCTGTGAACCATAAAAGTAGTATATTACACCTATCCGTCGAGTGCCAACCGAAAATTTAGCGCGTTCTCGAACTGGTCGTGTGGTAAGAGCAGTCGACATTGCGAGGTAAGTTCATCGGCCTCCCAGCAATACACATATCTATAGAGTCTCTATACTGTACAATGCCTCGTGTCCCTACCATACCTATTGTTGAAATAATACGTGGACGCGGGGACGAAATTTAACCCTTGCCTATTACGCTGTAAGCTGGATAGTAAACGAGATGTGAAACGGATGCGGAACGGATGTGAAACGGCAGGAAAAACCAAGTACCACAGACCTATAATGTCAGACCGAGGCTCGGTGCGGGTACTGCAGATATGTAAATCCAAGACTCGATGCAGGTACCACAGGCATAGAAGACGAAACGATCCCTCGAAAGTCCAATCTCCAACATCTATCGTCATTGGCGTATCATTACCCTTAACACACCACGACTTTGGAACTCCCTACGCGTTCCTACAACCCGGGTGACATTGGCAAGCATGGCAGGTCCGAGACAGGTCCGAGGCAGCTGTCAGTCGAATTGAGGCAGACAGCTGTCAAGCCTGTGACAGTGAGGCTGGGGGACCTGATTGGGCAGCATATGACAGCTGCCCAACCAGTGACAGTGAGGCTGGAGCCTCACTGCTGCGAAATCTCGTGTGCTGGCAGCTGAAAGGACGTTGTATTGTTGTCATGTATACTACTAGTTTTCACTTATATATTACAGATTAAAAGCAGTTCTACTGCAATGGCCAGGTATGCGAGAACACATGAAAATAGAGAATG
>Ga0307513_10006570_pt1 | contig 15186 bp, 10 predicted proteins | sample 15_EM_MG_FD_202174 | JGI IMG/M metagenome (GOLD analysis project Ga0307513, IMG submission 202174) | Populus trichocarpa ectomycorrhiza microbial communities from riparian zone in the Pacific Northwest, United States - 15_EM | ecosystem: Host-associated > Plants > Roots > Unclassified | place... | reverse complement strand
GCATCCTGGGTCCGGCTCGACGACACCACCACCGACCAAACTGTGCTCAGCCAGGACAGCGCCGGGGCCGCGTACAGCGGCTTCGACCTTCGGTACCGCGCGGCGGACGCCAAGTGGGTCTTTTCAATTCGCAACACGCCGACCGCCACCGATGCCGCTCAGCAGAGCATCGTCGCGGCAGACGCCGACGACCCGACTGTATGGCACCACCTCGTGGCCGTCTTCGATCCGGGGTTCGGACTGCTCCGGCTGTACGTCGACGGTGAACCAGCCGTTCCCGCCGCCCTCAACACAGCGCTGACGCCGTGGCAGGCTACCGGTCCGCTTGTAGTCGGCCGCTCCGACCAGCCCGGCGGCGACAGCGCCTATCTCTACGGCTCGCTCGACAACGTGACCGCGTGGCAGGGCGTCCTGACCGACGCCATGGCGCTCCAGTGGTACGACGCTGAGCTTCCGCTCCCCGAATCCGGAACCGAATGACACCGACCTGTCCGTGCCTCTCGAGATCAACTTCTCAGCCTGTCCCGCGGTGGAGGTTCGCTGTGCCCGCTCGATTCCTACCCGCCCGTGCGTTTACCCGCCGCGGGCGCAGCGCCCTGGCCGCAGTTCTGGTCGGCGTGCTTGCCTCGACCTCCGCCAACTCTGGTGTCCAAGCCGCTCCGGCGGCCCCCACTGACATCCCGATCGCCGCTATGGCCGAGCCTGTCGGTAAGGCCGGCCGGGAGGCGCATGGCAAGCCGCCCGTGCAGCCGACGTTCGACAAGGCCTTGCCCCCGGCACCGGTGTTCCCCGCGGCGGGCACGGCGAAGCTCACGTTGGCCAAGGTAGCCGCCGCGAAGCCCGGTCAGCTTCCCGTTCGGCTCAAGCAGCGCGGTTCCGGCGCTGCGAGTGGCGCGACCATCGAGGTCCTCGACCGGGGCAAGGTTCCGGTGCGCTGGCGGACCGGCGTCGTCGCCCGACTCTCCGGGTCCGCAAAGGCGGACGTCACGATCGATTACAACAGTTTCCGGTACGCCGGTGGTGCTGACTGGGCATCGCGGCTCACCCTATGGCAGTTGCCCGGCTGCGCCCTGATCACTCCGGACGCCGCCGACTGCCAAGCCATCGAGTTGCCATCGCAGAACCACACCGCTGACGGAACAGTGACCGCACCGGTCAACCTCACCTCAGCCACCGGCGGGACTCTTGTCGCCCTCAGCGCAGCCGCGAACGGACCCGAGGGCGACTATTCCGCCACCCCGCTGTCCGCTTCCTCGACTTGGTCCTCGGGTGGTGCCACCGGGGACTTCTCCTGGTCGTACCCGATGCGGGTGCCACCGCCGATCGGCGGTCCCGCACCGCAGCTCTCACTGTCGTACTCGGCGCAGAGCGTCGATGGCCGCTCCGATGCCACCAACAGTCAACCGTCGTGGGTCGGCGAGGGGTTCGAATACGCGCCCGGATTCATCGAACGCAAGTACATCGCCTGCGCCGACGACATGTCCGGCGATCACAACAACACCGAGAAGACCGGCGACCTGTGCTGGCGTTCCGATAACGCGACGCTGAGCCTCAACGGCTCGTCGACCGAACTCATCTGGGAGTCCGGCATTGGCTGGCACGCGCGCCATGAGGACGGCTCGCAGATCAAGAAGCTGACCGACGCAAGCCTCGGCAACGGCGACGACAACGGCGAGTACTGGGAAGTGACCGCCAGCAACGGCACGCACTACTACTTCGGCCGGCACAAGCTGCCAGGTCAGACGTTGACCACCGAGTCGACCTTCACCACTCGGGTATACGGAAACAACAGCGGCGAGCCGTGCAACGACACTGACGGCGTTTCCGAGTTTGCCAAGTCGTCATGTGATCAGGCCTGGCGCTGGAACCTCGACTACGTGGTCGACTCCCGCGGCAACACCATGTCGTTCTGGTACAACCGTGAGACAAACAATTACGCACCGAATCTGAAGAACACCGATCTCGCTCCGTACGTGCGTGGCGGAACGCTGCGTCGTATCGACTACGGCACCTGGGACCGCGGGACCGCTGACCGGTCGGTCGCCGCCCGGGGCCAGGTCGTGTTCGAGGTCGCCGACCGGTGCAAGTCCAACTGCTCCGAGCACGGCGCCAACTGGCCGGACGTCCCGTGGGACCAGCAATGCAACTCCGATGCGGCAACGTGCGACAACTATTCACCGACGTTCTGGTCGACCGAGCGGCTTAGCAAGATCACCACGAAGGTGTGGGACACCACCGCGGACCCGGCAGGCTGGCAAGACGTCGACTCCTGGACGCTGGCCCACGATTTCCCGAACCCCAACGACGGCACCCATGCCGGCCTGTGGCTCTCCTCCGTCGTGCATGCCGGACTGGTCGGAGACGCCGTGACGTTGCCGCCAGTCACGTTCGCGCCGACTGCCATGCCTAACCGGATGCTCACCGCCCACAACCGAACCGTCAGCTGGCAGCGGATGGCGAGCATCGTCTCCGAGACCGGTGCCCAAACCCAGATCAGCTACTCCCAGCCCGAGTGCGACGAGAACAACACCGTCGACCTGGCGCCGCAGAACAATGGGATGCTCTGCTACCCCGTCATCGCGCCGAACCCAAGCGATCCCGACGATCCCGACATCACCGAGTGGTGGCACAAGTATGTGGTCACCGAGGTGCTGCAATCCGACACCCAAATCGGCGAAGCGATACAGCCCGCCCTGGACACCCACTACACGTACGTCGGCAAGCCCGCCTGGCACTACGCCGACGACGACGGCTTCGTCAAACCCAGCCGCAAGACCTGGGCCCAGTTCCGCGGCTTCTCCTCGGTTGAGACCCGGGTCGGCGACACGGGCGGGACGCAGACCCTGACCGTCACCAAGTTCCTCCGCGGGATGGACGAGGACCGGCTCGGCCCGTCCGGCGGTAAGCGTTTGGTAACCGTCGAAGCCTCGATCGGCGATGAGACCGTCTACGACGAGGACCAGTTCGCCGGGATGGTCCGCGAGCAGACCGTCTACGACGGCAGCACCAGTAAACCAGTCTCGCGTACCGTGAACGTGCCGTGGCGCTCCTCCGAAAAGGCCTCTCGCACGATCAATGGCGACACCGCCGATGCACGATACGTCGGTACCAGGATCACCTATTCAGGCACCGCTCTCGGCAAGGACGGCTCCCGCGGCTGGCGTATCACGGGAACCGAGTCGTCATTCAACGACGCCGATGGCTCGGTCAAATGGAAACAGGACGATGGCGACATCGCCCATTCCGGCGACGAACAGTGCGTCACCTACGCCTACAACAACAACGCCGACGTGGCCGTGCACATCGTCGGTCTCCAGGAACGCGCCACGGGCACCGCCCTTCCCTGTGGAACCCCCGCGACAAACACGGATGACGTTCTCAGCGATGTCCGGTACACGTACGACGGAGCGGCCAGCTACACCACCGCGCCACGATACGGGGCGATCACCAAGACCGAGCAGATGAGGAACTGGACCGCGACCGGCGGCACGGAATTCCGGGACACCGGCTCGACCATCTACGACGACTTCGGCCGTGCGGTCAGCACCACCGACGATCGCGGCAACACTACGACCACGACCTACACCCCGGCCAACCAGCCCGCGGCCACAGTGGTTACACAGACCGGGGCGCCGTACAACTGGAAGTCGACCATCGCGCAGGCCCCAGCGTGGGGAGCGCCGACGACCTCCACCGACATCGCGGGTGGTGTCATCGACCAGACATACGACGCGCTCGGCCGCACCGCGAAAGTGTGGCTGCTGGGCTGGTTGAAGAAAGACCACCCGGACACCCCGTCCAAGGCCTTCGAGTACGTCTACGCGGCGGACCGGTCCAGCTACTCGTCGGTGAAAACCACGACCCTTAACGCCGCCGGCGGCTTCACCGTCGGCTATGAGATCTACGACGGTCTCCTGCGACTGCGCCAGACGCAGACGGAGTCGCCCTTGGCTGGTAGCCGGATCATCACCGACACTCTCTACGACCAGTGGGGCAGCGTCACGGCGACCTATCCCGCCCACGGACAGGCTGGTGTGCCCTCCGGAGCACTCTGGTACGAGCCTGAATGGACACTGCGTCACGTAGAACGCAACGTCTACGACAACGCCGGCCGGCAGCGGGCGGCCATCACCCTGACCGGTGACGGCACAACGAACCTCGTCGAACGATGGCGCACCACCACCGATCCCCACGGTGACCTGGTCAAAGTGACCCCACCCGCAGGTGGGACACCCACCACCACGGTGGTCGACGCGCAGGGACGCACCGTGCAACTCAAGGTGCACACGACGGCCGCCGGGGTTGACGGAGCCGCCGACACCACGACTTACACCTACAACCGCAAGGGCCAGATGATCCGCACGGAGGATTCGGCCGGCGACCGCTGGACCACCGAATACGACGTGCAAGGCAACGTGACAACCCAAACGGACCCAGACAAGGGCAAGACCCTCTTTACCTACAACAAATATGGCGACCGGCTGACCTCGAAGGATGACAACGGCGCGCTACTGACCACCGATTACGATGCTCTCGGTCGCAAGATCGCGCTGTACTACGGCACTAAGGCGACCGACAACCTGCGCGCCAGCTGGAAATACGACACGCTGTACACCGGACAACCGTTCGCCGGCCAGCTCACCGAGTCGATCCGCTACGACCGCGGCTACCAGTACAAGCAGCAAACCGTTAGCTTCAACGTCCGGCACCAAGTCACCGGCACGAACTACGTCGTGCCCTTCACCGAAACCGGCGTCGGCGGCACTTACCTCTACACCTACGGCTACTCGGCTTTCGACGGCACCCAGGAAAGCATCACCTACCCGAGCGCAGGCGGACTGCCCGGCGAGAAAGTCACCACCGGCTTCGCCAAGACCACCGGCCTGCCGGTCACCCTCGCCACCGGGCTTCCAAACGTCGCCAGCTACGTCACGAGCCAGGAATACTCGCGGATCGGTGAGCCTACAGTCACTTTCCGCAAGATCAACGGCGGCGAGTACGTCCAGACCACCAACTCCTACGACCTCGCCACCCGCCGGCTCACTCAACAGCAGGCGAAGGTCGAGACTGTCGGTGTCGTCATGGACCGCAGCTACGAATACGACAATGCCGGCGACGTGCTCAGCATGACCGACACGCCCGCCGTCGGCGCGGCCGAGAAGCAATGCTTCACCTACGACGTGCAAGGCCGCCTGGTCTCGGCCTGGACGCCCGCCACCACGGTCGACTGCAAGACTGCTGCCTCCGTGGCCGGACTGGCCGGACCCGCACCGTATTGGACGGACTGGACCATCGACGCGCTAGGCAACCGGCGCGAACAGGTCTCGCACAGCGCGGCGGGCAATACAACCCAGAAATACGGGGTTCGTTCCCCAGGCCCGGGCGTGATTCGGCCGCACGCCGTTACCGACGTCACCACCACGACGGCTGACAACGTCTCCGTGACGAGCGGATTCGGCTACGACCCAGCCGGAAACATGAAGAGCCGCACCGCCCCGAACGGCAGCGAGCAGGCCCTAGAGTGGAATCCGGAGGGCAACCTCACCCAGGTCACCCAGGCTACGACCACGACCACGAGCGTCTACGACACGAGCGGCAACCGGATAATCCAGCGTGACAGCACCGGTACGACGCTGTACCTGCCCGGCATGCAGGTCAAACGTTCCGCCGGCGCGACCGCGAACATCGCAACCCGTTTCTACACCTTCGCCGGTGTCACGGTCGCCTCGCGCACACCGGCCGCCGATGGCCTGAGCTGGTTGCTCTCCGACACGCAGGGCACCCAGAGTGTGTCGGTCAACGACCGCACCCAGCAATATTCGGTACGCCGTCAGACGCCCTACGGCGAGCCCCGTGGAACAGTCCCGATCTGGCCGAACGCCAAGGGATTCGTCGGTGGTGACATTGACACGACGGGCCTGACGCACCTCGGCGCGCGCGAATACGACCCGGTGATCGGCCGCTTCATTTCGGTCGATCCACTGCTCGATCTCAACGATCCGCAGCAATGGAACGGCTATGCGTACGCGAACAACGACCCTGTCTCGTCGTCGGACCCGAGCGGCTTGATCTGCACGCATCAGGCCGACGATCCGTGCGGCACTGGCGCGACGGGCTCGAGTGGCAACGCGCCGACTAAGCCGACCGACCCCAAACCGGACGACGGCGGCATTGAGGAACGGCTCGATGACTCGGTAGACCTCGACAAGACCACGAGCGACGGCCTCAGAATCCGCGGCTACGGCGGCAGCGAGAACCACACGGTCCGCGAGTTGCTCGAGTTCGCCGCGCAGAATACCCAGAACTGGGTGTACCTGTGCACGAACCTCTATGCCCTCGACTCGATGACGTGCGAGAACAACAACCCGATCCCGAAGGCCTCGACAGCCGCACAGCTAATCGGCGGTGGCATCATCGTGGCTGGCTTCGCGGGCGGCTTTCTGTGTGGTGCGTTCATCGTGGTGTGCGTGAACGTCATTGTCCAAGGGGTCGCGGATGAGGGAGCGTTCGCCGCCAGCGGCAATATGTTCGGCACAGCACCTGTCAGCGGCTTGATCGGCGGCGGTGGGCTTGGTGTGAAGGCACTTGCCGGTGGGGGAGAAGCCAAGGGCGGCCTCGGCCTGCTAGGCATGGCGTGCAGTTTCAGTGCTGACACCCGCGTGCTGCTGGCCGACGGCTCGACGAAGAAGATTGGCCAGCTCAAGGTCGGCGACGTGGTCATGGCCACCGACCCGGAAACCGGCCGACAGGGCCCACACAAGGTCACTCACCTGATCATCCATGACGACGTGTTGGTGCCCCTCACCGTCGACGGCAAGAAGGTCACCACCACCAAGAACCACCCGTTCTGGAACGACACCACCCACCGCTGGCAGCCGGCAGGCGAACTGGGCGCCGGCGCCAAACTCCTTACCCCGACAGGCGCCAGGGCGACTGTCGACAGCCTTGACTTCTCCGAGGGCTATCTCGGGCGGGCCTACAACCTCACAGTGTCCGACCTGCACACGTACTATGTGCTCGCCGGCACCACGCCAGTGCTCGTACACAATTCCTCTTCCTGGTGTATCACCGATGCGGAGCGAATCGAGGATGCCGCCGACATTGCTGCCGGGCATGCGAACGCCAAGCATGCTCGTGATTTCCCGGGACTTTCTTCTGAAGATCTCGAGAAGCTTACCGGTGACGTGATGCGGGATCCCGCACGGGTCAAAGATCTGGCTAGCGGGCGCAAGGCATACCAGGGAAAGGATGGGTCGACGATCGTAATACATGATCCGATGCACCCGGACGGCGGGACTGTTTTCCGTCGGGATCCGACGACGCTCGATGAATTCTGGGAAGAAGGGCTGGAATGATGAATGAGGGCTCCGTGGCGGCGAGTCAACTGCTCACGGTCAATGAGATTGCGCTCCTGCGACGCGCGCTCTTGGAATGGGGTGGACCGGCTCGATGTAGTGACGAGATTGCCGTCGGTATGGGGTTTGACGGTGCGCAGGATCTATACAACCAATGTCACAGGTTGCGCGCCGCGCTTGGCGAGGACGTTCCGATTCTCCCGGCGGATTGGGCGCGCACGTTGTTGGCCACCGAGATTGTCTTTGTTAGTGATCTCGCGGGCTCGGGATTCGAGTGGTCAACCACCACGGGATTCAGTGATGTGACGACCATTCAAACCCTTCGTGCGATTCAACGAAAGCTAGCTACGACGGTTCGCCCGTACTATGGAAAGCGGCCGAGCGCATAGCGGGCTTAGGCGTTTGGAGCGCATCGACTTTGCCGGGACTATTCGGATGAGCATCTCGCTCGATCGGTGATCCCGCGCAACGCACTGGCCCAGCATCCACGCCGGGAGAAGACCGGCGTCCAGATCTCCGACATCCCGGAATCCGTTGCCCAGGAGATCGTCCGGCTCAATCCGGCGATCTCGATAGTCGGTTAGCGATTTCGGGGAGGCACCCGTGTGCCTCCCCGAAACAACGGCCGTCAGGTTGCCGCTAAGGCCTCCGTGGGTGGCAGGCGGGCCGCGCGGATTGCCGGGTACAAGCCCGCGATCGCGCCGATCAGCACCGTTGCGCCGACGCCGCCCGCGAGGACCCATAGCGGCACGACCGTGGGCCATTCCTGCGTTGTGGCGTAGCCTCCGGTCACCAGATAGCCGAGCAGTGCGCCGAACGCTCCGCCGATCAGCGACAGCAGCAGCGACTCCGCGACGAACTGGGTGCGGACTTGGCCCTTTGTGGCGCCCAGCGATCTGCGCAGGCCGATCTCCGAGCGCCTTTCCAGCACCGAGATCACCATCGTGTTGGCGACGCCGATCCCGCCCACGAGCAATGCGACCGCGCCCAACCCGAGCAGCAAAGCCGTGAATGTCGCGTTCGTGGCTCGGCGTGCGGCCAGCACGTCGGACGGCTTCGATACCTGGACCTCGTTCGGCGCCGATGGGTTTGCCGTGGGCGCGAGCACAGTGCGCACCGCCTCCACCTGCGACTCCACCGACCGCGTGTAGACCGTCGTTGGATGGCCGTCGAAGCTCAGGTATGTCGTCGCCGCCGGCCAGCCCAGCAGCACCGCCGAGTCGAGCTCCGGCGCGAGCTGCACTTGCCGCAGCACCCCGACCACGACCCACCACCGGCCGCCGATGTAGACGGCGGGCACGTTTCCGAGCCGCTCGGCCGCCGTCGCGCCCAGCACCACCGCCGGATACCGGTCGGTCGCCGCGTTCAGCCAGGCGCCGTGGTCGAGCGTGCCGGCCACCGTTTTCAGCAGGTCGAGCTTGGCCGCGAGCACCGACAGGCCGCCGGACTGCGCCACCGGGATCCGGTCGGTGCGATAGGCGTACGTGTCGCTGAGCACGCCCGTCGCGGTGGCCGACCGCACCGGGGCGATCCGCTTGATCATCGCGACCGACTCGTCGGGCAGCGTGGCCTGCTTGCCGAACATCGTGTTGCCGGGCGACACGGTCAGCATGTTGGTGCCGAGCTTCGCGAGTTCCTCGTCCAGGTCGGCGCGGCTGGAGGCGGAGATGCCGACCACTGCGGTCATCGCGGCGATGCCGATCGCGATGCCCAGCGCCGACAGTACGGCGCGCAGCGGGCGCGAGCGCAGGCCATATCCGCCGAGCCGGGCCAGGTCCGACAGGCGCAGCCGGGCGGGTCTGAGAAACATCTCAGATCACCTGCCCGTCGCGCATCGGCACCTGGCGCGGCAGGCTGTTCGCGATCTCCCGGTCGTGCGTGATGACCAGGATCGTCGTGCCCGCCTCGTTCAGCTCGCGCAGCAGCTCCATTACTCCGGCGCCGGTGACCGAGTCGAGGTTTCCGGTTGGCTCGTCCGCGAGCAGCAGCGGTGGGCCGCCCGCGACCGCGCGCGCGATAGCCGTCCGCTGGCGTTCGCCGCCGGAGAGCTGGTGCGGGCGGTGGGTGAGGCGGTCACCCAGGCCGACCCGCACCAGCGCGGCCTCGGCGCGCCGCTCACGCTCCTTTTTCGGTACGCCGGAATAGAGCAGCCCGTCGGCGACGTTGCCCAGCGCGTCCCGCCCCGGCGCGAGGTGGAACTGCTGGAAGACGAAGCCGATCCGCCGGGCGCGCAGCGCGGAGAGCTGCCGGTCGGACAGCGACGCCACGTCGTGCCCGTCGATTCGCACGGCGCCCCGCGACGGGCGGTCCAGCGTGCCGATCAGGTGCAGCATTGTGGACTTGCCCGAGCCCGACGGCCCGATGATCGCCAGCAGCTCGCCGTAGTCGACGACCAGGTCCACCGAGCGCAGCGCAGTGACCCCGCCGGGATAGGACTTGGTGACACCCGCGAGATCGATCACCGGGTGGCCGGCCGTGGTTTCGAGGGGGTTCATGAGGGCATCGCCACCTTCAGGCCGGCCCGCAGCCCGGTCCCGGTGATCTCCACCTTGCCGTCGGCGAAGAGCCCGGTCTCCACCGCCACGATCCGCGTCGTGCCTCCGTCGACGACCTGCACCCCGTACCCGCCCTCGGCGAGCGCGAGCAGCGCGGCCACCGGAACGGTCAGCACGTTCGGCCGCTGGCCGGCGGTGAAGGCGACGGTGACCGCGGCCGCGCCCATGCTCTTGACCGCCGAGGTGAAGCGGATGGTCACCTGGATCCTGGTGGTGTCCGCTTCGCCGTTGTCGCCCTTGCTCACGACCGTGGCGACCTTGATGATCTTTCCGGGTACGACCTTCCCGTCGGGGAGTGTGACCCGCACCGTGGCGCCCTGCTTGACGAGCCGGCCCGAGCTCGTATCCAGTCCGACCGTGGCCAGCGGCGAGGTGCCGGTGACCTGCTCCACCACGGTTCCGGGCCCGATCACGGCCCCGACCTGGGTACTCAGCGAGTCCACGCGGACGGTGCTGGCGGCGTACACAATCTGGTTTGGAAGCACCGTGCCGGTCTCGGAGAGATTGAGGTCCTCCTGCCAGGTTTTGACCGCGCTAGCGGTCGCCCAGCTGAACGTGCCGTCGACGGTGAAGCCGCGGTAGCCGAGCGCCCAGAGGTTCTGCTCGAACTGCTTGACGTCGGCGCCCTTGACGCCCGTCGAGAGCGTGCGATAAGTGGGGAGCGAGCCGTAGAGCAGGGTGACCGGCTTGTTGTCGAGGCGGAAGATCGCTTTGCCGCGGGTGACCGTCGCGCCCTCCGCGGGCAGCCAGGTCACTGTGCCGCTGCCGCGCGACGAGATCGCCGCGGGGTCGCCGTGGCCGAGCGTGCCGTCGTGGGTCTCCCGGTCGATCAGCGTCTGCTTGGTGATGTCGGCGGTGGCCACCGGCGGATTGTCGGCGGAGTTGGGGCTGTCGTTCGCGTCCGGCAAGTTGAAGACCGTGATCGCGGCGGCCACCGCGCCGATCGAGAGCACGCCGGCGACCACACCCGCGGTGCGTCGCGCACCCATCAGGAGGTCCCCTTGCTCTTGCGCGGCGGCAGGTACTTCTGGCACTCCTGCATCGCCTTCAGGAAGGCCGGGTCGTCGGGCGAAATCCCGCTGGTCTTTTCGTCCATCCGGACGCCGCCATTCGCGTCGGGGTCGGGATACTTCGCGAATCCGTGGTCCCGAACGCATTGCGACACCTGCCGTATCTTGTTGAGGTCCTCGGCGGGGATCGGGCCGGAATGGTTCTCGGCGGGGTTGTACTTCTTGCACGCTTCCTCGGCCTTATCAACCTTGCTCTGGTCGACGCCCTCGGGGTTGTGCACCACCAGACCCCCGTCGGGCTTCGGGTCGGGAAACCAGGTGAGGCCCTGATCGCGCATGCACTGCGAGAACCGCAAAGGCGAGGCTTCGTTGTCGCCTGCGGCGCTGGGGGTCGCGGTCGCCACCGTCGGGTTCGCATCCTTGCCGCAACCCGCTGTTCCCATCGAAAACACCAGGGCCAATGCGGACAGGACCAACAACGGACGCTGCTTCTTCGTATTCGTCGGCATGCGTCATGTTCTACGCTTCGACCGGTCACACGACGGGCACAGAATGCTCTTCCGCAGCCGGGAAAAGCACCCTGATCGCCAGTCCGCCCGCCGGCCGGGCACGCACGGTCAGATCCGCCGAGTGGGCCGCGGCGATCGACTGCACAATGGACAGCCCGAGGCCGTGATGACCGTCGTCGGCCGTGCGATCGAGCCGCTGGAACGGGCTGAGCAACTGCTCCACCATCTCCGGCGGGACCGGCGGCCCGGTGTTGGACACCGACAGGAAACAGCGCGCGCCCTCCGTGCCCGTCGCCACCTGTACCCGCCCGTCCGGGACGTTGTAACTCATCGCGTTGTCGACCAGGTTGGCCACCAGCCGCTCGACGAGGACCGGGTCGCCGGTGACCCGCGCGGGCCGGAGCTCCGCCGCGACGGCCAGGTCCGGTCGGCGCGCCTTCGGCTCGGCGGCCCGCAGCACGTCGCCGGTCAGCCCGGACAGGTCGACGCCCTCCAAGCGGTCCAGGCCGCGCTCGCTGGTCGCCAGGACGAGCAGCGATTCGAGAAGCCGGGCGTGCTGCTCACTGACGACCATCAGCTCCTCGAACTGCCCCCGGAACGAGTCCGCCGTCGCGTCCGGGTCGAGGACGGCCTCCTCCAGCAGGGCGTGCTCCAGCGTCAGCGGCGTACGCAACTCGTGCGCGGCATTGGCGACGAACCGTTTGTGCGAGTCGAGCGCCGCCTCCAACCGGCCGAGCAACCCGTCGACGGTGTCCGCTAGGTTCTTGAGCTCGTCGCGCGGCCCGGCGACGGCCAGCCGCTCGTGCACATTTCGCGCCGAGATGCGCTGGATGCTGTCTGTCATGGTCTGCAGCGGCCGCAGCACGCGCCCGGCCACCAGCCAGCCGAGCGCGACCGCGATGACCGACATGATGGCGAGCGCCACGCCCGACTGCACCAGCAGCTGATGCTTGATCTCCGCCTGCTGCTGGACGGACTGCTCTCGGATCGCCTGGATGGCAAGCCGCATCTCCTCGGGAACCGAGACATCCGCAGACTGGGGCTCACCCAGGAAGATCCCGACGCTCTGCGAGCCGTTCGTGGACACCATGGAGGCGTTAGGCCAGCTGTGTGCGACCAGAAAATAGGTGATGGTCAGCAGAACGGCGCCGGAAAGCAAGAAGAGCACGCCGTACAGGAGGGTCAGTCGCAGCCGGACCCGCATGCCGGAGAGCTTGGACGTCAGGCCCATGAGGATTCCCTTCCCAGCTCAGATGCGATAGCCGGCCCGGGGAACGGTCTCGATGACGGGCGGCTCGCCGAGTTTCGACCGGAGCCGGTTCATGGTCGCCTTCACCGTCGTCGTGAACGGGTCGGCGGCCTCGTCCCACACCCGCGCCAGGAGTTCCTCGGCGGAGACCACCCGGCCCTGCGCGGCGAGCAGATATTCCAGTACGGCCAGCTCCTTGGGGTTGAGCGCCAGCCGCGTCCCGGCCCGGGTGGCGACCCGCTGGGCCGGGTCCAGCGCCAGGTCATCGTGCACCAGGACGGGCGGGGCGGCGGGCTGGGAGCGCCGGGCGAGCGCGCGGATGCGGGCCACCAGCTCGGGATAGGCGAACGGCTTCGGCAGGTAGTCGTCCGCGCCGATGGTGAGGCCCTGCACCCGATCGGCGATGGTGCCGGCCGCGGTCAGCATCAACACCCGGGGTTGCATCTTGTGCTCCGCCGTACGCATCAGCTTGCGGCACACCTCGTCGCCGGGCAGGCCCGGCAGATCCCGGTCGAGGACGACCACGTCATAGTCGACCTCGACGGTGCGATCGAGCGCCGCCGTCCCGTCATACGCCACGTCGACCGCCATGCCCTCGCGCCGCAGAACCCGCGCCACCGAATCGGCGAGCCGCACGTGATCCTCAACCACCAGGACCCTCATCCATCTCCCCCCGACTCCCGGGACAGCGTACGGGCGAGACGGTCACACGGTCGTCACAACGGCGCTTTCGGCTTTCACCGTGTGCGTGGCTCCGCAGGGCCGGCCGGTAGCCCGGCCAGCCTGCGATGGCGGATCAGGGGAGGGCCGGATCGTCGGTCGTCTGTAGGGCTTCGGCGAGTTCTTGCTTGTTCATGCTGGAACGGCCGGCGATGCCGGCATTTTTGGCCATCTCGTAGAGCTGGTCACGGGTGGCACCATCCACTATGGCGACCCGCTCGCTGAGCAGGTCGGCGCGGACCCGTTCGAAGGCCTCGCCGAGCGTTCGGAGAGTAGTGTCGTCGACGGCCTCGCGCAGAGCGGGAAGGACGTCGCTCTCCTCCTCGTCGACGTGGTGTTTGACGGCGGCGACGAACGCCGTGAACGCCACGTCGAAGTGGGGAGAGGCGGTCAGGTTGCGGGCCTTGCGGAGCAGATGCTCCGCCTCGTGGTGCTCCACGTAGGCGTGCTCGACCTCGTCCTGTTCCGCCGGGTCGGCCTGCTCCAGCGCGGGGTAGACCTCCTGCTCCTCAGCCCGGGCGTGGGCGGTGAGCCGGGCGGTGATCTCGGCGACCAGCGCCACCCGGTCACCCTTGCCGGCCTGTACCTGGTCGAACAGCGCCTCCATGGCGCGGTGGTCCTGTTCGATGAGCGTCACGGCGTCCGTTGCCACCGGTATCATCCCTTCAGTTCTTGCCGTCCGCGGCGCGGCGGACGGCGTCGCGGACACGGTCGATGACCGCAAGAGGCATTCCTAGTACGGCGTTCGCCTTGGCCGATTCGGTACCGGGGTGTGGGCGGGTCGGAGCCACTGCTTCCGCCGCCCGGATCGCGGCAGCGAGGGCGACTAGCCGTTCGGCGGCGACGTGTTGGCGCAGGTGCGGAAACTCGTACCGCTCCTCATGCCGGGCGTGCGTCAACACGGCGTCGCGCAGGAGCAGAAGCGCCCTGTCGAAGCCGTCGGCGACCACGCCGCCGTCGATCAAGGTGGTCAGCATCTCCTTCGCCTGACGTTCCTCGGCGAGCCGGTCGTCCACCATGGCGTCGCCGCCGGCGCTGGGCAGGCTGCGAGCCAACGGATGCAGCACCTCCTCCTCGGCTGTCTCGTGGACGGCGAGCAGGCGAACCAGGTCGTCGAACGCGTCGCGTTTCGCCTCGCCCTGCGTGCCGGCGGTGAGGATGAACAGCTCCTCCACAACGTCGGTGGCGCGAGCCTGAGTGTCAGGCACGTCGGTCACCCTCTCTGGCGCGCAGCGACTCGACCGGGTGCGGACCTTCCGTCTCGATCCGGTACTCGTCGCCGTACATCTCGCGATGCAGGTCGATGACCTGCTCGCTCGGCGGCTTCTGCCCGTCGTGCAACTGCTGCTGCATCCAGGTGAACCGTTCGTGTGCCTCGCGCACGTACCCCTCGCCCAGCTTGTTCAGGTCCATCTGGGTGCTGAGCAGGTGTCGCAGGTACTTCTTGTTCGGCTCGAACGTCAACGGCTCGGGGACGCCGGCGCTGCCGACGATCTGCTCGGGATCGCGGCCGTCGTGCCGGCGCAGCAGATCCGCGGCCTGCTGCAGGTGGGCCAGCTCCATCTGCAGGTGCAGCTCCCACACCGCTTTGATCCGCGGGTCGCTCTCCTGCTGCAGGAACGAATAGTACAGCCAGCATTCGTTGTATTCGTGGGTGAGCAACCGTTCCCACCAGTTCTCACCGGCGTCCAGCAGCGATTCGTAATGGGTGACGTGTTCCTGCTCGATCAGACTGATCTCCTGGTACAACTGCCGCGCGATCGGTTCCATGTATTGCGGGCCGACATT
>Ga0307513_10006569_pt1 | contig 15187 bp, 18 predicted proteins | sample 15_EM_MG_FD_202174 | JGI IMG/M metagenome (GOLD analysis project Ga0307513, IMG submission 202174) | Populus trichocarpa ectomycorrhiza microbial communities from riparian zone in the Pacific Northwest, United States - 15_EM | ecosystem: Host-associated > Plants > Roots > Unclassified | place... | reverse complement strand
AATCGATAAATAAACGGAGTCCTTGCTACAGCTCCTAATATCAGCGGAAAACCATTTATCCAAGGTATCCCCCTGAAATTTGGGCATACGTTCATTTTAAATCTGCCAATAGTAGCCATTTCAGGCTTATCCAACGTTCCGGCAAATACAAACCAATATAATATTAAAAGGGTGTTTGTACGATGGGTGGTTGGCAGCTGCCAGGGTTCGTAAACTTCTGACAAAGTGTCATCCAGACACTCGCTGGATAGGAAGTCCCTCCAGGGCACTTGGCTTCACGCCTCCGGTGGTCCACAATTGTCTCCAGTCCGCGAAGATCTGGCGGAAGCTCGCCCACAGAATTCAAATTTCGAGCTCAAGGACTTACCATAGAAATGACCATATTGGTCTGCAGTATGGTTTACCCCATCTTGTACAACTTACTTTGAAATGTTGACTCGCCGCGCTGACTTTTAATCCATTTTCTATATCCTCCTACCCAGTTGGGTACCGTTCGATTGCAATACCGGTGTCAGAACAAGAGCTCCAGTAATTACCCATTAAGGCTCGACTTAGTCGATGGTTGTTATTCGAGCTGCTTGTTCATGTAGCGAATCATCGCAAATGGAACACGTGTTAATAATATCAAAGTTAGGGGCCGGTCTTGAAATACACCACTCCTCCCATTGGGTGGATAGGAGGCCTCGAGATAGGATTATTAGGAGTTCACCTCGTTTATTGATTGCATTGTGGATACTTAGATCTGTGATTTCGAAGCCTGGACTCAGGGGCATCTACACATATTATACACCAACAGACCACAATAGCACACACCATGTTGCAAACAGCCCAAGCAGTATCTTGGCTTCGGATGTAATATAAAAGCCAGGCCCAGGTTTCGCATTGCTGTTAGGCGAACCAGAAAGGGTATGGCCCTTGCCGGAGAATCCACCAGAGGGTGACCCTGCGTGCTTTTGAAGTGCCGCGGTAAGGGTCCTAAATAGGGGTCTTAATTAATACTGCATACCGGCGAGCGGGGTCTATGTAAGACGGCGGAGTAAAGGTAACTCTACGTACTGTTTACTTGCACCCTGAACCGTCTCTACAACGTCCGATCCTGCATTCAAGGGCTTTGGTGAATAATGGTTGCACTCGAAGAATGGAAGGCTGAATCTACCTTTCAAGAACTTGAAGGTGGGCATTGCACTATATGAGGATATCAACATACTAGGGCCGAGCGCTGGAGAAGGAAAAGCCAAACCGAATAGAATATCGTGCAGCTACCTCCTTCGCCGCGTCAACGTCACACTTTGTGAACTGTACATTCGTATATTGTTTGGCAAGGCTCTCGTATACTAAAGTTTCATGAGGTGCTCGACCATCGGTACACATTTGATGGACGGACCTGGAGCAATCATATGGCAGGGTCCACACCATCTATGCGCAAGCAAGGTAGTGAGATTTATGTATTATATGATAGAGGAATGAGTGTTACGTTGCATGGAAGTCGATTACCTGGTCAATTTGTCAGCTACTGTCCTTCTGAATATGCATTTTCGACCTACTGTAAGCTTGGTTTTGCTTTCCAAAAGCCTGTCTAGCTGAGAGAGAGATGTTATGTGAGTTATGCTCATCCTGTTAGAGGTGCGTGGGTCAAGTCACGTTTCCAGCCTCGAAGGCCAAACACTCACACCCGTCGCACCCCCAAAGCTTTCTATCAAGAGCGTCCGGGAGAGTTCACGACAATCCACACGCGTCTTACAAGTACATAAATACGGAGAACGCGGCATTAACGACCACTGTGCGCCTCTACAAGAACCGCAACTGTCGGCCACAAAAAACACGCCTTCTTGTCATCCAACATGGCGCCTTTAATACCAGAAACCGTCATGGACGCTCCAACGCAGCGCCTTTATTTCCTGTCTTTTTGTGCTTTAGTTCAGGTAAGTGCGTTTGTAGGACGTTTCCCCATTGAAGTGCTGATCAACGACCTTACTTGTTGCACCGTTTATTCTAACACCAATACGATGTATCTTGTGTGCTCTGGACGCGTGCAATAGGCGCTCAAACTGTTCGATTTCTTCTCGACCCTACTCTCACCAGAACCTTGGTACTACCTGCCAAAATGGGTAGTTCTAGATCTCCTATTACTGGGCTCTCTCTATAAGTTGCGAATACCACGACTTCAGCTTCAAATGCAGGGGTGGGCGAGTATATTGGGCGTTCTGGGAGCGTTGGATGTTCTATTATTTGGAAATTACACGGTAAGCACGTGCCATGCATTGCACGTCCTCTCTGATACGGCGTACGGCGTACGGAACTCCCAGTAATTTGCGGTTACGATCTCGGGACCGTAAAGGCACTAGAACCTGCCTTTCGAGGAGGTAGTGAATGCGGCGCCAGGATACCAGCAAATAATCTTTCTATCCATTCGTTTGCTGACATTTAGATTATAGATTGGCATATTTGGCCCGACAGGGTTCGTCCAAGGGACGCTAACTGGTGCGCCTGAGGAAAGCATTTGTGGTAGATGAACTAATTTCATTTCTAGCACTCTGGACCATAGTAGGAGGCGGTGACGTACATCCCTTGACTGGGCGGACCTCCTGGGTGAGCCTATGGCGAGGAGATAAACATCTGATTGGCCAGCATACCGTACGGCTTTCCCCAATAAGGTAGGGCTGACTCTGATTGGACCATGTCTTCAGCTGACAGCCTTTGCCTTATAGTACCGCCAAGCTCAATCCATACCTCGAATCCTTCTGCTTGTCTGGACCTAACTCTGACGTCCTCATCCCTGTGTTGTTCAATAACACTACTCCTTCGTCCATTCGATACTCACTATCACCTCTTAATGATCCAGTTGCAAAAACGTTCGTGGATGTACACCGGCGAGAACTCAAATCTCTCCTTGCGCGAAGAGCTAAGAGTGGAAGTCATCAAGGAGAAGACAATGAAGAGGAGAGCCCAGACGAAGCTTTCGAGAGAGAATTCGAAGAGTATGATCGCCCTTCGTCGAAGAAGCAGATCCAAGACTCAACTGGATCAGGCGTATCTGGCCCGTATCCCCCACTGCGGAAAACTCAAAGCCTGTGGTATATCCGCGTCAATAAACCGGGTGTCGTTCGGCTTGAAGGAGCTGGCGGTCAAGGAAGTAGTGATACTGTTCGAATCAGGAGCGTTGAAACAACCATAGTACATTGCCCTTCGGTGCGATTTACTGGAGCGCCGAAGGACGCTCGTGATACTATGATTCGGTGCAATGGGGGTGAAGAACAACTCTCCCTCAAAGTCTTTGGCGTTCCTCCGCTATCGCTGGAGTGGCAACGCGATGCAGGAGGTAAGAGAGAGCAGTTCTTGGTTGAAGGAATTGACGGTGATAAGGTATGTTCGTCCAAGTGCTGGCTTAGATTTGTAGCCGACATCCATTGTAGGCACAAGGAAGCCTTGTTGCGCGAGAACTTACTCTCCCACTCGCTCTCACTCTCAACACCTTGGGCCAACATTATTACTCCCTCAATAATGTAGCTGACGCAGTTGGCAACAAACTCGATCTCACAGTTCTTCCCCGAAGTGACACAACGCGAATAATTAACGTTCTGAACGCCAGCGCTTTCTCCTTCCGCGGCTGCCAACAGAGCAAGCCTGTCACCCTTCTTCAGGGCAAGACAGCCATCTTGACCATCGAGGCCGACAAATTCGCCAAAGAGGACGGACCATGGACGATCACCGTGAAACACACCCCTGCCCCACCCGTGAATGCGTCTTCGAATGTTGTTGTCACCGCAAGTTGGACCAAGGAGTTTATTGCTTATGACAAGACATTCCAATTAAAGGCGGATGCACCTGGAGAATATACCATTCTCAGCGTACAGGGCCAGTACTGCACTGGAGATGTGATGAGCCCGGAGACTTGCAAAGTCGTGGAAGTTCTTCGACCTCGGGCGGAGATCGAGTGGCGCAAGTTACACGAGTGGTCAGTGTCCTCCTCGGTCGTGAGTTTTGATAGTGAAATTAATTCTTCTTTAGCACTGGTGATGTCGGCGTTTCTACTTCTTTGATCCTGCATGGCACCCCCCCTTACACCGTCTATTACGAGACCAGGCACAACAGGGGCAAAGCGAACCAGTACTCCAAAGTATTCGCTGGTTCGCGTGGAGAACTCACGCTGCAGCCCGAATTTTCTGGGTCCTTCGTCTACGCGTTCACCTCCCTGGACGATGCGAACTACAAAGGCGTTCCTCTCAACGGTCCAGTCATTAAACAGACTGTTCATCCCTTAGCCACGGCCTCCCTTGTCTGGCCATCGGGACAGAAGCGTGCAGTCAAGAGTTGCTCAGGTGATACAGTGGAGATTCCTATTCAACTCGCTGGTAATCCACCCTGGAATCTGGAGTATCAGGTCGTCAGTCCGCAGGGTTCGGAGACGGTGCTTATTTCCGGTATCAAGAGTGACAGGGACGTGCTGAAAGTCAGGATTCCGAACGAGATTAATACCGATGGAGGTACATTCCAAGTTGACCTCGGTAAGTTATTTAAGTCTCTGGTATCGAATGTTTTCTGAGTGGGATCTACAGTGAGCGTCCAAGATACTACTGGCTGTAAGAGGGCTTTGTCAAACGCTGGCGTGTCAGTGAACGTTCAGCGAGTCAAGGTTCGTCCCTTCGATGTCGACGGTAATAATCGACCATACCTGACGCACCCGCGCAGCCCACCGCTCGCTTCTATTCTAAAAACGGCCAACGCAATGTCACCATCCTTGAAGGAGACGACGCGAAGCTTCCGCTACGGCTCACAGGGAATGCTGTAAGCAAATAATTACTCCTCTAGTCAAGTCAATCTCACCTAGCTATTATTCCTACTAGCCGTGGACACTCAAGTATCGTCACGAAGGCCACCCAGGACTCACCTATAGAATCAAGGTTAACTCCCCCAATGATGTTGTTTTTGTCAAGGATAGAGGACTTTATGAACTCGTAGAGGTATGGATGTCTTATGTCATGTGTCATATCCCGCTCAATTTTCATGCAGGTTGAAGATGCCCAATGCCCAGGAACCGTCCTTGTTCCTGAACACACCTACCACGTCGACTGGGTCCCTCACCCTGCAGCCAGACTCTCTTCAACATCCAGGGCCCCGCAAGCTACCAATGGCTCTTATATCCGCCCTCCTGTCTGTGAAGGAACCGAAGATTCAATTGATATCGAACTCAAAGGACGACCTCCGTTCCAAGTGAAGTACCTGATTGGACGAAATGACGAGACTAAAGTAGAGAAGCAATCGTTCAACAGTCTTCAAAGCGTTTATCGCCTTGGTTTACGGACGTCTCAGCCAGGACGACATTACTATCGGATTGCTGCTGTTGGAGACCTCTCCTATCCTCTCAACAACGAGCACCAGGACGTCCAACCTGGGACAAAGCCCCTGCAGTTCGAGCAACAGGTTCTGGCGAGACCCACGGCCTGGTTCAAGAACACAAATCACCTTTCTTACTGCCTCAACGACATCTTTCAGCCTCGTTCAGAATCCTATCTCAGTAATGATGGTCTAGTAGTGTTGCATGGGCGGCCACCATTTGTCGTACGCTTCTCAATCAAAAATATGGCGTCGAGTGAGGTTCACAAGGAACTTCGGGAACTCGATACAAACGAGTGGAACCTCGACTTCCCAAGTTACACCTTCAAAACGGTTGGGCCTCATCAAGTGACCATAGATTCCGTCCATGATGCCTCAAGTTGTGATGAACTGGTTCTAGACCCGCTGAAGCGGACATTATGGGTGGATGTGGCGGAAACGGCGATGATTGTACCGTACGAGAGGCGCCAAGATGTTTGCGTAGGAGAACTCTTGCAATTCCAGCTCGAGGGAACGGCGCCATGGCAAATCACGTGAGTTTCAATCAAACTAACATATCCCTACTGATGATGGCTTCCTTTTCCAGCTACAAGTTCGATGATAAGCTACGCACGACTACGCAGAAAGTCGCAAAGTACACGACAGTTGCGGATGCAGCGGGCACCTTCCAAGTGGTATCGATTGCACATCAACAAGCGCAATGCCAAACGACAGTCTCGGACGTGCGTTTGACGGTGCACGAGATCCCTTCTGCAAAGGTGCACCATGGTGATCGATTCGAAGAGAACATCAAAGAGGGAGAGCAAGCAGAGGTCGTCTTCACCTTGATTGGAGAGCCACCATTCACATTCACTTACCAACGAGTCGAACTCGATAAGTATGTGCCGCGGGGGAAGAAACCGAGGGTTCTTGAGACACATACTGTCTCTGGTATTACAACCTCGGAGTACTCGATCTTTTCGTCCGCAGAGGGTAAGGGATGATCCATCCGTTTAACCCTAGTGGCTGACACTCGCCAGGTACTTGGACTGTTACGTTCATCGCTGATAAGTGGTGCCGATATCCACCAGCACATGTCGACCCTTCCATTGAGAAAGTTTAGAGGCTTGGGGTGTTCGTGTGCGCAGGTTGCGAGCTACGCTCTACACGATAATGAATGGGGAGTACTGTATCTCTAGCATCTATAGTCTGATTCGAGCAATCATGTGCCAATATTTTTAATTGTTTATGTTGAGCACTGCTAAACGAAACCCAATACATGAGGCAAATCGTTCCGGAACTTGAACTGAGGTACAACAAAGGTTCAATAGCGATGCTGCAGCAGTTGGAGTAGCCTTGGGATTGAGCTTGCAGTGATCGGGTCTGAGTCGGCGTGGTGACCGCGACGACCCAGGGAAGGGTGAAAGACTCCGCGGAGGCCTCGAGGAGTGCGAGTCGGGCTAAGGTATGTGTATACGGGCGTGGTATTGGTATGCCGTCTGGCATGGATTTCATTTGGGAATTTATTTGGATCAGTTGTTGGAGGAGCGCAATGACTCGGACGTGACTACGAGTAAGGAATAAGGAAAATGCGGGGTTAATAAGTAGCTTCAGTATCTTAGTGATGATGATGATTGATGATGATGGTGCAGCTTGAGGCTGGCCGGGTGTCCCGGGGTCTCCCAGGTTCAACCACTGCCAACCTTGCCCCCAGACTCTCCCTCACATACTCTCTCTCGCTCAAGTCGACTGGCTCGGTGACGACGACGACGATGGCTGGCCAACCACAGTATCCCGCACTCAACCTCTACCCTCTCAACGACTCGTTCGTCCCAAAACACATCCTCCTCGCGGGCGGAATCCGCGTCAAAATAGGCCGCCAGACCAACGCAAAGACCGTCCCTGGAGAGAAAAATGGCTACTTCGACTCGAAGGTTCTCTCGAGACAGCACGCAGAGGTCTGGGAAGAAGGCGCAAAGGTGCGGTTAACACCGAGAGCGAGTGAGGAACTTCTCCGCTGACCGTTTGGCGCGCGTCCCTCGCTGCCGGAACAGATATATATCAAGGATGTAAAGTCCTCTAATGGTACTTTCATCAACGGAACTCGCCTCAGTCCAGAGGGCGTCGAGTCACAGCCATTTGAGCTCAACACGGAAGATGTCGTCGTAAGTAGCACTCTTATCCCAACTGGCCTAGTTTAGCTACGCTGGCATCATTGCGACCCTCTTTGTGTCTTCTGCTAGCCGTATTTCGTCGTCCCATGCCTTCCCGCAGCCCTTCAACAGCGTTGGGTTTTATGGTTATCCCTGTAGCGCGACGCTACTGTGTGGTCATTACCTGCCTCTGAAGAGCCGTTGGCGGGTATCCTCTTTTCAGCCTATTTTGCACTGGTGGCGCTTTTGATCGTGCGACCTGCCCACCAAATATCCTCTGGGCCATGCCGGTTGGCTATAGAGTTCGCAGTTGGGAGCAGAGTGCCTATTTTGTCATATTTGTGATCCCGCCCATCTCGCATAGAAGCCCTGAGGGAAGAGACCGTCGCAGGCCGTCGCAATAGCGATGCTCGCCTCACTTTCGCCTTCATGACGTTGCCTCTACTACTCCTGAGACTGACCATCCACCTAGGAATTCGGCATTGATATTGTTGGTGAAGACAATCAAACCATCATTCACCACAAAGTCGCTGCCAAGGTCCAATGCATTCTTACACCTGAAGATGCTCAGGCCGCACAACAGGCGGCCTACAATCAGCAAATGCGAGATGCACACATGCAACAGCACCCACAGCAGCATATGCAAGGTGGCCCGCCAGGACGAAGACCGGCAATGCACATGCCAAATCACCCGACCAATCTCGGTCAAATAGCCCCAGTGTTGCGACCCAACAAAACTGGTCTATCCTTTGATGTCATCCTCAATCGCCTGCAAAACGAGCTGAACCGGAGCAAAGAAACCGCAAGCGAATTACAGACTCTCAATACAGCAATTACTGATATCCATGAATCTCTCAGCGGTGTTGCTGTAAGTCCGTCGTACTCTACTGTAGACCATTAGAACTCATGACCTTATAGCCTCCTCTACCGCCTCCTTTCCCCCGTGTCCTTCCTCCGGTGCGCCAGGGTTCCGACCCGGCGTTCGCAGCGGCACCCGCTCCGGCGGCCCAACAAGGCCCTCCGACTACTGCTGAACCTCAAGCCATCAACTCGTTACAAGAGCAGCTGCAGCAAACCCAGTCGTTACTCTCTGGTCATGTTGAGAAGATGCACAATCTGGGTTTGGAAACGATCGCCGACGAGCACGATGGCATGAAGCGAGAGATTGGCATGCTAAGAGAGCTCATCGATCAACGGCAACGTGAACTGGAACTCAAGCGGCAACTCCAGATGCAAAAAGCCATCGAGGACGATGACGATGACGCTAAAAGCGTCGCCACCGTCATAGCTGGCGGGCAATTCCACGAGGACGAGGACGAGGAAAACGATGATGAGCGCAGACAAAGAAGAGAAGAGCTTGGCCGGCCCCGAACACCGGAGCCTTCACTAGGGGATGGCGATTCTGATGGCGAAGGCGATATTGGCGTACGGACAATCAACCTCCGTGACCGTGGCGGAACGATCCGCGGCGGCTCATGGAACGGGGATGCCACTGGACCTGCTGGAGGTTCGCAACAAAAATCGGAATTCGCGCCTGCTAGTCGCGAAAGCGTGGACAAGCTCACCGAACGGTTCGAACAGCTTGCGGTCCAATTTGTCTCGGCTATCGAACTCAGCAAGTCGTTACAAACGCAACAACAGGCCGCACAGGAGCAGATCGCGTTCCTAGAGGCAAAGGTTGTCGAGCTCGAGGGTGCAAAGGAGCAGTGGACTGCTGCCTCTGCGCAAAGTGAGGAGAAGAAAGAGGCCGGCGCTGCGGCGGCGTTGCTTGATCTCAACAAGGCCTTTGAGGGCAAGTGGGAGCGACAGAGGGAGGAGTGGGAGGAGGAGAGGACGCGCTTGAATGGGGCGAGACTTGAGTGGGAACAGCGGATGCGAAAGGTTGAGGAAGATGTCAATGGCGTGAAGGAGGTCGCGACTGCGGCGAAGACCGCGGCGGTCGAAGCTTCGTCTGTCGCGAGTGCGGCTGAAAAGTCAGTCGCAGTTCTGTCTACCCAGCTATCGACACCTCCAGCCAACGGCGTCGCACACAAGGCCCAACCTTCCGACCTCGAACTCCAAGCTCCACCGAGTCCGAGGAGTCTATCCTCTGATAGCACTCGTGCAAGACGGAAACGACCCTCCAGTCAGACTCGCAGTCGCTCAACGTCTCGGTCACCACAGCCGAAACCTCTGGCGAATGGCCATATGCACGTCGAATCCGAAGGCGGCCCGATCGCATCGTCTCCGACCACCTCAAAATTCGTTCCTGGGGCATTCGGTGGGTCGGCAGACAGCCGCCCCCCACTCTCACCCCAAAATGGTCCGCGGTTGCAAGTGCAACCAAAATCGCCGACGGAAGACGTCGATGCTGCGACATCAGTATCTTCCTCAACCTCGTCACCTTTATCACGAAAATCCGATCCAGTGAGCTTTCGATTCCTTCCTTATTCTCCCCGTACCCCTCCACGTACCGTACCCATAACATACCCTATGACTCCTGAAACGCACAACTCAATGTTGGGGACCCCATCACTTCAGTCGTATTTCCCGAGTCGGACGCAGAGGCAGCAGCGGCGTGAATACAACGACGATGATACCAGTCATGCTTCGTCTCGTCCCCCACTCTCCTTTACCCCTCCCACTCGTTCCGAACTCCATCCCTCGACACATTGGCTGATCATCCTCTTTTCCCTTTCCTTCCTTTTGCCCCAGCCTGTACCATATTTCTCGGCGATCGCCAGTGCAAGCATCCTCCTCGTTGGAATCGCGGCGTATGTCGTATCGTATCAGAATCACGATTGACTAGATCCAGCGGAATGGGTATACCGCTGCTTGCGCCTTTGGAGCGAGCTGCTGGGTGGCGGGTCGTGGTGGGGGAATGAGGAGGCCTCGGTGTGGAGAGCAGCGTAGTGGGAGAATGCACTAACACCCCGGCTATTACAAGTCCCGTCTATGCATTGGGGGCTCATCCTTGCTGCCAGCGCTCTTCGTCTGGCAGTGGATTCCGATCTTGACGGCGGTATACCTGGATTCACCGTCAAGTTTTCGGCTCTGCATAATGTTCATCTTTGTTGACGTACTAGCTAGTGCTTGTTACCGTGTCTGTGCAATGTCGTCCGTCCCCTTTCTTTACTTTATTGCCTGTTCGTCTCAGCTTATGATCGAATGATATGGCTACGAGTCTGGACATTTGTTTGCGTAGAGATGCGGTGTGTGAGAGACCCCAGGCGTCGGTTGACGGGAGACAATGGTCGAGTTATGGTCTCGCTGGAAGGATCCGCAATGTACGCTGTTATATGTCTACCAGTCTACCAGAATACGATATCCAAGTATCCTGGAACGAGCCCGACCTGTTCATATTATGGGTTGCACTGAGTCCCCTACGAACCTGAAGTGCCGTCGCCTACCCTCTTGCTCGCCTCCCGCTTGCTCGTTGCCATGCCCAACTTTAACACGACCACATTCAGCGAGCCATCATGGCATGGGAGTTTACGAACAGCGCAAGTACCATTTGTGTGCAATGACGCTCTGGTCTAACAGCGCCTGCAATAAAATGACAGTTACTACGACGAGTCGCATGAGCGCCTTCGTCTTGAGGCTCGCAAATTTTGGTCGGAACAAGTCCTCCCCTATGCAGATGAGTGGGAAGAGAAAGGTTCGTGACGGTTCGAGTAGCCACCTGGGCTGGCCTGACTTTGAACGCTATTCTAGGAGAGGTTCCACAGGAGGTTGGTGGCACCTCCGAAGAGAGTACCTATATTTCAACCCCTCTATGAAGGTCTATAGGAGGTGCGCAGCTGCCGGCCTTTTAATGCCAGGGCTACCGAAAAAATGGAAAGACCTTGGGGGCACTGTAGCTGTTGCGGGCATAGGAGACGAAAGTACCACTCTCCGATCTATTCTCTCTGTGTTTGTAATACTGAGGTCGTCCCCTTGCAGAGTGGGATATTTTTCATCAAATTATTGTGCGTTCGTCATTGACCCCTCACATATTCAATCACACTCAAACGCCAACAGGTTACCGACGAGGCCCATCGTTGTCCACAACTAGGAGTCGTGTGGAACTTACTAGCCGGCAACGGGATCGGCGTGCCTCCCGTCCTTAACTATGGTACCGAGGAGCAGAAGCACAGGTTCCTGCCAGATGTTTGCTCTGGAAGCATAAAGTTCTGTCTTGGTATTACCGAGCCGGGTGGTGCGTCGCCGTTCTAAATGCAACGAAATCTGCGACTCACCGAATCCTTCAGCGGGGTCCGATGTTGCATCCATAAACACAACGGCCACTCTATCCGCCAGTGGGGCGTATTATGCAGTCAGCGGATCTAAAAAGTGGATTACCAATGGCCTATTTGCCGATTATATGACGACGGCCGTTCGGACATCTCCAAACGCCTTGTCGGTTCTGATCGTTCCCCTGAGTTCGCCGGGGGTATCAAGGCATCGCATTCCGACCTCTGGTTGTCGAGCATCCGGTACCGCTCTCATCACTTTGAATAACGTACGCGTGCCAGTGGGGAATCTTCTCGGGAAAGAAGGAGACGGCTTTAAGCTAGTCATGTCTAACTTCAACTCTGAGCGGCTCAGTCTCTCTATAACAGCCATCCGCCTCTCCCGCGTCTGTTGGGGTGAAGCTTGGAGCTGGGCAAACAGGAGGACCACGTTTGGTAAACCTTTGATAGAGAGACAGGTGATCCGGGCCAAATTTGCAAAGGTTCTTAACACCCGTCTCTCTCTCCGGACAAGTGCTTATCTTCTCGCTCTAGATGGCGAGAGGTATCGAGAGCTGTCAAGGATGGCTAGAACAATTGTGTTGGCATATAAAGGTGACACCGAGAGCATGGGAGGATGCCCGAATCGGTGCTCAAGTCGCCCTGCTAAAGGTCCAGTGTGGACAATTAATCGAAATGTGTTGTCGAGAAGCGCAGCAGATATTCGGAGGGTTTGTCTTGCCACGACCGTATTCTGCAGACTGATCTGATGCACAATCTCAGGGCCGGTACGACGCGAGAAGGCAAGGGCAAAGCCGTCGAGCAAATCAGTCGTGACCTCCGCGTTTTGGTTGTTGGTGGGGGTTCAGAAGAAATACTTGATGACATGAGCATTCGATCAATTCTATCATCTAGCAATAATGTCAGAAGCAAATTATGAAGATGCCTGACCAGATGGATACCAAGCTGCCCTTGCTCTGTTTCACTATGACAGCACGAGCTGTTGACTCTTGCATAACCAACGTGGTGTCAATAGCGTACCATCATTCACTGCCACGGATTGCCCTCTACAAACGGCCTCAAAACCTCATATTTTACCGTAATTTACTTTATTGGGACTGTCCAGAAACCACGCATCAAGCACATTGCTGACGAGAGCTCTTCGACGGTGGCTGATTAGACTGTTTGAGACCTGTACTAAAATGGCGTAGTTCTACAGGCGGATTATACAAACCCAACGCTAGAGTTTGGCCCACTAGAGTATGGTTGGTTGTAGCAAATTCAAAGACGGGAGAAATCATTTTTCGTCTTAAGAGCTCTCTAGGTTCAACATCTTATGAGAGAGATATTAGCTCTGTCTCGACAGCTCGTATTCAATGTTGCTTCCGTCACGCCTCCCTCGTGGCATGTCTAAAGGTAACCCATCGTATTGGACTACGGTCGAATCGCGTGAGAATACCTTTGCAAACGGAATACACCCAATATTTAAATCGTCGTTTTTGAGTAATAATACGAACAATACGTGTTTTATCTTGCCTCTCATTCCTGTAGCCTAGTGGTCCCTGGGCCTCTGCAGTAGGACGTGTACAGCCACCGGGATCAAGATCCGGACGTTCATTCGCTCGGGACCAGTTTCCCTCCTCAGTATCACAATCGTTCCTCCCTGCTCTGTAGGTTCATCCGCTGCTTTACCTGTGCATCGAATCACGACATTGCGCATTTATGAATGAACGGAACGGCGTTAAATAGGCTGTATATCGAGAGATGGGATCTCAGGCGTGGTCTCAAGATAAGCGATACGACCTTCCTCCTTCACATTCATCTTAGAGGGTACCACGAACGACTTTGTCAACGCTCTCCGCGAAGTAGCCAATGTTACCTTGGTTGAGGCCTGCCATACTGATACGTCCATCGGCAGTCATGTAAACGTGCGCCTTCTCAGCGAGGGCCTTGGTCTGCTGCTGGTTCAAGCCGGTGAAGCTGAACATGCCAATTTGCTTGACAATGTGGCTCCAGTCACCTGGAGTCTTGAGGTCGTGCGTCAACTTGCTGTATAGCGCATCACGCATGCTGATGATTCGGTTTGCCATGTGCTTGACTTCGCCCTCCCTACACGGATACTCCTTTGAGCACTTCACCGAAAAACGAAGTGACGCCGAAACTCGAGACGTACCATTGTCTGCACAAGGTAGTGTTACCGAGGATGGTAGCGACAACCCAAGCACCGTGCAAAGGCGGGTTCGAGTACATGGGACGGATGACAATCTTCACCTGGGAATCGACACGCTTGGTTTCCTCAGGGGAGGAAGTAGTCAAGGAGAACGCGCCGATACGCTCGCCGTAGAGACCCATATTCTTTGCAAAGCTCTGCGCAAGGGCGATTTGGTGGCCTTGCTCGACGAAGTGTCGAACGGCAAAGGCGTCGCGAGTGGTGTCACCGGAGGCAAAGCCCTGATAGGCCATATCGAAGAAAGGGAAGAGACCCTTCTCCTTGACAATCGTGGAGATTTCTCTCCATTGCTCTTGTGTAGGGTCGATGCCAGTGGGGTTGTGCGCGCAGGCATGAAGAAGGACAATGCTACCTGGTTCGGCGTTCTTGTAAAGGATAAAAGGGTGTCAGGAAATGAATAAGGATTGCATACTTTAACTGCACTGACCTTCAGGTCTTCGGTCAAGCCAGCCCAGTCTAGCTCGACCCCACCAGTTCCACCGAAGTAGCGATATCGACGTACATCGAGACCAGCGTCACGGAAGAGGGGAATGTGGTTGCCCCAGGTTGGATTAGGGAGATAGATCGCTTTTGGACCTGGAAAGTGGCGTGCGAGGAAGGTACCACCGATACGGAGAGCACCAGTCCCGGAGATGGATTGAGCCACTGCAACCTGTGATACGTGTCAGAATGGATAACTTAGACGAATAGAAACCTCGTGCGGCGGCACGAAATGTCGTCGGTAGCATTGGAGAGCCCGCCTCTCGATAGGAGCACATATCTTCACTGCGACTCATTGCAAAGAGTGTAACACCATGCTGACCAGCAGAACCCACATGGCCAGAAGACGTCGAAGGCTGGCTTATGCCTGCTCTCACGCACTCTTAGGAGAGCACATGAAACTATTGCAGAAATGTATCGCTTGAGGTAAGAGCCACGTATGATAACGCGCTGTGTGCCGCCGCAGACCCCAAGTCCATCAAAATGAAACGACGTACGCGACTCTCGCCAACAACTGAGCTATCAGAGCCATAGGCAAGCTTGGCAGCAAGGCTTGTGAACTGGGACAGGCCGGTGATGGGAAGATATTCGCGATCCTTCTTGTGTTCGTGGAGGATTTCCTCTGCCTTGCGGACGCTGGGCAGCAAGTAGGGCTTGCCGTTCTCATCGCGGTAAGCACCAACACCAAGATTTACTTTCTTTGGCGAGGTATCGGCCTTGAAAGCTTCCGTGATACCAAGGATTGGGTCTGGTGGACCAGCCGGAACTTTGGCCCAAACCGAGGCGGCGCGGACGGCAGCGGGAAGACGCGACCTGGTGGT
>Ga0307513_10006568_pt1 | contig 15190 bp, 18 predicted proteins | sample 15_EM_MG_FD_202174 | JGI IMG/M metagenome (GOLD analysis project Ga0307513, IMG submission 202174) | Populus trichocarpa ectomycorrhiza microbial communities from riparian zone in the Pacific Northwest, United States - 15_EM | ecosystem: Host-associated > Plants > Roots > Unclassified | place... | reverse complement strand
ATAGCAGGCGGCATGCAACCTTCGAAACTGTTGATCGTCATGGCTTTGGCCCAGGAATCGCGCGGCCTGCTGGAGCGTGCCGGCGCGCAATTGCTGTACACCGGCGTGGGCAAGGTCAACGCGGCGGCCACGCTCGCGCGGCGGCTGGCCGAAATCCGCTGCGCCGGCGCGCAGTTGCCACTGGTCGTGAACCTGGGTACTGCTGGCAGCCGGACTATTCCCGCGCATACCCTGGTGGCCTGCAATCGCTTCGCGCAACGTGACATGGACGTGAGCGGGATGGGCTTCGCACCGGGCGTCACGCCCTTCGACGAGACGCCGCCGGTCATCGAGTTTCCGGAGGTGTTCACTCATTTGCCGCAGCTGTCGTGTTCGACCGCGGACTCGTTCGCGACGCATCGTCACGAAGTGGGCGGCGACGTGGTCGACATGGAGGCGTTCGCGCTCGCGCGCGTGTGCCGCGCGGAACACGCGCGTTTCGCCTGCGCGAAGTACGTCACCGATGGCGCCGACAGCGATTCGGCCACACACTGGGAAGCGGCGCTCGATGCCGCCGCGCGCTCTTTCGTCACCGTCTACGAGTTCCTTGCCTCATGAACGAACACCCGCTTCACAACCGCGCCATTCGCAGCTTCGTGATGCGCGCCGGTCGCATGACCGTCGGCCAGACACGTGCGCTCGAGGATCTCTGGCCGCGTCATGGCGTCGAGTTTTCGCCGCGGGTGCTGGTGCTCGATGACCTCTTTGGGCGCACTGCGCCACGCACGCTCGAGATCGGCTTCGGCAACGGCGAACATCTCGCCGCACTCGCCACCGCGCATCCGGAGCGCGACTATTTCGGAATCGAAGTGCATCGCCCGGGCGTGGGTCATCTGCTCATGCTGACCGCGGCTAACAACCTCACGAATGTGCGAACGAGCACGCACGACGCGGTGGAGGTGCTGCGCGAGCAGATCGCGCCGGAATCCATCGATGAGGTGCTGGTGCTGTTCCCGGACCCCTGGCACAAGAAGAGACATCACAAGCGCCGGCTGATCCAGCCGCCGTTCGTGGAGCTGGTCGCGTCGCGCCTGCGCGCGGGCGGCGTGCTGCGGCTAGCTACCGACTGGGAAGAGTACGCGCTGCAGATGCTCGAGGTGCTGGGCGCGGCCCGGACTCTGTTTGCGAACCTCTCGCCCACCGGCGACTGGATGCCGCGTCCGGACGAGCGTGCGCCCACGCGATTTGAAAAACGCGGCGCGCGTCTCGGGCATGGGGTGTGGGACCTGGCGTTCAGCCGCCTTTAGTCTCGCGCCGGGGATGCCGATAGAAATTCAACGCGCCTTCGGCCCATACCAATCCGCTGCGGCCTTCGATGCTCACGCGCTTCTCGCCAGCGAAGCCCCGCGCGAGGCGCTCGGACTCGCCATAGATATATGAGTGCTCGCCGCGAGGCGCCACCTGCGCGGCAACCGCGCCCAGCAGGCGATCCAGCCCGGCGCGGTCCACGGCGGGATTCAGCGCGAGGGTCTGGCGCCGCACCGTGTTGGCGAGCTCGAACCTCGAACTCTTCAGTGTTCGAGCGCCGCTCGATCGAATCCCTGCGGGGGACACTCACCGGCCTGCAGCGGATACGCGAGCGCGGGCAACAGGATGGCCAGCACACGAGTGATGGATGAGGCGCGCACGTGGCCGCCTTCAGATTCCGGTGAAGCTGGCGCGTAGTCCATCGACGACAAACTGAACGGCAAGTGCGCCGAGCACCACGCCGAACAATCTATTCGCCACGTTCGTGCCGGTGACGCCGATGACGCGCATCAGTGGTCCGGCCACCCACATGGCGAACAGGCACAACGCCAGCACCACCAGCGCGCACGCGAACATCAGGAGGAACTGGACCGGATGCTCGGTCACGGGAATCGGTCCAAACCAGAGCAGCAGGGTGGTCAGTGCACCAGGGCCAGCCATGAACGGGAATGCAAGAGGGAAAACCGCAATGTCCGCACGCTTCTTGCTCTCGACTTTTTCGTCGCTCGACGTGCGCGTCCCGGATTCGCGCGCAAACACCATCTCGAGCGCGATGAGGAAAAGCAACAGGCCGCCAAAAATCCTGAACGAGTCGATGGCGATACCCATGGCTGACAAAAATCCGGCGCCCACCAACGCGAAAAGCAGCAGTATTCCGCTTGCAACTAACACGGACTTCAGGGCCATCTTGTGTTTGTAGCCGTCGCTCGCGCCTTCGGTGAGGCCGGAAAAGACGGGGATCAGCGAGATCGGTTCGACGACGACGAAGAACACGATGAAAAACTTGAGTGCCTGTTCGAGCATGGTGCTTTGCGCAAGATATTCGTTCTTGTAAGTGCTCACTTTCCGGAGCAACATGAAGTCACTTATTACGCGAGCAGCATAGCAGCATCACGATTCGGAGGGATTCGATGAAACCCACCATCGGCAACTGGTACCGCATTCAAGGAAGCGACTCTTTCGAGGTCGTCGCCTTCGATGAAGACGACGGTTCCATCGAGCTGCAATACTTCGATGGCACGGTAGAAGAAATGGACCTCGAAGACTGGCAGGCCGCGAAAGAAAGCGGCGCGCTCGAAGAAGTCGAACCCCCCGAAGACTGGACCGGCTCGGTCGATGTCGACCCCGAAGAAGACGACGCACGCGGCACCGTGGGCTACGACAAGGAAGACGACCGCCGCCAAAGCGCCGGCAAACTCGAAGGTCTCGATCTGTTCGAGTAAGCCTCCTGGCTCGAGCCCATCTCTCTAGTCCTCTAATCTAACTAGAGCGGCGCGTTCGCCAGCCGCTCGACGTCGACTCCTTCCGCCAGCATCACATACCCGCTCAAGACCTCGACCGGCACCGGCGTCAGCGATTGCCCCGGGCATGGTCCGGCGATGCACAGCCCGTTGTCGCGCGCGAACAGCGCGCCGTGCGACGCGCACATGATGAGATTGCGATCCGGCGTCAGGAACTTGTGTGGCCGGAAGTTGAGCGGATGCCCGGCGTGCGGGCAGTAGTTCACGTAGGCGGCGATGCCATCCGCGGTCTTGACGATGAATCCGCGCAGCGGCCAGTCGCCCTCACCCACCGCGAATCCCCTGCTGCCGGTTTCATCGAGCTCCGCGAGCGAACAGAGCACGCGCTCGAGATCAATTTCCTGCGGCGGTGATGTCACGGCGCGAAAGCCACATGAGGAGCAGCAACCCTGGAACGCTCAACAGCGCGGTATACAGGAAGAAGTCGCCGTAGCCGAGCGCGTCGACCATGAAGCCCGACGTTCCCATCAGCAGTTTGCCCGGCAGCGAATACAGCGATGACAGCACCGCATACTGGGTCGCGGTGTATTTCGCGCTGGTGAGACTCGACATGAAGGCGATGAGTGCGGTGCCGTGCACGCCAAGCGCCAGGTTGTCGAAACTCACGATTGTCGCCAGCCCGAGGTCGGTCGCCGGCCCACGCGTCGTTATCTGCTCGACCCAGAACGAGAAGAATCCACTGCGCGCGCATTCGAGCGGCACATGGCAGGCGTACGCCCCGTAGGTGGCGTAGAAAATATTCGACACGATCACGAGAACGCTGCCGAGCAGAAGGCCCTTGATACGGCCCACTTTGGCCACGATGACGCCGCCCAGCACGGCACCCACGAGCGTCGAAGGCCAGCCGAAGAATTTCGCGATGACTCCGACTTCGGTCACGCTGAAGCCCATGTCGATGTAAAACGGGTTGGTCATCGTGCCCATGACGTAGTCGGTCAGCCGGTACGTACTGATGAACGCGAAGATAAGCAGCCCGAGCCCCAACCCGTAGCGGCTGAAGAAGTCCACCACCGGCCCGGCCAGCGCGCCCATGAACCATGCCCCGGTCGCGCGCATCCAGCGCGGCCAGTGCGCGCGCGATGCAAGCCATGCGACCACGCGCTGCTCTCGCTGCTGAACGCTCTCGGCAATGGCTCGCACCGGTTCGCGCACCAGCAAGGTAGTGGCTACGCCGATCGATACGAGCGCGGCCATCGTGAGATAGCTCGTGCGAAATCCGGATTCCCCGGCGATGATCAGCGCGCCGGCGGACGCCACCATGAGCGCTGTGCGATATCCAATTTGATAAGCGGCTGCCATCGCGCCTTGCTTGTCCGCGGACGCCGACTCGATACGCCACGCATCGATGGCGATATCCTGTGTGGCAGCAAAGAAAGCGACGCCGAGCGCGAACATCGCCACGTGCATTACGCCTGCGCCAGGATCGCTGAGCGCGAGATTGGCCAGGCAGATCGCGATTCCGATCTGCGCCAGCAGCATCCAGGAACGTCGCCTGCCTAACAATCTGTCGATCACGGGCAGCGCGACCCGGTCGACGATGGGCGCCCATACCCACTTGAAGGAATACATGAGCCCCACCCAGGACAACATGCCGATGGTGGCGCGTTCGATGTGCTCGGTTCGCAGCCATGCAGAGAGCGTAGAGAACACGAGATAAAAGGGCAGTCCCGCGGAGAAGCCGAGGAACAGCATCGACAGCACTGGACGTTCGCCGTAGACGAGCAGCGCCTGGCCCCAGCTGCGGCGTGCCGGCGTTTCAGTGGCCATGCTGGAGAGAGTGATGCCTGCCGTTCAGCGTTATCATGCGCACCGCCGCATCATACGGAAGACTCTGACCGTGCAGGAATATCAACGAACCTTCGTCGAGCTCGCAATGTCGCGCACCGCGCTGCGCTTCGGCTCGTTCAAGCTCAAGTCCGGCCGGGAGAGTCCGTACTTCTTCAACGCCGGCCTGTTCAATGACGGCGAAGCCATCGCGGTCCTGGGCCAGTGCTACGCGGCAGCGCTCGCGCGTTCGCAAATCGGGTTCGACATGTTGTTCGGCCCGGCCTACAAGGGCATTCCACTCGCCACCACCACCGCCGTGGCGCTCGCCGAACACCATCACCGCAGCGTGCCGTGGGCATTCAACCGCAAGGAAGCCAAGGATCATGGCGAAGGCGGCAACATCGTGGGCGCGCCGCTCAAGGGGCGCGTGATCATCGTCGATGACGTGATCACCGCCGGCACCGCCATCCGCGAATCCGTGGAAATCATCCGCGCGGCGGGGGCCACACCGATCGGGGTGGCCCTCGCCCTGGACCGCCAGGAGCGGGGCCAGGGCCCGCAATCGGCGGTGCAAGAGGTCTCGGAGCAGTACGGTTTGCGGTGCGTCAGCATCCTCACCCTGGCGGAGCTCATCGAGACCTTCGCCCAGGGCCCCAGTGATGCAGTTCGCATTTCCAGCCAAGAGATTGCGGCATTGCGTGCTTACCAGCGCGATTGGGGTGTCGGCGCGGTATCCCCGGACGCAAACCCTGGGGCAAAATAGCCCGCATGCGCAAAGTCACATTCTTCCTGGCGACATTGCTCTCGAGCACCCTGCTGGCATCCGTGGTGCAGGCACAAAGCAAGCCGACGGGTCAGTCGAAAGAAACCTACAAGTGGACCGACGAAAACGGAGTCGTGCACTACGGCGATCATGTACCGGCTGAGTATTCGCAGCGCGAACAGAGGCTGCTGAATTCCCAGGGTCTCGAGGTGGGCAAGAAACAGGCGGAGATGAATCCGAAGGAAGCCGCCGAATACTCCGCCAGGCAGAAGGAAGAATCCCGGCGCAAGCAGCACGACATGTTCCTGATCTCCACCTACCCGTCGGTGAAGGAAATCGAAAACGTGCGCGACGTGCGACTCGACCAGATCAACGCACAGATCGTCGCCGCCGAGGCCTACATTTCCAGTCTCACCACACGCGTCGATGGACTGAAAAATCGCGCGCTCATCTTCGCGCCCTACAACACAAAGCCCGGTGCGCGCCGCATGCCCGACGATCTCGCCGAGGAAATGGTTCGCGCCATGAGCGAGCTGCGTACGCAGAATTCAGCACTGAACGCCAAGAAAACCGAGCATCAGAGAGTGGTGACGCAATTCGACGCGGACATCAAGCGGTTCAAGGAGCTGCGTGTGTCGGCAGCCGCGCGCGTCAACCAGGCCAACTCACCGAAGCAGTAGCTCGGGCCCTCGCGAAAAAGCACGGGCTTCGCTGCAACATCAACGCGTGCCCGTGTGGCCGAAGCCGCCGGCGCCGCGTGACGAAGCCGCGAAGTCCTCGACGACTTCCAACCTCACCTGCACCACCGGCACGATGATCATCTGGGCGATTCGCTCGCCCGGCTGCACCGTGAAGTCCGTCGCGGATCGATTCCAGCACGACACCATGAGCTGCCCCTGGTAGTCGGAGTCGATGAGTCCGACCAGGTTGCCCAGCACCACGCCGTGTTTGTGGCCCAGGCCCGAGCGCGGAAGAATCACGGCGGCGAGACCCGGGTCATCCAGATGAATCGCAAGTCCGGTGGGAATCAGTTCCGCCTTGCCGGCGGCCAGCACCAGCGGGGCATTGAGCAAGGCGCGCAGATCGAGCCCCGCGGAACCCGCGGTGGCGTAGGCAGGCAAAGGAAATTCCTTGCCGATGCGCGCATCGAGAATCCTGATCTTGAGTGCGCGATCCGCGCGAACGCCGGACTCCTGGGCGGAAATCTGCGCGTTCATGCGGACACGCTGGTTAGACGTGGGCCCTTCTTGCGTTCGGCGTAGAGCTCGGCGATGAGTGCCACAAGATCGCGCGCCAGCGCAACCTTGGGCGCGTGCGGCAACTCACGGCGCCCGTCGCGCCAGAGCACCAGCAATGCGTTGTCGTCCTTTTCGAACACCTTGTCGTGTCCGACTTCATTCGCGGCGATCATGTCGAGGTTCTTCTTGAGGAGTTTTTGCCGCGCGTATTGTTCCACGGAATCCGTCTCCGCCGCGAACCCAACCACGAATGGCCGCAAGGGACGCGCCGCCACCGTGGCAAGGATGTCGACGGTCCGCTCCATCTTGAGATCCATCGACTCGGACGTTTTCTTGATCTTGCATTCAACGGGATTCGCCGGCCGGTAGTCGGCGACAGCGGCCGTGGCGACGAAGATGTCGACGCCGTCGATGTTCTTCATCACCGCATTGAGCATGTCTGCTGCACTCTCGACGTCGATGCGTTTCACGCCGGGGGGCGTGGCCAACGAGACCGGCCCGCAGACGATGGTGACGTCGGCGCCCGCCTCGCGCGCCGCAGCCGCGAGCGCGAAGCCCATTTTTCCGGAGCTGCGATTGCTGATGAAGCGCACCGGATCGATGCGTTCGCGCGTGGGACCCGCGGTGAGCAGCACGCGCTTGCCGGCGAGCGGACCCGTGGGTGCGATGGCGTTGACGACATTGCCTGCGAGCTCGGTCGGCTCGAGCATGCGCCCGGCTCCCACTTCGCCGCAGGCCTGGTCGCCTTCGCCGGGCCCCCAGACATGAACGCCGCGCGACTTCAGCGTGGCGACGTTGGCCTGGGTGGCGGCATTCGCCCACATGAGGCGGTTCATGGCCGGCGCCAGCGCGATCGGCGCCGAGGTCGCCAGGCACAATGTAGTTAGGAGATCGTCCGCCTGGCCGGTGGCGAGGCGGGCAATGAAGTCCGCGGTGGCCGGCGCGATCATCACGAAGTCCGCCCAACGCGCGAGCTCGATGTGTGACATCGCCTTCTCGGCTTCCGGATCCCACAGGTCGCTGCGCACTTCGCGGCCCGAGACGGCCTGGAAAGTCATCGGCGTGACGAACTCGCGGGCTCCCGCCGTGAGCACCACCTGCACCTCGGCGCCCTGCTCGCGCAGGCGACGGACGAGGTCGGGGCTCTTGTATGCCGCGATTCCGCCGGTGACGCCGAGAAGTATCCGTTTGCCATGCATGGGCCGGCATTATCGGCAGGCGCGACAAAGGTTTACCAGTCGGTTTCGTTTCGCCAATAGTTCCTGCAGTTATTAGCGATTCGCGGCGCATTGCGCGCTTAGGGTATTGGCGGTGTTCGAGCCAAGATCACGCTATGGATCAGCAAGTTAGCTCAGCCTCCGACTCCGGCAACATCAGCACCTGGCCACTCGGCGAACGGCCGCGCGAGCGCCTGCTCATGCGTGGCGCACAGGCTTTGTCTGACGCGGAGCTGCTCGCCGTGGTGCTGGGCACGGGCAGTGGCGGCTCGAACGCGTTGGACATAGCGCGCCAGCTCCTGCAGCACTTCGGCGGCAGCCTGCGCCGCCTGCTCACCAGCGATGCGGAAAACCTGCTCGCACTTCGCGGCCTCGGGCCGGCGCGCTACGCCACCCTCATGGCGGCGCTCGAGCTCTCGCGCCGCCACTACTGCGAGGCGCTGCGCGCAGGTCCCGCCATGAATGCACCCGCGGCCACGCGTCAGTTCCTCACCGCCCAACTGCGCGATCGGCCCTACGAAGTGTTCTGCTGTCTGCATCTCGACAATCGCCACCGGCTCATCCATTTCGAGGAAGTGTTCCGCGGCACCATCGACGGCGCCAGCGTCCATCCGCGAGAAGTCGTGCGCCAGGCGCTGCAATACAACGCCGCTGCTCTCATTTTCGCGCACAACCATCCGTCAGGGGTGGCCGAGGCCAGCCAGGCGGACGAGCTCATCACGCGCCGCCTGCGCGATGCGCTCGCTCTCGTGGACATCCGCGTGCTCGATCACCTCATCGTCGGCGACAACACCTGCCTGTCGTTCGCCGAGCGCGGGTTGCTGTGACCCTTGCGCCGTAGGCGTCGCGGGACGCCGGCAGTTGTGGCCAGGGCCTGCAGCGGTCAGGGATTTATCTGCCCGTCCATCCACGCAATACGCGCCGTCAGCCAGGTGTTCAGATAGTCGATCTCGCCGGTATAGCTGCCGGGAATTCTGTAGTTAGGCCACACGTACATCTCGAGAATGGGCCAGCGCTGGAAATTGTTGAGCTGCGGCTGCTGCAGGCTCGCGGAACTGCTCGTGACGCCCGCGGGCAGCACCCACTGAACATTGAAAGACTGTCCCAGTGCCGCATCCGCCGGCGCGGTACCCGTTACGTCCTTGAAAGTGACGGGCGGAAGATTGCCCACTGGAGGATCGGCGCCGCCGCCGTCCGAGCCACCGCCGCCTCCGCAACCCGCAAGCAGACCGGCCGCTACGAGTGCCATGCACCCGAGTCGTTTCATCACGTTCAATGGACCCCCTCGATTCATCGGGCAATTGCGTAGCGCTGCACCGTCGCCCACTCTCCAAATGCGCGCAAGGGGCGCCTGCCCTGGCTGATTTGCGCCCTCCTGAAAGCAACCGCCGGATAGGGCAATCCGCATCACTTCCACGGGATTGGCAGGCCGCTGTTGCTCGGCTTCCGGGGGGCTGGTATAAAGACCGCCCTTTGGACGGCCGCGAACCGGCTATCCGATACGTAACTAACTGATTTCCGGGATTTTTATGAGCCGCGTCTGCGAAGTCACGGGCAAGAGCGTTGCTGTCGGCAACCGCGTCTCCCACGCCAACAACAAGAAGCGCCGCCGCTTCCTGCCGAATCTGCACACTCAGCGCTTCTGGCTGGAGACCGAGCGTCGCTGGGTCAGCCTGCGCATCTCCACCAGCGGCCTGCGCACCATCGAGAAGAACGGCATCGAGTCCGTCATCGCCGGCATGCGCGCCAAGGGCAAGAAGGTTTAAGCCATGCGCGAAAAAGTAAAACTGCTGTCGACCGCCGGCACCGGCCATTTCTACGTGGCCACGAAGAATAAGCGCCTGCACCCCGACAAGATGAACGTGAAGAAATACGACCCGGTCGTGCGTAAGCACGTCGAGTACAAGGAATCGAAGATCAAGTGATCTCGCGCCTAAGGCGCGGCATTTCGAAGGGCGCGGCAGGCGCGTAACGATTTCCAAGGCCACAAAAAGGCCCGCTGGTACAAACCCAGCGGGCCTTTTTCTTTGCCTGGTCAACACTCAACACCACAAGCAGGGTTTCAACGATCGTGGGTCCTGGCGGCTGGCAAAGCGCCGGCGGCTTTGGCAGCAGTCAGAACTTGGGGCGGCGGCGGAATCGCGAATAGCTCGGATGAGCTGCTTCACTGGGATCTCTTGCAGGAGGGTTCCACCGCCACCCACAATCGTTCGTAACCTATAGACGCACGAGATGCCAAAAGGGTTGCAGCCCAAAGCGACCAGTTGATCGAAATTCGCGCTGAACTGACCCATTCCCACACGTGCCCGAACTACCCGAAGTTGAAACCACCCGTCGAGGCATCGAGCCGCACGTGGCCGGCAGGCGCATCGAACGCCTGCTGATCCACGAACGCCGCCTGCGATGGCCCGTGGATCTGGGGATGGTGGCGGCCGTGGCGGGCGCCGCGATCCGGCACGCCGGCCGTCGCGCGAAGTATCTGTTGCTCGAAACCGATGCGGGCACGTTGATCCTGCATCTCGGCATGTCGGGCAGCCTGCGCGTGTTGCCGGTGGCGACGCCACGCATCACGCACGATCATGTCGACATCGAGCTCGACTCGGGCCAGACGCTGCGCTTCAACGATCCGCGTCGCTTCGGCAGCCTGTTGTTCACGGCGGGAGATCCAGCGCAACACCCATTGCTCAAGAGTCTCGCGCCCGAACCGCTCGAGGATGAATTCGACGGCGAATATCTCTGGAAGATTACGCGGCGGCGCGCGGTGGCGATCAAGCAGCTCATCATGAACTCGCGACTCGTGGTGGGCGTGGGGAACATCTACGCGAGCGAGGCGTTATTTCGCGCGCGCGTGCGGCCACGAAGACAGGCGCGCAAGCTCACCCGCGCCGAGTGCACGAAGCTGGCGCGCGCCATCAAGGCGACGCTGGCGATGGCGGTGAAAGTGGGTGGCACGACGCTGCGCGACTATGTCGGTGTCGACGGCAACCCGGGCTATTTTCGCCAGAAACTGTACGTGTACGAACGGGCGGACGAGGCGTGCCGCGTCTGCGGCAAGCCCGTCAAGCAATTCACTCAAGGTGGCCGCTCCACGTACTGGTGTGCGAATTGTCAGAAGTGAAAGACAATGCTGAGGTGAACACGCCCACCTCCATGTGCACTCCGGCCAGCCTCGCCGCGTTCAAACGCCGTCTCGTCAAGGTCGACCCGATCCTTGCGAGCGTGATTCGCGCCGCCGGCAAATTCACGCACACGACAAGTGCGCAACACACGCCGTTTCATGCGCTGGCGCGCGCGATCGCGCATCAACAGCTGAACGGCACCGCGGCGGAAAGCATCTTCGGCCGGTTCGTCGGCCTGTACGCAGTCAATGGAGCGGCGGCGGCACTGCTCGAAGCGGAGCTGGTGCTCTCGACGCCGGATGAAAAAATGCGCGCGGTCGGTCTCTCGTTCGCCAAGATCGCCAGCATCAAGGATCTCGCGCGCAAGACGCTCGAGGGCGTCGTGCCGCCCTCGGAGATCCTGCACACGCTCGCGGACGAGGAAATCATCGAGCGGCTCACGCAGGTGCGCGGCATCGGGCGCTGGACCGTCGAGATGATGCTCATGTCGCGGCTCGGCCGGCCCGACGTGCTGCCCATCGACGACTTCGGTGTGCGCAATGGATTCCGCCTGGCCTACGGGCTGCGCGGCATGCCGACGCCGCGCGCGCTCGCCGAATTCGGCGCGCGCTGGGCGCCCTACCGCTCGGTAGCCGCGTGGTATTTGTGGCGCGCGGTCGACCTGCACCGCGAGGGAAAACTACCCGAGCCCGCAACGCCCACGCGCGTCAAGACCGTGAAGAAGAAGAAAAAGAAGGCCGCGCCGGCCAAGCCCGGGCGCAAAGCCAAAAAGAAGCGCGTCGCACGCCCCAGGCGTGCAACCCGAAGGTAAGGTCGCGAGTCCATTACAGACCTTCGCCCACGCGAGTCTGCCCATGGATTTCAATTCTGCACGCGGCGCCGCGTTGCTCGCGGTCGTCGTCACAATCGCGCTCACGAGCTCCGCCTTGGCCGCGGATGTCGCGCCCGAAGATTGCCGCGTCGGGTCCTATCTTCTCGACGATGGCCAGGTCGTCGACGTCGGCAACTCTACGCCGCCGGCGCTGCGCTGGCGTCGTCTCGACGGCACCTCGGGTGCGTTGACCGGCGATGCCCGGCAGATGACCAGCACATTCGGCTGGACCGGCCGGCCCGACGGACACCTCTTCCGCTTCGATTGCGTGCAAGGCCGCATCACCGTCGACGACGTGCCGGGCGAGCGCATTCCATTCACCGTGCGCGACACGAAATTCGACGTGAGCGGTGCGACGCTCGCGGGCCGGCTGATCATGCCGCCCGGGAAGCGGCGCGTGCCCGTCGTCGTGCTCGTGCACGGTTCCGAGGATAGCTCCGCACGTGACTTCTACTCACTGCAACGCCTGTTCCCGGCGCAGGACATTGGCGCGTTCGTCTACGACAAGCGCGGCACGGGCGCCTCGGGCGGCGAGTTCACGCATGATTACCGCATACTGGCCGCGGATGCCGCCGCCGCCCTACGCGAGGCACGACGCCTCGCCGGCCGGCGCGCAACCCGCACCGGATTTCAAGGCAGCAGCCAGGGCGGCTGGGTTGCGCCGCTCGCGGCCGAGCTCACGCCTGTGGATTTCATCATCGTGGCATACGGTCTCGCGGTATCGCCCATGCAGGAAGACGATGAGGCGATTGCGCTCGACATGACGCGCCACGGTTTCGGCGCGGCCGAGACGGCGAAGGCGCTGGAGATCGCGCGCGCGGCGCAACGCATCGTCGAAGACAATTTTCGAAGCGGCTACGAGGAGCTTGCGGCGGTACGCGCCAAATATGCGGCCGAACCCTGGTCGCAATTCGTGCGCGGCAACGTCACTGGCGTGATCCTTTCACGGACACCCGCTGAGATGCGCGAACTCGGACCCAGGGTATTCGCGGGCGCGATACCTCACTACGACCCGATGCCGGTGTTGCGCCGTCTCGAAGTGCCGCAGCTGTGGGTTCTCGCAGCCGACGACATCGATGCACCGATCGGAGAAACCTTGCGCCGGCTGGAAACGCTGCGGGCCAGTGGCAAGCGCACGACGGTAGCCGTCTATCCGCGCGCCGAGCATGGCATGTACGAATTCGAAGTGGATGCAACCGGAGAACGCCAGTCCACGCGGCAACCCGCCACCTATCTACCGCTGATGCGCGATTTCGTCGCGGGCAAGTTGCGCTCTGGCTACGGCGACAGCACGATCTACCGCGCTCAGTAGACCAATCCCTCGCCGACGCCGCGCGGATCCGATGCGGCTTCGACTTTTCCGGTCTTGTAATCCCAGGTGACGACCTGGGTGTTGCCCCACTTGCGCGAGCCTTCCTTCAATACGTGGCCGCGCGCTTCGAGCTGCGCGCGTTCGTCGGGGTTGAGCGCTCCGGGTTCGAACTCGACGACATCGGGGGAGAACTGGTGATGGAAACGGGGCGCGCTCACGATCTCCTGTCCGGTCTTGCCCTCCAGAAAACCGAGTGTGCCGAGGATGACCATGCCCGGAATGCGGCTGCCGCCGGGTGAGCCGATGATCATGAGGCCCCTGGGCCCTTCCACGAACGTGGGCGTCGACGAAGACAGTGGCCGCTTCCCGGGCGCGATCGAATTGGCTTCCGCGCCGATGAGCTGGAAGCCATTCGGAACACCCGGCTTCGCCGAGAAATCGTCCATCTGGTTGTTCAGCAGGATTCCAGTGCCCGGCACCATGAGCCCGGATCCGAAGAAGAAATTGAGCGTCAGCGTGGCCGCGACCATATTGCCGTGCTTGTCGATAACGGAGAAATGAGTAGTTTGAGTGCCGGCCGGCGCGGCATCGACGCCCGGCAACGAGCTGCTGGGAGTGGCCTTGTCCATGCGGATGGAAGCGCGTTGTCCGTCGGCATAATAGTCATTGATGAGCCGCGCGACCGGAACGTCAACGAAATCGGGGTCGCCGAGATACACGGCGCGATCGCGATGCACTCGTCGCATGGCTTCGACAATGAGATGGGTGCGCGTCACGGTGTCGACCTTGTCGAGGTCGAACCCTTCGAGGATGTTCAGCGCATCGATGAGTGCGACGCCTCCCGAAGCCGGCGGCGAGCCCGACACGATGCGTGCGCCGCGATAATGACCCACGACGGGCGCACGCTCGACGACCTTGTAGTTGGCGAGGTCCGCTTCGGTCCAGTTGCCGCCGAGCTTTTGCACCCCGGCAACGAGTTTCTTCGCGAACGCACCCTTGTAGTACCCGTCGGCGCCCTTGGTGGCCAGCAATTCGAGGCTATCCGCGAGTTCCGGCTGCTTGATGATGTAGCCGATCGCCGGTACTTCGCCGTTGTCCAGGTACACGCGTGCGGCGTCCTCCGTCTTGAGGAACGCGTTTTTCTTGAACGAGACGGCGCCGCGCATGCGTTCATAAAGTGGAAACCCGTCGCGCGCGAGCTTGATGGCCGGCGCCATGCTCACCGACAGCGGCAATTTCCCGTATTTCTTCGCCATGTAAGCGAAACCGGCTGGCTCTCCGGGAATGCCCGCGGCGAGCGCCGAGTCGCGCGAAAGACTCGCGACGGCGTTGCCGTCCTTGTCGAGGAACATGTCACGCGTGGCAGCGCCTGGCGCCATCTCGCGCAGGTCGATCATCGCCTCGTGGCCATCGCTGGCGCGACGAAGCAGGAAGAATCCGCCGCCGCCCAGTCCCGAACAGCACGATTCCACCACCGCAAGAGCGGATGCGACCGCGACCGCCGCATCGAACGCATTGCCGCCCTTGGCGAGAATCTGCTTGCCCGCTTCGCTCGCGAGTGGAAAGGCGCTGGCGATGGCGGCATGACCGGGCCCGGCCGCGGGAACCTTCGTTTCAGGGGTGGCCGCCTGCAGCGGCAAGACGAAAACGAGCGTGAAACAGGCGAATGTGCGCAAGACGCGCGTTGCGGAAAACTTCATTCGGTTCAGACCCGCTTCATCTTCTTCAGTTCGGCCGCGACCAGCGGATGCACGAACTCTTTCACGTCACCGCCGAGGATGGCGATCTCGCGCACCAGCGTGGAGGAGATGAAGGTGAATTGTTCCTGCGGGGTGAGAAACACGGTCTCGAGCTCGCGGTGCAGGTGCCGGCTCATGTTCGCGAGCTGAAACTCGAACTCGAAGTCCGACACCGCGCGCAGTCCGCGCACCACGACCTGCACACCAAGCTCGCGAGCGAGATCCACGGTCAGCCCCTTGTATCCCATGACCTCGACGCCCGGAATGTCGCCGAGTACGGCGCGCGCCAGTTCCACGCGCTGTTCGAGCGGGAACATCGGCGCCTTGTTAGGGTTTGAGGCGATCGCGACGATGACG
>Ga0307513_10006567_pt1 | contig 15191 bp, 6 predicted proteins | sample 15_EM_MG_FD_202174 | JGI IMG/M metagenome (GOLD analysis project Ga0307513, IMG submission 202174) | Populus trichocarpa ectomycorrhiza microbial communities from riparian zone in the Pacific Northwest, United States - 15_EM | ecosystem: Host-associated > Plants > Roots > Unclassified | place... | reverse complement strand
TCACTGTACAGCTTTGTTACCTACATGCGCCTCTTGTTCACAAACACATGCTCGTTTTCACACTGGGGTGGCATTTGCATTTTCCAAGATAAATTAAGGGTATTCTTTCTTGTAACCTGTAAAGAGACACATCTTTGTAAATTTTTTCGGCATATCTCTCTATTTTCTATATATAGCTGAGGTGATTTTTTTGTGTGAAATTTTTGGCATCTCTCTTTTGACGAATTTTCCTGGCAGTTCTTTGAGAGCAATCTGCATTAGGAGTTTCCGTGGTGGAAGCTTTCCTTCACCTCTCGAAGTTAGCAGTGTTGGACGTGGATGCTAAATGTTTGATCCATGATTCATGACCTTTTCATGGGCTCAAGTTCGAATCCCTACACGGTCTTTTTCACAGGATTAAGATTGAAACCTAACACACGAGTTCACAAACTCACAACTGAATACTCAAACGGTTAGATTACAATATAAAAATCTCAAGTCTTTTGTAAGGACATTATCCAACTCTTTTAGGTAAAGTGTTGTGTGGGGTGCAACCCATATGAAAATAATCAAAGGTATGGACAAAGTAGAAAGAGTATTGCATCAAGTTGTAAAGATGAAAGGAAATACCTAGTTACAGAAAAATATGACTTACTAGCCGTTTAGAAATAGAGCGAGGAGGTCAAACTTTTCAAATTATAGGAAGTTTGGTGTTCTGGATAGTTCAAGCCACATGATGTTAAGAGTGTCAGCATGAAGTATTTAAAATAATTGTCTTGTTTGTTTGTCCTAGATGGTAGAAAGATGAAAAGGTCATTTTAAATTCAAATATTGGTAAGGTAACTCAAATCTTGATGCAAGAAACAAGATAGGTACAACTCTTGCACACTTTTGCATATGTGAAAAAGAGAATTTTCAGCTCATGCAAGTGTACAAGGAGAAAATCATCTAGTATATACTATTTGTCTAGAGATATTGTATCCGAACATGGTTTATTTGGTTTACCACTTGCCGTATTGTTCATTAGAGGCCTTAGAAATTGTGTGTGCTATGGCCATCTAGTTTACTAGAGGTCTTAGACTTTTTAGGCGAGAACACAAAATATTTCAAGGTATTTTAGGGCTAAATTTTCAGGGTTGTTTTAAGTTAGTTTCAAGGGTTAAATTAGTTTCTAAAAAGATTTGAGTTGCACTAACTTAACACCTAAGACTAATATTGAATAAAAAAAAGATCTCATCATTTTGATTAAACGTTTTGTGCAAGACATATCAATTATCCTTAGATTATATAAATAATAATGAATCTATATCAACAAAAACTCAAGGGACTGATTAATAACTAATTAATGGTTTGATTCATCAAAACTATGAATAATGAATATCCTTGGACCCACCTTCTCTTTTTTTTTTGGATGACAAACTATTAATACTTTTTCAAGTTTTAACATGAAAAAAAATATTATATCTCCCCCTTCCAATTGTACTATATGCTTATTGAACGAACATGAAAGAATTCATTAACACAAACACTCACATGCAAGACTAATGAGCAAAATAAAAACAACTTCATGACATTAGTGTGTTTGGGATTGTGGTAGCGGTGGCGGTTCAAAGTGTTTTTTCGTTTAGAAATGCATCAAAATAAAGTTTTTTTATTTTTTAAAAATTACTTTTAACATCAGCACATCAAAATGATCCGAAAACATAATTTTTTTTTCATTTTAAGCAAATTTTTTTATTACAAATTTTGAGGGAACGCGGTTTATACCGCATTCTCAAATATAAAGGTTATTTGTTTAGTCCACCACCACACGTAGAAGGAAAACGATGTTTAAAGAAAAAAAGGAATTGCAAGAAAAGAAATAAAAAGCACCGGAAAAGCAATAAAGAAAACAACAAATAAAAGTACTAAAGAAAGATAAATTAAATTGAAATTGCATATATAGGGCTTGACATCATTATAGTAGTTATATTACCTTGTATATATTAGTGAAAAGTTTAAATCCTACCTAAAAATATAATTCTAATCCTATACAAATATTGATATCAAATAAGGGAACTTTATTGAATCCTAATGCAAACTAAACTTTTTCTCTATTAATACCTATGTGAATTCTAAGCTAATTTGTGACTTCCAATTAGTTATGGTATTAAAAACTCCATCTCTAAATAGAATTAGGCTTTCTAGTTCTTCTTGCACATCCAAACTCTTATGATCAATGGCTTCTCCTTGGTCGATCATGACTTTTGTTCATCTAGTTGTTTGGTCATTAAAAAATTGTTAGAGGGTATATTCATTTTTTACATTTTTTTAAATATAAAATGACTTATTTACCCCTAGAGTAAAAAACATTTAGCACAGTACGTTGACTAAGGGTTTTTTTTTCTTTTTATTTTTTAAAATATAGTAAAAAGACATCTTTGCCTTTAAAAAGAAAAAATAAGGCGTGAGTTTAGGGCCTTTTGTGTCCTTTCACACAATTTTTTTTTTGTAATTTATAAACTCATGGAGGACATTTTTGTCCTTTTATGTTGGGTAATTAGTTTTTTTATTCAAAAAAACTGCTAGCATGCACTCATTACATGCCAACAAGTGGGTGATGTTTGCATCGTTTGGGTGGCACATGCGTCATCTTATGGTGACAAATCTACCTTTCCGCCATGTTATTGAAAGCGCCACTATGTCATTTTCCTCTTGGTGTGGCACATGATGACGGATGATGGACGCTTTGTTGCCGATGATCATTTCCCCCTTTATTTTCTCTCTTCTATAAAAAAAGTACATGTTTGTTCTTTTTGTTTTTTGTATTTCAATTTCAGTTTTTATTCTTTTGATTTCTTATTTTTGTTCTTGACTCTTTTATAAAAGTTTTGCTTTTTCTCAATTTAGTAATTCAATTTCAATTTATCATACATTATTTTTTCCAATTCGATCCTGATTCTTTTTATTTCTAATTTTTTTTCTTGGCTCTTTTGTTAAAGTTTTATTGGTATTCAATTTTATCTTTCAATCAAAGTTTATATTATATTTTTTTTTCAATTTAACCATAATTCTTTTGATTTATTTCCCTTTTGTTAAAATTCATTTTCTTTTCAATTTAACTCTCCAATTGAGAATTTTTGGTTACTCTCTAATTTATTTTATATTTTTATTGTCACCTTCATTCTTTTAATTATATATTTTTTTTAAATCCTTTTATGTAATTAGTTTTTTCCTAGTTTTATCCTTTAGAGTCTGATTTGTTAGGGATTGAGCTTCACAATTTTCTTATTTGTGGTGCTTAAGATCTCATGACCCAAGTCACCTGTTTGAAGAGTTAATACGACTCGATATTCTTTTTTTTGCTCATTTTCTTTTCTAATTTCATCATTCTACATTTTTGTTTTTAGAAAGATTGGTTATGTGGTTATTTTCAATTTCTTTTCTATCGGTTTATTCTAGTCTTATGACCTAGGACATGAGTTTTGCAAGTCTTTTTTAAATCTATTTTTTTGAAATTTTTTTATGTGTATTTAGTTTTTGAAGATATTATTCTGATTCATCGATATTTTTTTGTTTTATAAAAATGATTTATGTTTTTAGAAATAAAAAAATATTTATTTTTAGAAAATATTTATAATATGTTTGGCCTTGGATAATTTTTTTTCCTTTTATTTTATTTAACCAGTTTCATATGTGTTTCTATATTTGTTATCTTTTATTGATTTTAATAAAGAAGTTCAATAACACAAGCCATTAAATGTCTCATTTTGCAAGACCAAATATCTTGATTTAAATCTATCTCTTAATTTTTCTAGTATTTCTTTTAATTATTGTTAACAACTTTTTTCCATTTATTTACATAAATGGTTATCAATTTATTTAATTAGATGTTTACACAAGCTTTTTAATTTATACTTTGATTTTTTTATGAAAAAAACACATCAAAATATCCTGCATATCCAATTTGTTTTTTGAAAAGAAAATATACAACTCATGATGATGCGCATATCAAATAGCTAATGGATGTATATTTGGTGTAGATACACCCTTAGGTCAAACAATCCTAGCAACTAGATCATAAAAAAAAATGTGATTCGAAATAGTCAAATGAGCGACCGACCTAGATATTACCTTAGAAACTTTGGCATCATGTTTAAAAAACATTATTACATGTTTAATGACAATTCTATATAAATATCAACATGACCTTTCTCAATAAACACATCATAACCATTAGTGTGAAGCCTAAAAAGATAGGATAATAGCTTACATGTAATGGTGGTAGGTTTCTTGTTGCTCACGCTCTTGACATGATAAATTCGACCATGGTCACCTTCCTTGAATGTAAGATTACTATAGAATTTTCTTATTATATTCGAATTGATTTCCTTTAGTATTTTAGCAAAATGGGTCCATCCCACATTTGTAATAAGCTCTTGAACAATAAAAGTCTGCCAACTCATGAAAAAAATACCTAATAACCTTTCAATATAGCTCTCTTATAAAGGCTAGTGTTGTAATTCTTATAAGTCATGTCTAACATAGAAAAAAAAAATTGACACCCAAGGAGAGGGCTTGAAGGAATTTTCATGATGGTGAAAAAAGTATCCTCTTCTTGGTTAACTTGTGAGCATTGTTTAAAGGTGTTCCCTCATTATTTAGGTTTTCCCCTCATTTTCATAGTTAGAGGCTGAAAATTTGAGTTTCCTTCTAGCCTTGTACTTTACTCTTAGAGGCGTGCATAAATAAAACAACTTTAGGAGGCTTGAATGTTTAAGAAAGAATGAAAGATTTAAGGTTATATTTTATAAAAATGGTGAGGTTTTTTGTGTGTTAATGGTTGAATATAAAGAGAGATTGAAAAGAGAGTTTGGTGAGTTTTTGAAATAAAGAATAAGTGATACAAAAGATTGAGATGTTCTGCTAGAGAATAATGTATTTATAATCAAGTCGCATTTGATTAATAATTTTATTTTAATTTTTTATCAATGGTTTTTATTTGTGTCCCATCAAGTTATTTAATAAGTTGACCTAAATATAAATTATAATACTAAATAAAATAAGATTAAATAAATTAGACATTTTAATTTATTATTAATTCAATAATTGATTGATATATATTTAAAGATTAAATACTATATCTAACAACCTGTCATAATCTTTCAAATATTAGAAAAATCATAAGTGGTTTGACTTAATCTTTTAGTGACCATTTTCTCAATGTAATTATTATCTATTTATCAAGAATGTTTTGATTTAGATATTATAGCTTGAAGTATATTTGCTTTGTTAAATCATTTTTGTTCTCAACAGTATAGTCATTAAGTATTTGAATAAGATTTAAAATTCTTTTCAAATCTCATTCTACCTTGACCAAGGATTTCATAATCAAATACTATGTTATAACCAATATCTGATCATTTATTACCCTTGATGAGGACAACATGTAATCAGGATCAAAGTATAACACTCCCTATATAATATAACTTTGTGATCTCAAGTCTAATGATCACTTACACAACTATCATGTGAGTCTTTCTATAGACATAAGTGATCTATGTATATGAAATTCTCATGTGGATTAATTCAATGTACATGTCATATGACAAATACCTATATATTAGTTCCAAGTATCCCTCGTACCTCAACTTATGAAAATATTTGCTTCATTTCATAAAAGAAAAACATAATATTTATCGTTCTTAACAGCTCTAGTTAATATTCAGTCTTAACAAATTGACTATGAACATTTAGAAACAATACTTTGGTACAATATGAATCTCATCATCATAACAACTTTATAATTTCATTTATAAAGCATTTTTGAACCATGAACTTTATCTTTATTACTCTATATTCATTAATCAAACAATAGATTCATTAATCAAATATAAATGAATATTAAAGATAATGAAAGTCTTTAGTAATAATAAATATGTTTTACATAAATAAAATTTGTGTTACATATAATCAACCAATTGACTGTAAGGCATATTCACTAGCATAAAGATTATTAACAAAACTATCACATGAGTCTTTCCATAGATACATGTGATCTATCCATATGGGTTAGTTTAGTGTATATTTCATCTGACAAGCACTTATCTATTAATTCTAGATATCCTTTATACCTCAGCTTATGAGTACAACTGCTTCCTTTTATAAAGAAAAGAATATAATATGTATCAATCTCAATATCTCTAATTAATGTCCAGTTTTAATATAACATTAATCAAGAACAATAATGCTTTAATGTAATAGGAATATCATAAAATAACAATTTTATAATTTCTTTTGCAAATCTGTTTTTCCCCAAGGATTTTATCTTTTCTCCAAACTTATTAATTAAATATTAGATTCATTAATCAAATATAAAAGAATATTAAAGATTAAAAAAACTTTTATTAATAATAAATATGTTTTTACATAAACAAAATCAGTGTCATGTGCAACTAACAAAGTTGATACATGACATAAACACAAACAAATACAACTTTTTAATACTGGGGTGGTTTAGAGACAAGAAGCCTTTTTATCTTTTTTACCAAAGGTTTGTAGCTATTTTGTGATTTTATCCTTAGTAGAGATTAATCATTTATCAATATAGTTTTTTTGTATAAAAGTGAGATTTTATCCAATATTGATCATTATGAAGAATATCTTGGGCTTGTTGAGCCATTCTTTTTGCTTTTTTATAGTAATGTTTTCTTGATACTAGCATCTATGATCAACTCTAGCCTTTAATGTGGTCGATCAACATTTTTTTTCTTAGAACTTTTCTTTTTAAAAAAAGCCAACAAGTTTGCAGGTAGCCATTATAATAGTGACTTTAAGGAATGAAACATCATCCACATTCATCTTTTTATCCATAAAATATATGCGTTGACAACCTAAAGCCTTTTGGATTTTGTTGCTGAAGACTATATAGTTATTAATGTCATATTTTCTAGAGTCATACAATTTATAGTATTGTTTCTCCTTGATTTCATCAGCAGCCGTGATCGTGTGATTGCAAATAAGTTTAATTTGCCTCCATACATCAACTAGTGAAAGATCTCTTTGGTTTTTTTTAATACCAAAAGAGTATTCCTTTTCTTTAACTCATTTGGTTGCCTTTACTTCTTTGCTATTAAGTTTCTTAGCCTCCTTAATCTTTCTCAATGTCACGATCTTAAACAGTCTTTCATCATTGATTTCAGATATCAATATAAGCTATTGTTGAAGCTCATAAAACTCTTTGTCAAAGTCTAAATTAGTCAATCAATAAGCACTCGTGACATTATTTGAATAGCCAATAAGTTATGTTCTCTTTAGTGGTTTTTTTTACTTGTTTTGTGAACATCTTCTCATAATGAGCATCATCATTATTGAAGAAGTAGAGCTCTAAGTACGTGGTTTTTATAAATGTATTTATTATGTTTTACTATATTTCCTATAATAGTAACTTTATGCACTCCTGCTCAGTTATAGCCTTAATGCATTTAGTTTTTAATGTCCTAAACTACAAGGTATAAATTTTTATAAACTTACCTAGTTCCTAGATGAACTAGATAAATGAACCAATATGACTTCTAGTTCTATGCTATAAAAGTGTTCATAGAAATGAGTTTCCATCTTTTCTTAACTATTGATTAAGTTGGGTGGCAGTGCAGAGAATAATGGAAAGCTATTTTGATTAATAAAGAACCAAACAACCTTATCTTCATAAATGAGTTAGTTGAACCATCGTTATATTGACATGTGAGCTTGGCGATATGTCCATATATTGATTGGACATCCCTTCCAAAAAATAGCTTGAAGTCAATCATTTTTATTCCTCAATGATTAATTACAATCTACCAACCTATTTAGGGTATGGACGATTATAAACAAGTTTCTTTATTCATCCTACTTCTAGCCTCATCTCCTTTAAGTGTTAAGCTAGCTTAGTTTTGTCTATCATTTCCTTTTATTATTGAACGACAATAATAAATTCTAGTGTAAGGGGATTGAGGTTCTCTTACTATAAAACAACTTGTAGAATTGCTTAGGATTTCCCTTAGATGTGTACGTCCCATATGTTACTTGGCCTATTCTTTTAAAGTTCATTTTGTATATGATTCAATTGATCAATTATAGCCTACATAGTTCAATTGACAACCATTATATCATTGTGATAGGTCATGTTAGTTGTGTTTTACATCTCCATCTAGAGAACCTTTATATTAGCATTAGATAGACTTATATGTTGATATTAAGCTACTTTTTTTTAGTAGCTATCATAGTTGGTTAGCTTAAATTTATCACAGTTGGTTGTGGCCATTGTACAACATCGTCATAGTTAGATATACGTATGGTTATGTATAGGATACTAATACACCAAAGTGCCATTTTATGTTTGGTTGTGATGACCTGATTATAAATGAGGGAAATGTAAGGGACTATATAGGAATAATAGAGGTGTATCCAAATATACTCATGTGCTGTAATGGTGAGTTAAACGATGAAAATTAATCTTTGGGCACTTTCCCCCCACTATTGATCTATTAGAATATAGGAAGATGGTGGATTTTCAAGATATTCATGGCGAAAAAGATGGCCTCTCTTTGTTTCTTATATTGTTTGTTTGTCCAATGCATCAAGGATGAATTTACTTGTGTTTTTCTTCGGAGGCATGTTTTAATGACTTTTAAATAGATTTTGAATATATGTCTTACTAAGCATGCTAATCTATATGTTGCCAATTAAATTTACCTAGGACTAAACTTCTAATAAGACAATGACTACCTTGATCAAATAAACACATGAGTAAATTGCAAGAATTTGAATATGTTGGGTTAACCATTATTTATAGTAGTATGTAGCCTTATTTATATTATTATAGAGTTTAAATTCTACTTACATAGGTAATTCTAATCCTAAAGAAATATTGATATCAGACAAAAAGGCTTATTAAATCTTAACATAAGCTAAATTTGTCTTCTATTGATACACACATGGATCCCAGGATAATCTCTAACTTCTGATTAGTTATTCCATGAAAAAATCCTACTCTGAATAGGAGAATATCTTTTGGTTATACACACAGACAAACTTTGTTGGTCGATCACTTTCTTTGGTTGCTTGGTCAACTAGTCAACTGCTTCTTCAATTATCTTGGCAATCAATGAATCTTTCAACTCTATCAATTCTTCTAATTCATGATCGATATTAGCCACCTTCCCTTGTTTTATGATGAACAATCATTGTTCTTTATATTTTACACGTGTATGTTTATTTTATGAGTCAACAACAACCTACTTAATGTATGAGGCCGCATCTTTTACAACCAAATAATTTTTAGAGGTTTAAAAGATTAAAATCTAACTAATCTTTTTCACGAGACAAAGATTGAAACCTATATAATTGTTTTCATGGGATCAATGTCGTAACTTGACTAATCTTTTTCACAAGATAAATATTGAAACCAATGTGACTTTTTTTATCACTACAATATTTAATAGTTTTACCGACGTACATTTTCCGTCGGTGTAAGATTACCATTTCGTCGATAACATTTTTACCAACGAATTCATCGATGGAATACATCCGTCGAAATAACGTTCGTTAGTAATTCCATGTTCTGTCACTAATTCTATCGGTAAAAAAAATAAAAACCGATGGTTTACAGATGGAAATAAACTGACAGAATCATTTCGTCCGTATTTCCAGCGAGAAATCACCAACGAAATAACATCGGTGATTGTGGCAGATGCAGTAAATATTTTACAACTCTCTATAAAATACCGACAGACTAATTTCGTCTGTATTTTTGGTGATTGTGGCATATGCAATAAATATTTTGAAACTCTCTGTAAAATACCGACGGAATAATTTCATCTGTAAATCCATCGGTTAGAATTTAAAAATATTTTTAAAAATAAAACTATGTAGAATAAATAATATAAAATTGTATAGAATAATAGTAAAAAAAACCAATTAAGCAAATAAAATTGTATAAAACATTAAAAATATAAAAACAAAGTTAAATAATATTGATCCAAATATTGATTACAATTTTAAAGTGTTTCCAAAAAAAATTGAACTAGAACAATGGCAGAGCTGGAGGAGGAGGAGGCTGGTCGTTCTCGGGAGCATACAACCAAAAAAAGGGCGCATGTGTACCACCTATATGTGATCTCATGTCCATGACGAGTTGGCGGAGTTGTTCATAAACCGTCGAGAGTTACTGATATTGTTGTTTCAAGGCCACAATCTCTTCAGACTGGGTGCTCGATACTGATTGGGAGCTTCCAACAGTTGAGACACTACAGGCCACCCGTATGTTTTGGGCCATAGTGTTGGAGAGTCCGTACACCCGATTTTTATCGGGTCCAGCGGATGATCCTGCCTCCATCCACAAATCCGGATTGAAATCCAAGCGGGTCGAAGGATCGTCCTCGTATCTCTCCCTCAACTGGCTGTTATATGTCTCCTAAAAATTAAAAAAGAAATCATCATATTCAATTCAAGAAAATAATAACTTACCAAATAAAATGGTTGAACGAACATACACAAAGTGTTGAGCGCGGTTGTTGACAAACCGTTGCACCCCCCCTTTGGTGGTCTTTACTCCGCATGTGCGTCTCCACAAACAGCTCTATTGGGTTCGACTCACGTCCAGGAGATGTAGCATGTAAGAAAAAAATGTTGCAAGTTAAATATATTTATAAATAACAATAAATTAATTAATGATAGATTTCATTAAAATTAATCTTGCCATTCGCTTCGCATGTGCAGTGAACGAAATAGAGCCGCCAGTATGCGTGGTCACCGAACCATGAATTTGTCAGTTCCGATTGTCGGCACCAGACTGTGAGCGTCGTGTGAACCGCTCAGACATCACGTGCTGGATATATTGCCCCCATATATCCTCTGGGATGTATGGCAGCCTCCCTTTAAATCGCCACATCATTCCAGCCTTGTAGACCGTTATCTCTGGCGTATTTTTTGGCTTTTTTCTGCACTTCATACCAAAAGTCATGCAACCTACTTCCATCAACGTATTTTATATAAGTTAATGACAAATTAGATTTTAAAACACACACACACACACACACACACACACACACACACATATATATATATATATATATATATATATATATAATATTGTATTATTTTCAATGTTACCTAGTTGCCACATGGTTCTCCCACACCCTCCTCACAACATTGTCATACGCGCTATCCCACTCGAATTTGTTCCGTGAATAAATAATTTATTTAAAATAAAAATAAAAATTTATTAAAAATAAATAAAATTAGAAGTTAACACCAACTTCAAATCTTTGAAATCATGCATCGATATAAGGTCTCCATTCAGGATGTCTGGAAATCTGACTCCATTAAAATAATGAAATCTCCATCGACGATTTAAACACCGATGTTATTACTCGGGAGACTTCAATGTTTGTGAACCTGAAAACAAATAAAATGAATTAGTTCTTCACAAATTATGTTATAAGTAAAAAAAATAACTAAAACCACAACAAACTTACATTAAAAAGTCATCCTTCCAATGTGCCTCATACTTGCGGTGAATTGACCTCGCTGTGAAGGCACACCGCTTTTGCGCTGTGGAATCATGCTGGAAGAGGCAACATCGCAAGTTGGCGCAGGTGCCTCTTCTTGATCGACACATAAGGACAAGTCATCCTCACTGCTAGAAGAACTAGCTGCGACCATATGCTCATGACATGCTGTTGATTTCGTTCTACGCATCTATACAGATTGAACGAATAATTACATAATCAAATTTGATTATTTAAAAAACATTTGGTAGCACCTCCCCTATACTGGAGACTACACAAAATTTTCAAACCTACAAATATTGACAATATATATGCCACAAACCAGTTGATTCTATTTTATATATACCGAAAATTTCATATTTTTCAATTTCATCTCATTTTCAAAATGATAATAAAATGTTTCTAACCGTAAAATAAAGAAAAAAAATCTTATATATAACCTAACATCTATATAAATTTAACAATAAAATAAAGAAAAAAATAAAATTTAATTCTATATATTCAACTAACATCTATATAAATTCATCAATAACAATTAAAATTCATGGAAACAATCAAACACTTTATTATGCATTAATAGAGTAAAATTGAGATACAATAATTAAATTTAATCCTATATATTCAATTAACATTTACAAGGAAAATTCAACAATAATAATTAAAATCCAACAAAATATTCAATTATTATGGCAATACGAACAATAAAATAGACAACAAATAAAAAAAAAAAACTATAGACTTTAGGAATGAAAAATGCTTACCTTAATAGTGTGTTTATTTCTAGACTTTATCTACGTACAATACAAAAAAATAAAAAACAAAACAAAAATATATTGTTAATAAAAAAAATAAAAGATGAAAAAAAGAAAATCATTAAGTATATTGAATCACAATACATACCTTTTAATTTGTTGAAGATAGAACTAGAGATTACAAGAAAAAAACAAGAGTTTTGAAATGGATGAGAGAAAAAAAACGGATGAGATGAAACGAAAGAGAGAAAAAAATGTACTGAAGGGGCTCTCGGTGGGAGTTATACTGTAATTTTTCCGATGGAATCACCAACAAACTATTAAATAATATTATTTTTAATTATTCCGTCAGTGAATTTTCACAATTCGTCGATAAAATTTTAAATTTCGCACTAAAATTTCTAAATAACCCTTTAGAATTTTCACAGTCCGTCGGTACTGTGAAGTAAAGTACACACGGTCAGAGATGCATTAATTACTCGTGCTTTGGAATTTATATTTCGTCAGTGAATCCGTCGGTAATTGTGGGCTGCACTGACATAGGAGGCAAACAATTCCCATCATCTTGAAAATACCGACAGAATTATTCTGTTTGTAGAGATGTCAGTGATTGTGGCATATGCAGTAAATATTTTACAACTCTCTATGAAATACCGACAGACTAAGTTTGTGTGTAGGGATGTCGGTGATTGTGGCATATGCAGTAAATATTTTACAACTCTCTGTGAAACACCGACAGACTAAGTCCATCTTTAGGGATGTCGGTGATTGTGGCATATGCAGTAAATATTTTACAACTCTCTATGAAATACCGATGAACTAAGTCCGTCTGTAGGGATGACAGTGATTGTAGCATATGCAATAAATATTTTACAACTCTTTGTAAAATACTGACGGACTTAGTCCGTCTGTAGATCCGTCGGTGATGTGCACAATGCATGACAAATTGTGTTTGTATTGCCTATTTATCTTTCCTGCAAACACTTAAATTGCAAATTGCCCCCACAACATAAAAAACAACAGTGAACAATTATAAAATAAATATTTTATGGTACAAAATTTCATCCATAATATTACATTATAAAAAATTCTTTACATTTTTGTGTTCTGATAGTTAGTCAGAATTTTCTTCTTCTTCTTCATCAATTGAATCGTCATCAGCTCCATCGCAATCTTCAATATGGATATCGTCATCATGATCATCATCTTCATCAATATGTGCTTGTCTGCTGGAGCTCAGAACAACATTGAACTCCTCTGCATCAACATCAACAAGACTATTATCGAAAACGCGAAAATTTGAATTTTCTTTAAAGTCAATCGAATGAGCAACTCGATATGGTTCAACGAACTCACTAACTTGAAAGACATCATCTCGCACACTTGTGTCTTCGTTCTCATCCTGAGCAACCTCGACACGACCCCAGAGTTTCGTTTTTAAAATAGATAACCAATCAATTCTTGATCGATCCTTTCTAAAGGAAGGGGTGTATGTGTAATAAACTTGTTGGCATTGCTTTGCGAAAACAAAAACATTGTTTACGTTGCAGAGTCTAGCTTTTGAGTTGATTTCCACCAGACCATAGTGATGATCAACTTTGATTCCTCTGTCAGTGGTGTCATACCAATGACATTTGAATAAAAATAATATATTCTGCTCGCTATGATATTGCAGTTCGATGACTTCTTCTAATCTACCATATTAGTTAACTTCTAACTCACTACTAGTCAATCTCTTAACACAAACACCGCTGTTATATGTCTTTCTTCCATGCCTATATTCTTCAGTATGAAACACATATCCATTGATAAAATACCTATTGTATCACTTAACTTTTCTTTCAAGACCCAGGCTTAATAAAGACAATGAAATAGGAGCACTCCTTCCCATTTGATAAACCTTGTATATCAAGTACAACAATTAAAAATATATTTTATCGGCAATTCTGACGGTGAATAGGTCACGTCAATGTACGAAGATCCTGGTTTGAATCTCTCAGTAATTTTGTCGGTAAAATCACCAACAAAAACTTCCACATCATCGAAGTGCCTTTTTTTTTTCCTACAAAATTCTATATATTCCACATCATCGAAACACGCAGGTTCTTCTTCTTCTTCTGTTTAAAAAGATTAGGTCAGGCACTCAGGGTTGCTCAAAAAAGTTTTTGTTTTCTTTTATTTTGACGGAGGGTTAAACAGCCCTAGGCCCGAAAAACACAAGATTTTTGGGAAGCCGATCCCTATATGCTGTAACTACTTAATGTAAAGCTCGTATTTGAATGATTTGAATTTTTTATGAAACTGCTTTTTACAAACCGCAATCATAAAAGCTATCACAATCCTTAACACACTCTTAATGTAAAGCTCGTATTTGAATGATTTGAATTTTTTATGTTTTTTTTGGGGGAGTGGGCGGACAAGATGGATCCCATTGACTACCATCTCCTGAATTATCGAAAACTCAATCAATTGACAGTGACTGCATTTTTCTTGAAATATGAAATCCCGTTCCTCAAGGCATCTCCATTTCTGTATTGCACTCCACTTGACTTTCCCTCTCATCAATGAAATTCAACTTGGCACAAGTAAAATGACACTTCCTCACAGATACTCAGAAATTCAACTTGAACTAGGCATTAGGAAGCCTGCCTTTGTTAGGGAGTGTTTGACTTTATTATCGCTGAGAGTTTGGGCCAGCCTTTTTTTAACTCCTTATCTATGTTAATCTTTTTCGATTTAACAAGAATAAAAATTAGTATATTTTAACTGAAAATTAGAGGAGCTCACGGGGGATTCAGGGAAGATAATAGACCTCAATAAACTATTTCAACCTAATCTAAAATATATATTTATATTATATAAATATATTTGTAAAATATTTAAATTTTTTTAATACAATATAATATATACATGCCTTAATATTAACATA
>Ga0307513_10006566_pt1 | contig 15191 bp, 10 predicted proteins | sample 15_EM_MG_FD_202174 | JGI IMG/M metagenome (GOLD analysis project Ga0307513, IMG submission 202174) | Populus trichocarpa ectomycorrhiza microbial communities from riparian zone in the Pacific Northwest, United States - 15_EM | ecosystem: Host-associated > Plants > Roots > Unclassified | place... | reverse complement strand
ATTGAACTTACTTGTAGGATATATATATATATATATATATATATATATATATATTGTGTGGATATATTGTGTGGACTGTATGAGCTGCGGAATTATGAGACCTTGTGATGATAAGATTGATTGAGTAAATTGGTAGTAATCAATAACATGGAATGTCCTATATGTAAATAAAACTTTGCCAAATTTTTGGTAAAAAAAAAAAAATTACCCTTAAATAAAGAGGATGTGTTGGGAACTTTTAACATTGATCGATCGTACAGTCGGACTGTTACAACTAACCTAATGACATTATGTTTTTTAGAGACTATAATAATTCCATATAAAAATAAACAAAATAAATAACAAAGTATAATTTCTAACTCAATATTGTAATACAAAAATGACGAAAGCTAACATGAATAGTCTTCCCTCAACTTGTAGCCACCTAACACACTATGTATACTAAAATACAATAATGATAAGATTATTTTCTTGCGTGTTATATTGCAAGTTGTTTTTAATATAAAAATATATTTAATATATTTAGGTATTATTAATGTTTTTTGTAGTAAAAATAATTTTAAAACGTTTCTGTGCACTCTATAGAAATTTTATTAAATGGAATAATTTCATGCGACGACAGCTGATATAATTATAATCTTGTAAGTATATTAGATTTCTTTTTGTTTTTTTTTTATTTGCACCAAAGTGTTATATAAATTAAATAGAAATAAAATGTAAATACGAAATTTTACAATAATAATAATAAACAAAATCAAAATCCTCGAAGACACCAGGTCTCCTCCATCCTCAACCGCGACCCACATGAAAAACCGTCTTGGCTCGAGCGTCCGTCAACAAGAGGAGCCGCGCCTCTACCGCCAACTTTCAAGCTTCAGGACGACGAGTCCTCGACAACCAGGACTCGCAGAAGAAACATTTGGAGGAATTTAGTAGTGGAGAGTTGTTAAGATTGCAGAGTAGGTGATTAAGATTCGTTTCAGGGTTTAAATCAGCCAAAACCCGCTATGGTATTGCCTTTTTTTTTTTTTTTTTTTGAAGGCAGAGGCTCCACTTGTACTTGTAATTATTATGTGAATCTTCTTATGACTTGAAATTCATGCTCGAACTCTGTATAAACAAGGCAAGTGTTTTTTTTTGCTTTCACTGTAAAAATGCTGGCTTGTTTGATATATTTTGGAGAAAATAGTTTAGGGCTCGTCTTCACTCAATTTTATTTTATTGGCAATTTTCATTCTCAATCTTATACAATGTTTCCTTCGCTCTTCAGTAAGGTTCAGTCTTCTCTCCCTTTTACTGTCATGGCCACTTAATTTGCTGCTGTTTCACTTGTTATCCATGAAACCACTGCTCTGCTGTTACTACTACTATCACTTTAATTAAACTTCATTTCGATCTTCTATTGATGATTCAGATTGGGCATTTAAGGAGAATAGGAGTGGGTAGGGTGCAAACCTTGCTGAATTTTAGCTTCAAAGCGACAATTGAAGCTCGAATGCTAATATCTAACACACACTCCGCTGCTGTAGCAGCTTCGCCTTTGTTGCAGGTGTCGCACGTCACCCGCGCGGTATCCGTTTGATGATTCTACGTTCGGTTGCTTGATTCGTTGGGAGTCGCCACTTAGTATTTCATTGAGAGTTACTAGGAAACCCGGATGTACTGGTCTTGTCAGAGATTCACGGGTAAATGACTGGTTGTCGTTAGGGAAGATATTAGCACCCCTAACACACCCTACCTGAGGTAAGCTGTTTCGTGGCTTTGATGTGTTAAAGAAGTTTTAAAAATTTTGACTTTTCATCGGATATTAGAAATACGATTTACGTATAAGTTCATAATCCTTAACTGTGAGCAAATCAAAATATTAAATTTTTCTTTATTCTTTGCAAATTTTATCATGAAAAGAAAAGAAAAAACATCCATAAAAAAAATACAAACAACACATTCACTTTCATTATATTTTTTCTTTTTTCTTTTTTTACATCCACACTACAAATTATAAAAATTCAAAACTAAACAAAACTTACATTAAACAATTTAAAATTTACAAAATAGAAATCTAGGAATTGCAGGGAAGGCGTTCTAGAACTACGTGAACAGTGGCGGCACGTCTTCTCCACGTGCTGCCGTCGCCGCAAGAGAAACTAGTGGACACGGTGGATCTGGAATGGCTTCCTCTCTTCTTCCTTTCCTCGCCGACGGTGACCTGCAAAAACAAGAAAAAAACACAACAGGTAGTCGATTTTTTTTTCCTTGTTTTAAGATTTGCATCTCTTTAGTTTTTTTTATGGGTTTCATCTTCTTCTCCTCTACTTCGGGTAGCTGTCAGCAAGAAGGAGGCATGGGATCCGGTTGCGAGTCTGCAGGCGGTGCTGTAGTGTTTCAGTTGCATTAGAAGGCTGGCCGACGAGAGCTGGGTCTGGGTCCGTGGGGGATGCTGTTGTTGACTGCAGAGACCGACTGAGAGGAGAGGGATGATGGAGAGGGAAAAGGGAGACTGGTTCGTCTAGGAGAGTGACGTTGTGGGTAGAGTGGAAGTGAGGGGTCGTGGCTGAGTGGAGAAGATGGATGAAAATAGAGAGGGGAGCTGTTCGGTTTTGGAGGAGAAGGGAGATGGGGCTGCTGTGCTGCAGGTTGAAGATTGAGAGGAAATAGGGGGAAGATCGGTTGCGGGTTGAAAGGAAAATGGAGCCCCGGTTGGAGGGGTGCGGTGGCTGTTTAGGTTTTAGCCAAGGGGAAGGAAAAGGCTTTGGCTGGCTAGAGGAGGGAACGACTGGGGATGGTTGTAGGTCAAGGGAGAGTGGGAGGAGATGGTGGAACCGGCCGGGAGAGGGGAGGAGAAGATGGTGAGCGGCGGCTTGGGAGAGAAAAATCAAAGCCCCGAGGGGGGGCGGTAGGTTTAGGTTTAGGGTTTTTTTTGTGTTTTTTTTCTTTCAAAATTCCCCCCCGTATTGAATGTGTTGGAAACTCTTATTTATAGGCAAAAATGTTACTAGGTTTTCAAACTTGATCCCTCAACTTCTTCTTTTTTTTTGTAAATTTGATTTTTCTTAATTTTTTTGTATTTTTTAAAAACGAGCAATATCAACGTCGACTCAATGAGGAAAATCAATGATTTTAAAAATACGTGTGAAAAGTTGAACGCGTTTGAAATACCTTTGAAAAATTAAATTCTTTTTTAAACGACGTTGAAAATGCTAAAACCGGTGCAAATATATTAAAAACATATTTTTTGGATTTTCGTTGTTTTTCGCTATTTTTGAATTTTCTTAAAATTTTATAAAAAAGGTGAGTCAAAATTTAGGTAACAACAGATGCCCCTTCTTTACAATGCTTACAAAGCAAAACTCCTCAATGTTTTGCATAGTAAGCTTTGTAAAGAAAATGAAAGGAAAATGATCTCATTATCTTGGATGACCTGCCTCTTTTGAAGAAAAGTAGTCTATTTTCAGGGGCGACCAGCCCACACAAACTCACACTGGTATATTTTCACGGGCGACATGCCCACACAAACTCACACTAGTCTATTTTCATGGGCGACCTGCCCAAGTGGAAAGAAGGAAGAGTGGTCTTATTGTAACGAGTGACCTACCCAGGTGGAAGAATGACCTCATTGTAATGGGTGACTTACCCAGATAAAAAAAAACATGGAGAATTGGTCGCGTTGTAATGGGTGACCTACCCAGAAAAATGTTGGTGTCATTGTAATGGGTGACCTACCCAAGGAAAAAGGAAAGAGTGGTTTCATTGTAATGGGTGACCTACCTAGGTGGAAGAATGGTCTCATTGTAATAGGTGACCAACCTAGATAAAAAACATGGAGAATTGGTCGCATTGTAATAGGTGACCTACCCAGAAAAAATATTGGTCTCATTGTAATGGGTGACCTACCCAAGGAAAAACGAAAGAGTGGTCTCATTGTAATAGGTGACCTACCTAGGTGGAAGAATGGTCTCACTGTAATGGGTGACCAACCTAGATAAAAAAAACATGGAGAATTGGTCGCGTTGTAATAGGTGACCTACCCAGAAAAAATATTGGTCTCATTGTAATGGGTGACCTACCCAAGGAAAAAAGAAAGAGTGGTCTCAGTGGAAGAATGACCTTATTGTAATGGGTGACCTACCCAGATAAAAAAAACATGGAGAATTGGTCGCGTTGTAATAGGTGACCTACCCAAAAAAATGTTGGTCTTATTGTAATAGGTGATTTACCCAAGGAAAGAGGAAAGAGTGGTCTCATTGTAATGGGTGACCTACCTAGATAAAAAAAATGGAGAATTGGTCGTGTTGTAATGGGTGACCTACCTAGAAAAATATTGGTCTCATTGTAATGGGTGACCTACCCAAGGAAAAAGGAAAGAGTGGTCTCATTGTAATGGGTGACCTACCCAGATAAAAAAAAACATGAAGAATTGGTCGCGTTGTAGTGGGTGACCTACCCAGAAAAATATTGATCTTATTGTAATGGGTGACCTACCCAAGGAAAAAGGAAAGAGTGGTATCATTGTAATGGGTGACCTACCCAAGTGGAAGAATGGCCTCATTGTAATGGGTGACCTACCCAGATAAAAAAACATGGAGAATTGGTCATGTTGTAATGGGTGACCTACCTAGAAAAATATTGGTCTCATTGTAATGGGTGACCTACCCAAGAAAAAAGGAAAGAGCGGTCTCATTGTAATGGGTGACCTACCTAGGTGGAAGAATGGTCTCACTGTAATGGGTGACCAACCTAGATAAAAAACATGGAGAATTGGTCGCGTTGTAATAGGTGACCTACCCAGAAAAAATATTGGTCTCATTGTAATGGGTGACCTACCCAAGGAAAAAAGAAAGAGTGGTCTCAGTGGAAGAATGACCTTATTGTAATGGGTGACCTACCCAGATAAAAAAAACATGGAGAATTGGTCGCGTTGTAATAGGTGACCTACCCAAAAAAATGTTGGTCTTATTGTAATAGGTGATTTACCCAAGGAAAGAGGAAAGAGTGGTCTCATTGTAATGGGTGACCTACCTAGATAAAAAAAATGGAGAATTGGTCGTGTTGTAATGGGTGACCTACCTAAAAAATATTGGTCTCATTGTAATGGGTGACCTACCCAAGGAAAAAGGAAAGAGTGGTCTTATTGTAATGGGTGACCTATCCAAATGGTAGAATGATCTCACTATAATGGGTGACCTACCCAGATAAAAAAAAACATGAAGAATTGGTCGCGTTGTAGTGGGTGACCTACCCAGAAAAATGTTGATCTTATTGTAATGGGTGACCTACCCAAGAAAAAAGGAAAGAGTGGTCTCATTGTAATGGGTGACCTACCCAAGTGGAAGAATGACCTCATTGTAATGGGTGACCTACCCAGATAAAAAAACATGGAGAATTGGTCATGTTGTAATGGGTGACCTACCTAGAAAAATATTGGTCTCATTGTAATGGGTGACCTACCCAAGGAAAAAGGAAAGAGGGGTCTCATTGTAATGGGTGACCTACCTAGGTGGAAGAATGATCTCACTGTAATGGGTGACCAACCTAGATAAAAAAACATGGAGAATTGGTCGCATTGTAATAGGTGACCTACCCAAAAAAAATATTGGTCTCATTATAATGGGTGACCTACCCAAGGAAAAAGGAAAGAGTGGTCTCATTGTAATAGGTGACCTACCTAGGTGGAAGAATGGTCTCACTGTAATGGGTGACCAACCTAGATAAAAAAACATGGAGAATTGGTCATGTTGTAATGGGTGACCTACCTAGAAAAATATTGGTCTCATTGTAATGGGTGACCTACCCAAGGAAAAAGGAAAGAGTGGTCTCATTGTAATGGGTGACCTACCCAAATGGTAGAATGATCTCACTGTAATGGGTGACCTACCCAGATAAAAAAAAACATGAAGAATTGGTCGCGTTGTAGTGGGTGACCTACCCAGAAAAATGTTGATCTTATTGTAATGGGTGACCTACCCAAGGAAAAAGGAAAGAGTGGTCTCATTGTAATAGGTGACCTACCCAAGTGGAAGAATGGCCTCATTGTAATGGGTGACCTACCCAGATAAAAAAACATGGAGAATTGGTCACGTTGTAATGGGTGACCTACCTAGAAAAATATTGGTCTCATTGTAATGGGTGACCTACCCAAATGGTAAAATGATCTCACTATAATGGGTGACCTACCCAGATAAAAAAAAACATGGAGAATTGGTCGCGTTGTAATGGGTGACCTACCCAGAAAAATGTTGGTCTTATTGTAATGGGTGACCTACCCAAGGAAAAAGGAAAGAGTGGTATCATTGTAATGGGTGACCTACCCAAGTGGAAGAATGACCTCATTGTAATGGGTGACCTACCCAGATAAAAAACATGGGGAACTGGTCGCGTTGTAATGGGTGACGTACCCAGAAAAAGGATAGCGAGGGCTCAAAGGCGCACTCGAAAGGAGGTAGGGTTAGAAAACGCACTACTTAAAAGATGGTGGCTTAAAAGCGCACTCGAAATGAGGTAGGGTTAAAAACGCACTACCGAAGAGATGGTGGCTCAAAGGCCCACTCGAAAGGAGGTAGGGTTAAAAAACACACTACCTGAGAAGTGAGGGCTCAAAGGCGCACTCAAAAGGAGGTAGGGTTAGAAAACACACTACCGAAGAGATGGTGGCTCAAAGGCGCACTCAAAAGGAGGTAGGGTTAGAAAACGCACTACCTGAGAAGTGAGGGCTCAAAGGCGCACTGGGAAGGAGGTAGAGTTAGAAAACGCACTACCTAAGAAATGGTGGCTCAAAGGCGCACTCGAAAGGAGATATGGTTAGAAAATGCACTACCATAGAAATGGTGGCTTAAAGGCGCACACAAAAGGAAGTGAGGGCACAAAGGCGCACTCGAAATGAGGTAGGGTTAGAAAAAGCGCTACCCAAAAGTTGATGGTGTAACACCGACCTGATAATGTTGAAAGCAATGCATTATGATCAATAAGCATGTATACTTACCTGAGAAATATAGGTCCCCATTTCTTTATGGTGTCTTTCTTTTTTCAAAAATTGGAGTGTTGATAGTAGACTTCGATGACTTTTTCGCTCTTGCTTACTCGAGTCATCTCTTGTGATCTTGACCTCTAGGAAGGACTTGATATCATCATACTTCTTTGTCCTCCGCCCTTTATCTCACGGGTTGCCAATTTTGCCCGGTATTTTTTTTAGAAAGGAAATCATGGAGCCAGCCCTACCAGAAGTTTTTGATTGCCCCCCAGCTTGATCATGCCCCCAAGTATTCAATTCAGGTTTAGGGATGAGGCTATGTGAAGAAAGGTTTGACAAGGAGTTGTTTTCATGCAAAATTTTTGGAATTTCAAAGCTATTCAAGACATAGAAATCATTTTGACATCGATTCAAAGCAAACTAATTCTGAAGAAATTCAAGTGATTCTTATAGAGAGGTTTTCAGAAGTGATGAAAAATTTTTGTTTTGATTTTGGTGAAAAATATGAAGTGACATTTGGTTGGTCAAGATGGTTCAAGATTTAATATAAGAGTTTCAAAGAACTAGTCTTCAAAGCATTCATTTTATTTGTATGAATAATAGAGCTTGTTTCACGTGGGAAAGCATTGCATACCGATCCAGATTTCTTGCCTTTGATCAGAAAGGGCTTGGTTAGGAATGTAATGTAGGCTTGGGCTATTGGTTATGAAGAAAAAGGATATTTGCAGGCTCAAAAGGTGTTTTAGGGATTTCAAGACTAAGGATCACCAGTGCTTGTTTCCTGACCTTTTGTCTTTGGAATATCTTTCCAAGATGGTCTATAGTGCCCCCCAGTGTTGGGCTTGGGCTCTTTCACTTTGTTTTTGTTTTCTTCATTTGGTCGGGCATCATCATATTGATTTTTTTTTATGCTCAGAAGTTTTGGATCCTTTGGATTTTTCTTCATGCCCCCAGCTTTGTTTGGGCACCTTCGATGGTTGAGAATTTTCTTTTATGCCTCCCAGTGTTGCTTGGGCACTTTTAACTTTTTTTTTTCTTTTTTTTCTTCTCGCACTTGCCCCCAGTGTGGGGTGTGATCCTAGCCAAGGTTATTCCTAAAAAGAAAAAAAAAACTTTACTAGGCTCTAAAGAGGACTGCAAAGGATATATTTTAGCCTCGTGAAAATATTATAAATGATGGCCTTTCTTCATTCCAAACTCATGCATTTAGGATCGGTAAGCCTTGCTTTCATGCGAGTATGCAAAGTGATTTCTCATTATTCATTCAAATAAAACTTAGCTTTGAAGTCACATCATGGTGTTTTTGTTTTTGTTTTTTTTTTTGTTGTCGTGGTTGTTGTTATTTTTTTCCTGTTTTCTAGGTGTATGGTTACCTTTCTAAGGAATCGCTTGAATTTTCAGAACTTGTTTGTTTGGACAAACACCAATATGATTTCTATCTCGTATCAAAAACTTTGAATTCCCAAAAATTTTTATGAACATGTGAGATCAAGCATAATTTTGGAGGGAAAAAGGGAAACACATTAGTGGTTTCGTGGGTGAAGGTTGTGCTTAGTGTGTTATTTGCATGAAATGGCAACAAAAATGAAGGTACGTCATGAACACAGGAAAACACATGATCTTATTTAACAAGAAAGGCTCATTTGACAGAGAAAGTCTTGTGGTATTATGAGCCAAATTACCAGTAAGACTGAAACAAGTTAAGACTGACATGATCAAACAAAAGACAATAATAGGGCATGCTTCATCTTCTTATTTTGGTGATTCCCGTCTTAGGCTAGCTTCCCCACAACAGCTCTTGTAGAGGACTCATTGACAATATGGACAAAAACTATGGTCGAAATTCGAGACCTTCAAAATTTATGCTGCCTTTGTTCGCACCCTACTTGGATCATTAGGGCTTCCAGATTTCTCGGACATTCCATCACTAGTGCATTTCTGATCTACCACTTTAAGCATGATTAGGTAGAGGGTTTGTGCTTACATTAGAAGTGTCTTCCAATTCTATCCACCCTGCCTTGATTAATTGCAAAAGTTTTCTCTTGAAAGCGTTGCAAGTATAGATACTATGTCCAGCAACACCAACATGGTATTCGCAAGTGAGCTCTAACTTGTACCAGCTAGGGTAAGGTGGTGGCACCGGCGTCAGAGGTTCCGGAGCTACATGCCCGATACTTAATAACTTTTGGTACATCTCATTCAGGGGTAGCGGTAATGGAGGTAGTTGTTATTGGACCCTTTGATAATTTCCAATTTGGCTTTTGGCTTGAAAGGGCTCAGGTTTTTTGATGTTGGCAATTTGGGATGGGGTGTGGTAGTTTTGGGATGAGTTTTTCCTACCCTTGTAGCCATCTTCAACATGATTGACCTCTATAAGATCTTTTCATCTCTAGATCTTTGTGTTGTCCAATCTCATGTACCAGCTCAATGTTGTTCCACTTAAGCTATCCTGAAAAAAATGCATCAGTAGTTTTTCATCATGCACTACTTCTACCATTTTATTGCAATAGGACTTGAGATGAGTCATGGGGCATTATGTTCCACTATATTTGATGAACTTAGGAACACAAAACTTCTTCGGGACAAGCACATTTAGGACTAGACACATCTCCGCTACCTGTACTGGATCATATAAGTCTACCCCTTCAATGACTTTGATTCTGGCTTCCAGCGCCACTATCTTTTCTTGATCAAGGCCATCAGATGACTTGGCCAGGTGGGACTCGTTAGCAAATGCATCCATGACTGTCGGGGCTGGTGCAGGTGTCGCTGACTGCACAAATGCTGGATTATGTCGAGGCTCTTGACCATGTTCACTTATTCTTTCTTCGGGCTAAGCTGTTGTTGGAGTCTGATTAAAGGTGACCGGTCGGTTAGAAGGACCTTCACTAGAGGCATTTCTCAGTGTTTGCTCGAGTAAGCTAGTAAGGCGAGCTACGCTTGTTTTCAGAGACTCTAACTCTTCTTGAAAATGGGCATCACAGTGAGCGCGTTCTTCGTCTTCCATGTTTCTTGCTTGAAGTCGGGTGTTGTAGAATTGTTGGGGACCCATATTTCAACTTGTTGTATGTATGTATGTTATTTACAAATGAATGGATATATGCATATGGATGCAAATGTATATACATACATATTAGGGAGTTCGTACTCTAGCGATAGGTTTTGAGCCATTACAAGATGAGTGGCTTTCTACCTGGTCTCAAGAGGGTTTCTTGTTCCCAGTGATCACCCTCATGAAGGCAATATGGGGGCTCAACAGGTAATGAGATGACACGTGCACCAATAATTACCAGTCTAAGCTCTCAGCGAAGAGTTGAGGTTTACACAAACTTAAACCTTGACTAAAGGTCGTAAGGTAAGCTACCAGTCCCTCACCTAACTTAAAGTTTTTCGGTATAAATTCCCTTAAAATGTGAATGATGCATGAAGCAATTTTACAATGCAAACAAATATGTACAAAATTAAAACGTATGAGCAAATGAGAAAATACATATTAACAATGACACAAACCAAACAAAAAAACACAATAATCAGACGAAAACAAAGCTTAGTCCATAAGGTCCCTAATGGAGTCACCATTCTGTCGCATGTCACCCGCGCGACGTCTGTTTGGTGATTTTACATTCGGTTGCTTGATTCGTTGGGAGTCGCCACCTAGTATTTCATTAAGGTTTACTAGAAAACCCGGATGTACTGGTCTTGTCAGAGATTCACGGGTAAGGAACTGGTTGTAGTTAGGGAAGATATTAGCACCCCTAACACACCCTACCTGAAGTAAGTTGCTTCGTGGCTTTGATGTGTTAAAGAAGTTTTAAAATTTTTATCTTTTCATCGGATATTAGAAATACGACTTTCGTATAAGTTCATAATCCTTAACCGTAAGCAAATTAAAATATTAAATTCTTCTTTATTCTTTGCAAATTTTATCATGAAAAAAAAAAAAAACATCCATAGAAAAAATACAAACAACACATTCACTTTCACTATATATATATATATATCCACATTACAAATTATAAAAATTCAAAACTAAATAAAAATTACATTAAACAATTTAAAATTTACAAAATAGCCCCTAAAAAATCCAGGAATTGTAAGGAAAGCCTTCTGAAACTACGTGAATAGGGGCGGCGCGTCTTCTCCACGCGCCGCCGCAAGAAAAATCAGTGGACACGGTGGATCTGGAATGACTTCCTTCCTTCTTCCTTTCCTTGCTGGCGGTGACCTGCAAAAACAAGAAAAAAACGCAACAGGCAGTCGATTTTAGTTTTTTTTTTCCTTGTTTTCAGATCTGCATCTCTTTAGTTTTCTTTTATGGGTTTCATCTTCTTCTCCTCTGCTTCGGGTAGCTGTCAGCAAGGAGGAGGCATGGGATCTGGTTGCGGGTCTGCAGGCGGTGCTGTAGTGTCTCAGCTGCAGTAGAAGGCTGGCCGGCGAGAGCTGGGTCTCTGTTTAACAGAGACGGGAGTGGCTGAAAGAGCAGAGGAGGAAGGAGCGGCAGACCGATCTGGGTCCATGGGGGATGCTACTACTGACGTCAGAGACCGGCTAAGAGGAGAGGGACGATGGAGAGGGAAAAGGGAGGTTGGTTCGTCTGGGAGAGTGACGCTGTGGGTAGAGTGGAAGTGAGGGGTCGTGGCTGAGTGGAGAAGCTGGGTGAAAATAGAGAGGGGAGCTGTTCGGTTTTGGAGGAGAAGGGAGATGGGGCTGTTGTGCTGCAGGCTGAAGATTGAGAGGAAATGGGGGGAAGCTCGGCTGCGGGTTGAAAGGAAAATGGATCGAGCCCCGATTGGAGGGGTGCGGTGGCTGTTTAGGTTTTAGCCAAGGGGAAGGAAAAGGCTTTGGCTGGCTAGAGGAGGGAACGACAGGGGATGGCTGTAGGCCAAGGGAGAGTGGGAGGAGATGGTGGAACCGGCCGGGAGAGGGGAGGAGAAGATGGTGAGCGGCGGCTTGGGAGAGAAATCAAAGCCTGATTTTCGTTGTCTTTTGTTATTTTTGAATTTTCTGAAAATTTTATAAAAAAAACAGGTCAAAATTTAGATAAGAACATCAGGTATGCAAAAAAATGGTTGTTCTTGTTTCATTTTGATTGATGTTAATCTCCTGAAATATATGTAATAATGTTTCAGTCGGTTCAAGGTGATGGAAATTCAAGGCAGAATCCTAGGAGAAACCTTCTGTGATTTAGGTAACAACATCAGGATAAATCTGTCATTTTATCTACTTAAAAATTCATGTTTTTAGCACTCCTCTCCTACCGCTTGTATATCTAATTTTTTTCTCAAATATTTACAAAAAGTTTTCTCAAAAGCCATATATATTTGATATGTTGAGCTAAGTGGAAAACTTCTGTGATTTATTGCAAGTGATTGATTGATCGTTTGGCAATTGATTGAGTTATTCCTGCTGGATGAACTTGATGTTCTTCCGATAAGGGGTTAAAGCCTTTTGGCATTGCACTCCTTTTTCTTCTTCCTCTTTTTGAGAAACCTAGTGACACGATTACTGACAAGTGTTTGAGCTGTTGTGGTCCCATTTTATCAAATCTGACTACTGTGTTTGGTATTGCGGTAGCTGTTGTGGTTGTGGTTTGAAAAAAGTTGTTTTATAAAAAGTATTTTTAATTAAGGTTGGTTTGAAAAAATAAGTGTTTGGTTAAAACTGTAGTTGAAATTGAGGTTGAAGAAAAAGTAGTTTAATGTGTTTGGTTAAGAGTGTTTTTGAAATTGAGGTTATAAAATAATTTTAAAAAATATATATTAATATTGATGGTTTTTAATTTAAATATTGTGGATTTAACTATTGCTATTACATTATGAAATAAATCATACTTTATATATATATAAAATTTATTGTTCCATTAAACTATTTATAATTCCATTACATACAAAATTCATCCGACAAGAACTACAAAATGAGGTAAAATATTATCAGGAATAAAATTGAGATTACAATACAAGTAAATTTAATTCACCTTAAATTAATTTTAAAAAAAAACAAAAAAAAATTATTATTCACGTTCACGTGAACAATGCGAGTAAAATCAATTAACTGCACTGATTTTAAAAAAAAAAAAAAAAAACTGTTCGGTGAACAGTGGAGGAATGCCTCCACTGTTCACTGAACAGTGGAGCACGGTTTTTTTATTTTAACGCGCAGGAAGCAGCTCCTAGCTGCTTTCTTTTTTCTTGCGTTTCAAACTCAGCTTGACATGGGACCCATATACAGTAACAAACGTTTGTTAATTAACCAAACAGCTTGTAAAATTTGGCCAGAAAACATGGACGCCACCACGTAGACAAACAGGTTCTTAGTGTTTTGCGTTCTATAGTAAGCTATCCTATCTAGAAATAAGGGGTTAAAGCACTCTTTTTTCTTCTTCCTCTTTTAAGAAACCTTGTGATAGAGTTGTTGATCAGAGTTTGTGCTATCATAGTCATTCTATTTTCCATTTTATCATATCTGACTACTTAGTGTTTTCCATTCTAGAATAAAGTTACATTAGTAAAGCTTTAAATACAAGCTCCTCATATTGATTGATTTTTTCCCTTCTAATATCGACCAATTGATTGACATAATTGGAAACCTTTTCTGTTGTATTTCATAAACTGATGTTTGTTTCTGGGGGCAAATTTTTTTCTTTCATGTTAAACAATATAAATTTGTTAGGCTAATTATATTCCTCCTAAAGGCGATATTTGAGATCCTGGTGATAAGTAATGTATATCCTGGTGTGTACATATTTCAAATCTGGAACTGAGCCAGAACTCTGTGCTGAGCCTGAGGACACCGAATCTGTTGATTTTCATGACCGCAAATTCATCTGCTTCGATGAGTGATCTTTTAATGTAGATGATAGAAAAATTAAAATGCTTTTGCCTCTTATGATTCAGGGAAGCCAAAAAATGAATCTGCTTCAGATACGCTTGCTGATGCTGTGGATGACAAAAAGTTAAGTCAAAGTTTATCAGAACATTGCAGAAACCTTTGCGAGATAATTTTGGCCACTGGAACTGTTTGCTTAATTCTTTGCTGCACCAATGTGGAATTAGAGGCTACTGTGGCAAGGAGGATAAATATCATTTTGTTTGTTCACTCATCTTGTGGGAAGTGAGAACTATAGTAATATTTTCCTTTACCATGGTAGCCACAGCTGCACTGTGTTTTTTCCTTCTTTCTTTTAGGTTCGACGCAGAGCTAAAGCCACGGTTGCCTCAAGCAAGCACCAGTCCGAACTACTAAACCATCTTGTTTATTTCCGGTTGAGACATTTTCAAATATAACAGACAATCATAGTAATTTGTGGGGTAGAAAACTAGTGAGCTAGTTTGTAACCCTCGTGTTATTTCAAAACCTGAAGGCATGCGTCAGTCTCTAGTGGCCAATCGCCTATGCATGACAACGCAAATTTGACCAAACAATTTTTACATCGGAAGCACTAAATCATGTCAAGTGTGTGATGCTGTAGGAAAAATGGCACGGTAGAATTTTAACAACACGACTGTTATTCGATGACAGAAGCACAAAATTACGTTAGCGCGAAAACTCCGAAAGGAAACTACTTAACAAATTACAATTTGAAGCAATTACCGACTGTCCAAAAGCTGGGTCTAAGATTCATCTAGACATTCTAATAGAGCTTGGACTACCGAATCCATTGTTGGTCTCTTGTTTCTATCTTCCTCTACACAAGACATGCCAAGTTCAACAATCGTTGTTGCTTGGCTCCTGCTAAACTGACCGTTCAATCTTGGATCCACTATTTCTTCTATCCAAGAGGTCTCTCCGCACTGAATTTTCCTTTTCACCACTCTGACAAACCTTGTTAGATCTGATTCATCATGCTCTTCCCTGCCCTCTATCACCCAGTTTGAGAGTGGGATTCCTTTCACTATCTCTAGAACCACAACTCCATAACTATAAACATCAACTTTTGCAGTGATAGGAAGATTTGTAGCCCACTCTGGAGCCATGTATCCCTTGGTTCCTCGAATCTGAGAGAAGTCGGAGCTATTATCACCCCTCTGAGACAACTTGGCAAGCCCAAAATCTGCAATCTTAGGTTCAAATTCACTGTCCAAAAGAATATTTCCTGGCTTGACATCACAATGCATGACCCATTCTAAACACTCGTGATGAAGATAAGCCAAACCCTTAGCTATACCTAAGGCCGCTTTAAACCTGTCTTTCCATTCAAGAAACGTTGGGGAGAATAGATGCTTGTCCA
>Ga0307513_10006565_pt1 | contig 15192 bp, 20 predicted proteins | sample 15_EM_MG_FD_202174 | JGI IMG/M metagenome (GOLD analysis project Ga0307513, IMG submission 202174) | Populus trichocarpa ectomycorrhiza microbial communities from riparian zone in the Pacific Northwest, United States - 15_EM | ecosystem: Host-associated > Plants > Roots > Unclassified | place... | reverse complement strand
ATGCAAATGACGTGCGGTGGCAACTTCTTCTAACTTCATACACCAGCGAGGATCTCCAGAGGATTTTGAAAACCTTAGAAAGTACGATCCAAGAAAAATTAGCCGCAACCTCCTTGTTGCTCATTTTTGTGCGGAAAATTTAATTCACTGCAGCGTTGGTGCAGTTAGCCTTGTGAAATCTCGCAATTTAATATAAATTTTACGATTGGGACCGAACAGTGGAGACCATGAAAGACAAATGGGCGAAACTAACTCCAGTGGTGAGCATATCATTATACCAAGGATTCGAACAAGTATGGACTAATCCTCTGTAAGCGACACGCCTCATATTTTCCCTGAGAGTTAACAGTCCAAGATTATATGGAACTCCTGTACAAATCTTGGATTATTTGTCAACTCTCTGTGGCTTGGGAAACGTGATTTTGGGCCTACTCCTTCTGTACCAAAATAGTGAGAGCAATTGAGTGAATTCTCAGAAGCTTGTGGTAAGCTCTTCTTAAATTGTTCATCGTATATGCCTTTACGTCGGGCACAGGAAAATCTGCGTGCCACCTGCGGTCACCTGCGAACACTGGTTGCGTGCAAGTTGCGAACCGGAAAAGAGAATCTGCGGTCACTTGCGTGCAGACCAATTCAGTTGCGTGCAGATGTGCGAGTATCTGCGTGCATCTGCGTGCATCTGCCTATTTGCTTAGAGGCCTTATTTCTTCCATGCATATACGCTCGGGGTGTGATGAAAATGAAGTTATCCTTCCATTTTAATATGTAGCGATGTATCTACTTTTTTGGAACTCATAAATTGTGATCTTCACCTTGGTACTAGAACTATTTTGATAGGCAAAGGTACGATTGGGCGTAGATAATGAAATATTCTATTCGTGTGAGGCAAAAACTATTTAGTTGTCTTGTCACTTCTTTTGTTCGGATTTTTTGGACGTGGCTGCGGTCTGGGCCTTGCGTCGGATTCTGGGGCCGGGGTTGGTTCCGTAAAGTGGATGTAATTCGGTCCGAACTGGATGAATGAGCAAAATGTCTTTGTTGGGTAATTTGGTCTCACCTCGCGTTCGGACTCGCTTCCCTCTCGCACCTTCCCGTTCCAACTCGCTGGCACACCAAACGATGGATCCCAACCCCCTTGGTGATGCCCTCTATCCAATCCCCACTGCCCGTTTCCTGAAACCCCAGTGCGGTCAGTGTTCTCGAACATTTCCTCTTCCAAACTCGCTAAACATTCCTGGTCGACATCAACCTCCTTTAGGATAGATGGCACACTTGTTAGTTGCACCTCCCAGGCCTTCTGGAGGATCTCCGGTTCGCTATACGCCTTGAATGTGGGGTTTTTGGTCATTCGGTATGCGATGAAGAGGGTATGGGCATGGGCAATTGGTAAGCAACCCAACCAGGCTATACGAACTTTCTTGTTTCGGCTGATGTGAGCTTCAAACCAATTAGCGATCTGGGCTCTCTCCGCAATGGAGAGGGTCCCGACATGGGGAATGAGGGTATTCTCGAAGGCCTTTCCCTCGTCCTCAAGCCACTTCTTGGCAGGTATGGCTTTGCTTGAGGTTTCGGGATTGGAACTGTTCGGCGCAGTCAGCAATCGGCGTAAAATTCCTACGTGTGGTGCAAGTGCTTTGTTGACCTCCTCCGTGTAAGGAATTGTCGATGGATCTGAGAGAATGTCCTCCCCTGACGGAATTTCATGCGCGTGTATCCATTTTCCAAGCTAATGTCTGTGAGTTTATTTTCAATTATTGAATATACTCAACTCACTCGTATTTGCCGCTTTTCTTCCTGCTTTAACCACAGTGAATCCACAATTTGCCCCAAAAATACAATGCTTATGCCTCCAGGTTCAATTCCATCGCAGTCAAACTGACACCCTCGCCACCATCGTACAACCCAGGCGTCAGGGCGATATCTCTGGATTACAAGGACAGGATACCAGAAAGCTCCATGGAGAACGAGCGCTCCACGGCCGGGTCTATATACTCGATAAGTATTCACAACGCGTTGCACAATACTAATTGTGCCCCACTCTCACCTAAGGCGTTGTTTCAGCGGCTTGGAATGCATGGTGCGCGAATTCATAACTCTGATGCAAAATTAGTCTCATCACGTTTCTCTCAGAAACGTTAACTCACCTCTTTGATGAACTGCGGTCCCTTGCTCCCGAGAGCATCTCCTTTATGATGCTCGGATCGCAAGCATCACAAAAGAACGGCTTGTTTTTTGGAAGGTCACTTGCCCTTCCATCTCGCTGACAGGCAACATGAGACCACTCCCCGCATTCATCACATTGCACGACTTCCCCATCCTCCGAATGATAGACCACATTCCCATCCCCAGTTGCGCCACAGCGGCAGTTCAAATCGAACTCGGAGTTAGGGAGTGATTCTTGAGAGTTGGAATGGCCCCCATGCAGGCCACCCAGTTCTCGACCTGGGGGCAGCGTCTCCTCTTCCGATTCAGGACCATCCCCTGCGGCAGATGCGAGAGCGGTCACTCTATGTGAGATATATTCCGTCGTACCTGCTTTTTCTGGATTCTTCATCCAAATGCGATCCTTCGCCGGCATTTCTTGTAGCCCGTCGCAGTGATACGAAACGGTGGGAAGGTTATCAAGGGTCTTCTCGGAGAAATGGAGGTGATATTTGGAGGTATATTCCTTCGTTCGCATTTCGAAAAATTTCATCTGTGCCGTGAGTCCTCCTCGAAGATGATAGTATGCTTGCCAGATTGAATACCCATCTGGGAGTTTGACGTTACGGCCAGACATATGAGTTCGGAAGGAGGCAGGATGTTCTTCAAGCGGGTATCCTTTGTGCAGTAACCCATCGTATGTATAAACCTTTTTCCGATCGTGAGATACGTATCTTGCTGTGAAGTGTGTTCCTCCGTTGTTGATAAGAGTAAAGCCAACAAGGTCGTAAATAATGCCAAATTTCGTCGCAGCAGTCTTCGAATCAGGGGAGATAGTTGGAGGAAAGTCCCAATGTTGTCGCTCTGAACCTGAATGACGGTTTAATCCCACAGATTCATCACCAACCTCGATGGCCAGTATTATAGGAATCGAAACAATCAGATCCTGAAGGTTGCGTTGCGTTCCAGAACATAGACGCTTCCCTTCTTTTACCCGCCAACAGGTATTGGCTTGGGACGAAGTTGGAGTTTTATTCGCGGTGAAGCGCTCCTCACAAACCTTGGAGATGAGCCCATCGTATTCCTGGTAGTGGTGGGCCTGAACCTGGAAAAATGGCATGCGCTGGAGCGTGCTGGTGATCTGGGTATGAGGTCCGCCGATTTCCATCGATCCAGAGCATTGGTTAAGTGTGACACAGAATGTCATGAAATATGCGACGGCTAGGGAATATTGGTCCTTGTACTCAAGACGAGCAAGCATAGGCAACCAAGCCTGTGTAAGAAGGTAAGTCATTATACTAATCCATATTTCCAGACGTACCACAGCAGATTCGGGTCGATCCAGATGGTCGATTATCTTCCTTTCCTTCAAAAAAATTCGGAGGCGATCGCGTTGCAAGCCAAGGGTAGAAGTGAAATTCGATTCCTGAGGATCAAGCTCGAACCGCTCGTTGACAACCCGATAAAACACATTCAGGGCTGAACCTGGCTTGAGCGACTTGAAGATCTCTGCGAACTCATCAAATTGTTTGGTGATCGCGATATAAAGAACTTGAAGTGACGCATCAAGCCAACATGAATTTGCGTTCCAGCGGTAGGAGGCTGGTCCAAATTTGAGCTCCTTAGAAACCTTAGGAGCCTTCTTCTTCGCCGATTTCATGATAAGGTCCTTGATGGTATCCGGTGGGCGTCCATCATTTTTTTGCTGCTGTTTATCGGCAGGCTTTGGCGCTCGAGTAGGTTTTGTTCGGCCTATTGCAGCAGCCTTGGCCTTCCATGGTTCGGCGGCCCCATAGCGTATTAAGGCACCTCCTAAAACGATTAGCGTAAGAGATTTATCTCATTTAATAAAGTCTTCTACTCACTGGAAACTCCATCAAATAACCGCTGATAATGTGTTGCCACGGCAAATAGTGCATTCATTCCCTCCAGAAATGCATGGTCCCTCCCGCACGCACTATAAAGCTTCCAGTGCATCGCCTCTTCAGCATTATTAGTAGGCGGTAAAGATTCCCAGATTTTAAGATCCATCTCCCTCTCCGACTCGAAGAGCATTGATGCATGCGCTGGCCGCATCCACCACTCCATCCAAGATTTGAGCTTTGGAAAATCACGGACAATGAGATGGGCGCGGCGCTGGAATTCATCGGAACTTGAGCACTGCAGAAGCCCTAATGCTCTCTCCGTGAATGCTTCCTTGAGATCCGGGGGTACAGCGCCATTGATGCGTGCAACACGTGTAACACCTGCTCGAAAATGTTCCTCGCAGCCGCGCAACAAGCGCCCCACTGCAGCCGCAAGCTCTTCATGGGACCGACTGTCAGCTCGGAGAGTCCAGAACTCGATAAATGCAGAGATAAATCCTGATCGTTCTGCTTCACTGAAATCCATGACCTAAAGACACAACTAATGAGAGAGAAACATAAAAAATAGGATGGGCGATGACGCACCCCAGCAAATAATTGATCTGTAATGGGAAACTTCCTCGAGTCGGCCTCATGTGCTATGCTCTGAAAGACTCCAAGGAAATGGTACTTGAAATGTTCAGCAGATGCGCCATTCGTATAAGACAGGACACCCGGAACCCAGCAGAAAAGATCAGGACAGTAAGTAGAGCTGACCATGAGCAGCGAGTTTCGCTCCTTCCACCATCCATGAGCTGCATCATTGACCAATCCATTGATAGGCCCATCCAGGAGACGCTCTTTAACCATCTGGCTCCGCATAAAAGCAGACTGCACTGAGACCACAGTAACCACATCGACATGCGAGAATATGACAAAACCACATCAGAAAAAAGGTCGATTACATATTTACCCTCTGGAATTTGAAGTATATGTCCAGAAACACGTGTATAGACCAGAATTCCATGAAAACGTACCAATAATTTTGGGTTGTTAGTAAGGGTCAATATAAGGACCTCTTCTCACGCAATAGTCAAAATAATTTTGGGTATAACAATGAGTTTTGAGGATACAAGATCACGCAAAAGGATAGAAAAATTGGACTCTATAAATAACATTCTGACCAAAACGAGACCTTGCGAGAATTTCATGAAAAGAATAGTTTTTCAGATGGAACTCAATATATACGATGGAATTATTTACTGTCCATACAATCATCTCGCGAGTCTTCTCACCACTGAATATCAAACAATGTGGTGAATTAGTTACAGTCCATACAATCACGTCGCAAGCTCTTCCAACCACAAAATACCAAGCAATGTGGTGAGCCGGTTGCTTGGCTAATTTCACATCCCGTTCAATTTTTTATACATCGCAAGCCATGTTCAAAAAGCTATGGTAGCTCGAATAAAAATTAATTAAAACACCATTTATGAGATACAAAGTACAGAATTTAATTGTAAAGTACAAGGAACACGCAGCAAGGAATGAGATTTAGGGACGTAAAGCATGATTTGACAGAGACGAAAGCAGAGAAAACATGGGTAGAAGAACAAAAGGGGAGACGACAAAATGACAGCCAATGGACGAGAAATACTTACACCTTTTTCCTTCGTTTGGTTGGTTTCCTCGTCATATTCTTCCTGAAGACTGGGACTGGAACCTCACGCTGCGCGCTGTTTGTAGATGACAACGGCGGCCGAGGATCACATGATCCTTCGTTCAATGGCTGTGACACCCGGTTCTGGCTTGTTAGATTTCTGCTCGCGGTCGATTGCATATTCGAGGTGGATGGTGGGAGGCGCGGCTGTTGTGGGGATGGCGAGCGTGAGTTCCTTGATGGTGAGCGTGATTGTGGTTGCCCACGCCGGCTGGGAGGAATATCCGGGACACGCGAAGAAGTGCGGCCCCTCATCGGCGAAGCAGGTGGTGACGTATTTGGGGGCGTTAGTTGACGTGGCGGGGGTTGATCATCCTCGTTACTGGAATTGTTGGCAGCAGGCTATGTTCATCAATGGTCAATGCAATAAAAACAATCAAGATGGCGTGAAGCGCACCTGTTGTCGTTGAGGCTCTTCTCGTGCAGCCTGACGTCTTGCGGCACGTCGAGCCAGTATCCCCACCATCCCTTCGTTGTCAGAGCCTTCTTCTTCTTCCTGAGAGTCGAAATGCCGGCGATTTGCTTTGCGTGTAAGTGCTGGCATATTGCTTGGATAAATTAGTATGAAAGACGACCACATCCAATGAAAAATACCTCGTTAAGAACTTCAGGGTGTCGGTAACCCACTCATCTTCTGGGTCTTCGGTAAAGAGCTGCACACATTTGGCGAAAAAGATGTCGAGCTTGAAGAAGCGATCCTGGGTATCCCAGCCTTCAAGAGACGAAAGGCCGTAATAACACTACAAGAATAGATTAGAAGGACACAGGGCTTGAAATACTACTCTTACCTGGACGGCGGCATATGCAACCGCTTCTGGGAAGACTTGCCGCATGCCGTGCATCTCTGCCTGTGAGGGTTTGGAAGCTGAACGGTGGCCAGTAAACGCAGAGGATTTCCCGGTGAATATAGTGCGCAAACCCTAAAGGATGGTGCACGATGATAAGAGAATATGAAGGTAAAAAAAGTGAACGTACACGTAGAAATACATGACCACGAAAAAGCCCTTTTTCAAGCTCCAATTCGTCATATTCAGTGCCTTCAGGATAAAGAAACGAGGGCCAATTCCTTTCATCACCAGCGCGAAGTTTGATTGAGGCGTTTTCCACTTGATTCTTGAAGAGGCTGTCGGTTGGGTGAGGAAAAAAAAAGTCTAAAGATTGGAATATATGCGCTCACATAGGGTCGGCCTGGAAACGATTGAGATACCTCAATGGGCATAAAAGCCTTCCAGTCGCCGGATGTGAAAATCCTCGGCCACTCTTCTCGCCTCCAGTGATTGGCGGCATCACGGATTCTGTCTTGTAGTTGAGGGGGATGTACTTCGGAATTTCGTAACGGAGGACGTTAGTATCCGTAGCTCTAGCCTCTCCCATGGCGCGGACCAACTGAAAAATGAAGGGTAATATGAGTATATGCGCATATAATCAATGAATACTGCATAAAAAAAACAGATCGTACGATCGCAATGAAACTATCGTATGCATCGGGCTCCTCCTTGAATGCTGCGATAAGTTCGGGGAAGTGTGGGTGCATTTTCTGGATGCGATTGAAGTTTTCGACGTCGATTTCGTCAACCCTGGAACCAATCTCATCAGAAGATATACATATGAAATGATTCCTAGTACTTACGGCTCATCACTGGGCAATGCTGCGCACATGGCAGAGTTCATGTCCAAGAAAGGACTAATAGAACGTGGAATCCATCGTGCAATGTGCCGAAAGGCCTCCACAGCCTCAGTCGACCTTGTCATGATAAGGCCAGGAATGCAATGACCCGCTGCAACCTACCTATCATCCTCCTGGTCTTGCGAGCGCATCTTATCGAGGATGAAAGTCACCATTTCGGTGCGGGCAGCGGGCGGCATGGTGGTGGTTAGAAGGAAGGAAGGAATTTCAAGTTGACGCGTCCAAGTGGACGCGTCTGATCCAGACACGTGACTCACCGCTTCTGAACTTCGCGAAAAAAAAAACTCGAAGGCCCAACACTGCTGTTGGCTGAGGCCACCACAATGCGCAGGCTATTATACCTCCTCATACTCTTTTTTTTTCTGCTTTACACCATGACGAAATGTATCGGCTGCAAGAAGGAATTCAATAACCAGGGATTTCCCTCGCACAAAAAATCCTGCAAACTCTTCAAACGTGCAATGCGAGAACGACTAAACAAAATCCCCGACTATGGTGCAGGCCCGAGTACTTCCAATGAAGAAATGGTGACTGAACCTGCTGGAGAACCGGCAGATTTGGGTGAAATGCTTGTAGACGATGTACAGGTGCCGTTTTCATCTCCAGAAAATTAAACCGAAATTTAACAATGGTTTTTAGCAGCAGGAACCTGAAAAAGAACCGACGCCACCCCCGGAATATCGAAAATCTGGTCTACCCCATCGAAAAATAAGGCTCCCGAAACGGTTTCAAGATGTACTTCCCCCACGCCCACCAGTAATTGCAGCTCCAATCGTCGAAACACCTGAACCATCGCAACGTGATGAGCCCGAGGAACTTCCAGCTGTTCCCAAATTCCAAACCGACCCGAATAGCTTTGGCGTTTATAGGATTTATAAAAGCGGGGAACCATCATTTACCCCCGATGACAATTTCCGGGTCGACAGCGTGGCCGATGGACCTAATTTCACCAAGGATCAAGGATCAGACATTCAACCCACATGGGCCTCTCCTTTTGGCACAGATTTTACGCAGTCTGACCCATCTGACGACACCGAGCCAATGGCTACTCGACCTCCCTATCTCCCTTTCCTGAACATGTCAATTTTCCGCCTAATGCGGTGGTTTTATGACTCATCGTTAACCAAATCTCTCGGCACCCTCAACAACCTCGTCCATCAAGTCCTCCTTGCGCCAGATTTCAACACAAACGATCTTGTAGGTTTTGACGCGGCTAAGGAGGCTAAGCGCCTCGACAACTTTGATCCCTCAGCGCCAGAGGAAGGTAGTTCTGGGTCAAATTCCGGGTCTAAGCGGTTGAACGATGGGTGGATTGAGACGTCGGTTCCAATATCCCTTCCGTGCGAAGGCGTTTCACATTCATCAGATGCGACTGCACCCGTCTTCCATGTCAAGGGCCTTTTGTATCGTAAACCCCTTGAGGTTCTCAAGGCCGCATATCAAGAGCCCTCTGCGGCACAATTCCATATCGCTCCCTTTGAAGAATATTGGAAACCCTCACCCGAATCCCCTCCCGAGCGTATTTATTCCGAACTCTACAACACTGATGCGTACATTCAAGAACACGAGAAGATTCGAACCCAACCTCGACCTGATTGTGAGCTGGAGACGGTTATTGCACCGATCATGCTCTGGTCGGACTCAACACACTTGACGAGCTTCGGACATGCATCGCTCTGGCCATATTACCTTTATGTAGGCGGATTGTCGAAGTATACCCGTGCAAAACCAAGTTCCTTCGCTGCGCATCACCTCGCATATATCCCGAAAGTGCGTTATCAGCCCTTTCAATTTTAATCACACTCTGACATGGATTTCCAGCTCGATGATACCCTTCAAGACTTTTACACATCGACATTTGGCGAACCAGCCACCGCAGACACTTTAACCCACCTAAGACGGGAGTTGATACAAGCTGTCTGGCGTATCCTCCTTGACGACGATTTTATGGACGCCTACGAAAATGGGATCGTCATCATGTTTCCTGATGGGATTCTACGGCGCCTTTTCCCTCGATTCTTCACCTACTCGGCAGACTATCCCGAAAAGTAAGTTACATTGCCTATTTATTTTCTCGTTTTAATTTCGGTACCAGAGTGCTCCTGTGTTGCGTCAGATATCTCGGTAACTGGCCCTGCCCCCGCTGCCTAGTGCACAAATCCGAAATTCAAGACCTAGGAACAAAACGAGACATCAATCGGCGCGAAACAAAAAGACGCGTTGATGATGATAGACGGCGCATGTTGGTTGAGACAGCTCGGGATATGATCTATGTAGATGGCGTGCGACCAGGGGCAAACGCAATATCCAATTTACTTGCGTCGCGAGTTGTGACCCCTACGCGGGTGAGTGCTAGTGTGAAGTTATAAGTTCCAGTGACCTTATATTTAATCTTTTTGTGCAGAACGCATTTTCCGAACGTCTTTCGAAATACGGATTTGACTTTCATTCAATGTTCGTTGTCGATTTGTTGCACGAGTTCGAACTTGGGGTATGGAAGGCGATTTTCACCCACCTTCTCCGACTTTTATATGCTCAGGGAGGTAACGGTATCCAGAAGCTTAATGAAAGGTATCTCAAGTCAACGGTTGTTTATTATAATTGCCCATGCTTACCACATGTATAGGTATCGAGATATCCCAACATTCGGCCGCGATACGATCCGGAAATTCGTAAAAAATGTTTCGGGGATGTCAAAACTCGCTGCACGAGATTTTGAAGATTTACTTCAGGTATATCACTTGTTTTCATTTTCGTTTATCCTATGTTGATGGCTTTACAGTGCGCGATTCCTGTTTTTGATGGACTGTTCGAACCCCACAACAATACAATTATCATGGACCTCTTGTTTGAGCTCGCCACGTGGCACGCCCTTGCCAAGCTTCGTCTTCATACCGAATCCACGGTCTGCGCTCTCGAAACCTCAACAACTCGACTGGGTACTGCGCTGCGAAAATTCCAGTCAACGATTTGCGCAGAATTTGAGACACGAGACCTACCGAGTGAGGAAGCAGCTCGAGGACGACGGAAGGCAGCCAAGGCGAAGGCAAAGCCACCAATACTTTCGAAGTCAAAGGGAAAGGGAAAGGGGGCGGAGGTACCGAAGGGAAAGAAGAAAAAGAAATCCACGCTCCGGGGGTTTAGTCTCTCGTGCTACAAACCACATTCACTCGGCGACTACGCGAAGACTATCCGGTTGCTTGGAACCTCTGATGGCTATAGTACCCAGACCGTAAGCTTTTTCAAATAAGTGCACTTCGATCTACTGATTCGAGATTTAGGGAGAGCTGGAACATCGCCGCTGTAAACGTTTTTATCCTCGCGTTCACAAAGGCCTACATGTCACCGGAATCGCCCGTGAAGTTCGACGCGAACGTATCCTTCAATTCACTGTGAAGAATCAAAGTCTTGCTGTAACACGCCGTCCTCACAAGAAACAGAAGACAATGTCCCGAAAATCTTTCGCTATTCCTTTCTCAGAGTCAGAACGCCTCCCAGCCACCCAGCCGAATCAACACCATCAAATTTCAGATGACACCCGGCACTCTGAGGACATTTCAAGGATGCTGGGGGCTTATTATGATGACCCGGCAACCAAGGTACGTACAGAATAGTAATGTATCTCTGCTCGTTGCTCACTCAGTTAATACAGGATTTCATTCTGCGCCTCAAAGACTTCGCCCTTTGTAAAATTATCGGCCAGGAATACGACTTTGACGAGGTTTCTTTTACCGAAGCGGAACGCGCGAGCATTACTTTCGTCAAGAACAAGATTTATCAACACAAAGTTATGCGGGTCAACTACACTACCTACGACATGAGAAGAGAGCAAGATTCCCTCAACCCGCGTACGCACGCAAACATTATGGTTCTTTCACAGGAAAAAGAGCCTGATGCACATCCCTACTGGTACGCCCGCATAATCGGCATATACCACACCCTTGTTCGACACGAGAGTTCCCCTGACCCAATCCCAATCGAGTTCCTGTTCGTTCGTTGGTATGGTCTTGACCTCGATCGCACGAGCCGTTTTGGTTGGAAAATGCGCCGATTACCGAAAGTTGGATTTGTTCCCGATGACCCGGATGCTGGATCTTCAGCATTTGGATTTCTCGATCCTGTGCAGGTCATCCGGGGTGTCCACCTCATTCCGAGCTTCGCGGAAGGCCTTACAGGTGACCTTCTCCAACCGTCACTTGCGCGTCTCGAACATGAAGGGGATTTGGACTGGCGATGTTACTACGTGAACATGTAAGCCTCTCTTCTTGTTTTTTGTGGCCCGACTCACTAATTATTCACTAGATTTGTCGATCGCGATATGTTCATGCGATATCGAGGTGGTGGTGTAGGGCACAGCAGCACCAGGGAAGCTACCAACAAGTTCCTTCACGATCGCGACCGGCTGGATGTGCCTGATGGTGATGAGAGTGTTGAGGGCGACGTTGAAGAGGATGAGATAGAAGACGAACACAGACACCAAGGCGGCAGTTGCGAGGAGGATGAACACAGACTCCAAGACGCCAGTGACGTGGACGGTGAAGATGACGTGGCCGATGCAGGTCATATTTCAGGTGGGGATGAATCCGATGGCGCTGCAGGGGATGGGTTTGGTGGTGACGAAGAGGACGATTACGGCTACGCAAACCGTGTTGATGACGATGATGATGAAAACAGCGAACCCGAGCCGGATCTCGCAGACGATGCCCTAGGTCCTGAAGATGGTGAGGGAGAAGGTGACGAAACGTACTTACTTGGATTTGCAGCTCTGTAGGGTAGAAAAATATGTGTTCTGACGTGACAAGGGCCGTATGCGAGGGAGAGCAAAAGCGTTGTGAGATATTAAATAAATAAATCCTGAGCCCAGAGCCCTTATCATACAAATATGATTGAGTTGGCTTAATAGAAACAGCAGGGTAGTCGAGTGGCAATGGCGCCTTGAAGTCGTGCGTTCGAATCCGGCTCAAGTGGAAGGTAAAGTGGTTTTTGGACTTATTTTACATTGTGTTGTACGCTCATTGCATAACTCAAAATTCTCGTATGCCCCAAGTAATCCACAGAAAATGCATTATAAAGTATCAAATAATTATAATGGTATACACGCGAGTCAGAATCTTTGTGGGTGCATACAAGCGGCCACAATCATTCGCTACTTATGAAAGACGGTTGGAATACTCGCGTTGATTTGTTATCCCCACAACCCGATGTATGTTACTCACCTTTTTGCTGATGCAGGATGCTCTGCGGAGAATTTAGCAAACGAAGCAATAAATGCATCACCACCAATTTGAGAGCCTTTCTTGAGCTTCAAGCGTTCCTTCCCAACACGCCCCGCATTCAGGAAGACATCAGATATATCAGCTACAGACTCTCCAGGTCCAGCTACTCCAGGAACGCCAACGATCAACCCCAGGGGTCCAACAGTGGGGTGGGCATTCACCAATGCCTGGAAGCGAATCTGTTCATCCCGCGCGATATGAAGAATATGGCCAGGCCTCCGATGTTGGTGGAATCCGTCATTGACGATGCACACACCCTTCGAAAATGTCCAGAGGGTGAGCTTGACATCACATCTCTGGTGGAACAAAACGGCTCCACATTTGCATCGTTCTTGAACTTGCTTTGCGATACCTTGTTGACTCGTCTGTGGTCGAACGGTTATGAAACAGTCAGGATTGTCGCATTCGATGACACCCAAGCACTGCTTATGTCGCCTCTTGCCGCTGGTCCAAGATTCTGCGAAGTCATCTCCACCGCGACGGCCGTTTGTCCTTGTTGCCCAATGGACTTGGAGGTTGTTAAGATCGTGCACTTCTCCGAATGTAAACTCGCGCTGAAATATTCCATCTGGCCATCCATCCCATTTTAATTCTGAAGCTTCTTTTCCAGGTTGAATGGGGGGAACAGATACAGTAACTGCAGTGGGATTCATAGATACGGGTTTTTCTTCAAAACCTAAAGGAAGTTCAAGCGATGGCTAATGAACTGAGAATGTCTTACCGATTGATTGCCGCTTTATAGATCCATCCAATCTCGTTTTAGGTTTGAGTATATAGCCGGTGACTTCTCCTGTATTGGAATATATCGGTTGGAATGAAACTAAACCACATTGCATGAACTCACCGTGCTCATCATACAAGGGGACAATGTCTCCCCGCGATTGCACCGAGGGTACACTCTGTTCTGGTTCATCCGGAACGAAGTATTTATACAGGTGTTTGAAGAAACCCTGGAAACAGTTTGAACCGAAAAATTATGCTAGTTATTGGGCATTGACTTACCAAGACCATTTTCGATGTCTCCAGATGGAAGGGAAGGGATTCAAGTTCGAAAATTTTACAACATTGGAATTGCGTGATGATCACTGGCCGGATGATCACTTTCCAAACGGAATCAAATTTAAGAACCATGTGCACACTCAATTGAATTGCGTGCATACTTATCTTATCCACTTTGTGAGAGTTGCGAGAGTTGCAGTACAGTTGAGACACACCTGCGACACACTTGCGATACAATTGCGACACACCTGCGATACACTTGCGATACACATGCAAGATTTGGCGCCGGTTGCGTGACCTGCGTACACCTGCGTGCGACCTGCACATCACTTGAGATACACTTGCGAGACACACTTGCGAGCATCTGCGCACAAAATAAAAATTTGCGAGCCACCTGCGTACACTTGCGGACATGCTCTGGGGTTTTGTAATATGTTGACTTGAACGTACTGGCGGCGGGCGTTATGGTTGGCGGCGGGCGTGCCGCGTTATGGTTGATCCGTGTGACCATTGGTATGATGTGATTTTCCACTTACTTTTTGGTATGAGTTTTGGACCGGCGATGGAAGTTTTGGGTCCTTGGAAAGATATTGGTGTGTAGAATCTATTTACCTTCATCTCATTTTCTTCTTGTGTATTTATCCATTTATAAACTTTTTAATATGAAACATCACAAAAAAAAACAAGGAAAATTGAAATTAAGGGGACTCGTCTGAGTCCGGTCAGTTACTTGTAAACATGTAACTACTGAAAGGTGCTTGTCATCCATGCTGAGCATGAATTATTCTATGCTCAGCATGCATGATTGGGGTTGGGGAACACGCTCCATTTAGAGGACACGGTCCGTTTATCTGAACCCCGTTAGTTTTTTTGCGACACATGACCCGTGTCGCGAAAAAACGGACGCGCCCCGGCAGTCATGGTCCGCCCGGAGGAAGCTTTCACAATGGACTTGCCAGTACTTACTCAAATTGAGATGGTTTTTCATGAAAATAGTTTTGGGGCCTCACTTACACCCTACAGTAGTGGATTCTAGAAAAATTTAAGGCCCCGGCGTGAGTTAACCATGAAGGATAACCCTTTTTTAATTATCGGGCAATGATGTCTCGTATCTCACTGGCACTACTAACTAGCCGCCCATATATTTGGTCATAAAGTGAGTAGAAAGACATTTCCTATATACAAGAATGCTCCTATTGTTTACAATTGGTCGATAACCCCTCCACAAACCCCTTGCGCGAATCTGCGTGACACTTGCAAGACCTGCGGTCTCTTCTGAGTACCTGCGAGACACCTGCGGTAATCTGCGAACATACGACTCGCAGGTGACCGCAGGTGACACGCAGATTTCTGTATGCCCCTTTACGTCATCGCCAATTTCTTTCTTATTTCGATGGAACAATTTCTCGCGAAGAATAACAGCACTTCTTTTGGACTCGAGCCTCTTGCAATATTGTACAGCCTTCCGTATGGCCTTATGTTTGGGTAGGTTTTATATTTCTGCCATTTGGTAGTAGAATAACG
>Ga0307513_10006564_pt1 | contig 15193 bp, 13 predicted proteins | sample 15_EM_MG_FD_202174 | JGI IMG/M metagenome (GOLD analysis project Ga0307513, IMG submission 202174) | Populus trichocarpa ectomycorrhiza microbial communities from riparian zone in the Pacific Northwest, United States - 15_EM | ecosystem: Host-associated > Plants > Roots > Unclassified | place... | reverse complement strand
TGTCGCCCTCGGTCGCCCGGGTCACCGGCTATTCGGTGGACGAGGTCCTGCCGACCCAGATGCGCGACTACGTCCACCCCGACGACCAGGACGGCTTCCTTGCGGCCTATATCGCGCTCTACCGGGGCGGCTGTCCGCCCGGCCACCCGATCCGCTACCGGATCCGGCACGCCGACGGCCGCTGGATCTGGCTGGAGAGCCGGCCAAAGCTGGCGCTCGCCGCGGACGGTCGCACGCGCAATATCATCGACGTCAGTCGCGACGTGACCGAGGCCGTGGAGCTCAGGGAACGCCTTAGGCGCGCCCTCGCGGAGGCTGAGCAGGCCGCCGCGGTGAAGACCAAGTTCCTGGCCAATATGAGCCATGAGATCCGCACCCCGCTGACCGCGATCCTGGGCTTCAGCGACCTGCTGGCGGAGCGCCGCGACCTTGACGCCGCCGCCGGCCAGCAGGTGGCCAAGATCGGCGGCGCCAGTCGCGCCCTGCTGGCCATTGTCAATGATATCCTCGACTTCTCGAAGCTCGAGGCTGGCCAGGTGAGCATCGCACCGCGGCCGACCGCCGCCGTCGCCGCGGCGCGCGAAGTGCTCGAACTGTTCACGCTCCAGGCGCGGGCCAAATCGATAGATCTGCGCTTCGAGGCCGGGGCCGCCATCCCCGGCCACCTGATGACCGATCCCGACCGCTTCAGGCAGATCCTCCTCAATCTGGTCGGCAACGCCGTGAAGTTCACCCATCGCGGCGCCGTCACCCTGCGGCTCGACTACGACCCTGCGGCGGCCGTGCTTGCCGCCGAAGTGAGCGACACCGGCCCCGGCATCGCCGCGGCTCAGCGCCAGCGGCTGTTCCAGCGGTTCTCCCAGGTCGACGGGTCCTCGACACGGACCAGCGGGGGCACCGGCCTGGGCCTGGCCATCTCGCAGGGCCTGGCCTTGGCCATGGGCGGGGGCATCACAGTCCGCAGCCGGCTTGGCCGGGGCTCGACCTTCCGCGTGGCGCTTCCCGCCCAGCCGGCCGCCGTCGGCCCGGATGCCGGCGCGGCGGCGCCCCGGGAGGTCCTGGTCGGTGTCCGCGCGCTCGTCGTCGACGACAACGCCAACAACCGCGAACTCGCCCGGTGCATCCTCGAAAGCGCCGGCGTCGAGGTCGCCGAGGCCCGCGACGGCGGCGAAGCCATCCGGGTCGCCAGGGATTTGCCCTTCGATCTCATCCTGATGGACTTGCGGATGCCCGTCCTCGACGGCCGCGGCGCCCTGGCGGCGATCCGCAATGCGCCGGGCCCCAACCAGGACACGCCGGTCCTCGCGTTCTCGGCCGACAGCGTCAGCGACCTGGGCGACGTGGACGGGTTCCAGGGATGGGTGTCGAAACCCATTGACGCCTCAACCCTCGTGGCCGCCATCGCCGCGGCCATAGGCGAAGGCTCCGCACTCACCTCGGAGAACGCCCATGCGGCCGCTGCATGATCTGAAGCCCCGCCAGATTCTCGCGCCTGTTCTGCGCCCCGCTGCCGAGGGTTCCTGAGGCGACGCGCGCCGTGGAGATCTAGCGCCTCAGCGTTTCCAGGGTCCTGCTCATGCCGACCAGAGCTGCGGAATCAGATCGGCGGTTGCGCAGCGGGCGGGCAGGGCGAGGGGCAGACCGGGATCGTCAAGTCAGCACCGGGCCTTCAGATCGCCAAACGCCGCCAGGCGCACCGGAGCATGACCTGGCAGGTTGATCCTGATCTCGACCGTACCCCCGGCTGCCTCGACGAACCGCCGAAGGGTCGAGACGTAGAAGTCCGCCTGCTTCTCCATCTTTTGGATGGAGGGCTGCTTCTTGCCGAGCACGGCCGCGATCTGCTCCTGGGTCTTGTCAGCGAGCTTGCGCACGGCTTGCAGGCTGTCGACCTCCGCGATCATCTCGGTGGCGCGTTGCTCCACTTTTTTCCGGCGCCCGGCCGGCAGGGCCGCCAAGGCCTGTTCCAGAGTGCGTGGCATTGTCATCTCCCTCGCTTGAGCCATTCGTCAAACCTGTCGTCGGCGACCTTCAGAAGCTGTTTGTAGAAGCGTTTCTGCGATCCACCGGACTTATCGCCGGCGCAAAGCAGGATGCCCTGACGTTCCGGATCGAACGCGAAGGCCACCCTCCAGACACCATCGCCCGCCTTGAACCTGATCTCCTTCATGTTCGCGTGCTTCGACCCGTTCAGGGTGTCGACCAGCGGCCGGCCGAGGCTCGGCCCGCGCTCACGAAGAACGATGGCGGCGGCCAGGATCTCGTTCTGTACGTCCGCTGGGAATGCATCGAACTCAGGCTCGAAGCCGTCGTGGAAGAGGATTGCCCAAGGCATTCCGACATATAGCCCTTAGACTATATTTAGGCAATGGAAAAATAGCATAGAAGCTATATTCAAGTCTGGGCTTGACCCCAAGCCAGACGGCCCGCTTCGGCCGACCTGCCTACCCCGGCCCGGCCGGTACGGGCTCGAACCCCAGGCACACCGCCACGCACCGCTTCGCCAGCAGCTCCCCCGGGTCGATGAACGCCACCCGCAGGTCGCTCGCGCCCATCACCAGCGGGACCTCGGTGCAGCCGGCGATCACCGCCTCGGCGCCGCCGCCGATCAGGTCCACCGCATAGCCGGCCATCTCGCGGCGCACCGCGGGGCCCAGGTCGCCGCCCTTGATCCTGTAGAGGGTGGCCATGAAATCCTCCTGCCGCTGGGCGTCCAGCGTCACCATCCCCATGGCCTGGGCGGCGAGGTATTCGCGGTAGAGCCGCAGCGCCCCCTTGGTGCCGAGCACCCCGGCGCGCCGCGCGCCCGTATCCCGCGCGGCCACGGCGCCGGTCTCGATCATGTCGATCAGCGGCAGGCCCGAGGCGCGCTGGATCAGGTCGGCGTAGGCGTGGGCGGTGTTGCAGGCGATGGCCAGCACGTCGGCGCCCGCGCCGCGAAGCGCGCCCGCCATCTCGGCCAGGATCGGCCCGGCATTGGAGCCCGGGACATTGCGGTCGGGCACCTTGGGGTTGATGTCGGCGATCACCCGGATGTGGTCCTGCTCGACCTTCACCGGCGTGAAGGCCTGCAGCTTGGTCAGGAAGTCGAGCGTCGCGGCCGGCCCCATGCCGCCCAGCAGGCCCAGCACCAGCGACGTGGACTTGGGTGCGTCCTCGGCGGCCATCAGAGCTTGCCTTCCATCTCCGACTGGTAGCCGAACAGGCCCTGCGCCCCGCCGGTGTGCAGGAACACCACCGTCTCGCCGTCGAACCGGCCCAGCGCCGAGAGCGCGATCAGCCCCTTCATCGCCTTGCCGGAATAGACCGGGTCCAGCAGCAGGCCTTCGGTCCGCGCCGCTAGCGAGAGCGCGTCGATCACCCCCTGGTCGATCAGGCCGTAGCCCGCGCCCACATAGTCGCAGTCGGCGACCACCATCTCGCGGGTCACCCGGTCCTCGTGGCCGAGCAGGGCGGCGGTCTCCTTGGCCAGCTTGAAGACATTGGCCTCCTGCACGTCCCTGGGCGCGCGCACGCCGATGCCGAGGACGGGAATATCGGCGCCCATCACCGCCAGGCCCGCGACCAGGCCGGCGTGGGTGCCCGCGCTGCCGGTGGCGGTGACGATGCGGTCGATCTCCAAGCCCATCTCGTTGGCCTGGGTCACCGTTTCCAGCGCGCACTCCACATAGCCCAGGGCACCGATGATGTTCGAGCCGCCGCCGGGGATCACATAGGGCCGCCCGCCGCGCGCGGCGACCTCGGCCGCGGTCCTGGCGAGCTCGGCGTTCATGTCCGTGCCAGCCGGAACCCGGCGGATCTTCGCGCCCAGCAGCTCGTCAAGCAGGACGTTGCCCGACCGGGTGTAGTCGACGGCCTTCGAGCCCGTGCGCTCCTCCAGGATGATCTCGCAGGCCATGCCGAACTTGGCGGCGGCGGCGGCGGTCTGGCGCACATGGTTCGACTGCACCGCGCCCTGGGTGATCAGGGTATCGGCCTCGTTGGCCATGGCGTCGCCCAAAAGGTACTCGAGCTTGCGGGTCTTGTTGCCGCCGCCGGCCAGGCCCGTGCAGTCGTCGCGCTTGACCCAGAGGTTGGGGCCGCCGCCGGACGCTGTCGCCAGCGCGTCGGTCAGCCCGGGCAGGGGCTCCAGCGGCGTGGGCAGGTGGGCGAAGCGGATCGGACTGAAGCGGGCGAGGTGCATGCCCCCGCCCCTAGACCCTTCGGATTATGCTCGCAACCGCGCGGGACGTGACTAAGGCCGCATCTTCTTCGGCAGGGCGGCGACTTCCGCCGGCGTCAGCCTGGCGATGCTCGAGACGATGCAGCGTGACACGCCGCCCGTGGAGATCGAGATGTCGAGGTCGATGGGCCTGCAGACCGACGGGTCGCCGGTCTGGTTGCGCAGGATGATCGGATCCGACGAGGCCGCGGCGGCCAGGCAGCCGTTGCTCATCGACACCCGCCAGACGTCGCGTCCGCCCACGTCGAGGTAGAGGGTATGGGCGTCGCCGACCGTGTGGTTGCGGATGTCGCGCCGATAGAAGCACGCGCGGGCCGGCGGGTTGCTGACCTTCTCCGCGGCATAGGCCGGGCCGTGGTCTGCGCCGGGCGGGGGCAGGGCCGCCGCGCCGGCGCTCAGGGCGGCCGTCGCGGCGGCCAGGGAAGCGAGGGTCAAAAGCTTCATGACGGGTCTCCTATAGTTATAACTATACATGCCCCGGCCTGTTCCGGCGAGACGCGAGGGCGTGCTTGTCCCCACCGGCGTCCAGCCGGTCCGGGCGTGATTTCCAGCCTTCCACCTCCGTCCGTTCGGGCCTAACGTGGAGGCTCCTCGGGGGGCCGCGTTTGAGCGGCTGAGAGGCGGGTGATCCCGCGACCCGTCGAACCTGATCCGGGTCATGCCGGCGAAGGGAAGGACGCGTATCCGACCTGACGCCCGTGGCTCCTCCACCGAGCTGAAGGCCGCACGCCATGAACAAGCCCGTCGTGAATATCGAGCCCGCACAGATCCCGACGGGCGAGCGCCCCGGCTCGCGCAAGGTCTACCAGGCGGGCCAGCTCTGGCCCGACATCCGCGTGCCGTTCCGCGAGGTGGCCCTGCACCCGTCCGCCAACGAGCCACCGCTGACCCTCTACGACCCCTCCGGCCCCTACACCGACCCCGCCGTCTCGATCGACATCGACAAGGGGCTGTCGAAGACCCGCGAGCCCTGGGTCGTCTCCCGCGGCGACGTCGAGCTGGTGGAAAACCCCCGCGAGGTGAAGCCCGAGGACAACGGCTTCGCCAAGGGCGCGCATCTGGCGCCCCAGTTCACCGCGCCCCGCCGCGTCTACCGCGCCAAGGCCGGCGCCAACGTCACCCAGCTGGAATATGCCCGCCGCGGGATCATCACCCCTGAGATGGAATACGTCGCCATCCGCGAGAACCTGCGGCGCCAGGAAAGCGACCCCTTCATCCGCGACGGCGAGGACTTCGGCGCCGAGATCCCCGACTTCTGCACCCCCGAGTTCGTCCGCGACGAGATCGCCCGCGGCCGCGCCATCATCCCGGCCAACATCAACCACACCGAGCTGGAGCCGATGATCATCGGCCGCAACTTCCTGGTGAAGATCAACGCCAACATCGGCAACTCGGCCGTGCTCAGCCACGTGTCCGACGAGGTCGACAAGATGGTCTGGTCGATTCGCTGCGGCGCCGACACCGTCATGGACCTCTCCACCGGCCGCAACATCCACAACATCCGCGACTGGATCGTGCGCAACTCCTCCGTGCCCATCGGCACCGTGCCGATCTACCAGGCCCTGGAAAAGGTGAACGGCGTCGCCGAGGACCTGACCTGGGAGGTGTTCCGCGACACCCTCATCGAGCAGGCCGAGCAGGGCGTCGACTACTTCACCATCCACGCGGGCGTCCGGCTGGCCTATGTGCCGCTGACCGCCAAGCGGGTGACCGGCATCGTCTCGCGCGGCGGCTCGATCATGGCCAAGTGGTGCCTCAGCCACCACAAGGAGAACTTCCTCTACACGCACTTCGAAGACATCTGCGAGATCATGAAGGCCTACGACGTCTCCTTCTCGCTGGGCGACGGCCTGCGCCCCGGCTGCATCGCCGACGCCAATGACGCCGCGCAATTCGGCGAGCTGGAGACCCTGGGCGAACTCACCCAGATCGCCTGGAAGCACAATGTCCAGGTGATGATCGAAGGCCCCGGCCACGTGCCGATGCACAAGATCAAGGCCAACATGGACAAGCAGCTCAAGGTCTGCGGCGAGGCGCCGTTCTACACGCTCGGCCCGCTCACCACCGACGTCGCCCCCGGCTACGACCACATCACCAGCGCCATCGGCGCGGCCATGATCGGCTGGTTCGGCACCGCCATGCTCTGCTACGTGACGCCCAAGGAGCACCTGGGCCTGCCCAACCGCGAGGACGTCAAGGTGGGCGTCATGACCTACAAGCTGGCCGCTCATGCCGCCGACCTCGCCAAGGGCCACCCGACCGCGCGGGCCTGGGACGACGCCATCAGCCGCGCCCGCTTCGAGTTCCGCTGGGAGGACCAGTTCAACCTGGGCGTCGACCCCGAGACCGCCCGCGAATACCACGACGAGAGCCTGCCCAAGGAGGCCTTCAAGACCGCCCACTTCTGCTCCATGTGCGGCCCGAAGTTCTGCTCCATGAAGATCAGCCAGGACATCCGCGACGCCGCCCGCGGCCAGAACGACATCGCCGCGGGGATGGAAGAGATGTCCGCCAAGTTCAAGGAATCCGGCGGCGAAATCCTCGTCCCCGTGGCCCCCGCGGACTAGCCGGCCGCGGGCCAGGAAAGGAACCGCGAACCCACGCGAAAACACGCGAACAAGGCCGTGGCGCAGGCGCGTTCGCGTTCTTTCGCGTGGGTTCGCGGTCTATACCTTCAACCCGCTTCGCGGCATGAGCGGAGGTCCAATGCCAGACACCGCACCTCCCGACCTCGCCCCCAGCGCCGTGATCACCGGCCACGACCTCTCCGCCGAGGACTTCACCGAGCGCGACCTGTCCGAGGCCCGCCTCACGGACTGCCTGTTCACCGACGTCCAGTTCTCCACCACGATCTTCGAGGGCGCGCGGTTCACCAACTGCCGCTTCGTGCGCTGCCGCTTCGCCCACGCCGACCTGCGCGACACCGCCTTCGACAAGTGCAGCTTCGCCGATCCCGACAGCCACTCCGGCGTCCACATCGCCTTCAGCCAGCTCGACCAGGCGAGCTTCAGGACCTGCGACCTCTCCTTCGCCGACGTCGACCGGACCAGCGCCTACGCCACGGCCTTCGAGACCTGCAATCTGCGCGGCGCCCGTTTCCACCGCGTCGACTTCACCCGCGCCTTCGGCGGCAAGACGGTGCGCACGGCGGCGATCTTCACCGGCTGCAACCTGGAACTGGCCGACCTCTCCGACGCCGGCCTGGCCACCGCCAACCTCTCCGGCTCGTCTTTGCGCGAAGCCGACCTGACGGGCGCAAACCTCACCGGCGCCGACCTCACCCACACGGATGTCTTCCAGGCGCTCACCGCCGGCGCCAACCTGAAGGGCGCTGATCTGCGCCACGCGCACATCTCCGGCCTCAGCCTCGCGGGCCTGGCCGCCTATGAGGGTCTGAAGATCACGCTCGACCAGCAGCAGGCCCTGCTCACCGCACTCGGCCTCGACGTCTACGCCGAGTGATTTAGTCCCGCTGCGACTGCCGCGCCTTTTCCGGGGTCCAGGTCCGCACGGCCACCGCCACGCTCACCGAGCCCAGCACCGCTGTCGCCGCGCCCGCCCACTGGATCGCGGTCATGCCGTCGGCCGCATAGTGGCCGGCCAGCGCCCCGCACACGAGCACCAGCCCCGCCGAGCCGTATTCGATCAGGTCCTTGGTGGTGATGGTCATGGTTGGCCCGCCCGCACGAGAGATTCGGCTTACTTTGCGAGCCGTCAGTTAGCCAATCCCTACCCCCTCCCGCACTGCGGCATTGCGCCGCTCATGAGCTTTTCATGACCGACGGCTGAAGCCGCGTCCCGCCGTCTCGGACGCCGGGCGGGGCCGCGACCAGCTGCGGTGTTCGACCACCAGCTCGGCCTCCTCGCCGCACGCCCGGATCGCCGCGACCATCCCCTCGGCCAGGTCCTGCGCGCGCTCACGCGACAGGAATGGCCCCAGCGGATCGCCGCCGTTGACGAACCATCCGGTGGCCTCTTCGACGACGGTGAACACGATACGGGTCATTATGGCGACCTCCTGCCAAACCCAACCCCCCGCGCAGACCGACGTTCCGCTAAGGCTTTGGGCCTTACCAAGGCACGGTTAACCGGTGGGAAGGGGGCTTGCGCCTTCGGGCCAGACGACATCCACGGCGTCGTCCTATTCGTACTCCCGCATCCGGGCTCCGTCCGCCGCCCGTTGGCCACCGCCCCGGGCGACAGGTCGGCCACCCCGTCATCGCCGCCTGCACCGGCATCCAGGTTTGCTTGCGGGTCAGGTCGTGCCAGAACTCAGTTGACGGTTCCCGCGACGGCCCGTGTCAGGCGCCGGCCGCTTCCGCCAGCCGGCGCCAGTTTCGCTGAACCGTTGACGTCCGATGCCAGCCAGAACGAGCAGCCAAATGACCGATCAGGAAAAGGCGTTGAGCAAGGCGCCTGCGGTCACCTTGGGCTTCTGGGCCATCAAGATTCTCGCCACGACTTTGGGCGAGACGGGCGGTGACACCGTCACGATGACCATGAATTGGGGATACCTGGCAGGCTCCGCTCTTTTTGTGACCGTGCTTGTCGCCTTGGTGACATGGCAAATTCTATCGAAGCGCTTCCACCCGCTCCTGTACTGGGCGGCGATCGTCGCTTCCACGACTGCCGGAACGACCATGGCGGACTTCGCCGACCGCTCGCTGGGCATCGGCTACGCGGGCGGAACGTCACTCCTTCTAGCGTCGGTGCTTATAGTCCTTGGGCTCTGGTACTGGTCAGAGCGGACGGTCTCGGTGGACACCGTCAACACGCCAAAGGTCGAGGCTTTCTACTGGGCGACGATCACCCTCTCGCAGACCCTGGGCACGGCGCTTGGCGACTGGATGGCGGATGACACAGGACTCGGCTACGTGGGTGGGGCCGCCGTTTTTGCCGTCGGCTTGGCCCTTCTGGCCGCGGCCTACTTCTGGACGAAGATATCCAGGGTGCTTCTCTTTTGGGCTGCGTTCATTCTCACCAGGCCGCTCGGAGCGACCGTCGGCGACTTCCTGGACAAGCCCCACGACCATGGCGGCCTTGCGCTTAGCCGCCCTATCGCGTCGCTCGTCATCGCGGCCTTGGTGCTTGCAGGTATCCTTTTGCTTCCCCAGAAGCCGGGGGTTCACCCGGGTTCATCCGAACAGACCGCCTAACGCCGCGGCGGGCCGCGAGGATCGCCAAATCAGCTTACACGTTTTCGCACAGCCTGGGCTGGGAGCCCCCTATCGCGCCGTCCACTCAGGCTGCCCGACCCCGTCCAGCCGCGTCCACCTTCCCCACAGCGCCACCTCGCGGAACTGGTAGAGCCAGGCCGCCGTGGGCGCGTTGATCCACTGGCCGCGGACGTGCATCTGCAGGATCGGGTCGGGACTCGCGGCATGCGGCTGAAGGCGTGGCGACTCCGGGTGGTCGAGCTGGTCGATCGGCACGCGCCAGACCTCATGCACCTCCGCCGGGTCGGGGGTCAGTTCCAGCTCGAAGTCCGACCAGGCCACCACGGGCGTCACCACATGGCCGCCCAAGGTCACGAAGTCGTCCAGTAGCCCCAGCGCGGCCTCCCGCGCGAGCGCCACCCCCAGCTCCTCGGAGGTCTCCCGCAGCGCCGCGCCCACCGCGTCCTCACCGGGCTCGAAGTTGCCGCCGGGGAGCGCATAGTTGCCGGCGCCCCGGCGCATGGTCAGGGCGCGCCGCGTCAGCAGGAAGGTCGGAACCTCCTCAAAGGGCGAGACCACCACCGCCACCGCCGCGCGTCGCAGGCCCTCGTGCGCCAGCGCCCGGCGCGGGAAGGCGGCCAGGTTGGCGGCGATCTTCGCCTTGAGCTCGGGAAACGGGGAAGGGTTCGGCGCCACGAGCTCCCTTAACCCGCGCGCGTCGGCGGCGCTGTCTTTTTGGAGCCACGCAAAACACGGACCGCACAGAAGGTGGGTTTCGCCCATGGAAAAGGGCGGCCCCTTGCGGAGCCGCCCTTGGACCTGATCCCCAACGGTAAAGGTCAGTTCGGCGGCGTCTGCACCGGCGGTGTCGCCGCGGCCGGGGGCGTCACCGACGGAGCCGCTTCGACCGGCGCCGGAGCGGGCGTCGTGGCGGCCGGCGGGATATTCCACTTCGGGGCCGCCGGCGCCGGGGCCACGTCGGCGGTCGCCGTGCCGCTATAGGGCTGCGGCGCGCTCGGCAGGGTGGCGGCGGTGTTCACGCCGGCGTCCGATGCGCTGCGCGAGGCGGGCGCCGGACGGGCGCGGGCCGGGGCCGCGGCGGCGACGCGGGTCGAGACCCGGGGCGCAGGCTTGGCGGCGGGCGCCGCCGCCTCTGCCGGCGCCGGCGTGGCCTCGGCGGGCATGGGCGCTGGGGTCGTGTTGGTAGCCAGCTCGTTGGTCGGGGCGGGCAGGGCGTTGGATTCCGTGCCCGGCGTCAGCTGCGCCATGCCGCTCTCGTGCGGCTGGGTGGCGTACCAGCCGGCGGCGGCCAGGCCGCCGATCGCCACGAGGCCGGCAGCGACCGCCAGCGGCAGGCCGGTGCGGCCCTTCTTGACCGTGCGTGAGGCGAACGCCGGCGCGGCGGCGAACGACGAGGTGTCGGTGTCGATGGGGTCCAGCGGGCCGGCGTAGGCGGCGTCCGCCGCGGCCGCTGCGGTCTCGACGGGCGGTTGGGCGCGGCCGACGCTGGAGCGGCTCTTGCCGCCGCCGAACATCCCGCCGCGCTTGCGGCTGCGTTCCCACGCCGGGACCGGCGCGAACATCGGGGTGTCGGATTCGCTGTTGGTGGTGCTGTTCATCGGGGTGGCATTGAAATCAACGGACATGATGTGATCCCTCCGGGGAAAGTTCTCGGAGGTCAAAACGGTATGGTGAAGCGGCGGTTCCATCGCCGAGAGGTTAAAGCTGGGCCATTCGTGACAGTATATGCACAGGTAATACGGACATTGCTGAATATATAGTCCAATAATACAGTGTATTATCAGGTCGAGTTTCGTCTAATTCTGCAAAAAGGTGGCGCCAATCTGGCAAGCGTGCCGCGCAATGACCTTATTTGCAGACCGGAACTCCTCGCCTGCGGCTCGGGTTCCCGCGTCAGGGCGCGAGGTCAGCTTGGCGGCCATCGCGAGCCCCCGGGCGTCTCGCGCCAGTCCGTCTGGGAAAGGTTCTCTTAACCCCTTGTGTCCCGGGCGCCGCGCTTGGGCCGCAACATCGTGGCTGTGACATCCGGCGCCCGCGGCCAAGCTTGACCCCCGCGCCGCACCACCGCCAACTCCGGCCTGAAGTCGGAGGACCGGATGCCCCTGAAAGCCAATCTCCAGCGTGAGTGGCGCTTCCTGCGCGGGCTGAACCGAACCCTGGCGCGGGTGAAGTCGATCGGCCCCGACAGCGGCAACCTGATCTGCGACGACCTGCAGGCGGCCGTCGAGAAGCACCGCGACCGCTCGGCCATGACCTTCGAGGGCCGCACCCTGACCTATGGCGAGCTCGACGCCATGGCCAACCGCTTCGCCCACTGGGGCAAGGGGCTGAACCTGCGCCGGGGCCAGACGGTGGCGCTCTTCATGCCCAACCGGCTGGAGTATTTCGCGGTCTGGTACGGGCTTTCCAAGATCGGGGTGGTCACCGCCCTGATCAACAACCAGCTCTCCGGCCTGCCGCTGGCCCACTGCCTGAACATCGCCGGGGCCAACCACGTCATCGTCGACGCCGAGACCTCGCCGGTATTCGAGGCTGCCAAGGGCCTGCTCGACCGGCCGCTGCAGCAGTGGGTGCTCGGCCCCGCCCACGGCGACCAGCGCGACCTGGTCCAGGCGCTGAAGAGCTGCAGCCAGCTGCCGCCCGACAAGGTCGTGCGCGAGGACATGAAGGCCCGCGACACCGCCCTGCTCATCTTCACCTCGGGCACCACCGGCCTGCCCAAGGCCGCCCGCATCACCCACGTCCGCGCCCAGCTCTACATGCGCGGCTTCGCGGGCTCGACCGGCGCCAGGGCCAGCGACCGCATCTACATCCCCCTGCCGCTCTACCACGCCACCGGCGGGCTCTGCGCCGTCGGCGCCGCCCTGCTGAACGGGGGTTCGATTTATTTACGTAAAAAGTTCTCCGCCAGCCATTTCTGGGCCGAGATCTGCGACGAGGGCTGCACCATGTTCGTCTACATCGGCGAGCTCTGCCGCTACCTGGTCAACCAGCCGCCGGTGGAAGACGAGACCCGCCACAAGATCCGCCTGGCCTTCGGCAACGGCCTGCGCCCCGACATCTGGCCGGACATGAAGCAGCGCTTCCATATCCCCGATATCCTGGAGTTCTACGGGGCGACCGAAGGCAATGTGTCGATGTTCAACTTCGACGGCCGCGAGGGCGCCATCGGCCGGGTGCCCAAGTACCTGCGCAAGCGCTTCAACATCCGGCTGATCCAGTTCGACGTCGAGACCGAGCAGCCGATCCGCGGCATGAACGGGCTTTGTCAGGAGGCCGGCCCCGGCCAGGTCGGCGAGTGCATCGGCCAGATCGGCCACGAGGCCCGCGACGAATACGCCGGCTACGTCGACAAGGCCGCCTCGGAGAAGAAGGTCCTGCGCGACGTCTTCGAGAAGGGCGACGCCTGGTTCGCCACCGGCGACCTGATGAAGGCCGACGCCGACGGCTACTTCTATTTCGTCGACCGGATCGGCGACACCTTCCGCTGGAAGGGCGAGAACGTCTCCACCGGCGAGGTGGCCGAGCGGCTGCAGGCGGCGCCGGGCGTGCGCGAGGCCAATGTCTACGGCGTGCCGGTCGAGGGCGCCGAAGGCCGCGCCGGCATGGCCGGGCTGGTGGTCGACGCCGACTTCGACATCAAGACCTTCGGCGAGCACGTGGCCCGCGAGCTGCCGGCCTACGCCCAGCCCCTGTTCGTCCGCATCCTGCCGGCCATCGAGACCACCGGCACCTTCAAGGTGCGCAAGCTCGACCTGATCGCGGACGGCTACGATCCCGGCAAGATCAAGGGCCCGCTCTACTTCCGCGCGCCGAAGAAGGGCTATGTGAAGGTCACCAGGGGGGTCTTCGAAAAGCTGTCGGCGGGCCTGGTCAAGATCTGAGGTCCTTCGCTGCCTTCGCGCGTGGACTCGCCTATATATCCGGCCATGTCGGAGACCCCTGAAATCGCCGCGAAGACGCCGCTGAAAGGCGCCGCGCTGATCAAGGACGAGGTCAGGCGGCTGCCGGACAGGCCGGGCGTCTACCGCATGGTCGGCGAGGACGGCGAGGTGCTCTACGTCGGCAAGGCGCGCTCGCTGAAGAAGCGGGTCCTGCAATATGCGCAAGGCCGCTTCCACACCCAGCGCATCGCCCACATGGTCGACCTGACGCGCGCCATGGAGTTCGTCACCACCCGCACCGAGACCGACGCCCTGCTGCTCGAGATCAACCTGATCAAGCAGCTCAAACCGCGCTTCAACGTCCTGCTGCGCGACGACAAGTCCTTCCCGGAGATCGTCATCCGCCGCGAGCACGCCGCGGCCCAGCTGCGGAAACATCGCGGCGCCCACACCATCAAGGGCGACTACTTCGGCCCCTTCGCCAGCGCCGGCGCGGTCAACCGCACGCTCAACACCCTGCAGAAGGCGTTCCTGCTGCGGTCCTGCTCCGACAGCGTCTACGAGAGCCGCACCCGGCCCTGCATGCTGCACCAGATCCGCCGCTGCTCGGCCCCCTGCACCGGCCTGATCAGCCTCGAGGACTATGGCGGCTTGGTCGGCCAGGCCGAGGACTTCCTGCGCGGCAAGAGCCGGGCGGTCATGCAGCGCATGTCGGAAGAGATGCAAAGCGCGTCCGACGAGATGGAGTTCGAGCGCGCGGCCCGCCTCAGGGACCGCATCCGCGCGCTCGCCGCCATCGCCCAGGAACAGCAGATCAACCCCGAGACGGTGGACGAGGCCGACGTCTTCGCGCTCTTCGCCGAGGGCGGCCAGGCCTGCGTCCAGGTGTTCTTCTTCCGCGCCGGCCAGAACTGGGGCAACCGCGCCTACTTCCCCCGCGTCGACAAGTCCGACGAGGACCCCGAGGTGATGGCCGCCTTCCTGGGCCAGTTCTACGACGACAAGCCGATCCCCAAGGTCATCCTGGTCAATGTCGAGCCGGCGGAGAAGGACCTGCTGGCCGAGGCCTTCTGCCTGAAGGGCGGCCGCAAGGTGGAGATCAGCCGGCCCGTGCGCGGCGAGAAGCGCCAGCTGGTCGAGCACGCCTTCCTCAACGCGCGCGAGGCGCTGGGCCGCAAGATGGCCGAGAGCTCGGCCCAGTCGAAGCTGCTGGCCGGCGTCGCCGACGCCTTTGGCCTCGACGCCCCGCCGGAGCGGATCGAGGTCTACGACAACTCCCACATCATGGGGACCAATGCCGTCGGCGGCATGATCGTCGCCGGCCCCGAGGGCTTCCAGAAGAACCAGTACCGCAAGTTCAACATCAAGGGGACCGACATCACCCCCGGCGACGACTTCGGGATGATGAAGGAGGTGCTGAAGCGCCGTTTCGCCCGCCTGGTGAAGGAAGAGGAGTCCGGCGAGGCGGCGGGAAGCTCCGGCTTCGGCCGCCCCGACCTGGTGCTGATCGACGGCGGCATGGGCCAGATCGCCGCGGTGATGGAGGTGATGGCCGACCTGGGCGTCGACGACATCCCGGTGGTGGGCGTCGCCAAGGGCCCCGACCGCGACGCCGGCCTCGAGCGGTTCTTCGTCCCCGGCAAGCCCTACTTCATGCTCGAGCCGAAGAGCCCGGTCCTCTACTACCTGCAGCGCCTGCGCGACGAGGCCCACCGCTTCGCCATCGGCACGCACCGCACCAAGCGCAGCAACGAGATGCTGAAGAACCCGCTGGACGAGATCGAGGGCGTGGGACCGGGGCGCAAACGCGCGTTGCTGCACGCCTTCGGGAGCGCGCGGGGGGTGAGCCGGGCGAGCGTCGACGACCTGCTGAAGGTGGCGGGCGTGAGCGCGCCGCTGGCCGAGCGGAT
>Ga0307513_10006563_pt1 | contig 15193 bp, 14 predicted proteins | sample 15_EM_MG_FD_202174 | JGI IMG/M metagenome (GOLD analysis project Ga0307513, IMG submission 202174) | Populus trichocarpa ectomycorrhiza microbial communities from riparian zone in the Pacific Northwest, United States - 15_EM | ecosystem: Host-associated > Plants > Roots > Unclassified | place... | reverse complement strand
TTGACGCGCTGGCTGATGATGGCCGATGCAATGCTGGTGTCGAGCATGTACAGGCTCATTCCTTCCATTCCCGAAATGGATCACGCAGCTCGCCGCCAGCCTCGTTCATCGGCCTGTCGCTCAGCATGTCCGCTGCCTCGGGCACCGGCCCGAGCGCGTCGCGAAGGGCCATGAAATCGCTCCAACTCGCATGCGGTCGGCTGGACAGGATCACGTCGCCGGTTCGCTCATCGCGGCGAACGTAGACGACATCCCCTTCGAAGCGGAACTCGACCGGCAAACGTACCGCCTGGCTGCCGCCGTTGCTGAAAAGCTTTGCTGTGTTGGCCATGGAATCATCTCCGCCGTTCTCGAGCGAAGCTTAGTATATATACAAATATATACTTGACGGCGACGATGTCTGCAGCCGGGGCGAAGGTGCCGACCTTGCAGCACGACCTCGCCGAGCGCGAGCGGGTCTCTACACGAACAAGCCCCACACCTGCGCGTAGACGCCGACCAGCAGCGCGCTGACTGCAATGTTGGCGACCATGTGGCGCGCGCCCTGGTCGGGGCGAATGCCGATCGCGACCGCGACGCAGGCCCATTCGACGATCAGCAGCAGCGCGCCGGCGCTGAAGGCGTCGGGCGCCTGGCCCATGCGGAACATCAGGCCGCAAGCGGCCAGCCACAAGCCGACCGCCAACACGCTGGCCGCGGTGATTTCGTTGAAGCTGGGAACGCGGGTGGGAATGCCGAACAGTCTCATGATCTCGCCGCAGGTTGATGTCCCGATGGTTGCTCAATCCCGGGCCATCGGGTCAGGCGAGAAGCACCGGAAAACGTGCATCTTTCGCGCCCGCGCGGCGCGACTTCGGACGATTCGCGACGGCGGCCGCCGGCTCAGGTCACCGGCGCCGGATTGAACAGCACCAGCGCGTTGTGCAGCTTCCAATGCTCGGCCCAGGTCTTCTTGCCGCTCGCCACTTCGAGCAGCAGGTGGAACAGCTCCCAGCCCAGGCTTTCGATCGTCGCGTCGCCGTCGGCGATGCGGCCGGCGTTGAGGTCCATCAGGTCGTGCCAGCGGTTCGCCAGTTCGCTGCGCGTCGCGACCTTGATCACCGGGCACGCGGCCAGGCCGTACGGCGTGCCGCGGCCGGTGGTGAAGACGTGCAGGTTCATGCCTGCGGCAAGCTGCAAGGTGCCGCAGATGAAGTCGCTGGCCGGCGTCGCGGCGTAGGTCAGGCCTTTCGACTGAAGCCGCTCGCCGGGTGCGAGCACGCCGCTGATCGGCGCGCTGCCGCTCTTGACGATCGAGCCCATCGCCTTCTCGACGATGTTGCTCAGGCCGCCGGCCTTGTTGCCCGGCGTCGTGTTCGCGCTGCGGTCGACGCCGCCGCGTTGCAGGTAGGCGTCGTACCAGGCCATCTCGCGGATCATCGCGTCGGCCACTTCGGGTGTCGTCGCACGCGCCGTGAGCTGGTCGATCCCATCGCGCACTTCGGTGGTTTCGCTGAACATCACGCTGGCCCCGGCGCGCACCAGCAGGTCGGTGGCGAAGCCGAGCGCCGGGTTGGCGGTGACGCCGCTGAAGGCGTCGCTGCCGCCACACTGCATGCCGACCACGAGCTCGCTCGCCGGCACGGTTTCGCGGCGGCGCTGGTTCAGCCGCTGCAGGTGGCGCTCGGCGGTGGCCAGGATGTTGTCGATCATCGAATGGAAGCCGACATGCGCGCTGTCCTGCAGGCACACCGCACCGCCGATCGGGATGCTGCCCGGCGGCATCAAACGCTCGGGTTGCAGCTTCTCGCAGCCGAGGCTGACGACCATCACCTCGCCGCCGAAGTTCGGGTTGCGCGCGATGTTGCGCAGCGTGCGGATCGGGATCTCGGCGCCGGGTGCGTCGATCGCCACCCCGCAGCCATAGGTGTGCTCCAGGCCGACGACGCCATCGACGTTCGGGTACTTCGGCAGCAGCTCGCTGCGGATGCGCTGCACGGCCACGTCCAGCACGCCGGCGACGCACTGCACCGTCGTCGTTATGCCGAGCAGGTTGCGGGTGCCGACGCTGCCGTCGGCGTTGCGGTAGCCGTCGAACGTGTAGCCTTCGAGCGGCGGCAGCGCGAGCGGCTTGACGGTCGCGCGCGGCAGGCCTTCGAGGCCGCGCGCGTCGGGCATCTGCAGCAGCCGTTCGTGGACCCAGCTGCCGGCGGGCACGTCGCGCAAGGTGTGGCCGATGACCACGCCGTAGCGCAGCACGGCGCTGCCCGCGGGCAGGTCGACCAGAGCCACCTTGTGCGCCTGCGGCACCTTCTCGCGCAGCACCGGCCCGCCGGGCACCACCGTGCCGGCCGGCAGGCCACCGTCGTTGGCGACGATCGCGACGTTGTCGCGCTCGTGCATGCGAACGATGCGGGGGATGGCGGCGGTGTCGGTCATTCGATGGGCGATCCCGGAAGTCGTCAAGGCAGGTCGATGATCTCGACCCAGTTCGGATTCTTGCCGAGCGGCGTCGAGCCTTGCGCCGTCAGGCGGCCGCTCGCCGGATCGATGCGGTAGACCGTCAACCCGTTCGACAACTGGCCGACCGCCAACAGCCAGCGCCCCGACGGGTCGATCTGGAAACCGCGCGGCTGCTTCTCGGTTTCTACATGGCCGATCAGCGACAGCTCGCCGGTGCCGGCGTTGACGGCCCACATCGCCAAGGTGTTCGACGTGCGCTCGCTGGTGTAGAGGAAGCGCCCGTCGGGCGTCAGGTGGAGGTCGGCCGCCCACGGCTTGCCGCTGAAGCCGGGCGGCGGCGTCGGCCAGGTCTTCAGCAAGGTCAAGGTGCCGCGTTCGGGGTCGACGCCGAGCAGGTCGACGCCGGCATCGAGTTCGTTCAACAGGTAGGCATGGCGGCCGTCGGGGTGGAACACCAAGTGGCGCGGCCCGGCGCCGGCGCGGGTCATCAATGCCGGCGGCGTGTTCGGCGTCAGCTGGCCACGGGCATCGTCGAAGCGGAACTGCAGCACCTGGTCGCTGCCGAGGTTGGTGATGAAGACGAAGCGGCCGCTGGCGTCGCGCACCGCCGCGTGGGCGTTCTTGCCGGTGGCCAGCACCTGCGTCGCGGCGGCCGCGACGCCGTCGCCGCCGATTGGGCCCACGCTCGCCTTGTGGCCGCCGTAGGAGGCGGCGAACAGCCAGCGGCCGCTGCGGTCGGTGGCGATGTTGGCCATGCTGTCGGGCAGCGGCGCAGTGCCGATCGGTGCCAGCTTGCCGCTCGCGCGGTCGATCGCGAAGCTGGCCACGGCGTACGGCTCCGAGCGCAGCGCGGCATACAGGAAGCGCTTGTCGGGGCTTACCGCCAGCGGCATCACGGTGCCGGTGACGGCCACCGTCTGCAGCACCTGCACACGGCCGTCGGCGCGGTCGAGCTGCAGCACGCTGATCTCGCGGCTGTCGGCGTTCGACACGTAGGCCACCGTCAGCGGCGTTGCACAGCCTTGCATCAGCAGCACCGCGGCGATGGCGGCCATTGTTCGAAGCAGCGGTATCCACATCTCATGTTCTCCTCGATCTTGTTGAAGTGGTGGCGTCAAACGGCGCCTTGCACGTTGACGTACAGCGCATACAGCGAATGGCTGCTGGCCATGAACAAGCGGTTGTTCTTCGCGCCACCGAAGCAGACGTTCGCACAGCGTTCGGGCAGGTGGACGTGGCCAATCGCGCCGCCTTGCGGGTCGAAGACACGAACGCCGTCGAGAGCAACGGGGTCGGCGTCTGCTGACCCGTCGCCGCCCCAGCCGCACCACAGGTTGCCTTGCACGTCGCAGGCAAAACCGTCCAATGCGCCCGGGCCTTGGGCGTCGATGTGCAGCCGTTTGTTGCTCAGCGCACCGCCATCGCCGACGTCGTAGGCCCAGATCAGCCGATGCGGCTTGGCGCGGCTTTCGACGACGTACAGCACGCGCTCGTCGGGCGAAAAGGCCAGCCCGTTCGGCGCCGCCAGGTCGTCCAGCACCTGCGTCAGCGCGCCGCTGGCGCCGTCGATGCGATACACGGCTTGCGGCAGCTCGGGCGTCGCCGGCTCGCCTTCCCAATGGCCGAGGATGCCGAACAGCGGGTCGGTGAACCAGATGCTGCCGTCACTGGCGCAGACGATGTCGTTCGGCGAGTTCAGCCGCTTGCCGTCGAAGCGGTCGGCGAGCACGGTGATGCGGCCGTCGTATTCGGTGCGCGTCACGCGCCGCGTGAGGTGCTCGCAGGCCAGCAGCCGGCCGTGGCGGTCGCGCGCCAGGCCGTTCGAGTGGTTCGATGGCGAACGGAACACCGAGGTCGCGCCCGAGGTGTCGTCCCAGCGCAGGATGCGGTTGTTCGGGATGTCGCTCCAGAGCAGGAAGCGGCCGTCGCCGAACCACACCGGCCCTTCGGCCCAGTGGCAGCCGCTGGCAAGGCGCTCGACGCTGCTGCTGAACAGCCGCAATACGAGAAACGACTCGTGCAGCACCTCGACCGCCGGGTCGGGGTAACGCAGACTGGGTGTGAAAGCGACGCTCATTTGAACAAGCCCGGCAGCCACAGCGAAAACGCCGGCACGTAGGTGACGAGCATCATCGTCGCGGTCAGCGCGCCATAGAACGGCAGGATCGAGCGCATCACCTCGCCGACCGAGATGCCGCCGATCGCACAGCCGACGAACTGCGTCGTGCCGACCGGCGGCGTGTTCAGGCCGAGCGCGCAGTTGATCAGCAGCATGATGCCGAACTGCACCGGGTCCATGCCGAACTGCTGGCAGATCGGCAGGAAGATCGGCGTGCAGATCAGGATCGTCGCCGCCATGTCGAGAAAAGTGCCGAGCAGGAACAGCAGGATGTTGACCATCAGGAAGATGACCCACGGCGTGTCCGACACCAGCTTCATCAGCTCGCCGGTCTTCGCCGGCACTTCGTAAAGCGCCATGAAGTAGCCGAAGGCCGAGCTAATGCCGATCAGCAGCAGCACCACGCCAGTGGTCTTGCAGGCCTTGGCGCAGGCCTTGAGGAAGTTCTTCCAGCTCAAGGTGCGGTAGACGAATACCGTTATCAGCAGCGCCCACAGCACCGCCGTCGCCGCCGATTCGGTGGCCGTGAAAACGCCCGAGAGGATGCCGACCAGGATGATCACCACCACCAGCAACCCGGGCAGCGCGCCGAGAAAAGCGACGAGCACCGCGCCCCAGCCGGGAAACGCGCCGTGCGTCGGGTAGCCGCGCTTGACCGCCACGCCGTAGGCCGCGGCCAGGTTGCACAGCGTCAGGATCAGCGCCGGGATCACGCCGGCGAGGATCAGGCTGAACACGCTGACGCTGGCGATGCCGGCTGTTGCCAGCGAGAAGATGATCATGTTGTGCGAGGTCGGCATCAAGGCGCCGACCAAGGCCGCATGGGTCGTCACGTTGACCGCATAGTCGGCGTGGTAGCCCTCCTTCTTCATCAGCGGGATCATCACCGAGCCCATCGCCGACACGTCGGCCAATGGCGAGCCGGCGACGCCGCCGAACAAGGTGCAGCCGATCACGTTGCTCATGCCCAGGCCGCCGCGCACATGACCGACCAGGCTGTTGGCGAACTTGACGATGCGGTCGGCGATGCCGCCGTAGAGCATCAGTTCGCCAGCGAAAACGAAGAACGGGATCGCCAGGAAGCTGAAGACCTGCATCCCGCCGACCATCTTCTGGAAGACGATCGCCACCGGCAGGCCGGCAGCCAGGATCGTGGCCACCGACGACAAGCCGATCGCGAACGCGACCGGCACGCCGATCACCAGCAGCGCGGTGAAGCTCAAGCACAAGACCGTCAGTTCCACGCCGGCTCCACTTCCACGCCGCGCAGCAAGGCGACGATGTGTTCGATGGAAAAAAGCACGATCAACGCGCCGGCGATCACCAGCGGCACGTAGTCCATGCCTTCGGGCACGCCGAGCATCGGCTTCTTCTCGTTCCACTTCAGCGTCGCCCAGAGCCAGCCGCTCTTGACCATCAGTGCGCCGAACAGGCCCACCAGCGCGTGGATCAGCAACTCCAGCTTGGCGCGCAGCGCATCGGGCAGCAACGCGATCAAGGATTCGAGCCCGATGTGGCCGGCGTCACGCACGCCGACTGCGACGCCGAACGCGGTGACGTACAGCACCAGCAGCATCGCCAGCGCTTCGGCCCAGGTCGGCGTGTCGTTGAAGATGTAGCGGCCGACGACCTGGTACTGCACGCACAGGATCAGCCCGATCAGCCCGATGACCGCCAGCACCAGCGCGGCCTTCGACAGCGCCGCGCAGGCCTTTGTGAAACCCGTCACTTCGTGTCCTGGATCGTCTTCACCAGCCGTTGCAGATCAGGCGTGGTCATGAACTTCGCGTAGACCGGGCCCATCACGTCCTGGAAGCCCTTCTTGTCGACCTCGATGATCTCGGCGCCGCCGGCCTTCACGACGGCCAGCGACTTGGCTTCCTGCTCGTCCCACTTCTTGCGCTGGAAAGCCACCGATTCCTTGGCCGCGGCGCGGAACAGGTCCTGGTCGGCCTTGGGCAGCTTGTCAAAGACGATCTTGCTCATCAGCAGCATCTCGGGCGCCATCGAGTGTTCGGTCTTCGAATAGAACTTCACCGCCTCGAAGTGCCTGAAGCCGTCGTAGCTGGGGATGTTGTTCTCGGCCGCGTCGATGAGCCCCGTCTTCAGCCCCGTGTAGACCTCGCCGATCGGCATCGGCGTGGCGTTGGCGCCCATCGCACTGACCAGCGCGACCCAGAGATCGCTCTGCTGGACGCGGATCTTCATGCCCTTCGCATCGGCCACCGTCTTCACCGCCTTGCGACCGTAGATCGAACGCGCGCCGCTGTCGTAGAACGCCAGCCCGACGAAGCCCTGGTCTTCGCAGCTCTTCAGGATCTCATCACCCGCCGGACCATCGAGCGAATGGCGCATGTGCTCGACCGAATGGAACAGGAACGGCATCGTCGGCACCTGCGTCTTCGCGCAGATCGCGTTCATCGGGCTGATGTTGACGCGGGTCAGCTCCAGCGCGCCGATCTTCACCTGGTCGATGGTTTCCTTTTCGCTGCCGAGCGCGCCCTTGTTGAAGACCTTGATCTTGTATTTGCCGCCCGAGCGCTTGTCGAGCAGCTCGCTCATGTACTTGACGGCGGCAACCGTCGGGTACTCGTCGGAGTTGTGCACGTCGGCCGAGCGGAACTCGACTGCGCGCGCGGAAAAGGCCAGGCCCAGCAAGGCGGCGAGGGTCAACAGCTTCTTCATGATTCGTCTCCGGAGTGTTGGTGATGCTTCATTCGAGCGCTTCATTCGAGCGGGCCGTTGCGGACGAACGCGCCGCCCTGGTAGACAGCCGCCGGGTCGCCGAGGTCGATGTTCGGCTGCCGCTCTTCGAGCGCGGCGCGGAAAGGCTCGGAGCTGTCCTGCGGCCGGTAGCCGACGTGGCGCGCCGAGGTGTTGTCCCACCACGCGGTGCGGTTGTCGGAGAGGCCGTAGATCACGCTGTGGCCGACGATCGGCGCCGTGAGGCTGGCGACGACCAGCCGTTCGAGGTCGCCGTAGCTCAGCCAGGTGGCGAGCATGCGGCGGTCTTTCGGTTCGGGGAATGACGAGCCGATTCGCAGGCAGACGGTCTCGATGGCGTAGCGGTCGAAATAAAAGCGCGACAGGTTTTCGCCGAAGGCCTTGCTGATGCCGTAGTGGCCGTCCGGGCGCACCGGGTCGGCCGGGGTTATGACTTCGTCTTGCCGGTAGAAGCCGGTCACATGGTTCGAGCTGGCGAAGACGATCCGCTTGACGCCGTGAAAGCGCGCGGCCTCGTAGAGGTTGTAGACGCCGACGATATTGGCCGGCAGGATCGCGTCGAACGGCTGTTCGGTCGCAACGCCGCCCAGGTGCACGACCGCGGCCACGCCTTCGAGCAGCGCGAGCATCGCCGCCTTGTCTTCCAGCGCGGCCGGGCGCAGCTCTTCGCCGGCCGCGGCCTCGCCCAGGTCGGCAATGTCGCTGACCCGCAGCGTCTGGCAGATGAGCTTCAGCCGCGGCCGCAGCGTGCGCCCCAGGCCGCCGGCGGCGCCGGTCAGCAGCAGGCGGGGAAAACGAAGCGCGGTGGTCGCGGCAGCGGTGGTGGTCATCGGTTGGGGCGGGTGGCGGCTCTTGCGCTATGTCGTCAGTTGTCGTACAACTGGATCGTCGTTGACGGCGTTCCGGCTGTCAACCAGCGCCGCTAGGGGTTTCCACGGAAAGGCAAGATGAACACCGCCACCGCGCCCGCCCGCCGCCGCCCGCGACCGCTCGCTTTCGACCTCGTCGACTCGCTGAGCGAACGCATCCGCGGCGGCCAGCTCGCCACCGGCGCCAAGCTGCCGACCGAAGGCCAGTTCATGGGCGAGTTCGGCGTCAGCCGCACCGTCGTCCGCGAAGCCTTGTCCAAGCTGCAGGCGGCCGGCATGGTGCAGACGCGGCATGGCATCGGCACCTTCGTCGTCGGCTCGGGCGATGCCAAACGCGGCTTTCGCATCGAGGCCAAGCATCTGGCCACGCTCGGCGACGTGATCGCGGTGCTCGAATTGCGCATCGGCGTCGAGACCGAGGCTGCGGCGCTCGCCGCCCAGCGCCGCACGGCGCAGAATCTGGCCGAGATGCGGGCCGCACTCGACCAGTTCGCGGCCGCGGTCGAAGCCGGCCGCGATGCAGTGAATGCCGACTACCGCTTCCACAGCGAGATCGCGCGGGCGACGCAGAACACGCACTTCGCCGGGCTGCTGGGAACGCTGGGCGCGAAGATCATCCCGCGCGCCCGGCTCGACGCGCAGGCCATCGACGACGAGCGCCGGGCCTACCTGCGGCGCGTCAACGCCGAGCACGAAAGCATCTACGACGCGGTTGCCAACCACGACGCCGAAGCCGCGCGCGCGGCGATGCGCACCCACCTGGCGAACAGCCGCGAACGCCGGCGCCGCGCTTATGTGGGCGATGCGCCAACCCCCGTTCCATCGGCTGGGACGAAACGCCCGGCCCGGGCGCGCGCGGCTTGAAATGCCCGGCCCAGGTTATACGATGACCTACAACAAACTCTTCGAGAACTCTTTCGAGAATGCCGATGCAAGCTGAAGAACTCAAACAGGCCATGTCGTCCGGCCTGCTGTCGTTTCCACTGACCGATTTCGACGCCGCTTTGCGCTTCGACGCCCGCAGCTATGCCGAGCGCCTGGAGTGGCTGATGCCGTACGGCGCGACCGTGCTGTTCGCGGCCGGCGGCACCGGCGAATTCTTCTCGCTGGAGCCGGCCGAATACGCCGAGGTCGTTCGCACCGCGGCTGAAACCTGCCGTGGCCAGGTGCCGATCATCGCCGGCGCCGGCGGCGGCACCACGCTCGCGATCAAGTACGCGCAGGAGGCCGAACGCCAGGGCGCGCAAGGCGTGCTGCTGCTGCCGCACTACCTGACCGAGGCCTCGCAGGACGGCCTCGTCGCGCATGTCGAGGCGGTCTGCAAGAGCGTCAAGTTCGGCGTCGTCGTCTACAACCGCGGCGCCTGCCAGTTGACGCCCGAGGCGCTGGAGCAACTCGCCGAGCGCTGCCCGAACCTGGTCGGCTTCAAGGACGGCGTCGGCGACATCGAAGCCTTCGTTTCGGTTCGCCAGCGCCTGGGCGACCGCTTCGCCTACCTCGGCGGGCTGCCGACCGCCGAGGTCTTCGCCGGCGCCTACAAGGCGATGGGCTGCCCCGTGTATTCGTCGGCGGTGTTCAACTTCATCCCGCGCACCGCGATCGACTTCTACAAGGCCATCGCCGCCGGCGACACCGCGACCACCGGCCGCCTGCTCGACCAGTTCTTCCTGCCCTACATCGAGCTGCGCAACCGCGGCAAGGGCTATGCCGTGAGCATCGTCAAGGCCGGGGCGACGATCGTCGGCCACAGCGCCGGCCCGGTGCGCCCGCCGCTGTGCGACCTGAAGCCGGCAGAGGTCGAACAACTGCGCGTGCTGATCGACCGGCTGGGGCCGCAGTGAGCCCCGCATTGGTCCCATCCCCTGGCGCTGCCGCGCTGCAGCGTTCGGCCGGCCGCCGGACAATCCGGCCCCCGGCGGTCGGCCCGCTGTCCAAGGAGAAACCATGTTCAAGAATCTGATCGACGGCGAGTGGGTCGAAGGCCCGCGCGCTTCCCGCAACATCAACCCCTCCGACACCCGCGACGTGGTCGGCGAATACGCGCAGGCCGATCCGGCGCAGGCGCGCGCGGCCATAGCCGCCGCCCACGCGGCGTCGGCCGGCTGGGCGATGAGCACGCCGCAGCAACGCTTCGACATCCTCGACGCGGCCGGCGCCGAGATCATCGCCCGCAAGGCCGAGCTCGGCGACCTGCTGGCGCGCGAAGAGGGCAAGACCTTGCCCGAAGCGATCGGCGAGGTCGGCCGGGCCGGCGCGATCTTCAAGTTCTTCGCCGGCGAGGCGCTGCGAATCAGCGGCGACGTGCTGGCTTCGGTGCGGCCGGGTGTCGGCGTCGAGGTCACGCGCGAGCCGGTCGGCGTCGTCGGCCTGATCACGCCGTGGAATTTTCCGATCGCCATTCCGGCCTGGAAGATGGCGCCGGCCCTGGCCTTCGGCAACACGGTGGTGCTGAAGCCGGCCGACCTGGTGCCGGGCTCGGCCTGGGCGCTGGCCGACATCCTGCAGCGTGCCGGCCTGCCCAAAGGCGTGCTGAACCTGGTGATGGGCCGCGGCTCGGAGGTCGGCGCGGTGCTGCTCGAAGACGAGCGGGTCAACGCGATCAGCTTCACCGGCTCGGTCGCGACCGGGCGCCGCGTCGCCGCCGCCTGCGTGGCACGGATGGCCAAGTTCCAGCTCGAGATGGGCGGCAAGAACCCGTTCGTCGTGCTCGACGATGCCGAGCTCGACGTGGCCGTCAACTGCGCGATCAACAGCGGCTTCTTCTCGACCGGGCAGCGCTGCACGGCGTCGTCGCGGGTCATCGTCACCGAAGGCATACACGACCGCTTCGTTGCCGCGATGGTCGCGCGGATGAAGACGCTGAAGATCGACGACGCGCGCAAAAAGGGTACCGACATCGGCCCGGTCGTCGACGAGCGCCAGCTCGCGCAAGACCTCGACTACATCGGCATCGCCCAGGCCGAAGGCGCCAAGCTCATAGCCGGCGGCGAGGCGATCGCGCACAACGCCGACGGCGCGCCGGGCTTCTACCTGGCGCCGGCGTTGATCACCGACGCGACGGCGCAGATGCGGATCAGCCGCGAAGAAGTCTTCGGCCCGGTCGTCAGCGTGCAGCGGGCGAAGGACTACGACGAAGCGCTGGCACTCGCCAACGACACACCGTTCGGGCTGTCGTCGGGCATCGCGACGACGTCGCTGAAATACGCCACCCACTTCAAGCGCCACGCGCAGGCCGGCATGGTGATGGTCAACCTGCCGACCGCCGGCGTCGACTACCACGTGCCTTTCGGCGGCCGCAAGGGGTCGAGCTACGGGCCGCGCGAGCAAGGGCGGTATGCGGCCGAGTTCTACACGACCGTGAAGACGGCGTACACGCAGGCCTGAGCCGCGATGACCAGGAGACCGAGATGACGAAGACCCTCTCGCGGCGCGCCGCACTGACCGCCACCCTGGCACTGTGCGCCACTGGCGGCGCGCTCGCTGAAAGCTGGCCGAGCAAGCCGATCCGGATCATCGTGCCCTACCCGCCCGGCGGCTCGTCGGACATCATCGCGCGGGCGATCAGCCAGCCTTTGTCGGAAGCGCTGAAGCAGACCGTGATCATCGAGAACCGCGCCGGTGCCAACGGCAACACCGGCACCGACTCGGTCGCCAAGGCGAACGACGGCCACACGCTGCTGCTGTGCGATGTCGGCGCGCTGGCGATCACCGCGTCGGTGTACAGCCAGTTGCCGTTCGACCCGTCGAAAGACCTGCGCGGCGTGACGATGCTGGCCTATTCGCCGCACCTGCTGGTCGTGCACCCGTCGGTGCCGGCCAACAACCTGCAGGAACTGGTCGCGCTGTCGCACAAGACCAAGCTGAACTTCGCCGTCACCGCGATCGGCAGCGCGCCGCACCTGGCCGGCGTGGCGGTCGAGAAGGCGACCAAGGCCGAATGGCAGTACATCCCGTACAAGGGCGGCGCGCAGGCGATCGGCGACACCATGGCCGGGCAGACCCAGGTGCTGATGAACGGCATGCTGGCGACGCTACCGCACGTGCAGTCCGGCAAGCTGAAGGTGCTGGGCGTCTCCAAGGCCACCCGCGTGCCGCTGCTGGCGCAGGTGCCGACGATCGCCGAGCAGGGCGTGAAAGGCTTCGAGTCGGGCACCTGGCAAGGCCTGCTGGTGCCGGCCGGCACGCCCGACGCGGTGCTCGCACGGCTGAACGCCGAGCTGACCCGGATCATCCGTTCGCCCGAAGTCCGCGAGCGGCTGGTCTCGCAAGGCGCCGAGGTCTACACGATGACGCCGGCCGAGTTTTCGACCTTCTTCGGCAACGAGCGCAAGAAATGGGCGGCGGTGGTTGCGCAGGGTGGTGTCAAACTCGAATGACCCGCAACCCGACGAGAACGGCCATGAGAGAAAACCGCCTGCGCACGATCTGGAAGAACAACCAAGCCGCGGTCAACGGCTGGCTGGCGATTCCGAACGCCTTCAGCGCCGAGCTGATGGCCCACCAGGGCTGGGACACGCTGACGATCGACATGCAGCATGGCCTGATCGACTACACGGCCATGGTCGGCATGCTGCAGGCGATCTCGACCACCGCGACCGTCCCGGTGGTTCGTGTGCCCTGGCTCGAGCCCGGCATCATCATGAAGACGCTCGACGCCGGCGCCTACGGCGTGATCTGCCCGATGGTCAACACCCGCGAAGACGCCCAGAGGCTCGTCGCCTACACCCACTACGCGCCGCGCGGTGCGCGCAGCTTCGGCCCGGTGCGCGCGATGCTCTACGGCGGCCCCGACTACGCCCAGCAGGCCAACGACACGATCGTCGCCTTCGCGATGATCGAGACCACGCAGGCGCTGGACAACCTCGATTCGATCCTCTCGGTCGAGGGGCTTGACGCGATCTACATCGGCCCTTCGGACCTGTCGCTCGCGCTCGGCTGCCGGCCGGTGTTCGACGATGTCGACCCGAAGGCGGCGCAGGCGATGGACCACATCCTCGAACGCGCGAAAGCCCATGGGGTGAAGGCGGGGGTGCATAACGGTGTTCCCGAAGTCGCGCGGGCGCGGGTCGCGAAGGGCTTCGACTTCGTCACCGTCAGCTCCGACGCGCGGCTGATGGTCGCGGGAGCGCAGGCGATGCTGGCGAAGATGCGCGACGCCTGAGGCCGAAGAGGATTCGACGCGGCCCGCGAGTCGCGCGCACCGCTACACGCGACCCCCTTCGATGAGACGAAGCGCCACCTGGACGTTGTTGCGCCCCGCGCTCTTGGCCTGGTAGAGCATCACGTCGGCCTGCTTGACGAGCGCTTCGACGGTCGTGGCGTCTCCCCGGTAGAACGCCAGGCCGATGCTCGTTGTGATGTCGATCGCCTGCTGCTCGATGAAGAACGGCTTGCTCATGGCCTGGATGATCTTGTCGCCGACGGTGGCGGCCACCTCGGGCCGCGGCAGGCCTTCCATGATCACGGTGAACTCGTCGCCCCCCAGGCGCGCCACCGTATCGGTGGAACGCAAGGTCTGCGACAAGCGGCTGGCGAACGCCCGCAACAGGGCGTCGCCCGTGCTGTGTCCGTACCGGTCATTGACCTGCTTGAAGCGGTCGATGTCGAGGTACATCAGCGCCATCAGCGCGCCCGTCCCGCGGCAGCGTTGCATCGCTTCTGCCACGTGCGACTCGAACCCGGCGCGGTTGATGACACCGGTGAGCGGGTCGACCCGTGCCAGTTCGACCAGCCGCCGTTCTTCGAGTTTCTGGCGGGTGATGTCGCTGACGACCACGTGGAAGCCGAGAACGGTGCCGCCGTCGCCGGCGAACTGCGGAATGTAGTGGGCTTCGTGGCAGACGTAGCTGCCGCCGCTGGCATTCTCGAGCAGGAACGTGACCGACTCGCCGCGCAACGCGCTGCGAATGTGCGGTTCCGCCGACGCGTAGGCCGCCTCGCCCATGACGGCGCGCATGGTCTGCCCGCAGAGGTCGTCACGCGGCCTTCCGAAAGCGCGCTCGTACGCCAGGTTGTTGAACCGGTAGCGCTCGTCGGCGTCGACATAGGCCACGCGCATCGGCAGCGAATCGGCCACCGTGCGCAGACGGGCCTCGCTCTCCAGCAGCGCTTGTTGTGCTTCGCGGTGCGACCGTTCCGCCGCCTTGCCCACCGAGATGTCGCGCATCAGTGCCGAGAAGTATTCGATCCGGCCCTGCTTGTCGCGGTGGCAGATGACGATGTGGCTGACCGGGAACTCGCGCCGCTCGGCATCCCAGACCATCGACTCGCCGACCCAGACGCCAGCGGCCGCCGTGTGCGGCCTGACCTCGGAGATGAACTTCTGCAGCGTCTGCGGCGGATTCAGATCCGCCAGCGTCAGATGCTCGACCGAAGAGTCGAGGGCCACGCCCGTGCGAAGTCGTGCGGCCGGATTCATGTAGGTGATGCGGCCCTGCGCATCGTTCTGCACGACGTAGTCGGTCGTCGCTTCGAAGATCGCGGTCAGCGTGCGCAAGGCGCGTTCGGCCAACATGCGCCCGGTGATGTCCTGAATCGCCCCGACCAGTCGCACGGGCTTGCCGTCCCGGGTCTCGGCTTCGCCCTGCGACCGAACCCAGATGTGGCGCCCGGTGGCCGTCACCAGCGGCACTTCCAGCGACCAGGGTTCGCCATGCTCGCTCGCCTGCCGAACGGCGGCTTCGATCAGTGGCCGGCTCGCGGGCGGGAAGAACGCGACGCCGGCCTCCAGCGTCGGCACGAAATCCGGCCCGACCTCGTGGATGCGCCGCGTTTCTTCGGTCCAGGTGTGCGTTCCGCTCAGGAGGTCGATCTCCCAGCCACCGACACCGGCAACCCGGCCCATGCGGGCGAGCAGCGCCTGGCTGCTTCGCAACGCCCTCTCGGCCTGCTTGCGCTCGGTCACGTCGCGGCCGACCGAATGAAGCATCGGCTTGCCTGCTGGATCGCGCTGCAGGCTGTCGGTCCACGCGATCCAGCGCTCGGCCCCGTCGGCGGCGGTCAAACGGCTCTCCCCGGCCGCGGTCTTGCCCGTCGACAG